>Ga0209208_10008606_pt1 | contig 13575 bp, 13 predicted proteins | sample S1TSphfallax_3_FD_187694 | JGI IMG/M metagenome (GOLD analysis project Ga0209208, IMG submission 187694) | Host-associated microbial communities from peat moss isolated from Minnesota, USA - S1T2_Fd - Sphagnum fallax MG (SPAdes) (version 2) | ecosystem: Host-associated > Plants > Peat moss >...
GAGGTTGTTCGTCGAAGCAGACTCTCGAATTCCGATCGAAAGCAAGAGGCTGAGTCCAAGAACGAACAGCGCGCCGATGATGTCCACTTGCGAATGCGCGATATCCCATGTGGAGAGATCCCACCATGCGCCCTTGATGACGAGATTCGAGGTTTGCGCCCAGAAGGGTAGTTGTATTCCCGCAGCATGGACGACATCTTGGATCGCGGCGGAAAATTGCTGTGCGACGGGCGCAGCGCTAATCCCGTACTCGAAGATCAAGGCAAAGCCGATAATCCATGCCCACAGCTTGCCCATCGTCGCATAGGCGAAGGTGTATGCGCTGCCTGCGACCGGAACCATCGCGCCGAGCTCAGCGTAGCAAAGGGCGGCAAAGAACGACGTCAAGCCGGCGAGGAGATACGAGACGATGACGGCTGGCCCGGCACCTCGGACCCCTGTTCCGATTGTCGTGAAGATTCCGCCGCCGATCATGCTGCCTAAGCCGATCGCAATGAGGTCACGGGCGGTAAGAACCCGACGAAGTGTGTGTCTGGAACTCACCTCTCGGAGGCGGTCAACGGAGACCGTCGCAAAGAGGCGCTCTCGAAATGACATTAGATGGCGGATTGTAAGCGGGGCTCGCAGCTCCTTCGTCCGGAGTAACAGCTGAGCGAGGAGTCGGATTCATTCGAGCCGCACTGTTGATCCCGTTTATGTCGGAATTCATCCGGCGCGCGAAGCGCACGGTCTACGAGAACCCGTGGCTGCGCTTCGAAGCGCACGACATGGTGCATCCGAACGGCGTGCCGGGCGAGCACGGTGTCGTGGTCAACCCGCCGGCGAGCGCGGTCGTCCCGGTCGCTGGCCCGTTCGTCTGGCTGACCCGCCAGGCGCGCTTTGCGATCGATGCAACGGTGCTCGAGATCGTGAAAGGCGGTGCCGACCCGGGTGAGGACGCACTGGCGGCGGCGCAGCGCGAGTTGCGCGAGGAACTTGGGTTGGAATCGGATCGTTGGGAGCCGCTCGGGATCATTTACGAGATCCCGTCCATCATGCAAACTCCGGTCACACTCTTTCTCGCCCACGACGTGCGTGCGGTGACGACGCTGGGCGATCATGAAGGCGTCGAGTCGATCGAGCCGGTGCGGATCGAATTTCGCGATGCTCTTTTTCGTGTCGCCCACCGTGGTATCGACGACGCCGTCACCGGCCTCGCACTTTTCCGCGCCGCTCGCGCGCTGGCTTTGCTCTAAGCGACGCGAGCGGTCATGCCGATACGCCGGTCCGAGCGTAGATCTCGTCGATATCGATCGTCAGGTTGATCGATGCTAACGTGAGCGTGCCAGATGTTATCGGCTCCGCAAGGGTCCATTGACCGGCCTCACGGTGGAGGATTTGGGCCCAGCGTTTTCGCGAATCGATCATGAGGTATTCGACCAGCGTGTCGATGGCTCGGTATTCGTACATCTTTGTGCCGAGGTCGTCGCGAGCGGTCGATTCCGAGAGAACTTCGACGATGAGTTTCGGATGGCGCATGACGACGGCGTCGTTTCGATCGCGCTCGTCACATGTGACGAAGACGTCCGCGTAACGCGTACTCGATACCATCTCGATCTTGAGATCCGAGCTATACGTTCGACACGGTCGTGCGGCGGGAGCGATGAGAAGGAGCAACTCGACCGTAAGCTGATTGTGCCATCCCGTGCCGCCGGCAAATCCCATCGTGCGATCGCCGAAGAGTGGAAAGACGTAGCCGTCGACAAACTCGTGCTTCTCTTCTTGTCCTGATTCCCAGGTAAGATATTCGGCTTGCGTCATGCGCGCGTGCGGCTGAGCGGTCATCGTAAGGATGCTCCTTCCGTTGATCCTGTCGTTCGAGACTTGCTCGCTCGCACCCCGCGCTACAGCGGCGGCGGCGCGGTGGTCTTCGCGTTCCAGAGGTGTTCGGGCTGCTCGAGGACGGCGTTGATCCAACGCGACCACACGAAGAGCGCGTCGGAGAGCCGGTTCACGTAGCGGATCACGTCGGGTGAAATCGCCTCGTTATCGTCGAGGGTGATCAAGAGGCGCTCGCAGCGGCGGCAGATCGTGCGCGCGAGGTGCAGAAACGCGCCGGCAGACGAGCCGCCCGGCAGGATGAAGTTCGCCAGCGGTTCGAGGTCGGCTTGGGCCTCGTCGATCGCGCGCTCGAGTTGCTCGGCGTCGGCGGTTTCGATGAGCGGCATCCCCTCCCAGCGGTCGCCGGGGAGCGTTGCGAGATCGCTGCCGAGGTTGAAGAGCATGTCCTGGGTCCAGGCGAGCCACGCGTCGAGCCGGGCCGCGCGAGCGATGGCGGCGGCGAGATCTTGGACCGGGCGCGTGCGCTGCACGTCGTGGAGCGCGGTTCGTACGAGGCCGATCGCGCTCGAGAGCTCGTCGACGGTGCCATAGGTCTCGATCCGCAAGGCATTCTTCTTGATGCGCTGCCCGCCGACGAGGCCGGTGGTGCCGTCGTCGCCGGTGCGGGTGTAGATGCGGGTCAGTTTCGGCATGGCATCTCCGCCGTTCGAGAGGGAGGGTTCCGACCTTTCCGAATTCGAGGACGGTTGTGGCCCAGGACGTCGATCTCCCCGAAAAGACCCCCGTCATCAAAGACATCCCTCCGAAATCCGCCGATCTGAGCGCCTGGTACCAGGCCGTCTGCTATAAAGCCGAGCTCGTGTCGCTTTCGCCGGTCCGCGGCTGCGTCGTCTTGCGGCCCTACGGATTCGGCCTCTGGGAGCGGCTCCAGGCGGAGCTCGATGCTCGCTTCAAGGCGACCGGGCACGAAAATGCCTATTTCCCGCTGTTGATCCCGGAATCGCTGCTCTCGCGCGAGGCGGAGCACGTCGAGGGGTTCGCGCCGGAAGTGGCGTGGGTGACGCAGGGCGGCAACGAGACGCTGACCGAGCGCCTCGCCATCCGGCCGACCTCCGAAGTGATCATCGGAACGATGTACGCCGAGTGGGTGCAGTCGTATCGCGATCTGCCCGTCCTCATCAACCAATGGGCGAACGTGATGCGCTGGGAGAAGCGCACGCGCCCGTTTCTGCGCACGCTCGAGTTCTTGTGGCAAGAGGGTCACACCGCGCACGAAACCGAGGAAGAAGCGGCGCGTGAGGTCGCGCAGATGCTCGGCGTGTACCGCGAAGTCGCCGAAGACATCGTCGCGGTGCCGGTCTACCTCGGCGAGAAGAGCGCGACCGAACGCTTCGCCGGCGCGACGCACACGTACTCGATCGAGGCTCTGATGCCGGACGGCAAAGCGCTGCAAGCCGGCACTTCGCACGAGCTGGGGCAGAATTTTGCGCGCGCGTACGGGATCGAATTTTCGGCTCGCGATCAGACGCAGCAATTCGCCTGGACGACCTCGTGGGGGATGTCGTGGCGGATGCTCGGCGCGATGATCATGGTGCACGGCGACGATACGGGCCTGCGCATCCCGCCGAAGATGGCGCCGATCGAAGTCGTCATCGTGCCGCTCGCGAGCAAAGGCGGCGTCGATACGACGGCGTTCGCGCACGAGCTCGCCGGGCAGCTGCGCGGTTCGTTCCGGGTCAAAGTCGACGACCGCGATCTGCGGCCGGGGAACCGGTTCGCGCACTGGGACATTCGCGGCGTTCCGCTGCGGATCGTGGTCGGCGAACGCGATCTCGCCGCCGGGCAGGTCACGCTGGTGCGGCGCGATGTTCCGCTCGCCGATAAAGCAAGACGCGAGCGCGCGGTCCCCGTCGGTGAGTTGGCGTCGGCGATTCGCGCGCTGCTCGATGAGATTCAAGCGAACATGCTGCGCGAGGCGCGCGAGTTTCTGATTTCGCATACCGTCACGCCGGCGACCCACGATGCGTTCATCGCGATGTGCAAAGACCGCAGCGGCATGATCGACATTCCGTGGTGCGATCGTGCCGCGTGCGAGGCCGCCGTCAAGGACGAGACCTCGGCGACGACACGGAACCTGCGGCCGGAGCCGCAGGGCCCGGTGTGTCTCGCGTGTGGCGAGCCGGCGAAAGTGCAGGCCTACTTCGCGCAAAGTTATTAGCGTGATCGCGCTCGCCGCGCTGCTCGACGCCGCGCCGCAGGTGGTTCCGGGCGCGGCCGGCGGGCGCGCGCTGGAGCGGGCGGCCGGATCGGACCGGGCGACGGCGGTCACCGTCGCCGCCGCACTCCTCGCGCAGCCGCTGCCGGCGCAGCTGCTCAAGGTGCGCTGCGACCGCGCCGGCGAGCACCGCGTCTGCGGCCTCGTCGTCTCGGGCGTGAAATTTCATCGCCCGCTCGATCGGCCGGCGTTTCTCACCGAGATGCGCACGCTCATCGCCGGCGCCTTCGCGGCCGCGCCGATCGAAGAAGTCGATCTCTGGACGACCGTTCCGCTTGACGCCGGACGGGGCGCCGTCGTTAGCGGCGACTTTGCGCGGCCCACCTCCGCGACGGTATTCGCCGTCACGGTGACGCGCGCCGAACTGCCCCAGCTCGCCGCGATCGTCGGCGGATCGCACAACGTGTTTTGGGATCCCGCCTTCGCTCGCGAGCTCGCGACCGGGAACGCGCGGTGATCCGCTCGACTCGCTTGCCGAACGGCGTGCGCGTCCTGACCGATGCGATGCCGCAGGTGCGCTCGGCGTCGATCGGGGTCTGGGCCGATGTCGGTTCGAGCGCCGAGTCTCCGACGCAGCGTGGAATCTCGCATCTGGTCGAACACATGGTCTTCAAAGGCACGGGCCGGCGCAGTGCGCGCCAGATCGCCGAGGCGATGGACGGCATCGGCGGCAACCTCAACGCCTTTACGGACAAAGAAACGACGTGCTACTACGCGCACGTGATGGACCGGCACGTGCCGCTTGCGATCGACGTGCTCGGCGACATGTTCGTGCATTCACGCTTCGACCCCGAGGAGGTACGCAAAGAACAAGCCGTGGTGCTCGAAGAGATCCGGATGTACGACGACGCGCCCGACGACGTCATCCACGACCGCTTCGCTCGCACCATGTGGGCGGGTTCCGCGCTCGGCGAACCGACGATCGGCTACGCCGACACGGTCACGGCGATCACGAGCGACGATCTGCGCGGCTGGATGGCGCAGCGCTACGCTCCGCCGACGGTGCTGGTCACGGCCGCCGGCAACCTCGATCACGACCGATTCGTCGAATCGGTCGCCGACGCGTTCACCGATTTGCGCGGCAGCGCCGTGAGCCCGGCGGGCGAACGGCCGCGGATCACGCCGGGTCTCGACATCGTCACCCGCGATACCGAGCAAGCCTACGTGATGGTGGGTGCCCCCGGGCTCTCGCTGCGCCATCCGGACCGCTACGCGCTTGCCGTGCTCGATACGCTCCTCGGCGGCGGGATGTCGAGCCGGCTCTTCCAGGAAGTGCGCGAAAAGCGCGGCCTCGCCTATACGGTCTACTCATTCGAGCAGAGCTATCGCGAAGCGGGCCTCTTCGGCGTCTACGCCGGCTGCGCACCCGATCGCGCGCAAGAGTGCATCGACGTGATCGTGGCCGAACTCGATGCCGCGCTGGACGGCGTCACCGATGCGGAGGTGGCGCTCGCGCGCGAACAACTCAAAGGCAGTTTGATCCTGGGCCTCGAGAGCACGGCGAGCCGGATGATGCGCCTCGGGCGCAACGAGTTCGTCTACGGCCGCCAGATTCCGACCGAAGAGGTCGAAGCCGCCGTCGACGCGGTCGATCGCGCGGCGGTGGAACGGATCGCGCGCACCGTGCTCGCCCCCGAGCAGCGCGGGCTCTGCGTGCTCGGCCCGCTCGACGGTGCCGAGATCCGGTTCGCGGCTCCGCACGCCGCATGACGACGCTGCCCTTTTGGCCCTGGCAACTCATCGGAGCGATGATCGGCAACGCAATCGTCCAGTGCATCGCCATCGGCGCATTTGCCGCCCGCATCTCGGGCGTCTACACGCGCCGGATCGCGATTTCCATCTCGCTCTTCACGCTCTTTGCGACCGCGTCGCGCCTCGCGACCTTGTTCTACACACCCCTGCTCGGCACGATATCCGATTCGACGGGGAACGTCGTATCGGACGCCTTTGCGAGGCACGATCTCGCGCTGGCAGACCCGGCGCTGTCGCAGTTCACGTTGCAGATCCGGCTTGTCGTCCTGGCGGGTACGGTCGGGATGCTGGCCGGCGCGTTCCTGCTGCCGACCTTCATCATGATGTTCCGCCGCGGCATCGGGTCGTTCGAGCGACTCGATTCGATCCCGCGCGCGCTGGCGCGGCTGTTCGATCCGCACGTGATCCGCGACATCCTCGCCTCGATCCGAATCCCGAACCCGGCCTCGTGGAGCGCGTACAAGATTTCCTATCTGCCGGCCAAATTGCTGATCTGGAATACCGTGCTGTATGCGGTCTACGCGATCGGCGTGTTCGCGGCAATCCTCGCGAGCGTTCGCGAGCCGAACCTGGCCCGGACGGCGACGCTGCTCTCCGGTATCGTCAACGGGGTCGGGACGGTCGCGTTCTCGCTGTTCGTCGATCCGACGTCCTCGGCGATCGTGGACCAGGCGGTGACCGACCGGCGCGGTATCGAAGACGTACGTTCGATGGTCTTTTGGCTCACCGTCACCGCCATTGCCGGAACGCTCGTCTCGCAATTGCTGCTCTTCCCCGCGGCGCTTCTTATCGAAGCCGTCGCCCATTTGGTGCATCGTTGATGAAAGTGGTCGTTCGATTCTTCCGTCTCACGGCGGCGCTGGCCGTGCTCGCAACGACGGGTTGCGCGACGAGCATCGCGCATTGGATCGTGCAGACGCGCGATCACCAGGGTGACGTTGCGCTCGCGCACCGGAACTTTGCAGACGCGTCGGTGGCCTACCAACTGGCACTGAAGATCGATCCCAAAGACAAGCACGCCGCGGCGGGGCTCATCTCGGTGCAAGTGCGGCTTGCTCAGACGGCGTTCGCCGAATCCAAGTTTGAGGAAGCGATCAGCAGTTTGCAGATCGCCGCGAAGGTCTCGCCGCATGACGAGCGCGTCGAGGCGCTGCGCTCGCAGATCGAGCAAGCGGAGATCAAGCGCGATATCGTCGGTTCCAATTACCCCTCGTATCGCGAGACCGGGGCACAGATTCGCCGTTCGTACGAGAGTGTCAAAGAACAGAGCGCCGCGATCTCAGCGGCCCTGCGGCGCTTCAACTACACCTACGACACGGCCGATCTCACCCGGGCGATCCAGCTCAGCTACGAGCTCAACTCCGACATCGCGCGCTATACGAACCGCATGATTCTGTACCGCCAACTCGTCGAGTCCGGCGTCCCCGAACGTTCGCATGCCGCGGAAAGCCTGGCCGCGCCGGCCTCGGTGTTGCCGTTGCCCTAGCAGGCCTGCTAGGGCCCCTTCCGGCCGGCGCGTTCGGCGCGGCGAAAGGCGCGCCAGCGCGCTTCTGCGCCCGGTAGCGTTTTCGAAGGGTCCGTTTCGTAGACGGGCCAATGTTTGTGCGGGTCGACTGGGAAGCGCGCGAGCCAGTTGAGGAGTTCGGCGTTGGTTTTGAGGCGCTTGGGTTCCATCGCGATGAAGTAGCGCGAGCCTTTGCGGATCGCACTCTGCTGGTCGAAGGGTGTCCAGAGGTGCGGGTCTTCCTCCCAGCCTTTGCGGTCGATGTAGTACTGGATCGAGGGGTCGTAGTGGCCCATGACGATTAGCGCGTCCTTTGGCAACGTCGCATCGAGCGCGCGTGCGGTCACGTAATTCACCTTGCTGTAGCGGTAATACGGCGCGATCTCGTGACGCGAGAGGAGAACGAAGCCGAGGTAGGCGAGCGCGCCCGTGCCGAGTGCGATCGTTTGCCAACTCGTTCCGCGCACCGCGTTCCACGCCCAGATCGTGGCGGCGCCGGCGCACAGTGCCGCCAGCGGCGCGACGGGATACCAGTAGTAGTCGACCGGCTCGACCGTCAGCACGACGTAGCCGTACAGCAGTCCCGTGACGAGCCACGTCCACACGAGCGCGCGGTCGCGCGCGCGCAGCGCGTCAGGCTCGTCCGGCGAAAGCGGTGCCCACGTGATCGCGGCGACTCCGGCAAGTAGCAAGAGGACGCCGACCGGACCCGGCATCGTCGTCGCAAGCAGCCGCAGCGCGTGACCGAACCGGTGCAGATTCGCGCCGAACGCGGCGACGCTCGTGAACGCGTGGGCCAGCGACGGCACGACGTGAAGTTTCGTGATGCCGCTCGCCCAGTGCCATTCGGCCTGCGCCGAGACGATGCGATCGTAGACCAGCAGCGGGACGAACGCGAGCGCGAGCAGCGCGTAGGTCTGTGGCCGGCGCAGCGTCCCCGCCACGCCGAAGCGCACGAACGAGATGGCGGCAAGCGGCACGAGGCCGACGAGTGCGACCGGCTTTGCCAACAGCGCGAGCGCGATCAGCGGGCCGGCGATCCAGAATCCGCGCCAGTCGCGCGGCTGGGCGTCCCAAAGCCAGCGCGATCCCGCGTAGACCGCGGCGCAGAGGAAGAACACCATCGTCGTATCCGGCATGAAGGTGCGCGAGTAGTAGATCGTGCCGGGAAACGCGGCAAAGGCGAGCGCTGCCCCGATCCCCGCGACGTTGGAGCGGAAGAGCCAGCGCGCGAATGCTCCGATCAGCGCGATCGTGCCGAGGCCGAACGCAAGCGAGATCAGCCGTCCGAAGATCTCGTGGACGCCGAAGATCTTATAGAGCGTCGCCGCGAGGAACGGCACGATCTGCAGCTCCAACTCGACGTAGTTCGGCGGCGCGCCGTCGTAATCGACCTGCGGTTTGAGGATGTCGTACTGCAACCGCGCGAAGTTGCGCGCGATCGCGGCGGTATCGCCTTGGCGCCAGCCGGGATGGTCGATGATCGGATCGTGGATGCCTTTGAGACGCAGCAGCGCCCCGAAGACGACGACGGCCGCAAGCGCGATCCAGAAGCGCGCGCGGCCGTTCTTCAGGAACGAAACGTCCAATATTTGTTGATGAAAAAGTTCACGACGATCCCGGAGAGCGTCGCAACGAACCACGCCTTATGGCCGTGGCCGAGCGCGGGACCGACGGCCCACGACACGCCCAGTCCGACGATGAGCGCGAGCACCGAGACGCTCAGGAACTTTGCACCTTCGTGCCCCGCATGGCCGGTCGAACGGAACGTCCACGAGCGGTTGAGGAAATAATTCGAGACGCCGCCGCCGAGAAACGCGACCGAATAGATCACGTAGTAATGCGAGGCCAGCGCATGCGCCGCATCGAGTTTCTGCAACCCGGTGAAGATCAGGAAGTTGACGACGAAACCCGATGCGCCGACGATCCCGAATTTGACGAACTGGCGGACGCCGCGGCGGCGTGCGAGATGCTGCACGATCGAGGGGGTCGTCACGCGACCCAATACCAGTCCGCGAAGAACACGGTGAAGAGCCCGAGCAGCGGCAGCGAAAACGCGACGATCGCGTTGTTCGCCCACTGCCGGCCGCCCCACAAGCCGAAGACGACGAACATCGGAAAGAGCACGAGCGCAAAGCGCGGCATGCTCATCAGCGACGAGGTGGACATCGGCACGAGGATGGACGCCGCCATATAGACCCAGTAGGACGGTCGCAGGCGCCGGATTCCGCCGATCAGCACCGCGATCATCAGCGCGGTGAAGGCGAGTTCCTCGCCTTGGTTCGCGATCGTCGTCGCGCTGTGCGCGTGCGCGATCAGCCCGACGGCATGGAAGACGCTGACCCACGGCGGCGCGAAGTGGCGCCCCCAATGTGCTTGCACGTGCGAGAAGTAGAGGGGGTCGCCGCGCAGCACCCACAGATACCCCATGTAGGTCGCAAGACCGAGCGGCACGAGCACTTGGCCGACGATCGGTCGCACGAGATAGTCCATCGGCCAACGCAGGATCTCGCGCCGGTTCCCGACCAGCACGGTGATCCATTCGATCAAGAACGGCAGCGCCAAGAGGACGCCCTCGACGCGCGTGAGCGCCGCGAAGAAACCGATGACGCCGGCCGTGAGCCATTGCCGCTCGCGGATGTAATAGAACGAGGCGACGGTGAGCGCGAAGAACAGCGACTCGGTATACACGGCCGAGAAGAAGATCGCGGTTGGAAAGATCGAGATGTAAAACGTCGACCGTTGCGCGACTTGGCGGTTATATTGATGCTCGACGAGTTTGTAGAAAAAGAGCAAGCCGAAGAAACTGGCGATATTCGAGATCAAGAGCCCGGCGATGAGGTGACTGCCCGTGAACGTCGCGAGGATGCGGATCATGAGCGGATAGAGCGGGAAGAAGGCCGGCTCCGTCCCCGAGTAGCCGTCTGTCGCGATGCCGATGTAATGCTCGGCATCCCAGCGGCCCCAGACGGCGAGCGCTTTGCTCGTCGAAGCCGCATAGTGGTCGCCCGGTCGCTGGCCGACGACGACCGCGGCCAGTTCGGCGATGAGAATGATGGAGACGCGCGTCGTCACGAACGTGATGAGCACGTCGCGCACGGTGCGATTGAAGCGCGCCGCGATCAAGACTTTCGCGAGGCCCCACAAGCCGATCGCGAGCGCGACGGCGCGGCCGTCGGCGTTGGCGCCCAGCGATGAGACGAACGCCGCCCACATGACGACGAGCAGCGCCCAGGAGATCGCGTCCCAGCGCAGCGCTTCGACTTCCGTCAAGTTCGTGCGCCGCGCGAAGTAGCCGGCGTACGCGCTCCAGAGGAAGAGCGTCCCCGCGATCCCCAGCACCAGAAAGCCGAGGAAGGAGAGATCGAGGAACGCCGCGCCGCGGGGGCCGCGCATGATGAGGGCGTACCATCCAAAGAATCCCGCGGTCGCGCCCCCGCAGGCCACCGCAACGACGGCGGGCCAACCGGCGGCAGCAAGCGCAGGTGAGGGACGAGACGTGGTGAGACCCGCGCTAGCCATCCGCTCCTTCGATTCAACCCCCGCGGCACGCTACGCCTGCATGAGAGTGACCCGTCGCTGGGAAAGGAGCACCGAATGGCAACGATGATGTCGCAAACCGTTACCGAGCGCACGCCTGTCGACACGCTCGACTTCGTCAAGGTCACCGAGGCTGCGGCGCTGGCCGCATCCCGCTGGATGGGTCGCGGCGAGCGCAATATCGCCGACGGCGCGGCGGTCGAGAAGATGCGCGACGCGCTCAACCAGATGGAAATCGCCGGGCGCATCGTGATCGGCGAGGGCGAGCGCGATGAAGCCCCGATGCTGTTCATCGGCGAGGAATTGGGCCTCGGCGGCTACGCGGTCGACATCGCCGTCGATCCGGTCGAGGGCACGAATCTCGTCGCCAACGGGTTGCCGAACTCGATCGCCGTGATGGCGCTCGCCGAGCGCGGCGGCCTCTTGCACGCCCCCGATTCGTACATGCAGAAACTGGCCGTCGGACCCAAGGCGGCGCCGTACGTGCACATCGATGCCTCGGTTGCCGATAATCTCGAAGCCGTCGCCAATGCCCTCGAGCGCCCGGTGAACGACATCACCGTCGTCATCCTCGAGCGCCCGCGGCATAGCGACCTGATCGCCGAGTGCCGCGAAGCGGGCGCGCGCATCAAACTGATCTCCGACGGCGACGTCGATGCGGCGATCGCGACCTGCATCGAGGGCACCGGGATCCACGTCGCGATGGGCATCGGCGGGGCGCCCGAAGGCGTGCTGGCGGCTGCAGCCATCAAGTGCCTCGGCGGCGGGTTCATGGGCCGCCTCAAACCGCGCAGCGACGAGGAGGCCGAACGCGCGAAAGCGATGGGCTTCGGCGATCTCAGCCGCGTGCTGACGATGGACGATCTGGCCTCCGGTGAAAACGTCGCCTTCGTCGCGACCGGAATCACCGACGGCGACCTCGTGCGCGGGGTGCGCTTCATGGGAAATCAGGCCAAGACGCACTCGATCCTCATCCACAGCGCGACCGGCGCCGTGCGCTTCATCGAGAGCGTCCACCGCCTCGGCGCCAAGCCGTTTCGCATGCGCTCCTAGGCGCCCGCCCGGGTAGCGCCCGACGGAACCTGGAACCCTGCCAGCCCGCGGCGGGGTCTTATCGGAAGAGAACCGGAGCGTTTACACCCGGGGGAGTTACACCATCGCGGCCGCGGTTCAAAATTTCGACTTGATCGTCATCGGTGCCGGATCCGGCGGATACGCAGCAGCGCGGACGGCCCGGGACCTCGGCGCCAGCGTTGCGCTCGTTGACCGCGGACCGCTCGGCGGCCTCTGCATCCTGCGCGGTTGTATGCCCTCGAAGACGCTGATCGCCAGCGGCGACTTGGCGCACGAGATCCGGCACGGTGCCGAGCTCGGCGTGACGGCCGGCGAACCGCAGATCGACTTCGGCGCGATCATCCGCCGCAAGCGCACCGTGATCCAAGAATTTGCCGATTACCGCATCGCGGGGATCGACACGTATCCGACGTTCATCGGTGAGGCGCACTTCGAGTCGCCGACCCGGGTTCGCGTCGGCGAAACGATCCTGGAAGCGCCGCGATTCGTGATCGCGACCGGCTCGTCGATCGCGCCGCCGGCGCTGACCGGGCTCACCGACACCGGATACATCGATAGCGACCAGGCGCTCGACCTCGAAGAAAAACCGAAATCGCTGATCGTGCTCGGCGGCGGCTATGTCGCAAGCGAACTCGGCCAATTCTATGCGCGCATCGGCGTGCCGGTGACGATGGTGATGCGCGCGCCGCACGTGCTCTCGAGCGAAGACGACGACGTCGGCAATGCGCTCACGGAATACTTGCGTGAGGAAGGGATACGCGTGGAGACGCGCGCGCATCTCACCGCCGCGACGCTGCGCGAAGACGGCCGCAAAGTGGTCCATTTCACCCGCGACGGTGCGGAGCACGAGGTCGCGGCCGACGAGATCTTCTACGCGCTCGGGCGCACGCCGAACATCGCCGGCCTCGGTCTCGAGGAGATCGGCGTGGAGGCGCACGCGATCACGGGGATTCGCGTCGACGACACGATGCGCACGACGCAACCGAATATCTACGCCGTCGGCGACGTAACGGCGGATTTCTTGCTCGTCCACGTCGCGATCCAGCAGGGCGAACTCGCGGCGCGCAACGCGCTCGCAAACGGCCACGAGAAGATCGACTACTCGCTTTCGCGCGCGCACGCGGTCTTCACCGAGCCGCAAGTCGGTATCGTCGGGAAGAACGAGAAGGAGCTGATCGCCGAGGGCGTGCCCTACGTGAAGGCGACCTACCCGTTCAACGATCTCGGCAAAGCGATCTCGATCGGCAGGACGAAGGGCTTCGTCAAGATGTTGGCGTCGCCGTCGGATGGGCGCATCTTGGGCGTTGCCATCCTCGGTAGCGGCGCCTCCGACATGATCCACACGCCGATCGCGGCGATGGCATTCAACGCGACGGTCTACGACTATCTGAAGATTCCGCACTTGCATCCCACGATGGCCGAGATTCTGACGTACCCGGCCGAGGAATTGGTCGCCGCGATCGACGCGGCCAAACGCGAATCTTCGCTAGCGATCGCAACGTGACCCACGTCGCGCTCGTTCAATTCAAACCGCGCAAGGGCGATTACGCGGCTAACCTCGCCGCGCTCGGCACGATCTTCGCGCAACTGCGTGGCGCGCCGACCGATC
>Ga0209208_10008607_pt1 | contig 13574 bp, 13 predicted proteins | sample S1TSphfallax_3_FD_187694 | JGI IMG/M metagenome (GOLD analysis project Ga0209208, IMG submission 187694) | Host-associated microbial communities from peat moss isolated from Minnesota, USA - S1T2_Fd - Sphagnum fallax MG (SPAdes) (version 2) | ecosystem: Host-associated > Plants > Peat moss >...
TCATTAATTATAGACACATTGACATGCTTTTGACATTTGTATATCATATTTTTGTTGTCATCATTTCTTATTTTGGATTTTAAAAATGTATAACACATAATGAAGGGACATGTGCAAATTTTAATAAAATTGTATCAATGCATTATTTTTGAAGCAATAAAATTGATAAACCTAAATAGTGCTTACCCAAAAATCAGCTCTTAAAATAGAGAATACACTTGACAAAACTAGGTATGTTTGTGCAACCTTTTGCACAAGTACTTTCCATAGTTACATTTGGTAGAGTAAACAATGTTTCTACATTCATGGTTCAAGTGGGAACTAGCTATTCACTTTTTGATCTTAATTTAGACATGACAAGATGTCTAGGGCAATCCATAATATTCATAAGCTTTAGCCATGCATGAGAAGCGATAGTTTTTGGTGCAACGGGAGTGGCTTTACTTCAAGCTATTTCAAACAACCTTTCTCATTCTTAGCCATTTTTTGCAATTAATCCTCCATTTACAACACTTGATTTACAACATCTAACCATCCACATAGATTCTTGTCACATTTCTTGCGATCCATTATAAAGGGGGAATTCTACCATAAAGTTTTCAAAGTTTTTCCACAAAAGCAACTTAATGCGCAATACAAATTGTCAAGTAAATGTCAAAATTATAAGTTTGCAAGAAATTTGTCAAACAAATACAAGTTCCAATATTGCAGTCAAAATTCCAGATCTAGAACATCCATTTTGAAAAAAATGTATTATATAAAAAAATAACATAAACATAAAGTTGTAACAAAACATAACAAAATGCTACTCAAACATCTACTTTGCTATTCAATCTTAGACATGAAATATAAAATACATTGCAATTAAATGCATAAAAAAATATTTTGCGATAGAGGATTTGCATTTTGAATGATAGTGTAGACTGTGCGGACAACACATGAAAAACCCTAAGAAAAGGAGAGTAAAACTTCAATGAATGAACAAGGAATTATTAATGATTGTTTTTTGGAGACTAGGATGAAATATAATATTAGAATACTAAAACCCTTGTGGGAGTGCTACAAATATTTTATAAAATGTCACCATATTATGTGGTATTGTACTATGGACATTGTAATTGACTTCTTAGAAGCAATGAGTTAGTTGATCCCAACAATTTCTCCCCAATCAAAAATGTCCTTGTGACACCACTTGAAATGAAAATTATTCTCCACTTGAAGCTACTTATAACATCACTCATGTGTTTATGTTTGCACATTGCATGCCAAGAAACCATGCCCACCTCAAAGGTTGAGGTCCATGTTTGTCTAACAATCTTGTTACTATAACAATTGCCTTCAAATCACATTTGACATTGCTTAGACCAAATGTAAGTAAAAAAACAGTGAAGAATGTCCAACATGGTTGTTTTTCATATGAAAAACCACTTGTGTGAACACTAGAGATATAAGGAGGAACCTCTTCATTTGAACCAATGATGTCACCCAATATGAGTCCACGACTTCGTGAGTTTGCTAGAGGCAGCCCATCTGCTCCAAACCTTACAAGATGCATCCCACATAGTGGTCACAATGGGACAATCCATGAGGCAATGCTAATTGGTTTCAATGGCTTGCTATTGAAAGATTTGACATATGGGATCTAGACCCATACAACGCAGCCAAGGTCCAACAAGATCAACCAAATGAGTGACATAACCTTTCAAGGATGAGAGTTGTGCCATAGTTGATTGACGATTAGTTTGGAGCAGTCCTCTCCCAAATCCAATTGCTGAATGAAAATGGCAAAGAGTAGATTGTTAAATCCTTCTTCCACAGTCCATGTTTGGTAGAAGATCCAAAAACGAAGGCACATTTCCAAGGGAATCAATTGAAGACCAATGCCATTCTCTAGGATCCCATGGTACAACCAAATTAGAGCATTTGATTTTGGAGCTGGATCTTGACAATGCAACTTGAAAGGATCACCTGTCTTCTCCTGAACTAGCACTCTAGCTCAAGCTTAACCCCTAAGGGTCGTACAGGCCCAATATGGGCTGCTTTTCCGTGTAAATTCGCATTGTCCTGACTTATAGGGGTTAAGGTCTAGAAGCAAAACTGAAGTTAGCCAGGGGATCTCATGGGATGGGTGATACCACATAACTAGTTTTGAAATTTGTCTCAGTTTGAGTCTGGTTGTTACAAACCGGAATTGGAGCCAACGATCCTTCCTTGCCAATGAGTTAAAACTTAAACAATGCAGTCAGTTGTTAGCACTGACTGCATTGCTTAAGTTTTAATTTGTGTTGGGGTTTAGGGTCTAGTTCATCAACTAGAAAAGTCTTAGTAGTGGTTGAACTGAAGATTGTACTCCTAATATTTTGGCAGATTTGTGCAGAGTATTGAACAAAATATGGAATGGAGACTATTGCATTTCTGTCAGTGTTGCTGGGCCTCTAGAGTCTAGACTTAGTAAAAGGGGATGATTCAAACATAAACAGATGTTCAAGCCTAAACTCCAAAAGGTGACACAAATCCTTTTAAAATATGGACCCAATAAAGTTTTACTTAAGGTCATCCTCTGTTTGGATCCTTGTTTGGCACTCTGTTTTTCATCTCATGCCCTGTTTCAGGCTATCCACAAAGTGAAACAAATTGGGCACCAAAACACAAACTAAGGAGCAAATACAAAATGCTGTAGTACCTTGGTGCACATGTCTGCCAATTAATTAATTAATTTCAAGGAATCCATTCCCAAAAAAGAATATTCCACAATATTCCAAAAGATTCTTCCTTTTCCTTTAAGAAATTCTCTTTGAGAAAGATATTTTTGAAAAACTTTCACATTTATTATAAATATGTATTTTTGTGCTGAAGCCACCAAGGTACTCCAGTAGGTTCAAAACCAACCAACCCATGCTCACTTTGCAACACTCACTCCATTTGTATATATCTTGTTATATAAGGCCAATGAGGTTTTCGACTAAGGGATATCACTCTTAGGCAGAAATTCAGGGCTACCAAAGGCTAGCATTTGTTTCATGCTCTTAATTCCTTCATTCTTGCAGATGGCCTCCTGGTTTGTGAGAACGGCTTGGGAAATGACAACCAAACATCAAATCTCCTGCTGAAACACATTTCTTCCTTACATAATAGATGATGTGTTGTTTTGATGTTATGTATTGGGGGATGGCCTGCTCATGAGGGCCTCTGATAATTTGATGGTCACGTCCTTGAGGGTGGTAGCCTAATGGTGTAGGCCTGAAAACTAGTGGAGGTCCTCAGAATTGGGTGTTCCCCAGCTTAAAGCTAGAAAGCTTTTTTATGTGAACGGCAAAAAGTCTGCTTGTGATCAGTGGAAGGATTCTTCAACTGATGCATAAACCTTGCACATCAGGAGGGGCTTTCAAATACAAAGAAAAAAACCTTGGAAGTGCTTTCGAGAGTGTTGAAATCCCCCGATTCCAACCTTCACATTCTATGCTTTGAGGATCTTCTGGTGGGACAACTGGATGATGCTCTTGGAGCTGGTGAAAGGATCCATTTCTTTTTCACTTCATACTAATATACTGCATACTTATACAAATTCAGTCAAAATACATCTGTATAATACTCAAACCTCCAAAGATAACAATAACTAGAAAGAATTTTGAGAGCCCATCTTTTAGGAAGGACTCAAACAATTATATTGCATTACTTTTCTTTCTGTGACACAGCTAGTCAAAGTAGAGAAACATCAAACTTATTGTATTTTGTGACCATATGATTCATGAAGAAAACCTGGATGACTTGAAGGACTCCAAGTTGGGGTTAAAGAAAGCTCAAAGGCCTAGAGACAATAGGAGACCTGGTGAAAACATGGATGACTTACTAATGGACAAGGAGGCGGCAAGCTTCAGAAGAGATGCTACTTAGTGAAGAGAGAGAGAGTGGCATGGCCGTGACTCACAGATACATTGTGACTATATTTGTTATCCTTCTGTTACAAGGTGTAAGTATGAGATGTAAAACCGAATGCTCATGTGTGTCAATATGGCCGAGTTGGTCTAAGGCGCCAGTTTCAGGTACTGGTCCGAAAGGGCGTGGGTTCGAATCCCACTGTTGACATTTTGTGATATCTCTTTCGAATAGTGAAACTCTTCTTGGTCAGAAATGAACTTACTGTTTTGTTGATATGCTTTTTGTTTCCTAAAATCTGGTTTTGTGGTGCAGGAAGTTTTCAGTTTTTATTTCCTTCTTTTCTTTGGGGTCTTTGTCATTTCGGCTCAATAGTTTGATTATTTTTTTGTTTCTGAATGTCTGGAACTTTGTGATCCAGGACATTTTCAGTTTTTCTGTCTGTCTTTGTTTGTTTGTTTGGGGTTTTGGTCATTTCAGCCAACAATGGCCTTGCAAATTCATTACCATAATTGGGACATTCCCAGAAGTGGAGAAATTTCCTAGTGTATTGACAGGGGACCTTACATTTGTGGATATCCTTCAGAGAAGATTTTAGTGTTGTCATGTCTACTCCTTCAGAGTGGGAGGGATCTTATGGTGGGAACAGTTTAGTGGAACAGCTTCTCTTGAAGAACGTCTTGAAGTTAACCCATTTGATGCTACAAGGAAAAGGTCAGTACTATATCTGCACGTTGCATACAGCTTGTTGACACTGAAGATTTGGTCAATCAAAAGGCATATTTAACAATATGAATGAGATTGGCAGCCTGTGGGTAATTTGTACCAGAATTCTGTGTTTTGCACCCTAGATAGTGCAGAGAATCTGTGATGATCTTTGTTTTGAGCATTGGACAACAATGGAACCCCCCCCTGAAATTTTATATAATACTTGGCAAAGATTTTGTGCAGATCATTGCCAAGGTGAGCTCTGGTTTCATGGCTTCTGGAATCCAGGCCATTCTACATTCGGAGATTTAGGGGCTGAACAGAGAATTCTGAGTTGTACAGGAAAAGCATGCCAACTTCTATGCTCTTCTGCAGCAAGATATCCATCACATGAGACATGAGATGGGATGCAAAAGATTGTGTTCTTTGTTGAGGAATTCAGTGCTCAGATTGAGACTGTTTGGATTCCAGAACTTTGAAATCACATCACTGTTCGTGTTTGGAGCTGGATAGGATGTGGTATGAACTGCCAGTTTTCTTACACCACAAAAATGGGTTTGAAAGGAAATCTTAGTACCGCTCACAGAGTAGGGCAGCTTGTGATTGCATCAAGAATGTGCAAACAAGAATTAGGGTTAGGTCTAGTGACGAATGTGGTGTTCATGGATGTGGAAGAGCCCTTCGAGAATATTGATAATAGGATTACAGCTGTGGAGATTATGACAAACGGACAAGGATTGCATCTGAGTGCTTTGAAAGTAGCCATTTCAACCTCAGGAGTTGTGCCGCAGATTAGAACATTTTGCCAAACTTCAGACTGTGCTCTTGCTCTGAACTCAATTGCAGCAACGACAGATAAGGTGAAGGACCAAATTATGTGTGTGGACAGGAAGTATAATTTGATGGATTAATTGGACTGTGTGCAGGAGGAGCTTGTGACACCCAGGCCAGGAGAAAAGGTATTCTTTCAATATATGCTCCTGAAGATTCAACAGATAATGTAGGGTGACGAGGATTTTCTCCATGGAATCATACTGTATATATAGTTTGGAAGTGTTGGAGATAGGTACTTAAATTTTGCTGGATTTAGATGTTCTCACCTGCAGAAATAGCCCTTTTCTAAGCAACCCCTCCCTATACAGCAATCCAATATGCTGCCTCTTCACACCAATGGGGGCCCCTGGGCCCTTAGTGGCTCATTGAATTAAAGAATTGGTCAGCAAAAGGCACGAGTTAGAATATGAATGCGGTGGCAAAGTAATTTGTACTAAAATTTTGTGTTTTGCATCCTGCAATAGGGAGACAATGTGATGGTATTTGGGTTCAGCTTTTGGAGTCACAGGCACAACACTGTTCTGGACTGTTTTACACAACAACATAATGAATGACTGCTGTCCATTGAGCACACTCAGTCATGAAGAGAGCATGGCCTTCAGGAGTTATCTAATTTCCAAAAATGAGTAGAAGATCAAGATTGACAACTTTTCCTGATCTGCAGCTCTTGATGATGCTCATGAGCACGGTGATGAGCTTAGTATATGCGGAATGACACTTCCGAAAATCTGGGGTTATATTTGAATTTGCAAGAGCAAAGAAGCACAATCCATGACAAGAGTGAGTAGGATCACAGCTGGTACCAGTCCCACTACCTGATGCCCACAAGCTCACAGACATCTTCTCACAAGTCTAGCTTTCCTGTGAGCCATTTCTTCGCATCCAAAAAGGGCCACACTCCAAAGTACTAATCTGGCACCACCACCTGAGCAGTTGGAGGTTAATCCAATTCCAACATAAGCCTCTGCAGGATGCGTAATTTCTGCTCCCAATGGAGCTTCATTGTACAACACATCCTTGGCACTTAAATATTCCATATCTGGCCCGAAGCTTTTCAATTTCCTGATCCTTCTCCCGAAGCACCTGATCATTCTCCTGAAGCTTCTGATCTTTCTGTTGCAAAGTTTTATCTTTCTCTCTGAGCGTTTGATATTGCTCACGCACTGTTTGCTCTTTCTCCTGTAGCTGTCGCTGAAGGTCATGCATTGTGCTCAAAAGTGTATATATGTCGCGCACTGTATCATCAGTTTCAAGTTCTGTATCGACATCCTCTGGAGCCATGCTAAATGGCAGTGTGGCAAAAGTTTGATTGGCCCCCCCACAATCTGATAACGTCATGAGCCCACAATAGAAAAATGTCAAGTTTTTACAACATAGATCGTGTTGGTTGGTTATGGTATACATGCATTGAACAAAATGTGACCACACCTGAGGCAGCAATGGAATGATGCACGAACTTAAAAGTTTGAGAAACTGTGTATCTTAAGGCATGGGTCATTCCCCAAATATCAACTATGGAATGTAGGTCTCATTCCTGGCACTCTTGAACAGATTGAAGCAAACATTTCCCTTGAGTGGCTAACAACCAATGCCCTTCAGCATCAGTCCCCAGATTCCACCCGCTCCCCAGCTTCTTCCCCACCAACCTAGTACCTGTCAATTTAGTTGCAAGAGTACTTACCAGTTATCAAGTAAATGCCTTTCAGATGCCTGAGCTCAGTGGAGATCCTTGAGAAAGATGGCCTCCTTCGGGCATCACCATCCCAACAGCACTCGATCAGGGATGACAAAGAGGTGGGAAGTGATTTAGGTAAGGACGGTCTCAATCCTTCCCTGACCTTCTCTGCTAATTTGGCCCTAGGAATCTGTTCAAAGGGTGTCAGCCCAGATAGGATTTCATAGCATGTGATAGCATAGCTGTATACATCTGATTTCAAAGGGTAATATTTCATTTTGCTCGAATCCTCGTCGGGTTCAAACATGACCTCTGGTGCCATCCATGCACGTGTCCCTGTCATAGTCTGCGGAGAAAAGGTGGAGGTAGCATTTACAATCTTTGATGTACCAAAATCTGCCACTTTGACATCCATGTATCCTGCTTTTGCTATCTCTGGAATTTGTGCAGGATTGATCAGCATGTTGAAGGACTTGAGGTCCCTGTGGGTTATCTTTTTTCGGTGCAAGTATTGCATGGCCTCAGCTATTTGAAGCATAATGTCTAGTGCAACACGAAGCTGGAAAATTTGCTCCCCACGGCAGCGTGACGTAGACATCCTTCTGTTGGCAGAACGAATGACCTTGTTAAGGTCTCCATGCATAAGCTCCATCACGATCGAACTCTGACGGCCACCAGTGGAAAGACCAAATATTTGCACGATGTGGGGATGAAAGAGGCCCGCCAAGATGTTTGCTTCTAGCAAGAAGCTTACGGAGTCAAGGCACTCGAAGACCTTCTGCGCAACTTTATGGCCCAGCCACTCCACCTCACTGACGGTTCCAAAAGCCCCACAGCCAAGAAACGTGCCCTGGCGGAGATTTTCCTGTTCTATAGTGGGCAGCAAGTCGATCGTCGTTTGCCCCATGTTCACAGGATCGTTAGTTACCAACTTCAAGAGGTACGCTATTATCTCTTGTTTATTATTATCTCTTCTATCCTCCTGCATCTCTGTCAACCTTCTTCTTAAACTGTCACGATCCTGCGAGGCCGGCTGTTGCAGCATACTACGGATCTCCTCCATCCTGAATGCGCACTCGGCCTCTCCAAACCCGTCGATATTGTCCCCAACATGCTGAAGTTCACTTCTTACGGCATTCGAGAACACGATGCCGACCACAGCTGTACACCAGTCGAGTTTAAAGACGATATCAACGAAAGCTTCATAGCTATTTGCCAACTTTATTGCTGCCTTAAGCCAGTCTTGGGTGCTGCAGCCGTGTATGATTGCCTCTGCATGCTTGACTATCCGGTAAAGTTCCAGTAGAGCTCCGCCTTGACAACACTGTTGGAAGATCGCTGCCTTCTCAGCAGGTAGGGAATCCATGTCTACTCGTGATAGAAGAGGCGTCACCGTCTCTTGAAGCTTCTGCCTCAATAACCGGCACTGTATTTCATTGAATTGCAGCGGCTGGTTGTTCTCAGCTCGACCCAGTTCGTCCACCACGTCTCCTGCGAGCTGGAGGTAGTTTTCCGGCATGGTGTTCGATAAGTTCAAGATCCTCTGTCCCTTCACAATCGACGCGCAGAAAGAGAGATTTCTTTTCTGGAAGGAGGATACGTTCACAGATCCGTTCCCTCACAATCTACACACCCATATAAACGAAATCAGCGTTTTTCTCTCGCTCTGACCTAGAAAATAGATTCCAGTAAGTCCTTATCCTTAGCTCTGATCCTTAAGTGAGATTGCCTTTTACCCCGATGTTAGAAACCCACTACAATCTTCATTGTCTTGTGAGAAAACTACTTGTATTTGTTCGCTGTTTGCTACTCTCGTAGGAGGAAGAACTGCAACGGATATCCCTGCATGGACTAGTTATGAAGGAAAAAACACATTTTTTGAAGACCGACCATCTAAAAACCCGGAACTTTCATTATGTACAACATCTCATCAAATATTTTGGTTTGAGACCATTGCCTAGAGACTTACCTCGCATTGCGCGAACTTGGCCGATGTGACAGATAGAGGGCGGAGATCGATTCGGTCTGTGATGGTCTGTTCGCCCAACCCAATGGACGAATTGCATGAGAGCCAGCTATCTGGAACACAGGAGAAGGGAAGAGGTCGACAAGCGTTAAGAGCTCTGTCACATCTACGGAGGAGAGAAACCTTGACGGACTGAGGACCTGCTGCTATGCTAGATGCTTAGCACACAACCAGCACATCGTTATTAAACGCGGTTTGTGGTGTTAGGTGAATTAGTTTTCAGACGAATTATAACTCTGACTTCACATTATTATGATATAAACCACGTCTGTCAATTTCGCAGTGTTGAAATGTTCCTAAATATTCATTATTGTCTTTCACAATATTTCCTGATTTCGGAGCAATAATTTTTTAAGTTTTTAACTTTTCTGAGAATAATATAATTAGTGTTGAATTGACCAAGGTACTCGGGTAATCTTCTATCTTCAACCTTTCTAATGACACCGTGTACACATTTACAATTCATGGGTTCTACAAACTGGAGCTACCCTAATATGCCTACACTGTAGTGTTTAATATTTTATACCTTCAACTGTCCTATCACACTAGAGGTGGGCACATGACCAAGAACACAGGATCCTTTTTGCTGGCAGGCCCCCGCTTGCTTGGCAAAAAGCAGGTCGGCCCAGCACATGTGACATGCCTTTTCTGAGTGGATGTGAGCCTCATATTGGGACCACTTCAGTGGGGCATTCAGGCAATATGAGAGTTAGGCCAAAACTGACTGGTTAGGTTGGACTCCTTTAGGAGTCCAGATGCATCCAGATCCCAAGGTTCAGGTGGACTAATGCGAGAGCCTGGCCAAAGAAGATGATTGGGGTTGTCTTCAAGACTATGGAGCTTCACATTATCCCCTTCAAACTCTCAACATTGTTTTGGGTCGCTCAAGGGAACGAGCTCGATAAAGTGTTTGGGACAATTAAGAGTTGTCTCAAGCTTCAAAGTCACAAAAGAAGGTTGACCTCAGGACGAGTCGAGTCTTCCGGATTTAAGTCCTTTAAACCAACTCTGGGTGTTGGTCCCAGGAGGATCCTGAGTCAACTTGGGGCCAATTCGACCATGTGGATTGCCTTTAAAAGTCAAGCTTGGGCCGGTTCCAAGTTAGATTAAGACTGCATCTGGACAACAGGGTCTAATGAGTCTAAATAACGAATATAAGTACGTCATGAACTGTTGAAACTATGGGACCAACCAAGTTTGCTGTGAAATACACAAATAACTAGGAACTAAAGAAGTTGACAAAAAAGAGCTTCTACAAAACGTGAGGAACACAAGATGACAAGCCAAAAAACAAATGTCAACATGATGACAAGCATTCGTTGACTAATAACACCAGGTAACTAAGTTTTCAACCCCCAAGACAAAAAGAAAGCTACCTATTACACATTGAACTGTTACTTGAGGCAAGATCATTGAAAAAAGATATTTAGACCATCAAATCCAGTAATAGAGTCATTGGTCTGAAAAGAATAATCTTCAACCTTAAATAAAACCTTACTGGGTTTAACACTGAAAAAAGAACAATCCTTTTCAATCATTTCCATTGATCCTCTAAAATTCTCACAAATCCACTAAACCCTATTACAAATTTACCTTTTAGTTCACTCCAGATAACTAAAGAAAAAAAAATCGTACCACCAAATCCAGCAACTTTATTGGTCATTACATTTTTTCTTCACATCTACACACAAGCCTATTCAACACCTTTTGTAATTTCATTAGTACACTACTAGTATAAGCCTTTGCTGAAAAGAAAATAAACCAATCACAAGGTCACTCTGTGCCTGTTTCCAGTACTTGGTACCTGAGTTCCAGAGCAGACCTTGTGGATCGTTGTATAAAAGAGCTGCAGTGCCACTGATCATTTTCACTCCATCATTTCTACCCTGGAAAACTTCGAATTTTTCCCAAATTCTTGTGGTGAAAAGCCTAAGGTTTACCATTGTAAAGTGAATGACAAGGTGAAGCAAACCTGTGGTCCACTTCCACCCAGTTGCAACACGCATTGAAATTCAATGCTCAAGGATCTCAAGGAGCTCACAGTGGGCAAATTTCAGTGACGAGTAATCGAAACTGGTATATGGGGGATTTTTTGAAATCCTTTGAATGGTTGTCCATGGACCATTCCAAAGACAATTTTAAAAATACTACCTTATTTTCAAGCGGACTATTTCTTTTATTATTATTTTTTAAATAATTACATCTGACCTTTCCTAATAACTACCTTCATTTTATAACTATCTCACTCTTTTTCCCTATCCACCAGAATGTATATGAAAAAACAAAATAACATATGTCTTTTCATGTCCATGAAATGTATATTAATTAAAATTAAATTTGAAATTAACATAAATAACAATGAATTATTGAAAACCATATGAAAACATACGAAAAAATAAAATAATTAATCGTGGGTGGTAGTGTGTAGCAGCTCAAAGCTCAAATTTGTCAATGTACTTGGTGGATTTGTCCTTATGTGCCCATGCCTACTCAAGAGAATGTGTGGTCCACTTTCACCCATTTGCGTCAAGAGTTGAAATTGCTCAAGGGGCTTACAGTGGGCAAATTTGTCAATGTACTTGGTCATCCGCCTAAGGTTTCCCTGGTGCTTTACAAGAGGTAAGGCTTGAATGGGTGAGGGACATGTTCTGAAAATGTGGGGTCAAATGCCCTCATCTTAGTCCTTTTATTTGGGAAATCCTTTCATCCAAAGGCCTTACAATACACCTAACAACTGGTCATTTTTTCCTTAATGTATACAGAGGACACTTATCACTTGTAAGATCCTTTGCTAAGCTGTCCTTAGGCTTACATGTTTTGTAAGGTACCAGCCAATCTGCCAACCACATATGAGAGGGTTTCAACTTTCAATCTTACCCTAGGGATAGGACATTTCTGAAACAATGGGCCCTGAGGCCAGATCAAGGGCCTGTAATTTAGGGAACATCTCAGCCCCAAGCAAAAAAAAAATGAAAACAATTATTATGTTAAATTCCTTTTTTAGCCTGATACCCAATAGGTACTGGTTGGGTAACCACAAAATTTTAAAAGCTGATGGGCACTTTATGGCAAGAAAGTGAAACAATGAGGAGTGGAAAATATTTTATTTTATTTTTAGAACATAACCCCACCCCCAACTAACAAAATGTTGACAATGTGCTGAAATCAGGCCTAATGTCAGACAGAAAGAGATTAAAACTTGGAAACCTTTCTTGCTTGTGGGTGGAAGTATGTTGTTTTCGTTGACAAAATGGGCCATGGTGGCCTACGGTGAACCTGCATCAATTTAGCTACCTTCACCCTTTTTGAATGAGACCTCTTAGTGGGTAAGTATACGGCTCTTTGCCCAGCACATGTTAAATTTAAAATTTGATTTATACCCCACTTTAGCCTTATGAAGGCCAAAGAAAAATATAAGAGAGAGGAGGGAGGGAGGGTGGGAGATCAGTGGTTAGTTTCTACAGATTTTTTGGGCAGCCATATATTTTCAAGGATGCCCAACAAACATGGCATTACAAAAAAACTTATGTCAAGCCTGGAGGATGGGCCCCTATATATTTCTCAAGGTTAAGTCCTCTCAAGTTCCAACATGGGTATAGATTTGTTTACCTTTTACATAAGACATGGCATGTGAATAAGTGACATGCATTGCCAACTCAATTAGGGTATGTCATTGATGAGCATATTCACAATCTATTATTAAGTATGGTTGTTTGTTTGTTTGTTGGTCACATTGAGATCTCTCAAACCATGACTCTCCTCATTAGGCTCTTGGTCATGTTGGGCAGCCCTGCACAAGTAGGGGTGCACCAAGGTGAACTCATAATGTTTGGACCTATGGGGCAAGAGTTATTGTACATCGAACTATATTGTCAAAGAAAATTCTCTAAATTATTTTTTAATTTTTAATGCAAGTTGTGACAAGCTCTTGATATTATTGGAAAGCCTTTGATGAATGGGATTGCTTGGAGGTGATTTCATAATTGTTAAAACTAATTTGGGGGACATATTAAATTTTAAGTAATTTTCATGACTATAAAATAATTCAAAACAGTATTTTCACAATTGAGCTTTATAGTCAGGGTCTTGGTCACACTTGAAAAAGGTACATAATCATGTACACACTTGAAAAAGTTACATCATCATGTTCACACTGGGCTATCGGCACAAGCCATATGTATAATCCTTGCTATCCAAGAAGAAACACATGGATGATTCAAATGGCCAAAGTCCCAATCCCTGACTTAGTTATTTACGAACTGAATAATTTTTAGCTTTCTTGATCATGTTTCAATGGGGCTGTAACTTAGTGTGTAACTCGATGTAACTATTTAATTACTTAATTGTAAAAAGGGGTAAGTTGAATGGTCATGGTGCATGTGCACCATGTGATGTCATTCCTTGTAATTAAATGTGGAGGATAACTTTTGGAAGGTTCTAAACAAGTTTCCTTGG
>Ga0209208_10008608_pt1 | contig 13574 bp, 3 predicted proteins | sample S1TSphfallax_3_FD_187694 | JGI IMG/M metagenome (GOLD analysis project Ga0209208, IMG submission 187694) | Host-associated microbial communities from peat moss isolated from Minnesota, USA - S1T2_Fd - Sphagnum fallax MG (SPAdes) (version 2) | ecosystem: Host-associated > Plants > Peat moss >...
ATCATCTTAAAGGCATTACTTTGTGCACCAAATTAAAAAATTGAACCATCCTTATGTTTATTACAACTTATAAAATTCATTAGTCATTCCAAACTTAAAATATAATATGAAAGAACAACATAGTCCATGGTTCAATTTTGTGAATTGAAGTCCTTTGTAATGTGACATTTTTTTTGGGGTACCTTAATTGTGATTCTAAGCCTAACAATTAAAAGAAATGATAGATAATAATGGAGGAGATCCTTTGACTAGACTTAGGCTTTGTAAGACATGATTTCTAAATTCTTAAAGACCATGCATGTTTGGCTTGTTTTTGGGGTGTGCAAATTCCAATATTTTTTGTTTGGAAAAATTCAACACAAACTGAAGTATTGGTTTTTAAAAAAACTATTGTTAGTTGGGAGAGTGGTGGTGGTCAATATTATACTTTTGTCCACAATTTAATATTTTTTTGACATTTGCATAGGGACCAAGAAAGAGATAAATTAAATGAGGTAGTTATTGTCCAACTACCTTTGGGTTAAGTCATCACAAAATTGTTATTGTTGCATTCCTTGGCGTTAATGTTATATATGATAAAAAAAAGGAAGGTGGCTTAGGGCTTGTTGGCCCAACTGAAATCATAAATGGGTGAAAGCATAGTCAAAATAGCCAAAGATGATAAGGTAAAAGTCCTTTTCCAAGGATTACACATGACACATGTCATTTTTGTGTTGATTTATAATTTATAATTTATTGTTTTATGTACCCCTTTAGCATTGCATTTTAAATATAAATACATTTTGATTACAAATTGATTTTATATCACATATATTATGCATTTATGCCCCTATCATATAAGCATGAACAACTTTTGTTAAAAACACATTTTCAAAATCCATAGAACATTTTTGAACCAAATGTGCTCAAATTGATTATAAAAAATAAATCATCAGTTCAAGTCTTTTTACCCTTCTAATCATCAATGTTAAAATCCTCTTCAATTTTCAAAAGGAATCATGTACATTTAGTAGAAAAAAAAAACATAACTTGAAAAAAACAAGGATTATTTTTGAGGTTTGAGTGCTAAATGAACATACAATTATTATTTTTTATTTGTGTCAAGCTTTGAACATGTAAACTTTGCAATTAATGGGAAAATTTCCAATAATAATAATAAAAATCCAAACTATTATGTTTCATTTGTGATCTTTCAAACATATGAAAATGAGTTTTGAATATATAGTTATTTAGACCAGCTAGTACGGTTGGAGGATATTTCAATATAAAATAACATTCATACCCTTTCATGGGGGGATGATTATTGTTTTCCAATTTTTTTCCAAACTTGTAATGGAATGAAACATTTCAACCTATTGATGAGTTCGATTCATTCCATCTTCGAATCAATGGTTACCAAATCGATGTTGGACTTGGTTGTAAACCAACAAAGGTTGTTCTTTGTGTTGATACTCTAATTCTGATAATGAAATAATTGAATGTTGTTATTATTTTGTTGTCTTGCAATTAATAATAACATCATCAATATTTTGAACATGTTTTTTTTATTTCCACCATTTTATGCATTCATTTTCCATGGTTGGGACATGTGTTATGGTGTCAAATAGTGTTTGGTTGAAGGTACTTGTGGTTCCCTTCTTGACCCACTCATTTTTCATGGTTGGAATAAATGTTGTGTCAAATGGCAACCAGTTGAAAGTACTTGCAGTACTCTTCTTGCCTAATGTGTAGCTAATGTCTAATGATGATGTGAATCCACCATCATTGGTTATTGTGGCTCCATGTTGGGAACATCAACATGTTCATTTCCCATTGGTTGGGGCCATGGTTCTTTTTGTCTTTCTACAAGGTTTTGATTATAGTTTATTGTACAACCTGTTTTGAAATACAAAAATTAAAATAGAAAGTTGTAAACACATAAATTAAGCAAACATTATTTTGATTTGTATCTAGAAATTTTTTAACATGAATTCTTTGAAATTTGATCCATAATTTCCTATTACTTTCATAAAACTAGATGTTTCAAACATGATTGCTTACAAGTTTGATCCCAAGCATGGTCACCAAATGTTTACAATGCTATAAAACATGTTGTCTTTAGTCTCCCAATTTAAAAACAAAAAACATTCACTAAATTTATCAAACTTTTAAAACTATTGTCACCAAAAGAAAAAGGAAATATTTTTTTCATTTTATAAACCCCCATGTTGGGCATGCAAAGACTAATGAATATTGTTGAAGTTTTACTGAGACATAAAGATTTGCTTCAAGTTTTACTTCTTCATAAAAAATCCTTACAAACATCCTCCTCAACTTAATTCCTTATCATTCCCAAAAATTGATCACAAAGTCCCAACGTTAGATCAAGTTAAAGTTGTGACACCACCCATAATTTGCTTTCTTTTTGTGAGAGAGGATTGCATTGTCTAAACCCTAAACCCTAAACCTTCAATTTGTATTGTATTCGTGTTTGACAATTCCTTCTCAACTTAATTCCTTATCATTCCCCAAAAATTGATCATAAAGTTGAAGGTTAGATCAAGTTACAAACATACATAATAAAATTACACATGAAAAAAACCACTTTAGAAATGAAACATTTACAAGTAAACTAGAAAAAAACCACTTCAAAAATTAGAATTCACAACTTTAGGGTTTCACATAATTATACAGGAAAAGAATGAAACATTTGCAGTAGAAAAGAACCACTTCAAAAATTGGAACTATGAAAGCTCTATAAAGTTATACTAAAAAAGAATGAAACACCTACAAATACACCATAAAAAAACCATTTCAAAAATTAAAACCCACAACATTAAGGTCCCACATAGTTACACTAAAAAATAATAAAGCACATACACCATAAAAGAATGAAGCACATACACTATAAAAGAGAAATTGAAGATTGCAACTTTAGGGTCCATAAAGTTACACCAAAAAAGAAGTTACACACACACCATTATAAAAGAATAAAAAACCTGCAAACACATTATAAAAAAACACCATACTAAAAAAACTCAAGATTTTAAGGTTTCACAAAATGACACCAAAAAAATCACTAGAAAAGACATTGTTTCATAAATCAAAAAAGAAATTACACTAGAGAGAAAACAAAGCACATACACTAGAAAAGAAAAATTGGAACTCACAACTTTCACAAAGTTACATTAAAAAATGAAGCACATACACCAAAAATAAAAGTCAAAGTTCACAACTTCAATAAAGTTACACCATAAGGATGAAAAAAAATAGTGAATTCATGAAATGAGCAGCAAAGAAAACTTGCCTTGATGAACTACAGATGTAGTGTTTCAAAATGAAAATATTGTTGCAAAATGGAAATGTGAAGAGAAAATGCAACTGCACAAATTCAAAGAAATTGTTGTCACAAAATGCAAATGTGCAAAAAAAAAAAACACAAATGCATAAACTTAGAAAAATCCTATTACAAAACCCAAACATGCGGAGAGGAAAGGAAAAACCTTAAACCCTAATAATACCCATCTAAAACATTAAAACCTAAGGAGGTCCTTAAAGGTTTCTTCACAATTCCATTGAAATTAAGTGGGTAGAAGGTTTTGGATTCAACCTTGATTTTACCATGATTTGTGGTTCATAACTAAAGGTCCCATTAAGCTCTTCATATTTGGATCTAGTTAAGTTAAGTTTTTGATATTTAGATGTAAAATGTTGGGTTTAACACTTGAATCTAGGTACATGCACAACATTAATCCACTAATAATGTACAATTTTAAGCTTTTGAAATTCATGAGATTGATTTTGGTTTCGGTTTCAATTTTTTTATATAATGGGAATTGGTGCTAATGTTTTGGTTTTTTCAATGTTGGGGCAATTCCAAATTTAGTTTTTTCTTGCTTTAGTTTTGTTTTAGTTATTGGTTTTAAAGGTAGGTTTCATGTAACCTTCCAATTAGGTTCCAAAATTCAAAACATCACCTTTAAAAAAAGGAAAGAAAACAAAAAAATTATTGCTAAAAAAAAAAAAGATTGTACAAAGCTTTAACATAGTCAAATTGATACAAATTACAAGCTAGTCTATTTTAAAACTTAAAACATTTAATAAAAAATTACACCTCTATTTTCTAATGGTTCCAAAAAGAAAATTAATTTCAATTGGTTTCAAGTGTTCATGTCCCTTTTTGTAAATTGTCACCTTTGAATTTAGCCCACATATATTGTTCCCAAAATTAGCCAACAAGGCAATCATGATTAGAAGTAGAAAAGAAGGCAACCACAATGTACACCAAGAATCACGACCAAGAGGAATAGAGAATAAAGTGATGGCAATGAACACCAATAACCATGATCAAGAAAGAAACAAGGTGATCACAATTAGGAAGAGCAGATAAAAAGACAACAATCATGAATAAGAAACCACAACCTAGAGACCAATAAACAATCCCAACAAAGAGGAGCAAAAAAAAATGATGACGACAATGAGCATCAAGAATCACAACCAAGAGACCAACAAGGTGATCACGATTAAGAGGAGCAAAAATAAATAAAAATTGTGATGCAAGCTGAAAAGAAAAAAAAATGCAATGAAAGGGAACACATATCAACCCATGAAGAAGATGAAGACTAATGTGAAAAATTAAGTTCACAAGGATGATTCAAAACCAATAACACCACAAAAAAAATTCAATGCATGTTTGATTTTGTTTTGAATGAAAATTAGAATGCAACACTAGCCACAAACAAGGATGAGAAAAATTAAAATTAATAAAAAAACAAAGAAATAAAAATGAAAAAACTAAAAACCAAAAAATCCTAAACCACCTCCCAAACCTTAAACCAAGGATCAGAATTGAAACAAGATTACATAAAAAAACCAATCTAATTTTGATTCTTACACTACTTAAGAAATAAACTTGGTTCCATTTTTTTTTAATCTTGGAGACATGGGTCAAATGTTAACTTGGTTTCTATTCCAACTTGGTTATATAGTTAAGACCCAATTTTGATTAGGTTATGGGTATTTGAAACTAGAACCACCATGGGGTAACTAACTAACTTGGGTACCTACACAACATTAATATGTGTGTTGTATTGGTATGTTGTTTTTCACATACTAAACTAGTATATATATGTCCAGGGGCAACATGTTATATGGGTAAGGCTTTAGGTAGGAAATGTTTTTTTAGGGTAGACCATTTTCATGGTATGAATATTTTTAAACTTTAAATTCCCTAAATCTCTTATGCATGAGTATATCAAAAAATAACTTGTCATACTAAGGCACTACTAGGAAATGCATCCTAGTTCACCGTGGGTTTCACTAGATTTTGAGTGAATTTGAACATTTTTACCTAATGAAATTCTTTAACCTTTTAGTGAACTGGGACCAATTGTTACGAAATTCTTTAACCTTTTAGTGAACTGGGACAAGTTATTACAGACAATGACTTGTTTCACTAGTACTTAATGAAACAAATTTATTTTCAAATGAAATGCAAATTTACCAAATGATTCACTTACTAGTTAATTAACTAACCAGTATGGAAATCAATTAAAATTTGATTATTTAATATATAATATATTGATAATTTCATATTTTTAAAGTTTATTATTTATTGATGCATGTTATTATTTACGCTAGGTTAAAAACTTAACTTAGGTAGGCCACGTAATCAACCTAAGCACCTATTTTAAGAATTCGATAGAAAACTATTCGATCAAAATACCATTGTTGATCACACATAACACCGCCCATGAGGTTTGATCCCTTGACCTTTGGAATGGAGGTAAACACTGTCACCATCAAACCACCCCACTTGTTGTGATAATATGTTACATTAGATTCTATTTATCGAATACTTCATTTTACACATTACAAAAACATAAACTTTGAAAATTATATCTTATTGAAATTTTTTTCAAATAAAATGATTCGAATTTACTTTCAAATAAATTTAATAATGTACATAATTACATTTATTTCCTTTTGAAAGTTTAAAATCATTTGAACAAAAAAAAATTGAATATCATTATTCAATAACATTTCAATGAACATTCTTTTGAAAAAAAAAAGTTTAATAAATGGATTTTTTTTTGTTAATATAATAATACAACCTATGTTAAACTACTTTTAATTATTATATGACTATTTTTTATTAATTCAAATTATTTCACCTTATATTTTTCATGGTTATTTATGGTTATTTTCAAATACTTTTGGTAATTTTTTTGGCTATTTCACCCTAGGTTACTTTTGGTTATTCTAAGTTACTTTTGGTTATTTTAGCTTATTTCAATTCAGGTTATTTTAGCTATTGTAAGTTTTTTTTTGCTATTTTATGTTATTTTTGCCTATTGTAAAATATTTCAATTTAGACTACTTGTAGCTATTATAAGTTATTTTTGCCTATTGAAGGTTATTTCACCTTATGTTGTTATGGACAATTTTAGTTTATTATAGGCTATTTCACCTTAAGTTATTTTTATCTATTATAAATTATTTCACCTTATATTATTTTTGGCAATCCTAAGTAATTTTAATATTTGGCTATTGGTTGTTCTTTTATAAGTGGTATTGGTGGTTATTAATGGCTATTGATACTTATTCTATTTGTGGATATTAATAGTTATTGGTGGTTATTCTATTAATCGTCATTAGTAGTTATTTTATTGGTGGCTATTGGTGGCTATTGGTGGTTATTGGTGGTTATTTTATTGGTGGTTATTGGTGGTTATTGTATTGGTGGTTATTGGTGGTTATTGTATTGGTGGTTATTGGTGGTTATTGTATTGGTGGTTATTGGTGGTTATTGTATTGGTGGTTATTGTATTGGTGGTTATTGGTGGTTATTCTATTGTTGGTTATTGGTGGTTATTCTATTGTTGGTTATTGGTGGTTATTCTATTGGTGGTTATTGGTGGTTATTCTATTGGTGGTTATTGGTGGTTATTCTATTGGTGGTTATTGGTGATTATTCTATTGGTGGTTATTGGTGATTTTTTTATTGGTGGTTATTGGTGGTTATTGTATTGGTGGTTATTAGTGGTTATTCTATTGCTAGCTATTCGTGGTTATTTTATTGCTGGCTATTAGTGGTGGCTATTCGTGGTTATTCTATTGGTGGATATTCGTGCTTATTCTATTAGTGGGTATTAGTAGTTATTTTATTAGTGGTTATTGGTGGATATTCTATTAGTGGTTATTAATAATTATTTTATTGGTGAATATTGGTGATTATTAATTAATATTATATTAGTGGTTATTAGTGGTTATTTTATTAATGGTTATTGGTGATTATTTTGTTGTAAGCTGTTGGTGGTTATTGATGGTTATTAATGGGTATTGTATTAAGTTATTATTGGTTATTATATGTTATATTACAACTATTAGTGATTGATATATTTTAAATTATTGTTTGATATTCTATGTTATAATATCATAGGTTGTTGGTAGTTATTATATTATAAGGTATTTAAGATTATTTTTCATAGCTTATTATTTCCCATTCTAAGTAGTTTTACCTTAGGTCATTATATTTTGTTTTAGATTTTTTTAAGTTATTATATTTAGGATAAAATAATTTATAATAACAAACAATATAATGACCTTGAATAACTTAAAGTATAACTTGAAATAACATAGATTAATTTAATTAAAAAAACTAAAGTAGCTAAAAATAATACATGATATATTATAAAATAACATAGATAGAATATTTTTAAAAATATATAAATAAACCTATTTACTATAATAAATTGTAATAATGAATTATGTTAACTAGTATTGAAACATGATGTTGACATACTGATATTATAGTGAAATAACTTTCACCAGGGTGAAATTAGTAAAATGCAATGAAGTTATTTTGCTTATAAGGTCCTATAATGATTTAAACTAGTAAATTGCACCCCACTTTGGTAGTAGTGAAGATTTGAATGCATTGCATGATAAAAGAAATAACAAATACACTGTTACAAATAATATTCTTCACATTTTTAATAATGATTGGTTGTCTCAAGCTTGAGGAAAGAAAAAAAATTATATTTTCAAGATTCAAAGGCATTTATGACCTACAAATTGTTACAAAGTAAACAATTGTGAAATCAAGTTGATTTGATTCCATTTGCTATTTCTTCCCACTATTACAAAAAAAGTTTATTTGATTAGAGAATCGAATAAAAAAATATTCAATTTTGATAGTTGTCAAAAGACCATCTTATGAATTAAAACAAGTCCATTTGGACCTATCTATTGTGATTGGGTGCTATTTTTTATTAACAAAATAAAATATTATTTGATTTGTCATTTTGATTCATAAATAATGGACCATTTCATTAGTCGAATTTCTACTTGAATAATCTTCTGGGGGATTATTCTAAAAATATTGTTGTTGATAAGTAGGTAAGTAAGTAAGTGGGTAGGTCAATAGTAAACAAGTTTAGGTAGGTTGTAACTTTAGGTAGCTAAATAGGTAAGTAGCTTAATTTAATCTAATTTACCTAAACTATCATACCTAAATACTTTAGTTTAACGTACTTACCTTAGGCCTAGGCATGTACATAGGTTACAATTATAAGGAATTGAGCCTTTCACTTCCATAATGATTAACCAAGTTTTTACCAATGGAATACACCATTAAAATGTGACAATTTTTGTCAAAATTATTTCACATCACTACTTATGTAGGTAAATAAAAAGGTTAAGTTAGTAGGTAGGTAAAGGAGGTAGGAGGAAAGTAGTTATTTAGTTAGTTAATAGGCAGGTGTAAAGTGGGTAGGTAGCTAGTAAGTAAGATATAGGAGGTAGGATTGAATTAAGTAGGTAGGTAGGATGTAGGAAATATTAAGTAAGTAGGTACAAGGTAGGTAGGAAGGTAAACCTAGGCTATTTACTTTGTAGGTAAAAGGTATGTATATTATAAGTAAGTAAGCAAGTAAATAGGTAAACCTAGGCTACCTACCTAACAAAGTAAGAGGTAAGTAGGTAGGTAGACTTAGGTTACCTACTTAGCATAGGTAGTAGTTAGCTTGGCCTATTAACTAACATAGGATGTTCAATTTGATTAGAAAGCTAGTGGGCATTTTGACCAAAAATGTCATTTTGCTTTGTCCAATTTGATTAAACATCTCATTTGATTAGAACCCATTGGCTATTTTGACAAAGATGTTTGTCTTTTGTTTAATTTGATTAACTATTCAATTTGACAAGTAGTTAAATAAGTCATTATAATCAAATTCATTAGTCAAAAAATACACATGTCATTTAGCATCAAGCCTCTACTCAAAATTTACATGCCCATTAGTTGATAAGTATATTGGTTAATTGATTTGAACCATATGAAAAGCTTGTTTATGTAGTAGTGTCCACCATTGAGGCGCAAATATGTATTAAGGTTTAGATTGTGTTTTCTTCTTTATTTGCATTCCAAAACAACCATCAAAACATATGAGAATTGAAAACAATCATCAAGGGGATGAACACAAAAAAAAAAAAGTTTTGATGGTTGCAAAAATCATTCAATACATCCACCATGTTTGTAGTTTTTTGATCTTCACCATCAAATGTGTTGCCATATTCATTATTCATAAAACCATAAATCCACCACCACCAATTTCATCACAAAGCTTCGTTGTTGCATTTGATCATCATCACTTTAAAACTTGGTCATTATTTCTTCCCCTCCATCCAACTATCTCATTTCAAAACAATTTTGTGAAAAATTGTCAAGTGGAGATGTCTAGGATTGTTATAATGACGACCACTAGTGGACCTTGTATTTAGTTTACCTAAGTTAGTTATAATTATCATCATCATTGGAGCTAATGGAATAACCAATCACTTCCATGCATGATGAAAGTTCTCAACATGAAACCCTAATGTTGAATCAATTTTGTAACACTCCACAAACTTTGAGATTTTTCTAAAGCTTTTTGAATGCTGAAAAATGGTTCTAAATGTGATATTCTAGATTTTTACACATAATTCCTTCCAAAACACATGTATGGGCCTTCAATCACATGCATCCTACGTTTGAATGGTGTAATCATGTGAAACATTTCTAACAACCACTTTACAATTGAGCATTGTCAAAATGAATTTAAAAAAAAAAACACTTATTATGCTTTCATGATGCATTTGTTTCCAACCATTGTTGGTCCATGATGATTATTGTTTATAATTCACCATTCATTTCATGCAAGAGTGTAGATTCCATCCATAATCTAAAATACTAAATTGAAAAAATTACATTAACTTTTGACAAACTTCCTTTTTTCTACCTCTAATGTGAATGATGATTACCATAAAAGCTAAAAAATCATAATAAAACTTGAGCTAAAAGAAGGAAAATATTTCTTGGTTTCTTTTTTTCACAAATACAGTTGGAAACATCCCCAATGCAAAAAGTTTTGAAATAAATAATTTGCAATATGTTAATGCAATGAAATAAAAATTGATGAAAAAGCCCCTTAGCATGCTTTACATTGTTTCAAAACTATGTACATAGTCAAAACACAATAACAATTCATTTGCAAATCTATATAATAAAAAAGGTATGTCTTCTTATGTTGTTCATACCTATCTTTTCCAAGCTTAATTATCTTTAAAAAAAAAAAAAACTACTTACTTCTTTCTCCTACCCACCTACATGAATATAAAAAGACAAATTAGCATGTGATTTTTCATGTTCATGTTATGTATATTAAAAACAATTTAATAACTTACCTTTTGAAAGTCTATCTACTTAACCCCATTCTCATCCACATGAAAAATCTAAAAGAAATAATGATGAACTATTAAGAACCATATGAGAATATACAAGTGGGAAAAAAAAACCAAAAAGAAAGGGGTTATTATGCTTTAGTTTGAAAGCTTGCCCTTGCCATTACACTGATGTAATTCAATAAACTTAATTTCCAGTTTTCTTTCATCATTTCACTGTCATTAGTGTGGCCTGTACTATTGGCCCAAGTGTGAACCCAAAATAGGGAAACTCAACATGTGAACATTGTTTTGCAATGTATGTATTGATTTTTTTTTACAGCCAAATATGAAAGGAAATCATGCTTGAATTGAATGGTAAGCGTTCAAGTGTTACCACGTTCTCAACTGATTTTTCCTTCCAAAACCTGGTTTCTTGGAATTTATTTGAATTTTCAGTGGCAGAAATCATTTAAAAAACAATATCTCCCACATTCTGGATCCAAGTCTTACCAAACAAATTCCATTAAATCCTGCTTATCAAGATCTTTCCAATTTCTTCAAAAATTTCAGCTATGATTTAATTTAATTTTCAGGGAAAAAATCATTCAATATTCAAGAACTTTTGCACCACAAGTCCAAACGTGATGAAACCAACCCTATGCACCCCTCCTTGTATAGAGCTTTCTAAAGACACCAAGAACATGATCTGAAGCATCCCTATTTGGTGCACCTCATCATCACAAAACAAAACAAAACAAAACAAACTACCTTCCTTCAAAGATAGATTGTTAGTGGGCAACAACATTGAACCCAAGAAGATATAATCTGTAAAAGGGGCCTAAAGGGGAACATGATTGTGCTTTTATTTTGGGCAGGGGGCAAAGGGTCGATTCTATTGGGGACTACCTAGTTTAGATAATATAAGCATTAGAAAGCCAAGATAAATTGAAATATTTTCACACCTTTGAATTTAAAGCATGTTTTAAAATCTTCTTCAAAACACACGGTGAATGAAAGCTTTAGTTTTGTTTACAAGTTTTTAAATTATTAATTAGTTTGTACTTAGATCGTATGTGAAAAACTTTGGTTTTATTTTTAAAAAGTACATATCTTAATGACTGAAAATCACAAACCTAACTATACTTTAAGCATATAAATATATTCATTTTCTCCTTTCTAAAACTCCAACATGAACAAACGAGGTAATCTATACCATCAAACCATTGTCTGGGTTAATTGCTATTGTAAATTTTGGGCGTGCCACATCTTATGCTGAGAAATAGGTGATCTTAATAACTTGAAACTTGTTTAGAAGGCTAGAACTTAAAGCCTTAGAAGTGGGCCAAAAGTAGAATAATTGATTTTATACTTCATTTATTTCGAAGATCTATTTTAATTAATTTGTTATGAAACACCACAAGTGGGCTTAGCCAAATTTGGTTAGAGAGGGAGGTAAATTGCCTTTCAGTAACATTGTCAAAAATTCCCCCAATGTTGTGGCAGCAAGATAAACCTTCCCCTAACCAGTTCACAACTTTTTGCCTCCAAGTCGGGCTCGTTTGGGCAAAAATTTTCAAATAAATCATTAAGGTCCTTGGGGACGTCCCTATTTTTCTTTGTCGCCAAGTGACCAAAATTCGCCCAAAAAAACTATATTTTAGTGAACTCAGGCCTCAAGTTTGATGGTGAAGGGCAAATCCCATCCTCCTAAATTCAAAAGATTGAGCGTCCTTTAATAAAAGTAAGTAAATTATGACCAAGATTTGAACAAAGGTGTCATTAGCTTAATAATAATAATAATAATAAACACACACACAAATCTCATTTATGGCTGCCATTAACAGAGCCCAAATCTCAGATTTAGACGATATTATGATAACTCATAGGTACAAGAGTCTGGAAACAAGCCCCAATGAGAGTGGGAATGCTTGGGTGGGTTTCATATTGGTGGATTTTGGAGGAACTGGAATGTGCCTTTGGTATTGTTGGAAAGATTTTGATGAGCAGGATTTAATTGAGTTTATTTGATAAGATTTGGATTCAGAATGTGGGAGATATTGCTTTAAAAGTGATTTCTGCCGCTGAAAATTCAAATAAAAATTTAAAAAATCAGGTTTTGGAAAGAAAAATCAATTGAAAACGTGGTATCACTTGGGCAACGGCACAGGCCACAATGGTAAATGAAAGATCAAGCCACCGACTCACATTCCCCCCCTTTCAACCCCTTATGGCAAGTTCACAGTTCAAACCACCAAAAACAGTTAAAATAGCAAATGTGTAGGGCAAAGGGCTGTTTTGGGAATGCGGGTCCCTCATGAGGCAGGAGCCCAGAATGAGACCCGAATTCCCAGAACAGCCCCCTTGAAGTTCCTTACTGCCAAATAAAGAACCTGTCAAAATTGCCTTTCAGAAATAGACTGTTGCCACAGGGTTATTTTTTTCCAATTTTGTGACGTAGCTGAAGTGGCGATCATCCATAAGATTATTTAGCCAGGTTTGGCCACATACGAGATATGAAAGTAGAAAAATGCGAGAATCTTTCTATATTCTTGGCTACCTGGTGGAACTTATCATAAAATCTGGCGATTTGGGGGTTTTTTTGGGGTGAAATCTGGCGAATTAGGGCCATTTTTCTCATGAAAAATTCTTTGTATTGGCCAAAATCATATTTTTCAGGTCGAAATTTGGCGAAATTTCGCCACAAACAAAAAAAACACTGGCTCACCATTGATTGTGATTCATTTGAGAGGAGACCATGACACCGTACCCATAAGGTTCTTGTGCAAGGGTGCCATAGTCAGTTGAAGCAGAATATTTAATGACGGTAAGGCACTCCACATACACCAGAAAAATTCTACCAGTTGTTTAACATTAGGGTAGGAAACCTTCCTAGG
>Ga0209208_10008609_pt1 | contig 13573 bp, 11 predicted proteins | sample S1TSphfallax_3_FD_187694 | JGI IMG/M metagenome (GOLD analysis project Ga0209208, IMG submission 187694) | Host-associated microbial communities from peat moss isolated from Minnesota, USA - S1T2_Fd - Sphagnum fallax MG (SPAdes) (version 2) | ecosystem: Host-associated > Plants > Peat moss >...
TTGTTCTTGGTTGGTAACAAAAACAACTTGGACAAAATAAGACAAACCTTAGACCTTTTTGTTGTTGTTTCTAAGGCCAAATTAAATATACACAAATCAATAGTCCTCTAGATTTCAACAAAAGAAAGAACTTGGAGTTGGGGAGAATCAAAAGGCTTCAAATGGCTTAGGAAGGGAAAGGCTACAAACTATTCAAGCTTCCATTTTGGATGGGCAATTAGTAAAGAGGAAAAAGAAAATCAACTACTAAACCAAATCAAGAAATACATTATAGATGTGGGAGGTAGAAAGTTGTTTCTAGTTGGTAGAATTTTAATTGCCAACCAAGTGATTCTTGCTTCCATCTAGCATTTATGTTCATGTTCCGACATGTCAAGTCAAGTGTTGGCCAAGGCAAAAGGACTAGCCAAAAACCTTTTTTAGGCAAGGGAAAGTGATGAAGAGGCTAAGGCTCAAGTTAAATGGGACATAGTAATTCAACCAATGTCCAAAGGAGGCATAAAAATCTTAGACCCCCAACTTCAGGCCAATGCATCATTAGCCAAGATTTTAATTAAGGGCCTTTCACTAAGTTGGGCTCCATAGAAAACCTTTATTCACTAGAAGAAAAACAAGTATTTTTTATTGGTTTCTACGACTAAAATTTAGTTGTAAGAAAAATTTGTGACTAAAATCTCATTAGTCACCTTGGACAAGTCACATCAAACATTCGTTACAAACGACAAGGTGTATTGAATGAAAGAAAAAGTCAAAAAATACAAGTTCATCCTTTGACTCCATTGTATACATATTGTCACATATGACTATGATGTAACTGTTTTTGTCACAATTAAAACAAATGATGTGTTGCCACATATCCTAATATTAAATTATTTAAAATTTTATTATTATAATTATTTTGAAATAATCTAAGACATTCAATTCAAATGTTTAGATGATCTTATATTATGACACATGGGCCAATGTAAATATGTCACGTGACACCTTTAAAATGAATTTAATACAAAATATTAATATTAAGTTGGTAGGTGCCTAAGTAGGTACATAGATAGGTGCCTACAAACCTAGGCTACATACCTACCTACTTACCTATTTGGATAAAAAAGGAAGGTAGGTAAATCTACCTTCCTAAATTAAATACCTATTTATAAAAGTAGGTACTTAGGTAGGTAGGTTATATTATGTACCTACCTAGTTAAGTAGATAAATAAGTTGGGGAGGTTGATAGTTTAAAATCATGCATAACTTTTCTTTTTGTTTTGGGTTCAGCCTTTTGATTGGTTCATCCCATGTGCACAAATTTCTTAATGGGAAATTTGATTATTACACCCCTTGTTTATATAATGTTCAAAATATGAATGGAAAACAAACAAAATGGGATAAGTTTTGAAGTTGCAACTTCTTCACAAATTAAATTATTTTCCTCATGCCTTTTTTTCTTAGTTTATTGGATTTATAAACAATTCAAATACGTGGTTCACTAAATAATAAAACAACCATTTAATTAATAATGATTAAATTTAACATATATTTAAATATAAACTATACACTACAAATTTTAAGTATTCATTATCAACTATTTAAATAAATAATAACTTCTTAATATTTAACTAATTAACTATCTAGTTTCTCACAACTTGTTAATAGATAATTCAAAGATAAATAAATAGTTAAAATATTTTATTTTAAAAAAAATCTAGTCAAATTTTAGATAATATAATTAATGTAAAAATGATTTATTTACTTTAGTTTTAAAATAAATATTTTTTTTCAAATTACAAATAATGAACAAACAATTGTTATCAAAAAAAATCTTACACGATTTTAAAAAAAAAGTAATCTTAGAATAGTTATATTTTTACTATATAATTACATTTATTATTGTAAAAAAATTTATCATAGATAAGTAATTACAGAGTTTTAAAAATAGAAAATTAAACTACTTTATAATAATTCCTAAAATTACAATCATTACAATAATTATTTTAACTACATTATATTTTTTCCAAACTTTTAATTCAGATTTAAAGTTATAAATTAGAAATTGTGAATAATTATGTTCAATTACAATAAATTATGCATATACTATAATTAATTTTTATCTGAAGTAATTATAATGATTTTAAAGTAATATAACATTAATTGCAGTAATTGATTTCTTTTATTATAAGAATATACAATATAGAATGTAAAAATAATAATTTAATACATTATTTAGTGTAACTTATAAATAATAAATATTAACTTTTATAATTATTTATAAAAGTGATTCATTATGGATAGAAACTAGTAGAAAAAAACCTTAAAACTCACTCAATAATTTTAAGAATAGAAATAATAATTTTAGATTCCAAAAAAACAATTCAGAATTCAAATATCCTTTTTTAGATGAAATAAGTCTTTGAATTTAAATAAATTTTCAGAATTGAAATGTCAATTTTCAGATTCAAAATTGAAATATTAATTCTGAGAATCCAAAATAATTTGGAATTTCAATTTCAAGTTTCAAATCAAATAAGTTTTTCAATTTTAATTTAAAAACTCAAAATTGAAATATTAAATTTTAGAATCGAAAATAATTTAGAATTCAAATATCAAACTTTAGATCAAATAATTTTTTAAATTTAAATTTAAAAAAAAAATTTAAAGAGCTGAAATAGCGAATTTCATATTCAAATATTTTTTTCTCAAATTCAAATAATTAAGCAGAGGAATTCCAACAACAATTTTTAGAATATATATTCAATTTTGTTTAATGTTATATTTTCTAAATGAGTTCCAGTAGGAATTTTCTGAATTGAAATATCGATTTTAATGTTTAAATATAATTTTCATAATTTGAATTACTGTTTTTTTCTCAAACCTATTGTTCGAATAAAACTAACAATTTTAAGAATTCATATTTAAAACTTCAAATTCAAATATTTATTTTTAGATTCAAAGAAAATGTTTCAGAATGGAATAACAATTTTCAGGTTAAATATAATTTTCAGAATTGAAATAAGATTTTTCAGTATTGAAATATTAGTTTTCAAATTTGAATAACAATGCTCAGAGTTCAAATATTGATTTTTAGATTCAAATTTTTCAGGATTGAAATATCAGTTTTCAAATTTGAATAACAATGCTCAGAGTTCAAATATTGATTTTTAGATTCAAAGAAAATGTTTCAGAATTGGAATAACAATTTTCAGGTTCAAATATAATTTTCAGAATTGAAATAAGATTTTTTCAGTATTGAAATATCAATTTTCAAATTTGAATAACAATGCTCAGAGTTCAAATAGTGATTTTTAGATTCAAATAAAATGTCCTAGAATTGGAATAACATTTTTTAGACTCAAATAATGACTTTTAGCTAAACAAAACAATCAAAATGAAAATAAAAAATTCAAATTCACATAAATATTTCTTCTTTTAGTCATGGTGTGTTTCTTCATGTTCATTGCATAGTTGATCCTTCATCACCCTTCATGGCCAAGGTGAGGCCCAACACAACGTCTTTTGTTATGAATGTGGGTCGATATTTTTGCAGCATGACATCGTGCATCACCAAAGGCATTATCAAGTTTTTCATGTTTTTATAACAAACAATTCCCTTGGCTCTTTGATTTCACCCTTGGTTTTCTTTTTGCCTTTGGCTACATAGGCCTAGGTTTTGGTTTTGGACCCCTTCATTGCTTTTCATTCAAGTCTTCCTTGGCCTTGTTTTTTTTCCATGCATCTTTTTTGCTTTGGGGTGAGAAATGTAATTAATTTTTCATCTCCCCTTCAATTGCCTTGACCAAGATCCATTTGACATGGTTACTTAGCAATTATTCCTTTTGTTTTGATAATGGTGTCTCCCTCTTGCCCTCGGGGGTGGATTAATTGGGCATCAAAAAACTATTATGCATCAACAATTCCTTTCAAGGGATGGGGAGGAATTTCAAGGAGAACATATTTTTAGGGCATTCCTTATGGATTGAGCTCTTGTAGCAACCATTCCTTCTTTAAATCTTGCTCACATCCTTTCCCACACTTGTTAGTTCAGGCAAAACTTTAACCCTTGGGTGTGTAGGGGAATTTGCACACATTGCAAGGGCTTTTACCCCCATTGCCCCAACCTCAACCTCTCGTCAAACTATCAATGTGTTGTGAGTTTTACATCCTTTAAGTTTAGATTCCTCTTGCTGAAATTCATTGATGATTTTTAGCGAGATGTTGACTTTGAGTTTTTAAAAAATTCTTTTAAGTCAAAATTCATGCGCTTATCCTATTTGTAAGTTAAAAGCCTTTTAAACATGGTTTTTGAACATGATAGGATTCTTTCAACTAAAAAAATTTAAGAAGTGATTTCATCCAGCTCCATTAGTTAACTTCCCATATGGCCGTAGGATGTATCTTAAGGTCTGGTGTTTGAATTCTTGGTGTCACAAGGCTTTTAATTTTGACCACACCTTTAGGTGGTGTTTGATTGATAATGGAGGCATTTGACTAATAACAATTGGTGAAACATTTTATCAACTAGTGAATAGGGCATTGTGTTTTCAATTCCATGATGCATTTTCTTTACACTTGTTACCACATCAATTTGGTGTGATTGTTAAGGGCAGGTGTGAAGTTGTGGTTCATGGTATCTAGGGTACATTAAATGTCCATCCTGATTAGGTGGTGCTTTAGGTGGACATCGTGAACACTTTCAACTCCATTTTGTGTAAGGCCATTTTCTAGGAGCTTCATGCAATAGGAGCCCAATTATCATTGTTTCCCTCATTTTGTTAATGTTTCTCATGCTCTAGAATTTATTTTGTTTTTTAATCATCACTCCCTTTTGGGAAATTTGTCCATCCTCCTTTCTTCTATTAGTGTGCACTAGGGCAATTTGTTTTTCAAACCCTTTATTCTTTTTGCCCACTTTCATGCTTTGCATTATTGCTCAAGAATTTTTCCCTTTTGTTTCTTCCTCTCCCTGGTTAATGACATGCACATGTTTGACCTTCACTTTTATTGTCTCCTTTTCTTTTGATCATTTTTCTCCTAATTAATGTCCATGGGGTTAGTTGTTTAGTTTCACAAGTGTTCAACTTGGTCCCCTTCAAGCTTCCTTCCTAGGTTTTCCCCCTCCTTTTGGTTTTTGCTACCCTCCAAATGGCACTAAAGTTTTAGGTGTTCCTTTTAATTTCACTTATTTATCTTTTCTCTTTTTTTCGGCTACTTTAGATCAGGATGTTTGGTACATTGAATTGTTCTTAAGGTTGGGGTATGTTCAAGTTACTTTTTGTGTGCTTTCTCGATGTTTTGCCCAAAGGCTTTTTTATTTGTTGCACTCCTTCCCCCCCTTTTGGGCTTTCAACATTAGCTTGTGGCTTTTGATTCAACCCTTATGAAGGCTTTTGGGAGGGCTCCAAGGCCCAAGTTTTTAGAATGCCCCAAGTTTCCTCAGTGTGTTGACATTTGTTTTCCCATTTATTGTAAAGGGATGGACCTCATTTCCTATGAGGTTATCACATCAATAGCCTATTTTGGGAATTGGGCTCTTTTTGCCCTTGTTGTTGTGTCAAAATTCTAGGTAGATACTTGTATGTATTTATTGGATGTGATAAAGGCGAACAATTTAGGTTTGTTTTCATTCCAAGCCCACTTGAAGCTTGCACAAGAACTTCTTCCTATGGTGGTGTTGTTGTGTGTATCCCCCTTTCAGCATCTTGGAGAAAGTCCATACATTGGTTTCAAGAAAAGATTTCAGAAATAGTAAACAACCAATCCTTTCTTAACATCCTTTCTAACTTGCCTTTGGATTTGCAATGCACACAATTGAAATCTTGCATAAGGCTAAGAGTGGGAGCTTGGTTGTTTATTCACCCAGTCATCCTTTTTATTCGTTTGGCCTCAAACATTTTTCCTCCATGATGCGATGGGCACCAAGTTGGGCCTCCCCCATTCATTAGCCTTTGGCTTGTCACATTACATCTATGGCCAACCTTTAAACTCCATGGGGATTCACCTTCTTTGTTGTGTTCATGGTGGGGAAAAGATGACATCCCACAATGTTGTATGGGATGCCTTTGCATCCATCACGAAAGATGTTAGTTTTCATGGTGCACATGAACAAACCCACATTCTTCTACCTCTTACCATCCAATCGTCATGTTAACAAATCAAGATTGTGCTTTCGGTTGATGGCATTCCCATGTTGACCAATGTCGTCATTGATGATTTCATTCAAATGGACTTGGTTTCATGTGTTACATTGTGTCAGGGGTGGCTATGATGGTGGCATCTCAAGCAAAGGAAGGACTTTATTGAAATCGATATGCTGTAGATTTGTTTATCCCTCTCATCATTGAAGTCCTTGGGTGTTTACATTAAAAAACCAACAATTTTTTTCATTGTTGTGTTAATATGACATGAGCTACAAAGAGCTCCAAAGGCCCTCCTCTTTTGGTTTTACCTGCATTTTACAAGCAAACAATGTTAGTGGTGTTATAATGAAAACAAGCGGCATCTATTTTGAAGTGAGCTGTTATTGTCAGGAGGGTTTTTCTAGGTTGGTTGTTTTTTGGTGTACGTCCCCTCTCATTTTTTGACATTTTTCTTGTGACAGGGTCGAGCACATGACTTTTTCTCACTCCTCTTTCTTCCCTCGCCCCTGTTGAGGGTTTTCATTTTCTGGCCTAGTGGTGAGTCCTTTCCTTTTGTTCCTTATCTCACGCTTCATTGGGTGCTTTGTCTTGATAAAGTTTGGCAGGGTTTCATCATTTCTTGGGCTTAATGTGGGCACTAAGAGGCCTTAGTCAAAAAATAAAGGTACCAACGTGGGTGCTACTTCACCCTGGCCCAACTGACTTGTTCTCCACACTGTGCTCCTTATCTCACTGGAAACAATATGTCAATCGGTGCTCATTAGGTCACTGGAAAGGACAACTCAATCAGTCTAGAGACTTCGTCTCGCTCACACTGTACCGGTTACATCGCTAGAAGGGACAACTCAATTTGTCCAGAGACTAACATTTTATTTTTCGGCGTTCAAGCATGGGTGGCGATCGTCTCACCAGAGATTTAGCATGACTGACAGATGATCTCAGAGAAGATTTAACTTTAATGGCATGATAAGTTTCCATGAAACTGTCAAAGGGCTAGAAAACTGTAGAAAAATTGTCTTATACAGGAAAAATCTGGTGAAAATTCTTTTGTGACTGGATCCAACCTAGCACCCAAAACCTCATCCAAGAACTCTGTGTGGCGAACGGGGGCTAAGGCTAAACTCCTGTTATGCTGATTATGCCTCCCCAACTGAGGCTGGAAATTTGCACCAGTTTGCCACAAAAAAAAGGGCTCCTAGAGACTTGGTGCCCACACATTGCTCCTTCCGTCGCTAGAAAGGACAACTCACCTGCCCTACACAATGTGTGCCTATGAAAGTCACCATGAGACTTCATAGTTATTAATGAAGCGGCCAGTCCCTTGATTAAGTGATTTCTCATATTTTCATTCACTTTTACCCAACAACATTTATCTTGTGTGAACTTAGCTTGTCGGTCCACTATTAAACACTCTATCGTTGTAACTTGTAACCTTTATAAGTAGCCCAAAGAAGGTGACTACAGTATATCTATTTTTGTGGCTGCCCAAAGCTTGATCACATTTCTTTGTGATATGGGCCAATAGAATATGTCCATCAAAAAGAGGAAAAACTGGGGTCCTCACTTCTAGTTAATATGAATGACACTATACTACATACCTTAAAAGGTTACGACTATTCAAGTGGTTTGCTATTAGTAGTCCCCAAAAGAGTGTAATAAAATGGACCTGACTGCGGCTCAGTATTTCTGATTGGTTGATCATAATGATTGGTCCAAGTGGTTTGCTATTACCTAGTAGTCCCCAAAAGAGTGTAATGAATTGGACCTGACTCCGGCTCAGTATTTCTGATTGGTTGATCATAATGATTGGTCCAAGTGGTTGGCTATTAGTAGTCCCCAAAAGAGTGTAATGAATTGGACCTGACTGCGGCTCAGTATTTCTGATTGCTTGATCATAATGATTGGTTCAAGTAGTTGGCTATTAGTAGTCCCCAAAAGAGTGTAATGAATTGGACCTGACTGCGGCTCAGTATTTCTGATTGGTTGGTCATAATGATTGGTCCAAGTGGTTTGCTATTAGTAGTCCCCAGGAATATGCACTTCAAGGTACAGTTTTATTGCCTAAAAAAACCAGCTAAAGTTGGAAATTTAACTTAATTATCCGGAGTGACATAATGAACACCGGTGGAGATGCTCTTACGCCATGTTTCAAGACCTAACCGGTACTGGGTGTCATAACCGACACCCAGTGCCGGCTCTTTAGTACAAAAGCTACTCTCCCACACGTTCCCCAGCTTTTCAATTGCCTACGCATGCTGTCATGATTTGTACTGTGTGCATGTCTATCGTCTCTTGTTCCGTGCCTACTACATGCCTGCTTGCCACAGAATGGGCTCGGCTTGACCCATTCCAATGTTTTAACCCACCTGACAGGATTGTCCGACCCTCATGAATATATTGAGAAATCTGTCGACCTTAGACCAATAATTTTAACTTGCCTAGGGATTTGGAATAATAATCCCTCACAACTGTTCTATATGGTCAGGTCTTGATGTGTCTCAGTGACACTTTTAGCTAACCTTTTTGGGGTGGGCTCTTTTGGGGCAGGAAGGGGCAGGGGAGAGGTCAGACAAACATGGACTAGAGGAGAAAAAGAAAGGAAGAAATGTTGTTGATGGAAAAAACTTGACATGAGGGATGAAACAAAAGATAATATTCATGATGAAGGATATTAAACTAATGAAATACTATTCATAGGTGAAATTGATCACACTCATGTAATTGGTCATACATCTGGATTAAATTTTACCACATGAGAACCTAACTTTTGGGATGAATTCTGTCATGGATAAAATTGTGTTCATGGATGATATTTACCACACATGCATTTGATCATATGGATGAATTTGACCAAACATTTGATGGTAGATGAAATTCATCACCACATGCAATTGGTTGTAAAGATTTAAAGTGAACAAAGAGGGCATGTATTGAAAAAAACAATGAAATTTGCCAGAAGAGAGAAATTGATGAAATGAAAACATTTGAATCATATTGAAACACAAATGATTATACTACATGGATGTAATCATATTCATGGATGGAGTTATTAAATGGATGTAACTACTAATATTAAATTCAAACATGGAAAAAACTAACCTTGTGAATGACAATGACCACATGGATGAAATAGACAATATGGATGAAAGGTTCCACTTGGATGAAGTTGAAAACAAAAATGTAGTTTTGCATTATGGATGAAATTTTAAAACATGAGTGAAAGTGACCATTTATCCATATGATTGAATTTCATCAACATTGATATGAATAATATTCATGTGATCAATTTATTTAAAGGAATTGAGATTCATCCATGTTGTCAATGCCAATCACATGATCATGTTTTCTTCTATATCAATATTGTCCATTGTACATTGTTAATTCCAATCATATCATCAACTTTCATTCATGTGTTAAAATTTCATCCATGTCATTTATTGTCAATCATGTTGTCAATTTCATCCAAGTGACAAGGTTCAAGCCTATTATCCAATTTTATTCATGTGATCAAGTTCATCCAAATGGTCATTTAAAATTTACATGGATCTCATATGTATAACTTAATTTCGTTCATGGCTATATCATATTGACATCGATGTCATCCATATGGGAAAAAATATTCCTTGTCAACTCTATCCAATTTCCACTATTTACAAAATGGACCATCTTTTTTTCTCTTTTTCACCATGGTCAATGCCAAGGGTTTTTCATTCATAACCAATTCGGCAATCATCTCTAGGAAGATTTGGCCAAATCCAGCTATAGACTAGAAATAAAGTACAAATATGTAATCATCCTTCTATTTTCTTACTACACAATGAAAACCAAGTCTATAAATCTGGCGTTTTTTACTTTTTTTTTCTCACTGAAAACCTCCAAAATCACTTCCTTATAGAATTTTCAATTTCTAATTTCGCTTTTTAGTAACATTTCGCCAGTACAAAAAAAAAACTGGTCAATGTTGTTTTGAATCTGCAATTAAATTCCAAGTGTCAAAACCTACCCAGTGTTTTTTAGTGTATCCAGAGGACGCCTTACAAAGAGTAAAAACCCTACCAGCTTTTTCTCCAGTCATACCCCGGGAAAATTTGTGCCAAAAGATCAACTGCAGTTATTTCGCTGCACGTAAAGTTTTAAGTTTTCCGCCAAAACAGAGTGCCCAAGATTCAACGGAAAGCTTGTTGAAATCCAAATCAGCCAACCCCACCAAGTGCACGTTCAATGGCGCGGATGCATCTGCTTTCTACCGCTGAAATCAACGCTCCTGTGTTGCCGTCCAGAATATCTTTTCTACTCTTCCGTTGAAATCTCTGCCTTCTATCGCTATTGTGTAGCCGAGGCCTGGCACCCGCACTAACTAAAGGTGTTCTCATGCCTGCCACCGGCCTCCGTGCTGCCTAAAGCAGCGACCTGCTCGCTTGGACCGGGGCCATTGTCACGTGCTGCGTGGGTGCTAGCCAAGTCCTGCTGCATGAAATCGTTCGCAAACGCTAAGAGTGATTTCTTTTCTATTTGAACAAGTTCTACAGTCAAACTCTGCGGCAGAACCGCATGGTTCTCCGCAGAGCTGCACTGTCAGGCCCAGAAAGGGCGCCGACAGTGCTCGATGGGACGGGTATTTATTGTCTCGCAAATGGGAATGCCACATAATCCATTTATTTTAGGAGTGTTCAAAGATTGATTTTTTTTGTGGTGATGGGCCAATCAAAGAGGGCCATCACTAAGAGATGGCAGGAGATGCTTGTTCTAGGTCTCCTATTTTTATTAAATCTCACAATTTGCATGCAAGTGAGATTGGAGAGGGCGTGCGTGAGATAACTTCCTACCCATGAGAGATACTAGTTCTCTCCCTTCTTTGGTTCCAATGGGCCTATGCATCATTTGGCCTTCCCTTTTGTCTTTCATGTGATGGTTCCGACCATCAGTTTTTATTGAATTTTTGCTTTTCTCATAAAGAAGAATCCACTTGGTCGTCATATCACCACTAGGTGCAACTGACTTGAGCTCCACACTGTGCTCCTTACATCCCTGCAAAGGACAACTGAATTGATGCTCCTTATGTCATAGGAAAGGACAACTCAACTGGTGTTCCTTCCATCACAGGAAAGGACAATTCACACACAACTCATTTGGTCTAGAAACTTGCATTCTACCGATCTTGAGCATGTATATGGTTTAGGACTTATAGTAAACCATATATGTGTATATGGTTTAAGACTTACATGGTTTTACACGACTACAGACTTTCACTATTTTACATGACAATAGAAAATAGTGTAAAAATGTGTCACTTTTATTTTGGGGGGCAAGGAGCAAAGTTTCAAAATGTTTTTGGAGATGGGTCAATCAAAGCGACCCATTACAATTTTTATTTTTTAAAAAATTGTGTTTTGAGATGCACCACAATCAATTAAACTAATAAATTTGAATCAAAATAAGTACCCAAGCTCTTATGAAAGCCTAGGCAAAGGATTGGTGATGACCAAAGTTAGGAATGAAAATCCTACTCAAACAATGAGGCATGACAAAATGCACTTCAAAAATGTGAATCCAAGATATTCCCTAAAGTAACACCATAGTTTGTCCTATATCCTTTGCCCAAAAAATTGCTTTAATATTGTATAGGGAAACATTATCACATCCTCAATATTGGTAGAATTTGAAAAATAAATAAATAATATCATGATTATTTTTTGAAGGGTCAATCGAAATAGGTTTTCAAACAAAAGAAACATTGAGCTTTGGGATGCACCTACAACTAATTAATATGGATTGCAAGTAGTTATATTCACTAACAATATATAATATACACACTTACACTTACATGCACTAAAACATTTACACTACCTTGTGTAAGTTTTAAAAATAAAAGATACCCAATAACATTGTAAGTGTATAAAGTTTGGGCTTGTAAATGTAAATGATTTATACTTAAATGGGATTTACATGTCATATATATGTTTATTTACGCTTACACACATAATATTGATTTTCAATAATGTTGGGTGTATGTGCATAAATCCAAAGGAAAATTTGAAATTTATTTACACTTCAGGAAAGCATAAAACCTTTCCTCCACATTAGTGTAAATGTGAATGATTAATTATGGACATGTAAGTGTAAAATTATGTAAATTCATTTAAATTTGTGTAAAATTGTTTAAATATAAATTATTTACCCTTACTTGCCATGTAAATATGTGTAAATCCATGTAATTCTTTTTGAAAGGGAATTTTTTGTGTAAAAGATATCAACATTGGTGCCAATGAATAAAAACATTTTCAAAATTTTAGAATTTTTTTAATGATGGGCCAATCAAAATGACCCATTTTCAAAATAATAAAAAATGGATCATCAAAACTAATTTAAATAATTAATATGAATCACAATAGTACCCAAACTCGTGTAAAAGCATAAGCCAAAATGGTGATGAAAAAACAATCTAAATGAAAAATTTCCTCCAGCAATGAAGTGGTGCAACATGCACCCAAGATATTTTCCAATAACACCACTACTTGTCCCATATACTTTATCCAAAAATGTGGGCTTCAAGTGTATATAGGTGAGCTATATACGTGAGCTACGAAAGAGCCCTTCCACAACACCTAATATAAAAGCTTTTCAAATATAAAGGATATGGGAATATGGTAATAAAAGCTTATATTTGATAAGCATTTATTATTATTTTTGTGAAGGGCCAATCAAAGTGATCCATTATTATCAAATTGAACTTCAAGATGCCCTCCCAACTAATTAATATGGATTGCAAATATGTGCCATCACTAATGGTATATGATGTATACACATATACACCCTCAAAACATTTACACAAAATCGTGTAAGTGTAAAAAAATGTCACATGATGGGATAAGCATTAAAAAAATAATTTACAAAATGATTAAATTTTAACTTTTACCCACAAAACTTGAACCTCTCCTCTCTGGCACATTTAACATGCTAACAATCGTTGAAAACATATTAGAAATGAGAAAATTATGGCCCCCCAAGGTAAAGGGGTCAAGAATTCAAAAAATCAAACCACTAAGCACTACAAAGGTTGGTTTTCAAACATTCAATTTTTTAATTTGTTTTAACGTTGTTGTATTTCTATTAAAGTTCAAAGATGATTTGTAGAACTTTAGGTGGCACTCCTGTAATAGGTAAAATCATTTAATACAAATAGAAAATTTAAAAAATAATGAGATTTGAAATTAAGATGGCTCAAAATGAAGAAAAAAGAAAAGAAAAAAGTTATGAGATTTGAAATTAGGTGGGTTAAAAAGATTTTTGTTTTTTGAAAAACATGTTTTGCAAGTAAAAAAACGTATTTTCTTTACAGCTCTTTTTTGGCTGGTTTTTTGGCTTTGCATTTTAAAGATGATTTGTAGAACTTGAGAAGGTGCTCCTATACCATTTTAAATCACTCAAAATGAAGAAGAATTGAGAAA
>Ga0209208_10008610_pt1 | contig 13573 bp, 15 predicted proteins | sample S1TSphfallax_3_FD_187694 | JGI IMG/M metagenome (GOLD analysis project Ga0209208, IMG submission 187694) | Host-associated microbial communities from peat moss isolated from Minnesota, USA - S1T2_Fd - Sphagnum fallax MG (SPAdes) (version 2) | ecosystem: Host-associated > Plants > Peat moss >...
TTAGAGCTTACCCTCAACACACCATCAAAAACAGTTGTGTATGTTCACAGGTTAGATTACGCCCCCATTTGCTTCACTTGTTCCATTGTCTCAATTACTCTCTGCACTAGAGCATCATGTCAGCTTTATATTAGGGTAGAAAAGAAAATGAAAAACTTTCGATGCTAGTGAGAGCTAATATGACAGAGAACTTCTCCCTTAATTTTCAAGTAATCTGCACTTGGAGGTGAGCATTATATGATTACAATGTTGGGAACCACAGGTTTTACCTTAAAAAGAAAACTAGCGCAAGGTTCTAAATTGCAAAATGTGATCGCACTTATGAATTTTCATAGGCAAATGTTGCTAAAAAGATTTGAAATACCAACCTCATCTCAGGTGGCCTGGATTGTCACATCTTCCTCGTGATCTTTGGATTGCGATTGCTTACTTTGATAACCTTCCAATTTCATGGATCTCAACTTCTACATCCGGTACTTACTTGTGCTGAAGATGAGTTATTCTTCACTTGCATATTCAATGATGAAGTGAATCACTGGTAGCCCATACATAAAAACATAGGTATAAATCTTTTGGATGCAATCAAGCATTGTTGAAGATTAATGCATGATACAATCACAGCCTATATGTCTGTCAACTTTTGGGCTCCATACCTATAAGTATAGCTTTTCATAAAGCTCCACCACTTTTGATTGCACAGGTAAATGCAAAACTTCTGTCACATTTTCCCATAGCACTGAAATCTTAGTGTCACAATCTTGATAACCTACATTCATTCAAAGGTTGCCTTACATTCCAAAAACCCATAACTCTTATTTCATAGTCATTAGCAGAACCATTATAATCTCCAGCTCACCGCAGATCTTAAAAATTCTGAAGCCAAATGACAGAACACATCACTAGTTATGGTCTAGAAAATAGATTTCATTTGATGATGAAATCTATTTTCTAGATCATCTAGAGTGATGACAACTGTGTAACCAAGAAAATCTCTTGCATCCCCCTTCCATAGAACCTCCTGACAATCAGATTTATGCAACTTGGAATTGACAATCTTCAAGACTAGATTTCATGAAAAAGACTTGGAAGCAAAGAATAAGGTCACCAGGAAGAACAGCCACACGCTTTTATGGTTTCACAAGGAAAGGAGCGTTGCCAAACTGCATTTTTGATAGAGACCCACTGATAATCCTCTGACCCAAAACCTAAAAATTGCACTCTCACCTCCTGTCCCCCCATCCATCCCAAAATCATGCCGTCAATTGAAGATATAGATTTGCAAGGCAAAAGGAAAACAAAACCACTTGTTTTCCAACGTTCAACCGCATCATGCATGCTGACATTAGGTCAACACATCCAACCAGGGATTTTTTTTCAAAAATTCTGGCAATCTGTGGCCAGATTTCGTCCCCGGCCAGGAATGTGTGATAAGGTCAATAGACATCTCCAATAGACGTCTCTGTGTCCTATTTGCTATTAAACTAGTTGGATGAGGTTGATTGGCACCAGGCGGCATTTACAACTTCCACACAAGAGTTCGATTCCATAGAGAAATCCCGTTACCATTGTCAGATAATACCACAGAACGGTCGTCTTCTCCGAGGAGGCAATGCCATCGCTACCCTTGACGACGGCTTGCTGCATCTTCCTCGTCTCTCTGTCTCCATCTCCAGTTGCTATTTCTTAGTTAACTACATTTTGAGAGAGGGATCTGCTTGAAGTTGAGAATCTGATAAGCTGAGAATGGATCGGAAACGAGAAATAGGCATGGACGGAGCAGAGTCCTACTAGTGCCTTTTGTACGGGCTTGTTTCTAGGTCATCCAGTGTAAAGTGTGGACGAGTGAGAAGAGAACAACGTCGGAGACTAGGCATTGGCTGTTCCTGTCATCACACTACTTAGCTTCAAATTCTGGTAAGTGTTTTATGTTCTCATGTTTCTGCCTTGACGGTTCGTTAGATGCCGCTGAAACTTACTTACAAACCCTACAAGAACGAACTATGTCGAATCAAGTCCTGAAGTCTCTTGAGCGGCGGACGGCTCACCAGTAGTGCAGTTTTTTATAAGGGCAAGTTGAAAGCTGATCGTGAACATATTGACATCAGCCAAACCAAGGATCCAGATTTTAGGGTTTAGGTTTTAGGATGTATGGACCATGCACTGTGAGAAACACTAGAAGTTTGTTCTGCTGAAATCAGGCTGATCTCCTAACCTCTTAAGCATGCACAGTTATAACTCTGAAATGCCATGATGCATGGAGGTTAGCCAATTGAACTTAGGTTTTGCACACGAAGTTCTGTTCCAGGATTAGGGTTTAGTCATCAAGTCAGTTTCAGAGAAACCCTTGTCATTTTTTTGGTAATGAGCTGAGATTGCACATAAATTCACCAATTTCTTGATTCTTGCGAGAGACATATATGAATTCACCAACTTCTGGATCTCTATAAAAGCAAGAAGTTCGCAGTCTTGACAAGGTTGATCTAAACTCATGGTATAAAGTTTTAGACCTTTCAGGGTCCTCCTGAAGCTTTTTTCAGAGCACCACAAATTTGTAAGTTTCCATCTTTGTTTCCTGATCTTTTGTATAGTATGCACATCTTATACCGCAATCATTATTGGTGTTTAATCTCTTTGTGGTGGTACATGCTGATGCAGAAAATGGCAGAATCTGGACAGCAAATATTATTTGGCTTATTATCTACCATTACAAAATTTGTTATCATATACCATAGCTGAAATTTAGAAATAGTTTGAAAAATGGGTTTGTTGGTGTTCCAAACTTGCCTTCTCCATACTCCGCCTTTCACTCATGTCTTGCCAGTCTCTAGAGTCTGTGATGGGACATTCCAAAACAGCCATTGTGGATCTGTGTTGGCAATTTTCAAGCATTCATCCCATTCTTTGTCCCTCTCATTTCCTCAAAATCGTAGATCCATGGTTCTCTTTCCTCTATCCATGAGTTTGGGTAGAAAGTTCTCGAAGCTTCTTGATCAATTGAAGGTTTCACCCAGATCAAGATCCCTCTTTCTGGAGGGTGTTTCCAGTTTGCATGCAGATTCTGCACCCTCTGATGTTCCATTGCAAGCTGACCAATTCCAATTGGCCAGTCCTTCTCCCTGCTTCCAGAATCTCCTTCTGAAACTCAATACAATTGCAAGCTTTTATTCTATAGTTTGCTCAAAGGTGAGATGGGCCGCTCTGGTCTTCTTTTCTGTATTTCTTGCCACTTTCCTGTTGAAGAAAACTTACCCAGGCCATCTCAATCCAAGGAAGTTCCATCAAGCTGGATCACAAGCTGAAAAGCAACAATCAAGTCAGCTAGTGCCCACATCACACTCTGCTCTTTTTGTTCATGGAGATGCAAACAAGCCTTGTCCATCATATTCAGTGCTATTTGTGGGCAATGAGCGTACCCCCCAAACTTCATCCTTCTCTCCTAAAGTCCATGGTACCTATCAACCTGCCAAGCGTGAAGAGGTAGACTCTGAATCCACAGATAGGAGACCATTCTAAAATTTCATAACCTTGGGAATGAACTGATGAGACATGAGATGATGAAAAAAATGCCATTTGGTTCAACATTGCAATTGTTGATGTATCTGAGTTTCAGAAAGCACAAGACCAGCTTGAGGCAGGTCTTTGGCAAATACAGGTGCAAAGGGTCCATAAGAGTGGAAAAGAAGGCAGGTCACTGGAGCTCACCGAGTGGTTGGAGGGAGTGAAAGATGATGCTCGTCAGCAGGGGGTCAGCGAGCAAGTTCTTGAGTCCACTCTCCAGAATGTTGAACTTTCTTTACCAACCATACAACTAAGCAGAAATGCTCCAGAAGTCAAACTTTCACTTGATGCATATTTAAAGAGGTGAGTGGATCTCATGGCAATCAATTGAAGATCATGAGGCTGTCTAGGGTTGAAGGCTAAGAGTATGAGCTTTAGACCTGCAAAGGTGCAAAATGTCTCTGGATTTCAGATCCTGGGTCTTTACTGTCTCAGGATCTTGAGAAAACGTAGGTCTCTATTTTGACTTCTTTTCTTTGCAATCCTCATATATGTGCAATAATTGTACCACTGTAATTTACCAGCAAAGCCTTTGAATTTGTTTGTGCATGCCCTAGAATGGTGGATGAGGGAAGGATATTAAGTGGAGTAACTGCATTCCAAGACAACAGTTTGCTGTTGGCAAATATTTTTGAAGAATATGGTGTTCCTGCACCTATTCTGGTCTCAATTTGGGGTATTGAAACAAGGTGTACTCTGCTCCCTATAGATCTCTGTTCCCTACAGCTTCATGTAGATGGTTCAGTTTTGACCTCTATTCAGTGATCTAGCAGATCTTAATCTATGTTCCATATGTGTCTGGGGACTTCTTAACTTTGCAGTTTTATTCTATTCATGAGTTTTATCATCCTGAGTGACATATTCTGCAATATTTCTGCTATGATCTCACATTGCAAAATTAATGAGATTTTCATGGTTTTTCCTGTCCTGTGTTTTGTTTCTAAGTGAACCCACACGCAGTTTTCTGCACTTTTAGGTCCTTATATCTCCTCTTGGTGTTTCTTTGCAACAAATAGCTATGGTGCATACACAGGCAAATGGGATGTAATTCAAGCACTCGTAACCCTTGGTTTCACATCAGAGCAGGTAATTCACCTTCTACAGCTGTTAGTTCTGAGATGGTTAGCCAGAATGATGTGCCTTCGATCATTTGCTAGCAGATATTACTAATTGGGAGCAATGAAGTTAACACAGCTTTTTGTCTGTGAGAACAGGCAACTCGAAGGGAATATTTCCGGGAGCAGCTGATTGAGGCAATGTTGATGTTAGAGGCAGGTCATGGGCCCAGTGGGAACAGGCAGTTACTTGGCTCCTGGGCAGGAGCTATGGGTCAATGCCAATTTATGCCTTCAAGTTTCCGTCAATATGCAGTTGATTATGATGGTGATGGTCATACAGGTCAGATTTTTTAATCATAACCATGTGATAAGGTCATGAGGAAGGCTCCTAAATCTCCCAGGAACCACTTGAGGTCTTTTCACAGATATTCTCTAAGGCCCAAAAGTATTGTAACTTCCAAGGTGTAGCATCTGAAGTTCTTCACATCTTTTTTTGGTTGGGACTTTTGATACAATTATTATTCTTTCTCAGTTCTAGTATGTAGGGTGCCTATTCATATGGGTGCTTATTGTATTGGTTCTATGCCTCAAGTGCCAGCCTTTATCATGATTTGTCATCCCATTGTGTCTGGAGATGATTTTGTGATGAAGGTGATGGTCTGACACTTTGTGAGTGACACTTGTAAAGTCAAGACCACAATCATTCTTGTTGTGTTACATTCAAAGTGTTGTGAAATTTCTCAGCAATTCTATAGTTATGTTTGTAGTAGGCATCTCTATGCTATCTATATAGGCTTAGATGATTGCTTCTAAAGGGAGGAGCTAAAAGTAGACAAATGATGCCTAGCAAGCATTGAGGATGATTGACTATTTTGATTGGCTGTGTCTCTTGAGCACTCACCAACATCATGACTGGGTCTTCCTGTTGCTTTCAGAAAAATGACAGAAACTCATGACATAGATGCTTGTGTCATAGTTTGCCAAAACATTTTAGCAGATTATTACTGTAGTTATCTACACCATCATCAGTTGCTGGTGAAGTCATGGGCAGTGATAGCAGCTTGTCACTGGAACTGACACAATGGTTATCTTCAAAGTCTTGATATGGAGTTTTCTTGGCAATCTGATAGATATTTTTGTAGTATCTGTGACATAGTATGCAAGCTTAAGAATGTTTACTCTTGAGCATTTATAGTAGCTGTCCCTTCAGACTTCACAAATGGAGATGACAAAATGTTTGGAAATCACGCAGATATATGGGACTCACAAGCTGATGTCTTAGCATCAATGGCAAATTATTTGAAGAATCATGGATGGAAGAACGGAGGCCCTCTCTTCCAAAAGGTAAACTTTTATAGGAAATTCAACATTTGAGCAATGTGACGTACTTTTTGATGCTTACTGACAGCTTGAAAAACTACTTTCCATATTTCTAATTCCACAACAATACATCATGAATATTATGGCTACCATTCGGGAGCTTGATCTCAAATATATGCAAAGTCAGGTTCTGTTTTTCTCATTACATGCAAAGGAATGTTCTGAGGTTTGTTCCTTAAGAAATGGAGGACATTGAAAATTTTACTGCTGTTCAGGTCAGTTTAGCAAAGAAAGTGGACAAGTCCTTGTTAGGTGTAGGAGTGAAGAAGACGGTAGCTGATTGGCAAAGTAAGCATGGAGTCTGTACAGATGCAGACAGCAAGACTCCCCTTTCACTGGATGAGATGACTAGCCTGGTATGTACAAACAACACTGCCTCCTTTCCATCAGTTTGTCCTCTTCTTTAGGTGTGCTTTAGAGTGGAGGACTAAAGAGTGATTTTATCAATGCCTTGCATAGCAGGGGGATAATTCTATCTAGCTGGCTGGCAGGCAGGCATTACGCTTTTCAAAATGCCAGCCAGCCTATTACACTATCTAAGGCTACCTACAGCTACACTCAAAAAAAACTGTGCAGATTTGAGGGTAGTGATGTTGAATGTTGACAATGGGACTGCATCATGGTGTCATAACCTGACAATTCCAGGTGCATTTGGGCAGATTGTTCCAGACAGCTCAAGAGGGGATGGCTTTTTGGTATGCCACAATTTCCTGGTGATCATGCGGTATAACATTAGCAGCAGCTATGCCTTTGCAGTTTGTGAATTGGCAGATCAGATTCAGAGCAGGGCCAGCAATCCAGGATGAATGATGGGGAAGATATGGTACTATTAGATCTCAAGACAACTCTGCAAAATCGCAACTTCCAACTAAAGTGAACATTTTGATCTAAATTTAGTTCTGAACAACTTCAGGTCTGGGAACCTTAACATGCTTGGGATGGAACCCACAGAGATTTTTGCTTACATTGACTATTCTACACCATTGGATTGAGAGATGTGTTCAGATTGGATGTTTCATATTGCTCAAGTTGTGAAACTACTCATCTGCAGCTGTAGCCAAACAAGCAGCTGTCATGAAATGGCTCTGGCCCTTTTTACAAGTTACAACCAGCATGAGTTAAGATAGAAAATGTTCCATATAGTTCCCCAAAAATGAACTCACATCTGGTGAACATTCCTCAAAATATAGCGACCAGATGAAAACTACTTGGATCTGTCAACCCTCCTTGTAGGCAGACCAGAAAACACATTAAGTTCAACAAGCTTAGTATATGTGAAAACATCTATTACACAAACTTCTAGAAGCCAACTTTTGTCTAAATAGATTTTTTGGTGGATGATTTAAAAATAATTGGACTTGAATTTTCGTCAGCATATTCAGAACAAGAAATATCGATTTCCAAATTTACAGAAAATTACAAAAAATAGAAGCAATTTGTATGCAGCAGAAAACAATAACTATGCACAGGCCTTTGTATGAACAAAACCAAAATTCTGATATAAGCCCCAAATTGATAATTTCAGATTTCCAAAATATACTGCAACTGTGGTAGTGGAAATCTGACCATTTGAAGTTCTAACCCAGGGACAGATGTGGGGGACTTTTGGTTCATTTCTAGTATGGACAACACATGGAAGGTTGTAATCTGTAAATCTTTAGTTGCAGTAATGTGATCCACTCCAGAAGCAAAAGGAAACCAGTGGGGGGACTACAATCTTGTGAATGAAAAGATGCGAATGGTTCCATATGTGATGAGCATGGCCAACCAACCTCCCAAGCATACACGCACCGCTGCTTTGCCCATGTTTGCACCACCAAGACGTGCTCCAATCACACCAAAAATAACTAGTGCTAAAGATGATGCTAATACAATGGACAAGAGCCGATTTGTGTAATGTGATATGAAACATCCCGAAAGAAGGGGTACCACTCCACCAACAGAAAAAGCCATTGCAGAAGCAATTGCTGCTTGCGTGGGATTGGAAAGGTTGTCCAAGTCTATTCCCAGCTCATCTCGTGCATGTGCCTTCAATGCATCTACTCTTGACAGTTCTTCAGCCACCTGCAAGCAAAGCCCACATCAAAAGCATTATTGCTATGGCACATGCCGAGAACATCAAGTCACGAATGATGTAGTGAACCTTCAAGCTCTGCTGCTAAGCTTATCAAATATGGGAATGATTTTCCATCAAATTGTGCAACTTCGCTGAATGTCTCACAACTTTCCCTCACAGTTGAAAACAAGAATAGATCCACTGTACTGAACTGCCAAGGTACATTGGGTTAGGTCTTTGCCAGCTAATTTCCAGAATTCAAAAGATAACAGTTAAGGAAGTTTTCTTGGGCTTTTCATGGGGTTTGAGCCTGGCCCCACCCAGCTGCAAGAGCCCAAAAAAATCCTTACCTTCCTTATACCTTCAACAAGAATTATTAGCAAAGAAGTTGCAGAAAGAGATTGATTCACAGAATATAACAAGAACATGTGAAAACGTTGCAAAAGTCGTTTTGGTGATTTACATCATGAGTTGATAGATCTATCCCCCTTGAAGTAGTTTTTTTTGTTGGCTTGCAGTCACTTACTTGTTTAGCCAAGTAATAAGTGAGGCCACGGCCAACATAGATTTGGGTGAGTTCTTCAAGCTCTGCTTCTGGCTGCTGCATATGCTCCTGCATCAACAATCACATCCATGTTAATGTCCCCTGGACAACGGGTGACATTGACGCCAAAATATATATGCAGTTACACTATAACAAAACATGATGTTTATGCTAATAACATCACAACTGAAAGCAGCCTGGCATGGTTTTTAAGCTAATAGCATATTTGCCAGTGAAAGCACACATCATTTTTATGCTAATAGCATCGCAACTAATAGTCATGAGTTTTCTGCTAATAGCATCACATCCAAAAGCAACAATGGTTTTTTCTCTAATAGCATCACATCTGAAAGCAACAATAGTTTTTCCCCTAATAGCATTGCAGCTAAAAGCAAGCCATGGTTTTTTAGCTAACAGCATCGCAACTAAAAGCAGCCATGATTTTTGCGCTAATAGCATTGCAACTAGGCTTCGGAGTGGACTACACTGCGGCCCCATATTGCCACCTGGTTCAAGCACCATGTCAATGGATAGTCCAAGAAATATGGGAAGCATGTTGCTACATATTCTACTATCGGTTATAGCTAAGTTTGCGAATTGGCAAGAAGAAGAAGGTACCTACCTGGCGCTCTATCTGGAGATCCGCAAGCTGGCTGTCACGTTGAGAAAACACAGAAACGTACTCGCCAATGGCCATACTGCAAGCTCCGGCCACCAGGCCTGCCAGCCCGCTCACGGCCGCGGGGTGTGCACCGGACTCGCATCCGCCGGTTTTGTTGTACGCCTCCACCCCCATCATCAAGGAGGCTATGGACACCAGACCGTCGTTGGCGCCCAACACCAACGCTCTCAACCAGGGAGCCCTGTGCGAGTAGTGCTGCACCATGGCGCCGGGTGCCTCCTCATCCCGAGCTTCGGTTTGGTTTTTCTCGTTGCCGTTCACAGTAGTACTCTCGTTAATGGGTTTCTCAGCTTCCACGTGATCCACGCAAACTGTTATAACGTTCATGCACGGCCGTATGCCTGATTGCTGCAAATTAGCTGACCCGTTTGATCGCCTGGAGGAAGTCGAAGAAGAGAGCTCCATGTTTTGGTCAGCTACTGGCACACCCATTCTGATCATGACCACTTCCACAGGCACACACTATAGAGAAATCACAGAGAATGACGTTTAGTCTGCGACAATGGTCGAAGATCCCCGCGAGTTTACAGTGAACTAGGTAGGTGAGGATTCAGAAAAGCATTTTGCTGCTGCAGAAACCGACTGATCTTGAAGCTGGAGTTCCAGCTTCCCCAGCTAGCTCCGAGTACTATTCCACAAAGCAACACCCCACAGTTCAGTTCAAACAATCCTAACTCCCACCTTCAACAGCCAAATGACGTACATATGTTGTTGTAAGCTACACTTGCTGCACGTGGTGAAGGTGCTGGTGATCTAGTGATCACAAAGGCGCCTTGACGTAGCTAGTAGGCTCCAACACCCAATTTTCGTCTTCCCTCACTCGAGACCCATTTCCTGTATTACATATATAAGTCTACTACTTCTTTCTGCGTCTACAGCAGAGTACATAGTCTATAGCACATGCATGACAAGAAGCACACAACAAAACTCCTCATAAGCTTTCTTCTCTTCAGGAAGTGAGGCTGTTATTTTCTCGTGTTCTTTCATCACATACATCATTTCAACTCATGACTACGATCTCTAATGACGCAGCTGTGATATGATATTGGAAATTAGTGCTTGTCAGCGCATGCAATTTCAAGAACAGCTGGGTCATGATCAGAGCAGCTAAGGCAACAAAGCTCTTCAGAAATCCATAAACTACAATCCAACTACACAAATGCAGGCGGAGAAGCGCGCACTTGTGGGAGCAGCAGCTGCAGTTAAAGTTGAGAGGCATAGTAAAGAAGTAAAAAACTCTGTTACTTCCAGGTTTCTTTTTTTCTTTTTAAATTGCCAAAAAAAAGACTGGTTACAACTGGCCATGTTTAAAAAACTGGCGATATAGCCAAAAAGAGAAGAAAAAATCAAAAAACCAAAAATGCTAACATCAAGTGCTTTTTGAGATTTTCAATTGCCAGAATATTCGTGCAAGAAGATTCTCCAGATTTCTACTCATGGTTCAGCAGGTTTAGCCAAAAAGATATGTAAGGATGTTTAAAAATCTTCTACTTTTATAATACATAGATTGCAACCCAATTAGGCTAAATTCCCCTATAAATGATCGCCACTGTCGCTGTATCCCAAAAGTGAGCCAAAAACACAAACTTTTTATTTTAAAAAAATGGCAATAAAAACTCCCCTGGGACCTCCTCTTTCTCCTCCTCCTCTCGAGTGCCCTAACACGCCTGCTTGTACACAGTACTGGAGACAGTAGCGCTGCGGAGAGATAAGGGAGAAGTGTGCTTATCACGTGACTCGTAGAGCTTTCAATTTTGGTTGCAGTGCCGATGTTGATGAGCCGTCGTCTGTCCGCCAGTCCGTCCGTCCGTCCGACCGCTGCTCCTCCACACTCCAAACCTCCCGGACCTCCGCTCAGTAAGGACCAGCACAGTGGAGCCAACGACTCACTCGCTCACTCACTTCCATCGAGGCCAAAACTTTAATGCCTTCATTTCTTCCCTCACCCGGCCATACCTATGTAGCAGTGTTTTTTTCTTTTTTTCTTTTTTTTTTGACAAATCACCAAAAGGGACACTTATTCAGAGTTTGATGAAAATTCCCCCCTTTTTTTTCAAAAACAAGTTGTCAAATATATATATATATATAGGGTTTAGGGTTTAGAGAGAGAGGGGTTTATATATATATATGTATGTATGTTTGCTTTTTGTTTTTGGGGGGAGATTGTCATCATAGTTTTGTCTACCGGCTTACACTTTTAATGGCCTTGTACAAAACCATTGCTAATTAAGTTGAAAATTGTCTTGGGAGGCCTGTCATTGCAGTTATACTACAAATTGGAAAGAAAAAAAATACGGATTCAAAATAGTTCACCTAACTATTTCCCAATCCCACCAATAAACATGAAAACTAAGAAAAAAAACCACTTAGAAAAATCATTCTATTTGGCCAAAGCAAAAAATAATAATTATATCATGTACTACGTTTTGCAAACACTCAATCCTATGTACAATATTGGTCCCAACCAACATAATCTTCACTGTACTTCATCCTTCATCCAACACAAAATTGTGCAAGACTTCGGTGGAGCTACTTTTAGAGTAGCAAAATTTAAGAATTAAACGCCATATGAAACATTTTATTTGTGTGAGGTGGCCCTCCAACTCATTCACTAGATGCTTAGGTTTTTCAATAAGATGAGCTTTCTTGACACCCCAAGTAGTTTCTTTTATAAATTAGGGAAAGGGAAATAATGATTGGTGAAAGATTGGAGAAAAAAGATGTTGTTACTTATTACCCCAATTTTCTCTCCAATGTGGGGGGAGGGGGGAACTTATTACACTTCATCTCCTCTGACACATAGGGGATTTTACACATGATTTTACTGGTCTCTAAATTAGGATATTTAAAAAACCTAAATTTCCAAATCTGCCACACAACACCAAAAAAGTAGGGTTTAGGGCTTTAAATTAACCTAAAATTTCCACATCTGCTACAGAACACCAAGTAGGGTTTAGGGTTTTAATTAACCTAAAATTTCCACATCTGCTACAAAACACCTAGCATGCTCTTTAACCTAAACTCCAAATCTGCTACAGAAATCCCAGTGGGTCTAGGTCTTTATATAAGGGGGTACTGTAATTTTGTGTGTGTACAATCTGAGCAACAAACATCCCACACAGCTGGGCTGGGCGTGTGGGATACACACTTGAACACTAATTGCACTACCCATTGTTTTGTTTGTTGTTGTCTATTTCTCTCCTTTAAAACTGCTACCTGCAACGCAGAGGGGGAGAGTGGGGATGTGTGCTACACACAGTCTTTAAAAAGAAAGGATGAATAATGTACGTATTAGGGTTACCGGAAAAAAGTCACCCTCTCTTTCACCCCGTATCAACTCTGCTTTCGCCCCCGCCCCTATCCCTTCTTTCAGTGATATCTGCAACGTAAGGAAATTTCATTAAATCTGGGTATGAAATGATGAAACTCAGCATTTAATGCACAAGGTTCGAGAGTAATTATAGTAGTTGTACAGGTAGGAGCAGTGAAAATATATGTAGCAGCAGTGCAGGCGCTCAGGAAAGAAAAGAGGAAACACAGGATGAAACTCAGTTTACCACCAAAATCGGTGGAAAAACCCAAGTTTGGGTCCCAATTATTTCTTTTTGTAAAATTTTCATTCCCAGTTAAGCGTTTGATGCCCTATTATGCCGAAACTGGCCGTTCTCGCCCCCCTAATCGCCTGACATTACGGATAACTCTATTGTGTGAGTATTTATTTCCATGCAGAATAATGAGAGTAAGGTCATGATAATAAGTCTGCCAAAAGGTTGCCTGAAACTTTATATGAAAATTCCTTAAGATCTGGATAGTTGATCTCGCTAGTTTAATATACTAGATTCTTTGGGTTTTATTAACTGGGTAACTGCGTTGCTTTGGCTCCCTAGCATGTGATCTGCTCTATCTGTTTGTCATGGATCATCTGAGAGTGTAGTTATGAAACAACACCATAATACAAAATGGGTGGGGATTTAAGGTTTAAGGGGCCCTTGCAAATGACTGTGGTTGAGTTTAGATGTACAAACTAGCTCACGTTGTGGATAGCTAAATTACCTGTGTTGGGCGGTTCTTTGATTCTGGACCAAAAACCTGACAGAGGTCAAATGTGGAGGCATATAGGTGCATAACCGGTGGAGGCCAAAATTTCAAAGACCTGCCCCTGGCTCTGACCTGGGGAAAAAGAAGAAGTTAAAGAACCAACAAAGAACCGATAAACCCAGCCAGTTCTTTTAAGGTTTTTTTGAAATACTTGGAATCCGATGGTTCTTTGATTCTGATTTTGTTTTCCCACATGC
>Ga0209208_10008611_pt1 | contig 13569 bp, 3 predicted proteins | sample S1TSphfallax_3_FD_187694 | JGI IMG/M metagenome (GOLD analysis project Ga0209208, IMG submission 187694) | Host-associated microbial communities from peat moss isolated from Minnesota, USA - S1T2_Fd - Sphagnum fallax MG (SPAdes) (version 2) | ecosystem: Host-associated > Plants > Peat moss >...
AAATCTTGTGTCTATTCTCCCTACCTTTGTTGCAACTTACAAAGCCCAAATTCCAAATGTAATTGCCAAGTTCCAAATTCCAACAATTAACATTGATTTGCAACAATAACAAAATGTGGTTGCCATACAGTGAATAAATGCACAAAAATATTGAACTCATACTTGTAATAAAAGGGAAATTGAATTAGTACATGGGGTAATTGAGGTCCAAGATTGTGCATGACAAACATGGGAGAGCTCAAAAGCATTAGGATTTAGGATTTGCCCTTTAGAAATTAAGGTTTAGCCTTCAAGATAATAAAGGGTGTCACATTTGCTTGAAAGTTAACATTGATCTTTCAACTTGATAGTGACATTGATCTTTGCTACAACTCACTTGCACAATGGATCATTAATGATAATGCATATTACAAAAGTGAATATAAAGTAGAGGCATACTCAAATATATATATATATATATTAGGTCTTAGCCCATGCTATAACCAAAAATGTAAGGTGGTGTGTTTTAGGCTCTAACCCTAACCCTAAGTATAAAATAGTTGGTTTTTTCCAAAGCCTTAACCTAAATAATTTATTTTGACAACATGGAGGGCCAAGATGTAGACACCTAGCAAAAGTTATAAGGCTAAAATCTAATACGGGCTACTAAGTTTTTAATTAAAAAACATGGGCATGTTATTGAGTGTACATGTGTTGTAACAATGCAGTGATTCTAATACCAAGTGATTATGGAAATATGACTTCTAGATATTTCATGTCATATTTTCCCTTTTAAATCTCGTGCTTGGAGCATCACCTTTCTTTTGGTAGAAAAATGATAATAAATAGCTTAAAAAAAGGATGATCCCAACCACTTTAGGTAGTTGAGAATCTTGAATTCCTATTTACACATTAATTCATTAATCATACTTCAATTTTTCTTTTGCTACATGTGATTTTGGAGTTATAAATGGCATATATGACTAATCAAATCCTACACAAGACAATCAAGTCCTTTCATTAGTTGATATCCAACATCAATTTCAAGAACATAACATCTTGTACTTTTTATCCAAATAGTAGATATAGTGGGACTCTTTAACATTCCTCTTTCTCCTCCTTCCTCCCCCCCCCTTTAATAGAAAGAAAAAAAGACAATCTAGAGTCAAACTTTGTAAATTAGATGTGGTTCAAAGGTGTTTAGGGTAGCTATCAACATAGTTGAATGTTGGCTTTTAACATTTAGGATGTCAATTGAAATACTAAAAAATAGTCAATACATCATTATCATAATGCTTGCAAGTATGCTAGTCCTTGGCATCATTATGGAGTCACAAGCAAGTGACTACCACTTAAATAAATGCAAATAACATGGTCAACTAGTAGCAACACAAAAGAAGGCATTGGGTGAAGGCGATGTGGAAGGAAAAAACCCTAGACCATTCATGGAATCTTGCCATATGAATTCAGTAACAATTATGTACAACATAAATTTTGGGACCTAGAATAAAGGTTGAAAAATTATGACCTAGGTCATACCTAGCACAAAATGGAAAAGCATATATGATGCTCACAAAGAAAAGTAGACTTGAACTTTCCATTTGAAGAGAAAAACATTCAAGGACCAATTGTGGGAAACATTGAAGGAGTTAGAAACATGGGTGAAAGCACACTATGGTGACCCCCTTTGGGATGTCACATTGTATTACTTTCTAGGGATGTGCATGTTTGAATGTATCCCACCTCAAACTTTTGAAAGATTTTCATAAGATTTTTGCATATTATGTTATAATGTAACCTAAGCATGATATTAGGGAAAAAAAAATTCATTTCATTTCATAAAGTGGGAGATTTGAATATATTTGTGGAAATAAATGTAATGTAAATGTGTACTAAAAAACACAAATGTATTATAGAAACAATCTAAATGATTTTTAATCTTTATAAAAGTTGAAGGTTTACTAAACCATGTCATTTCACATTGTTTGAACCATGTTTGGATATCATGCAACTAATTTGAAATTTTTCATTTCAAAAAATGAATTTTAAAAAACAAAAATACAATAAATGTGTGGTAAATTTAAATTTTGACAAGTAATCAATTCATATGGAAGATGTCAAGCATAACTAAAATTTAGATGTGCCACATTTTAAATTCCATTAAAATTGATTATTTTAATGACTAATGAAGTTTAACATTAATGTAATCAAAATGAAATGATGGCCCTATTATACCAATGTATATTATAAATATACCCATGGATCCTTCAATATAGACAATGAAGTTTATTATCAAAAAAAATTACATAACATTTATTTTTGTAAAAATATATATATAAGGCCCAAAAACCAAAATTGATACCCAAAATTAAATGCACCATATTTTTGGAACAATTATATTATATAAACTATAATATTAAACCCAAAATGCCCAAAAGGGAGTCACCGTAATGTGCTTTCACCCATATGGATGTTTGATAAAGCAAATTCCATGAAGGCAACCTTAGAATGTGGTGAAAAATTGGCATGATTGAAAACTACATAACCACATGATAAGAAATATGTTAAGGATCATGACATTATTTCATAAATGGTATTAAGTTGCCATTTTTACTTTATCATTAGATGTAAAGCATGAGGCAATTCACATAGGGGTTAGCGTTATGAAATTTGTATCAATTGCAAGCTTTAATGTATTAGTTGAAAAGTTGAAAAGAAAAATGCAAAGGTTGAAATGTTGCACTAGTAATCATCTAGAAATATTGCAATCATGGCCAAGTAATTTCAAGTGACAAGGGAATACTGAAAATACCGAAACTATATTAAAGTGAAAAACACAATAAGCCCAAAATTACAAATCTCAAGATTGTTATAAATGGGTTTAATATTAAAAAAGGCATTCAAAATGCAAGGAAAGGCAATATTGGGTCTTTAGCTAAAAGTTTATAACCCATCCATACTCAATTGTTATTTGCCAATTGTTTAGGCAGACACACTCAATACATGTTTGGCTTTTAAGCCACCTAATGCCATATTCTACTTCAACCGTATATCCACATGCAATTTATTGTGCACCTTCAACACAATGGGGTTTACATCATGAGAGAAATTGTGTCATCCAATCCTTTACGTAATGAACATATTCATGCCCATGTAGTCCAAATCCTTGGAAAAATGTTTGAAATGATCATCCATGTGGTTATGCTAATCCTAATAGATGTTGGCTACCATAATTTTGATAGATTGTCACATTATATTACGACCATAGGTATTTAATTTTGATGTAGATGAATAGGCATCAATAATTGACAACCATTGTGTTGTTCATTCAAGTACACTTTATTTTTTGGTTGTTCAACCAAGTTTCATGCATCGTATTGTTCCAAGTCTTATGGATCTTCACCAAGATTTTGTCAATGAACTTGATGCAACTCGAGAAATCCATGATTTCCATAACCAATGTGGTTCCAACACCATGTCCAAAGCAAACATGAGTTATTTGGATAAATGATAGCATATTTGGCCATATGTTATCATAAGTATACTATTCATTCCTTTATTGGATTTCATTTCAAATACATATATACATATAATTTGTTGATTTTCGATGTTTTGTCCATAAGAAATGCGGTAAAAAAAATGGTCATTGTTGCTTGCCACCTATTTTTCATTAAACATGTCAAAAGTTTGTTAAAAAAAATTAAACATTCCAACACAACTCAATATGTGTGGAAAAATTCTCCTTAAAAAGACATGGCCACAAGATAACAAGACATAAAATTTAAGAACTAACGAGCATTATAAGATGTAAGTTTTAAAATATTAAAAAGTACCTTGATTTCATTTTGTCAAACAATGACTAAATCATTGATGAAAAGTTCTTTTTATACATTCAATGATAGTTGTATATGTGTTCGACATTGAATTGAGTTGTTTCATGCATTGCATGGGATATAAACACAATGGTTTCAAATTTTGATAAGATTGAGCTTGGTACAAGGAAATTTGTCAATTTGTGAATGATGGAATACTTTGATAATCACAAATGCACCCCATGAATATTTCAAAACCCAACTATTCATATAGGGACATCAATTTTTTTTACTTGCCATAAAATTGTCAATGTCTTTTGGGATATCAAAGCATGACAACACACAAATTCAACAAAAAAAACCATAAACCTTTCCAAATCTTAAAGACAAATAGAACTATGGAATCATCACTTATACATCTTCTTCTTATTTAATTGTATAAGTAAGTTACATCATGGATTTGATTGTTTTCAATAAAACTTATATTAAGGCCACTTGGTGAAATCCTCAGTTTTAGATGTTTAAATCAAATAAGAGCAGAAAATGAACACTTCAATTTTGCAACATTGAATAACAAATAGTCATAATTTTTTTTTAAAAACCAATAGTACAAACATATTGTAGGTTTCTATCATGCAAAAGCTTCAAATTTGCAAAGAAAACATACAATTTCAAACCAAAACACAATGCAAAAAACAAGTGAAAAATATGACTTAAAAAATATTTTATCAAATCTCCAACATCAAAATCATAGAATTACAACAATTAATGATACATCTTGACTACCCAAGTTTCCCCATATGAAACCTTTAAAGTGGAAAAAAACAGTGGAAATCCCAAAAAGTTAGGGGAATCCCATAAATCTTTTTAAAACTCATAGTAAATATTTAGAAATCCTTATATGAAGTCAGTCTAATCAACTAATTTTCCAATTTAGAAATATACATTTAAAAAATCGATAATAGATTTTTGATCGGTAGTAGTTTTGATAGTGATTTCCAATAACAATTTCTAGTATGGATTTTCGATAATAGTTTTTGGTAACAATTTTTGGTAGGAGTTTCCAACAGTGATTTTAGTATCACTTTATGGTAACATATTTTTGGTAGCACTTTTCAATAACATATTTTCAATAGCACTTTCCGATAACAAAATTTTGATAGTATTTTTCAATAGTGGTTTTTGGTGATAATTTTTTGTATTGGTTTTTGGTAGTCAAAATTGTTATTCACAATTCTTGTCTTAAAATCTTAATATTTTTTAGACCTTTTAACAAATTCTCCTTTTCAACCAAGGAAATATTATTTCATACAAAAACAAACCCCCAAATAATACTTGTAGGCTTGCCAATTTGTAATCTTTGTCTTAAATAACAAGAAATTAATTTAAGGACCAAATTCATAGATTAAAAACACAACACAACAATAAATGTTTGGTTTGCAATATTAGCAAAAAAGAAATATCATTATTCCGGTCCTTACATTGCAATTTTTCATCACCTTTATTAAGTTGAATACTTGATGGTACCGCTTTAGGGAGGATGTCTAGAAAAGAGTATCATGTGTTACCATATTAGGGTTCCTACATCTATCATTGTTTACAACTATAAATATATATTACCAATTTTTATATTGAACCCAAACACATGATCCAAAATTGATTCATCTGCAACTTGTAGAAATCCAAACCAAAAAAATAAAGAAATATGCAAAGTTTAACAAAATAAACACATTTACTTCATACAATGTTTTGGAGTCATAAAAACAAGGAATCAGATTTTCAAACTTACACTAAAAAATTACCCCCAAACAACAAATAGCCATAACCCATTTCAAATTAACATATTATTTTAAGGTCTAGTAATTTACCTTTTTTTTCCATGCCCAAATAAACCTAACAAAATATTCTTGTGTAGAAACATTGAAATATTATGGAATGTTTTCTTGATGGGGTTTGTGGTTTTTTATAACATAGTTTGATTATACATGTTATTTATGATGCATGTTAGGAACATTATAAGGAATAACACAAGCTATTTAGTATGTAAAATGTTATGATACTTGGGTAAGCCCATGGTAAAACAAGCCACATCCAACTCCTTTTCCAAAAGCATAGGAGTAAATAATTGACATTGAAGGGTGATATGATAAGCAACCATTGCACAAAATTTATATTTGAATTACAAAATTTTTTAAAAAAAAATCAAGGGTTATGGGAATTAAACATGTAGATTGTGAATTTTACAATTTATTTTTGAATCCAAATAATGATTTGCATTATTATGAAAATTTCCCTAGAAAGTTGGATCAAATTTGAAATTTTTTATTTGATATATTCAAGATTTCAAGAGTTGTTACAAGTGTTAAATTAATCATTTTTCACCCTTGAATGTTGATAGAAGTAATTTGTACTTTTATATGTCATTTTTTAGTGTATATTACATCACAATACATACATTGTGCATTAAAAATATTGAATCTTAAGTTGAGGTGAAAATTTACAAATGTGTTATTGATGACCAATTACACTTGTAGCGGTTCATTTTATCACATACTTACCCACTTTTAACAATTTTTGTCTACCATGTTGAATATATTTGTGTAGATGTTGAATTTTTTGTATTTATGAAACATCAAAATTGTTTTTCTTTTCTTCATGCTTCTTTTAATGCACAACACAATGAAAAAATACATCACCACACAATGCATATGTAGGCCAATTCCACACAAATGCATCATGCACGGTCACATTTTCTTGCTTGAAATACAAAATGAAGTTCAAGAATTTTTTTCTAATCATTAATTTACAAGGTTGACCTGAAAACCTATGAGTGCCACTAATTAATCTCATGTAATTGAAAATTGTTGGCACCACAAGTTAGCAATGCCAAATCTTCAAACTTGTTTGATGTGAAATTGGTTGAGACTTTAAACAAGTTAGGTGTCATGCAAATTGTTGTGAACATGTCTTGTACTTTACCATGGCTTTAGGACATTGCATGTGGTGTGCCAATATGTTGATTTTGAGGTTTCAACATAAACGTCAAGGTGGACCAATAGGGTCTACCCACCTTTGATTACAACTAGCCACTATTCATGAACCAAAAATCCAAAATTAATTTGAAGTGATTATGCACACATGATTGATTTGTTGCGAAGAACTTCAAATGCTCTTGGAGCACAAAAGTTTGAAAAGAACTTGAATCTTGTTAAATATGCAATCAAGTTACAATTATTCACAAAATGGCCCACAACTTATCTTTTCCTACTTAGAAAAAATTCAAGGGAAATCATTCCCATCTTTCTTGTTGGGTTCAATTTTGGTAAGGTGTACCACTTAGGATGAAGTACAAGTAGCCATGGACATGGTTTTTAATTTTATCCTATATTTTGATTCCCATACATATTAATGAATAAAAATTTGTCATATTTTGAAATATGATAGTTTATACCAATCTTATATCTAGAAAAATTAATATGAGTCACTTTGTGTCCATGTTGATGATGAATAAAGACTAAAAAATATATAACAAAGGAGTTTGAAAGGGTGATTGTGTGACAAGAATTTTGGTAAATTTTGAAAAAATTGAACCTTGTTGCTTTGAAGGAACAATGTTTCAATCTTTTTCTTGTTTTGCATTTTTTTCTACCTCCAACATTGTTATGATGATTACTAATAATAGCTTGGTAAGCGAGCCAACAAATTCTACAAGTAACTCACACCTTGAGGATCAAGGGTTGAACCTTTTATTTTTACTAGAACTAGAAAGTGAATACACTCAAAATTCCTTGCAAAGTTGGAATGTTAACTCAATGAAGAGCAACATCAATCAAATATGTTATAAGCCAAAAATTATAACACTAGGCAAATAGACGTCTATTCTTACAAAAATAGATCCAAATAGATGAAATATTAAATTGATTTCTTTTCTTGGTTAATGCCAAGGTAAAACATATGTGTATAGTTTCAACTTTTGCATCTTTTGATCATAATATATCAAAATTTAGATGTAAAAGTAAAATCTGAATATTGTATTTACCAAGAAATTTCAAACATTTTTGTTACTTCCTTTTATTATACTTTGTATGCAACTTATTATAAACTCAATGGAATCAACAATGGTTTGACAATAAGATTTGAACATGTTTTCATTTTACTTTCCTGCATTTATGTGCAACAAATAATTTTTTGAAAGTGCATTTGTTAAAGACTTTTTTAATAATACTTATTTTGTTTTCAGCCTTAAATAATTAGCTGAGGTATATAATGAATTGCATGGGCAATTATAGAATGTAGAACATAATTTGTGTGTTGATAAAATGATAAAAATTATTGAAAAATATTTACCCATGCAACAATACATGAAAATTAGACCTTGCTAGTATGAAATGAATATTTGGCGTTTGGTTAATGCTAAGTCCAAGCATGTGTAAAAATTTAAAGTTTATTCTGATGCATGTCACAAAAATATTAATCATCCAATTGGATATATGATTATCATTGAGTTAATAGACAATTAGAAAAACAAGAATCACATTGTCACATGTGATAACTTTTTGTCTAGCTTTACATTGTTTAAAGGTATTTTGCAAGTTGGGGTGCATGCCACATTTGGAATTGTAGGACCAATTGTAAGGGGTGACCTAGTGCTTTGACTATTCATCCAAAGAGAGAATTAAGAGTACAACACTAAAGATTCACACATTTTTCATTTATTGCTTGCAAATATAATTAAAGAATCTAGACTTAAAATCATTTTGTACATAAAGCCACAAGGTCATTCTATGTACATAGAACCCACATGTTCAACAGAAAAATTCCCAATCACATTCACTAGATTTGGCATGCTTGGACTTCTTATCATTTTTATTTAGGGTCCAATTTGTTAAAGATGTATTAAAAATTGTTATCATATCATCATCTTTTTGTATTCCTTTTCATATTTTTTATGAGTTTTGTTTCATTGAACATGAACATAAAGTGAATGATAGTGGTTTAAGATATCATATTTCAAAATACGACAAATTTTAATGTGGAAGGGAATCAAATTGTAGAGTATAATTAAGGATTGCATTCAAGTTTGCCTTTTCTTTGTCATTAGTGGTACACTTTAAAAAGTTTCAATTTTATAAGCATTTTCATATAAGATACATTAAAATATAAAGATAACACATTAGAAGAAAAAAATCAATAATCCTAGAAAATCTATCATTTTATTTTCCTTGTGTTGAATAATTCATGCCATATTATCCCCGCCTATTACCACCACATACCAACAAAAAATGGAAAAATGCCCTCCCCTCCCCCGTACCCCACCCCTCCAAAACATATAATTAATTTTCATATTAAATACATTTTTTGTGTTTGGTACAAAGGGGAATTCATTGTTCTTGATCACATTCGCAAACTATCCAATATATTTGTTTGCCTCAAAAAGGATGAAAATCAACAAGTTTTTTGTAAACTTCTTTTGGATGGTCAACTTCAATGATCCATTACTCATTCGTTTCAATTCCTTTTTGGACAAATTTTTTCTCTCATGATTCATATGCATGTGTTTTTATATACCACCATACTTTTATGCTAAATGGAGAACAACATCTTAGTCCAAGTCTCAAAAAACTTTCATTTTTGAAATTGCCCAAAATAAAAAAAATGAAAACTTGTAACAATGGCAATTTCCAAATTTCATTTTTTTCACTAAAGCATTTAGCTTGAAGTCTTGCTCAATTTCATTGAGTTAAAATTTCAAAATTCTGACATATCTATGACTTTAAAAAATGTTTGTGGGGGGTTCGTTCATTTTTTGAATTGGGCCTATTTTGGTCAAAACTCAATTAAGGGTTAAAACTAGAATCAAATCATTTTTCAACACTAACTATCCATGACCCTTTTTCATTTGATGTCGCATGTGTAAAAATGAGCTATGTTACTTGTTTTTTTGTTACAATTTTGCAATGCAAAGTGTTAGTTATAGACAAGCTTTTAGGTACTCGGACATTGAATTTCTTAAAGATGGATTTGCAATGCACGTTGTGACAATCTGATTGTCATGTGGATTGGAGGGTTGGAAATACTCGTAAGGATCATGACATTATGAATATTGTCTTTTCAAAACATACATTTGTAAGTTCAAGAATGGTTGGTGAATTCAAAAAGTATCAAGATAACAAAAAAAAAATTATTTCAAGGTTGTTTATAATTGTTAAAAGTTTCATGATATATGAAAAAATATCTTGAAATATAGTCTAAGAATTGACAAAAAGAAAGTAAATTGAGTTTTGACAACCTTATTTAATTTTTGAAGTTAACAAAAGGTGCATGATAATGAGTTGCTCAAGATGTATATTGATGTGTTTTAAGGAAGTAAAGGTGAAAACTTTGAAATTGTGGCAAATGCTACATGGAAAAGATTGCATGTTCAAAAATTGCATATTTAATAAAACCTATGAAACTGGATCAATTTATAATTAAGTTTGAATCAAGAAATCATTGAAAGGTGAATATTAAGCAAAATAAAGCAAAAAATGCATGGCGTTTTTTTAGTTTATGATATAGAACCCTAAGATGGTCGTGAATGCTCAACATATATATATGTTGCACCTTGTGGACGTTTTTGAAACTAAAAGGTCTCGTAGTTCCATGCAAGGAATGAGGTTCTATTGACATAGTAAGTAGAGGCTGAAAGGTTTTACCTTAAAAATGATTTAGACTTGCATGCTTTGAGGTCATTACGTAGTAATGATCCCAAAGATGGAACTCTTCATGGAGTAGATGTTAAACCAAATGCTTCAATTGTTATATAACCCAAAAGAGAAAAAGGGTAAAAGATTTGTCAATAGTTCAATTTTCAACCCATTAACAAATGGGTCATCATTTAAAATAAAAGACATAATTCAAGTTAATGTCTAAAATTGATAAAAAAAAGAATGTGAGTTCTTCCATTTGAAATTCACTACTAAAAAAAAGGTCAAATTACAAGTGTATTTTATTGAAGTTATGAGTGAAAAACACAAAAGAACTTTGAGGAGTATGGGGAAAACTTTTAAACTTTTAAAGCCATGTTCAATATTATGGCACAAACCAAATGTGATACACCCCTAAGCTCCTTGATGGACAACTACAAGTCCAAAGGTGATGACAGTAAAAGGAGTTTGAATGCGCTCCTTGGTTCGTAGCACTTCGAAAGTAGAGGGGCATGCTAGAACTTTAAAATGGGGATTAGAAAGATTGACAAGCAAATCAATTACTTACACAAACTTACACAAATCAAACAACAAATTGATTAATGCATAGTTAAAACACCTTTGAACCATGGATGAACTAGGAACAAACACGAACTCACAAAACTTACAATGACCTAGACTTGGAAGAAGTTACCACCTTCCTTCTTATAATATTTTTTATGCCTAATCATGGGGCCAACACCCAAATGTCATTTTGTTTCGAAATTTTAAAATGAGAATCTCGAAATCCTCAAATTGAAATTCTTACTATTTTGGAGGTCCATAATTTGTGTTTTAAATGTACAAATGGGTCATGTGAACCCATTTTAAACATTTATGTTTCAAGAATTTTCTAGCGATATAAAAAACTTTTTAATCCAATGGGTTTTAACTCCTATAATTGCTCTCTAAAAATTTAAGAGTTCATTAAGACTCCAATTCTCAAAGTGAGAGGTCGTTTGAGAGTGTGAAGATTTATTCCCACACACTTTCCTACAATCCTAAGAACATGAAATGTGATCCTTAAGCTTCACTCTTGATGCGCATCTTTGCAACCCCTTGCCTTGGTCGCAGGCCCAAAACTAAAGTTGTGACAAAATGACAGGCAAAATCTTCAATATAATAGTACTCAATAATGGCCCACCAACATGCAAAGTTAAAATGCTCATTAGTTTCAACAAACAATTTTCAGCTACTTTCCGCAAGAAACCTCCATGTGTGCTAGTGTCACTTGATGTTAATGTCTTGCAAAATGAGTTGGTTTTGCTCTACAAATGTGAGGGGATTCTTTAGAAATCTCACTAAGCTATGAAACAAATACAAAGCACTATGTGCACAACATGACAATATTGGTTTTGGGAAGTGGGGAAGAGATGTTGTGCAGGTTGTTGCAACTTAGAACAATGTGACTACATACCTCATGAACTGGTGTGATGTCCATTTGGGCATACACTGTCAGTGGCAGGATGCACCTCTCAGATGACACACATGTGAGGAATTCCTTCAACTTTCACACACCCATAGTATTCACAATAGTGGACTGAGAAACCTGTGTGTGCACCAAGAGGGTGACATCTGCAAGCTGATACAAATGTGTGGTGGGAGATCATAAGCCAGCATCAGAGGTTGCACTGATGCCTGCAATGTAGAATTAACAACCTGCACAGAACAAACAGAAGAGTTTTTCTTTATGCTTCTAAAAGCCATGATGCTCTTGAACAGAGTAGAATGAAGGCTAACGTGCTCAAGATATCCTTGTGGCCAGTAGAGAACAAGGCTGTTCACTGCAGGTAAACATCTGAGGGGCCCTGCACAAGTGTGCCAAAGCTCCAAGCCAAAATTAAAACCACCCCTTACTGTCCTAACATTACTGAGCAGATAATGGCTTACCATAAAAGCCACCTACCCATGACACTACCTTCAACCATCGAGCTTCCCCAATGCCACCACCACCTATATCCAAAACATGTCTCTCTCCAGTGGCCTCTTTCAGCACTTCAAGTGCAAACTAACAGCCAGGAGAGCTAATGCCTGCCGCCATGAGCCCCTTTGGACTGCCAGAATGCAAAAAGTAGCACACCAAAAGACATAACAAAAGGATCTTTAACTCTGGATTTTGACAGTGACAATCCTCCATGAACCCAAGCCCTAACTGAAAGTGCTAGGCTACCTGGTTACCAATCACAACCCTGAGTTCCACTTGAAATAAAGCTCAACACAAAAATCAAATATATGCATGACTTCTGAATGGGCGATGAATATGGATACTCTTTGGACCTCAAAAGTTGCCTCCCACCAGCTTTGGGGCAGGTACCTCAAATCCTGGAAGGTTTGAAAGATTGGCCCTTCTCCTATACTGAACCCACCACATAAGTTACTGACTTGTTTCCACAGCAGTGATATTTGTAAGAGCAGGGTACTGATAACTGGAACAATACCTTCCAGTAATACCCAGATGTGGTAGACACAAGCACACAAGTCATCAGGAGATACTCAAAAAAACCTTACACAAAATAAACTCTCTTATACACACGGCTCCAATGCTGTACCATGTATTAATTCCCAATCAAATGGATATCTCTCCTATACAAATAAATAACATTGCCCAATCTAAGATCCCAGATGAAAGCATGGCTACAGACCATAAAGCTCACTTGCAAAGGGAAATCTTATTTTAATTGACCCAATGTTTGCATTGGCTTCATGCAGTGGAAGTACCTCGGATTTGTAAAGGGTGAGATGCACATCTCTATGGAAACTGCTTTCTACCAACCAAATCTCAAATGATACTATGCAGCCCAAATCAATTCAAGCAATGTGTATTGTACAAATTATATGTAGATAGGTAACATGGCCATTTCACAGCAAGTTGGCCATGCAGCCTAATGGGGAAAGGGCAATCAATTAATGTCTCAAACAATCAAGAAGGTAAAGAGAAGAATCTAGGAAGATAAAAGAGTTCTGTGCATAGATATCACAACTTGCGTCGTTGGATTTTTGAAGGATGTGTGGGATAGAAGCTATCAATGTCAATAGCCTGCAAAATGTCTCCA
>Ga0209208_10008612_pt1 | contig 13569 bp, 13 predicted proteins | sample S1TSphfallax_3_FD_187694 | JGI IMG/M metagenome (GOLD analysis project Ga0209208, IMG submission 187694) | Host-associated microbial communities from peat moss isolated from Minnesota, USA - S1T2_Fd - Sphagnum fallax MG (SPAdes) (version 2) | ecosystem: Host-associated > Plants > Peat moss >...
ACCATTTGTTGGGGGGTGAATGAAAGAACTACTACTATAAGGTGGCTAGAATTAGTCCAAACATTGATATAGTGAATAATTTCCTGTCCACCCAAAATTAGGGTTGTCCATTTTTCATAGAAAATAAACTTCAGAAAAAAAGAACAGGTGAAGTTTTTTTGCCACTAAGAATGTGGTGGTTTCACATTGCCCATATGTGATTGGAGTCACAAGACATGGCGACAAATGTACCTAATTATGTTTTTGTGTTACAATTGGAACAAGTACTTTGTCCAGTCCTCTTTCACAGCCTGTTTGAAGATCAATTAGGATCCTCCTTTGTAGCTATGTGCAGAGAAGATCCATTGTCTCCAGAAGAAGATAACAAAGTACTAGTCACCTTACCAGCATGGATGAACCACACCCCCTTTAACATCACATAAATCTCATGAATTCCTTACATAACCAGTTAACCTCAAAGACAAATTAACTTAACTACTTAAGCTAATATGCACAATTTGCCGTATTTGAGATCCTATCTCTGGGCTTGCTGTCTTTCTTGATTGTTGCTATTTATGCAGTGCCTGATATTTTGCATGCATTGGATGATCAACTTGTGAAGAAGTCAAGACTCCCAAAGCTTTTATGTAGTACTAGTTGGCGTGAACAGAATCATTAGGTTGCAAAACTTTCTCATCTTGACTGAATCTGTGATTTGAATTGCAGTTTGGGAAAAAAAAGAAAACACACTCGGTAAGCTCTGCCGTGAGTCTTGGGTGAAGAAAGGGTAGGAAGAAAGCTTAGTTTTTCAATTAGTCTTTGACTCCTCTTGAGATCTCTCATTAAAAATGGTCAAAAATTGCCATTAGGGTAGGTAAGTCAAATCCATGTAGAATGATGATATACATATTCCAGATATTCATTTTCTTCATATGTGCTTGCAGCTCTTGACTGTGGACTGACTGCAGATCTGATGATAAGTCATCCACAAAACAAGGTGTTCATTTATCTGCCAATACACATACTCCAGATTTCCATTTTCTTCAGATGTGCTTGCACCTCTTGACTGAGGGATTGCAGATGTGATAACAAGTCCTCCACAAAACAAGGGATTATCGTTTATATGCCTACACATACTCCAGATTTCCATTTTCTTCAGATGCGCTTCTTGGCCATCTTGTCTACTACTGATGTGATAATAAGTCTCTCTAGGGAAAAAGAGGGATCGCCTTCTGCACACATATTCTAGATTTCAATTTCTTTCAGAATGTGCTTTGAGGCTAGCTTGACTTGGAACATCAGATGTGATTAATAAGTCCTCCAGGGAGGGAGAAAGGGAGAGTCTATATGCTGCTGGAAACACATACCTACTCCAGATTTCATTTTCTTTCTTCAGATGTATTTCTAACTCTTGAATGGGTACTGCACAGATGTGATAATAAGTTCCTCCCTCCACAGCAACAAAAGAAAAGAAAAGAAAAACAAACAAACAGGGGGGTTAGTTTATTTTTAGGGCAATCCAATCAATCTATGGGGGCTGAAAAGGAGAGAGGGACAAAGATATTCTCTTAGATTTGGTGTCTAGAGGTCTGGGGTTCTGTTTTGTTCTTTCAACATCTTCCTCTTTCCTTTTTTCAATGAAATTTCAAACTTTGTTGTTCATCTCCACCCCCCCTCTCCCCCCTCGCCCACCTTTTGATGAAGTCTATCAGCTACTTACTACCCATATAGCCATTCTGCTTGAACGGGACGTTATGTAGAAAGAAAGAGAGAGAGGGGGGGGTAAAAGCTTGCCCTTTTCTACATAACCTAAAATAAAAAATCCTTACAAAGTTCGCTTTTTTATTCACCCATTCAATGCAAGTTTGTCCTCCTTTTTGTCTTCAAGCTTGTCTTTTTTCCTTTCTTTATTCCAACCCACAAACCCGCCCCGGTGCCCCCCCAACCCCACCCCCTCCCTCTAGGGTAGAGTACTACTAGGTACCCCCCTTGCCCCTCCCTCCCCCACCCGCCTTCTCCTCTGCCTACTTGTAGAGCCTAGGTAGGTAGTGATGAAGGAGCCTAGGTAGGTAGTGATGAAGCAAGCAAAGGCAAGATTATGTTGTCTATGGTTTTCTGATGACGGGGATTTTGTTAACGAAGATTTGAAGATCTGGGACGCCATGCTTATTCTCTCTAAAAAGATGTGACAAAGGTTTTGAAGTCCGTTAGGAGGCCGCGCTTGGGGTCTTTCGGTAGAAGAAGAAGAAGAAGAAGAAGTGGCTTTACATACCCCAGTGCCCCATACTAGTGTCTCTGTGGTTTTGTTTGAGAAACGAAGAACCATCAGAGGAGTTTTGAGGTATTTTGTTGGGTGTTAAGCAAATTTGGGTCTTCCGGGTGTGCACTCTTTAGGGCTGGAAGAGCCAAAGCTTTGAGCTGCATTTTTGGGGGTAAGTGTGGTGGTGGTGGTGGTGATGGTGGGGGAAAGGAGGTGGAGGAAGAAACACTCTGAGTAGTTTAAAGTTGCTTCCTTTGAAATGTGAGTTTGTTGGTGTTGGAAAAGATCACGGGTGGAAAAAGAAATACTCTTGAGGAGGAAGGGATTATCAGAAGGGCACTACCTCTACTACTGCTGCTGCCATAGCTTATGAAATTTGGAGCTTTTTGCCACTTGGGGTCTTCAAAGGCTTTCTGCCTTTAAGCTTGTTTTGCCCTCTCTCTGTTTTTAGCATTCTTGAAAAATGGGGTTGTGTGTGTTTTGTTTGTGAAGGAAAAAGAAGGGAGAAACCACAGATTGGATCTGTGTGAGAAGCTTTCCAAAGACTCAATTTTTTCTTTTTTTTCTTTGGGTGTGGCTAGTCTCCGTTTTCTTTGGGGCTCTGGATTCTTGGTAAGCTTCTCTGCTGCTGAAAGTTCCCTAATTGTGATCCTCATTTAGGGAGCTTTGTGGTTGTTAAACTTTTGCATTTTCTCTCTCTCCTAATATCTTCTTCCTTGTTTGCTGTTTGGTGCCTAAGTTTCTTTGCCGTCCTGGTCCCCATTGGTTTCATGTACCTTCTGGTGGAAGAAAAAAATTAGTCCTTAAAGCTACCAGGTGAATTTGGTGTTTGTGAAACTCTACCGATTGCAACTCTTTTTATATATTAACTAAGATCTGAGTATTTTCTCTTCTCCTAACAAAGATGCAGCTTGCAACAATTTTTGATATTTCCGTTTCATCTTCTCTTTGTACTAAGGACGAACTTTGTTCTTCTCTGTCTCCTCTTGTAGTCTCTGCTTAAAGGTCAGGTATCTGCAAGCTCCTTTTATGTTTAGAGCACTGTCATTGTCTTGTGAGTTTCAGTTTCAAAACTGATAGGTTTTGATGAATAGGGTATCTTTCTCTTTGGTGACTTTTCTCAATTCCTCACTTCAGTATTATGGCATTAACACCACAAGTGTATGATTGCAGGTGGTCTGCTGTAGCATGTCCACACCTTCTTCCTATCTGCTTCAAAAGTTTGGAAGGCTTTTGGGGGTTGCTGTAATTTGTTTCTCTGGGTGTGCTTAATTTGATTTTCAAGATCCATCAAGCCTTGAACAGCAAAATACAAAGTGTATGTATCTTCATTTTTCTTGATAGACCTGTAACACCCTTTAGAGGGAAGAAACATCAAATTGAGATGCGAATATTCAATTGATCGGGTTGTGTATGGAACTTTGTTAGAAGCAGTCATTGAATCTGGACCTAATGCAACTAATGCTATTCTCTTAATTGCAACAACAGTCTTAAAATTTATGCCGAGTCTCAAGTGCCAGGTTCCCAATACTTTCCAGAGATTGGAGAAAAAGAAACTGTTGCAAAGTTTGTGACAGTATATATGAGAACTTTGTTTTGCCTGAGATGTTGTACTAACAGGGATGCAATTTGGGCCAATACACAGGTGTGAGGCACATTTTAGAAGTCTTCAGGTTTAGTAGTGGGTGGGATGCTGTTTGAAAATGTGAATGATATGTTATCTTATATTCTATCTCATGGTTTTTTCTGCAACTTGTTTTGAGGTAATTGGGCAGCGGCAGCGATTCCTTCCCAGTGGCTCAAACCATCAGGTTGACTTGTAGTTTGGCTACTATAATCAAGAACCAGTAGTTACTTCTCCATTTTTACACAGAGCTGACTGTCTTGTTGGGTGGAGCGACAAAAGCTTTGTGGATACTCTTCCTCCTTCACATTCAATCAAAGCTCTCTGAAGAGAAGCTCATACATACGCTGAGAATGTTGGCACCTTCCATGGGAACATAAAACAGAGTAGACTCAATTTGTGCCAGGGGATCTGGTAGTCTGGTTTGGAATGCCTGGATTTGGTCCTGAGGTCACCATGAATGTGAAGGCAGAAAACTTGGATGATTCTGGAGGACGTGACAGGAGAACTGGAGTTGTTGAGGGGATGGGAAGCCTCGATCCCCAATTGTGGCATGCATGTGCAGGGGGGATGGTGCAGCTCCCCCCACCTACAGCAAAAGTAATATATTTTCCACAAGGCCATGCAGAGCAAGCAGCAACAACCCCTGAATTCCCAAGGTCTTTAGGACCTTATGGAACTGTGCTGTGTCAAGTAGTTTCTGTGAAGTTTATGGCTGATACAGAGACAGATGAGGTATTTGCCCGGTTGAGGTTACAGCCAGAACCGGTGTCATCAATGTATATGAATGACAGGTTGGAGGATGTGCCCCCATCTCCACCGCACAAAAAGCCAGCTTCTTTTGCAAAGACACTTACTCAAAGTGATGCTAACAATGGAGGTGGATTTTCTGTCCCTAGATACTGTGCTGAGACCATCTTTCCACCACTTGATTACACTGCTGATCCGCCAGTTCAGACTGTTCTTGCAAAAGACGTTCATGGTGATGTTTGGAAGTTTCGGCATATATACAGGTATGCCTGCTTCTGATAAGATTCTTTGGCATGGACATCATGCTTGCTTTTGTGGGAATCAATCCCATGTTCCTGGCTTAATGTTTAGCAATTGCTTCCTGTGGTTCTGAAGGCATTGGCATTTTTGACAAGCATTGTCAGCCAGAATATTAACACGATTCATATTCCTCATGTGGATTCCAGTATTTCAGATTCTGCCAAATTCAGAGTAGCCGATAGCCAGTTTCATGGGTCCTTAGCTTTATAGCTCAAATGGTGAGTTAATTTGGTTTGCTGAAGAGAGTTATTTTTTAAAGTTCTTATATGAACAACTACAGGTTTGTGTAATAGAAGAGACACTTCTGTTTGGCAGTTCTTTGTTTGGAATTTCAAAAGGATCATTTGAATGATTTAGCAATCATAGCAGTGAGGAATTTTCTAAGGCCACCTGGAAAGTGTTATGGTAGGTGGTCAATTCCATACACTGTGTGGTTGAAGGTCTCTGTCAATCTGCTGCAGAGATCTTGTGCTCTTGAAGTTGGACTTAGGGAGAAAAATGATGTATGTGGCAGGGGGACACCAAGGCGACATCTATTGACAACAGGGTGGAGTACATTTGTGAACCAAAAGAAGCTAGTGGCAGGAGATGCCATTGTGTTCCTCCGAAGTGCATCTGGAGAGCTTTGTGTTGGGGTTCGTCGCTCAATGCGTGGTACAACAGGGAGTGACTCAAGTGCCTGGCACTCTTCAACCATTGCAACCTCATCTGTGCCAGTGCGGCCCTCCCGCTGGGAAGTAAAAGGCACTGAGAGTTTCTCTGATTACTTAGATGCTGGTCCTGGGGTTTCCAACACATCAATCCGCCCTGGAATTGCAAATGCTTCCTCCTCCACAAGCAGTTTTGCACGGAACCGTGCACGGGTGACAGCAAAATCTGTCCTAGAAGCAGCTACACTGGCTGTTGCTGGAAAGCAATTTGAGGTGGTGTACTATCCCCGTGCCAGTACAGCTGAGTTTTGTGTGAAGGCTGCATTGGTGAAGCAGGCATTGGATCACAATTGGTATGCAGGCATGCGGTTCAAAATGGCATTTGAGACTGAAGATTCTTCCCGAATCAGCTGGTTTATGGGAACTATCTCAGCTGTCCAACCAGCAGATCCACTTCTTTGGCCCAAATCTCCATGGCGTGTGTTGCAGGTAGTTGCTTATCTTCATTGTTCAGGGATTGGTAACATCTTGATTCCTTAAATGTATTTGTGTGTCCAATTTAAGCTCCAGCAGAGTTGTGATCATAGGGCATTGTAGTATATCATGAGCCAAATGAGGAAGGACTGGCATATCTAGAATAATTGACAAAGTCTTTGCTGAATTGGCAGGTGACATGGGATGAGCCAGATCTACTACAGGGGGTAGGCCGTGCTAGCCCTTGGCAGGTAGAGCTAGTGGCAACACTGCCCATGCAGCTACCCCCTTTTCCTCTGCCCAAGAAAAAACCTCGACCTGCCCTGCCATCGGAGCTGCTACATCTGCAGGCACCTGGGCTATTAAGTGGGCTGCCCACCAACAATTTTGTGTCCGGGCAGCTTCCTCCCCTCACAGAAGACGCCTCTGCTGGCATGCAGGGAGCCAGGCATGATCGCATTTATGGGCTTCTGGTCTCAGATTTCCCAACCAGTTACAAGCATTCTCGGGACTTCATCCCGGACACTAATTTTTTCCATGCTGAGCATGACCCACCTGCCCGAACCTCTCTCCTGCCTGACCCTAAGATCTTTTCATCTCTTCCTGAACATCTGTCTTTGCCTGCAGCAGAATTACAAAGCGAACGGTCTGCTACCACCAATAAGACTGGCCCAAGATCGTTTTTCCTTTTTGGGCAATCAATCAACCCTGCTCAGTCCTCAAAACCCCAGCTGCAACTTCCCCCAGCAAGCAATTCTTCGGATGGACTTCTTCTTCCTACAGCAACTGGAAATTGGTTATTGCAGAACAAGCAGGAGGATAGCAAGGATTGCATAAAGCAGTTTACATCTGTTCCTAATGGACGATCGATGGGAACAGAAGGACGATTGATGTTGTATGAACTCAATGGCAGTCGTTACAAGGCAGATCAGTTGGGAGAGAACCTGATAGGAAACCTTGAGTGGTTGCGGGAACCTGTCTCAGCACAGGGTAAGGATCAGATATCTGGTGATGTAACTTTCCTTTGCAAAGTGTTCCGTGAGAGTGAAGAGGTTGGGCGTACTCTAGATCTGTCAAAGCTTGCAACTTATGAGGAGCTTTATGAGCGATTAGCGGCCATGTTTAGTATTCCAAAAGCACATCTCCACGATCGGGTTGTCTACAAAGCCGATGGTTTCACTAAAGGCATTGGCCAAGAGCCCTACAGGTGAGTGCTTCTAATTTTTAAAATATGTATGCGAAATCTCCAAGCCTACATCATTTGAGACACTCTTGAACTGACATCTGGTTATGGATCTGTAGGAACTTTGCAACATCTGTGAGGAGGATCACGATATTATCTGAACGCGAGAGAAGCTTTGACACTCTCTCCTAGAATCAATTGTTTCATCAATTGACAACATTTGGCCCCGCAATAAGTATTTATGATACTAAGCATCTAGTATTCTTACCAGCTTTTGGCTCCTTCACTTCTAGACCTGTTAAACAACAAACACAGCAGGCAGATAGGTTTATGACATCACCCTTTTCCTGCTGTTATGAAGTCAACAGGGATGTTATGGTAGTTAGTTAGTAATATACATATTTCTGTTGATTGTCACTGGACTTAGGAGAGACTTCTGCAATTGTTCATACAAAATATGTTCAGTAGTTCATTATGAACTAACATTCTCCAATGTTTGTGGACCCTTTTGTTCTTCTGACAGTTTCTATTAAGATGTGTCTGTGGCTGGCCTGGGAGTCTCATCTTTTAGCTCCAGGTCTTTTATTTGGTAATACTTCAAATTACAAGTTTGGAGAGTTCTCCAACTTAATTGTCAAGGGTAATGTATAGGTCTCATGCTGCTTTACTTGGGAGTTTGTGTTGGTTTTAGTTTGCAAGGATATACAAGCAGGTTATGTTTATGGTGCTATTGTGAAGTTTCTCTGCAATCTCATCATGATACTTTGTGCGAGCTAGCATCAGGACCAAGTATTCCTGTTGCTTCTGTAACTGCAACATAAGAACTCTATGAAACAGATATTCTATATCAACTGTAGTGGAGCTGATAAAGTTAATGGGGATATAATGGCAGCTAGACATTGCCATTTGTGATGAATGGGATAATCTGATTATATGAGTGAAGCTCATATAAGGTTATGATTGCATTCAAATCTTGCAGTGAATTGTTGAAACAGACACAACAGTTCACCTCAAAAGGGTTATTTAGGAGTTTTCTCTGTGATCCTATAGTCATGTTTCAAACCTAAACCCTACTAGGATGTAGATCTATTTGTAATTCATGGTTTCTGTAACTCTGCCAGTACCCATCTTTGAATAGTTCAAGAGAAATCTTGCATGAAGTTCGGTGATTGGAACATATATAGTCAATACATCATGTGAGTACACGCATATAAGCTTTATAAGCCCTTCAAGTCATGTTGTGAATGCTGAATCAGGCTTAAACAGTTTGCCTTCAAGTTGTTATTGGGGAGTTTTCTCTTGAATCCTACAGACATGTTTCAAGCCTCAAAATCCTACTACAATGTAAACCTATTTGTAGATTCATTGCTTTCTGTAAAACTGCTGGTGTCCATTTTTCAATATTTGAAGAGAAATCATGGATGAAGTTTGCTGATTGAAACAGTAATGGTCAATACTCCATGGCATTTGTGCTTTTTTCTTCTTGTTATGTCTAGATTCATATCTTCCTCTATCTTCTTCCTCTTCTGTTCTAGTGATTGGTTGGTTTAATTGTTCTGTTCCTGATTTTAAAATCTTGTTCCTACTATTTGTTGAAGATGGATTTTTGGGCATAGTTTGTTGCTCCACATTTTCAATTGTTTCCTCTTTGCTACTGTCATCATCCTTTTGTTGCTATCCAATTCACAAAATAATGGGGAGGTGTGTTATGCCTCTCCATGTGACTCAATGCTATTATATATGTCATATCAAAAGTCTGTTGAATAGAATATTCATTATGTTTGTTTTTAATTTCGGGATATGTTTGCAAATACCGTTGTGCTTTGCAAATTAATCCAATTCAGTGTGCCTATGTTGTAGTGTTGTGGAAAAATCTTAACACAAGTGGATGGTCTTGGTTGTATGGAAAAGCACAGTTGATATTACAATGCACAATCATTCTGCAACTTTCTCCAGGACTACTGGGCTCTCTTTGTGCCTACCCTTGCTTGCTGATGTATTTTCCCTAGAAAAGATTTGCATAAACAAACTTGAGACTAGAGATATGGGCCTCCTCATTTTCTAATACTTCCTACCAAGAGACCTGAAGCTAATTTCCTCATCAAACACAAGACTGCTGAAACCAAAATGTGTCTTGTGACTTCCAAACAACATTGAACCAGATTCACTTCATCAAAAGCTCTATTGTTGGATCCAGGTTTTGAGCTTTTCCTACTGCTCCCATAGTTGTGTCGTGAATACACAGATGCACTCAAGTGTTCACCCGAACCTGGATACTTTAAATATCATGAGGAATCAGCATCTTTTAAGATCTACATATGGAAGCCCTAGTTTCATTCTGAAAACAATCTGCCCCAGCCTTGAGACTTCCAGTTTGAATACTAACATTCAATGCATCTGAGTCCATTGTACCATCTGCGACATTGACATGACAAGCTAGATTAACCACAGATCACTTGAGTAAGTACTAATATTTGTCATCATGCTTGAATCAATGTTACTCCTAGCAGGTAACTGTGGCAACTCAGCACCATCAAATTTCATATCTAAAATGTCTAGGTTATCAAACAAATTGTCACTCCCTTGAAGGTCACATTGCAACAATTCTTGGGTTCCTCCCTCTTGATGCTCCAATTGCATGGCAACTTCATTAATGTATAGGTTCTGATTGGACATCATCCAGGGAATGTCTGCTTCAATCACATGCTTTTCTGAAGCTTCTGAGTTCACAGTATCAATATTTGTAGCAAGATCTTGACTTGAAGCTGAAGCCATTCTGTTGGTTGTTAACTCAGTTTCTTTCACCTTCGATTCCTGAAGCTTCTGTGTGTCTTGAGGAAGTGAACCTGTCATATACACACCAACAACATTTAGTTTCTCCTTCCACATAAGGGTAAGCATCACTAACAATTCTTTCTGATGAAGATTGTGGATGCTCTGAGATACCCCATGGAGGCTTAGCATGAAAACTGCATTGAGGATATGTAAATAATCCCATTTAGACTGCAGAAAGTACAGTTTTCTTGGCAACATTCAAAGCATTCTCTTCATGGACTTTGCATACCTGCAACTGATAATCAGCTCTTTTCACAGAAATAATTTTCAAGCATGAAGCAACAGTTCAGCAGCCCCAATTTTGAATCTCTCAAATTTCAACAGTTTTAGAATGAACAGAAAGCATTCATTAAACTTGTATACAATGTGCAGGCAATATGAAGGGAAAAACATGTCTCCTGTATACCTAGTAGAGGTTGTGAATCCAAAGCTCAAGTTTTTGGCTTGGACATCACAGAATTTTTGCAGTTTTTCCACCCACCTTATCACAGATGGGCAGAGGAAGCTTCTTCCCCAACAAGAAATATGGAAGGAAGAAAGACATAGGAGAATGACAAATTACCAGGAAGAGTGTTAGGTGGGGTTGATGTACAAACTTCTGAAGCTCCAGCTCCTGCAGCTACAGCTCCAGGTAACCCATCTGGCAAATTCAAGAGAGCACAAGAGCCATACAACACTCTTGCAGCTTTATCATAGGCACGAGCTGCTTCCTCTGCTGTCGCATATGTCCCTAGCCAGAGCCTTGAACCTCGGTTCGGCTCCCTGATTTCAGCTACCCATTTGCCCCATGTCCTTTGTCGAACCCCTCTGTAACTACACATTGCATTCTGGGGTCCTCCTTTGCCCTTCATGCATCCTTTCTTGGATCCTTTTGCAGGAGGCTTTCTGATTTTTTTCCTTGGCTCATATCTCAAAGTGCAAGGACCTGGATCTCTGTGCATGGTGAGGCTCTGGAGCTGGGCCTGCCGGAGGGTTTGGGTTGTTAAGCCCTGATTTAGGGTTTGGTTCTGTCCTGCCCACCAGGCCAGAGTCTCAGGAACCGATGAGTTGTTGCCATGCTGCTGCATGCTGGTCAAAGATGGATCTCCTTTCCTCCTGCCCCTGATGGAGTTAATGTTCTTCAAAGCAGGAGGTTGCTGCTTGCCACTCCGATGACCACTGATGTTTCAGCCGTGCAAATTGAGACGGTGGTGCTACTTCAGTTTACGTCAATTCTCCTTCGCCGATCAGTTTGAGGATCCCCTTTTCCTCCAAGCCTTGAATCTCGATCGTTTTCTGCCAAATTTGTAAAAAGAAATACCGTCGCTGCCTTTGAAACAAGAATGTAATAGGTACCAAGGAAAAAGCAAAAATGTTTTGGAAAGTTCTTCTGCTTTTCTGCCTTGCGAACAAAAGACTCAGTCTCCTGAAACCTTGATTTGTTCTCGGCTGCTACCTACCGATCCTGCTGCTGCCGCTGTTCCCCATTCAAAAAGATTTTGTCCATTTTTCATCATGACGAGCTTGCCACCCATGGGTTCTCTATGTCTGTTCGCAGCGGAACGCCACTCACAGGTACAGCAGATTCTAGAAAGCGAGCAATGTTACAGCGAATCTGCTGATCTATAAACAGATGAAACAAAGTCTTATTTTTTCACGGAATTTTTCCGACTCGCCATGTGATACAAACACCCAAACCATGAGAATTCTACCGCCAATTCTTGCCAGACCTCAAAAAACAAAAAAATCTACAGCTATTATTGCAATATAATGAATTGCAGCTGAGGTTAATTCTTGAACACGGTCGAGAGCTTTTGGAAAAATTGCGTTTTTGGAGAATTCTTCTTGTCAGTTCCAACATTTACTCGTGATTCTGATCAGATTTCGTATGTTTGTTGATTGACAGTCGTGTCTTCCTGGTGGCTATGTAGTCGAAGAAGGCGACACGACGATTTGCCTAAACACAACGAACTGTGTATTATGTATGTACCCTGCAACGTCGAGAACCCAAAGAAAGGAAAGACGTCGACAACCCCAAGACAGGAAAGACGTCGACAACCCCAAGACAGGAAAGCCGTCGATAACCCCAAGACAGGAAAGACGACATTATATAATCGTGGTCTAGTGTTGTTCCTCCAGTCTTTTTATTTTTTCAAAGATTTTGTACTTCTTGGCTTGGATTGTGATTTGCTTGTTTGCTGAAGAAGATCAGTACGGAAGTATAAGATACTTTTAATCTTCTTTTCACGTCCCTTTTTGTTTCAATCTGGAACTTTGCTACAAATGGAAATATAAACACTATTTATTTGCAAACGTGCAAAAGTGCGAACCGTCATCCACAAGAGGACTTATCCAAATTTGGCTACAGGTCACAGAGCAAAGTAGAAAAAGAAATTTAGGAAATTCATCTTATATATTTTGGTGACATGGTGGAACACATGATGATTGCGGAATGTTTTCCTCACAAATGTGGCAACTCAGGCCCAATTTTTTCCTCAAAAAAATTCCTTTGTATCATTGGCACCTCCTTTCAATTTTTAATTTTTTTTCTGGGGGTTGTTGCTAGGATGCCAAAACTTGCCAGGAAAGAAAAACAAACAAACAAACAAACCATGAGGTTTGAACAGCAGAGTTGTGAGTGAGACAGAAAAAAGAGTATTTTTCAATTTGAAGAACCTATTGACAGCATATATAATCTGAACACCTTAGTAAACAAAATCTGCAATAGTAGAGAATCAGATATAGAAAAAGATCAGGAATCGGATTCTTGAGTTTAGGAATATTTAAGAAAGGAAGGAAGGAAGCTGTGTGGGTAGGTTATCAGCACTGTTGTCAGTGCCTAGGCTAAGCTGCTGATCAGTGATGAGTAGCCCCCTTTTTTTTGGATGCGGAATTTCGCCAAATTGCGAAAAATGATAATAAAAGAGAATATTCTGTCAAAATATCCCCATTTTTTCTGAAAAATATCGACAAATTTCGAGATTTTTTTTGGGGGGGATAAAAATTTCATCACATTTGGACTCTGCTTTTAGTTTGGTAGCAGTTTTTTTAACTAGTTTTTTTCCTTACTGTTCAGACAGGTTGTAAAAACTTGTAGCCATTTAATGGTTAATCCCTCTTGGGATGCTAGCCAATAATGCAACATCTGAAATTGGGGGGGAAAAAAAAACACTGGTGATAAGCCTGAATGAATTGCTGACTTTAGAGGAACTATGTGAAAGACCCACTACATGTGGTTTTTGTTATTATCAATTTTCTTTATCCTTTTCCGCCACATTTTGTAGGACGGATCATATTTTGTTCATCCATTCTTTCTTTTTTCAATCAGAAATCATTATGTAACAAACTAAAGAGTTTTAGCATGTTGTTGGTCCTTTTTTTTAAAGAGGCATTGCTCATCTCACTTGATCATTTTGTTAATAACCTACACCTCTGGATTTTCACCTTTTGTTTGTAGGTATTTGTTGGACCATTATGCTTTCCTCCTAGATGTCTTATAGGATTACCTATGTTGGGAAATAGGTTTTTAGTTTGC
>Ga0209208_10008613_pt1 | contig 13568 bp, 5 predicted proteins | sample S1TSphfallax_3_FD_187694 | JGI IMG/M metagenome (GOLD analysis project Ga0209208, IMG submission 187694) | Host-associated microbial communities from peat moss isolated from Minnesota, USA - S1T2_Fd - Sphagnum fallax MG (SPAdes) (version 2) | ecosystem: Host-associated > Plants > Peat moss >...
TGGCTTAGGTTTAACGTATGTGCCATGTTGCATCTCCTATGTCATGCCTTAGTGCCATGTGGGATGGCTTAGACCTAGCCTATGTGCCACATGGCATGGTTTAAGCCTAGCATATGTGGCATGTTTTATGTTTTGCTTAGATGCCACGTGGCATGGCTTAAGCCTTAACATAGATGCCATGTCGCATGGCTTAGGTTTAACCTATGTTTCACATGTTATGTCTAAACCTATATGTAGGCATAAGCAATGCCATATGTCACCAAGCTTAGGTTAATGTCGTAACCTTAGCCCTGGGCTCGCGACCAAGGCAAGGGTTTGCAAGGGTGCGGGCCAAGAGGGAAGCCCAGGAGTCACATTTCATGTTTTCGAGAATGTAAGAGAGTGTGAGGGAATGAACCCTCACATTCCCGAGTGAGTCCCCACTTTGGGAGTTGGAGTCCCGATGGATTCCCAAATCTTTAGAAAGCAAAATTCAGGGGTCAAAATCCATTGAATTGAGGAGTTTCTTATATCATTGGAAATTTCTTGAAACTTAAATGTTTAAAATGAGCTTTCATGACCCATTTGGACACTTAAAACACAAGTTATGGCCAAAAGAAGGGTTAGGGGTTAATTCAGCAATTTGATTCTTGACTATTAATAGTCGAGAATCACCCCGTTTTCCTTGTGTGTAGGTGGCGTGCTATATACCGTTGGAAAGCTCTCAATGAACGTTACAACTTTGCTTGAGACCTCATCTCAATCTAATGTCTACACGCAAAGTTATGGGCCCCCAAAGTCGCAAGAATCTCAGTTGTGGGAATTTCGGGACTCCCACTAAGGAGTCCTGAAACAAAATGATATTTGGGTTGGTCCCATGACCAGGCATATAGTATACTATAAGGGGGAAGGTGATGGTTTCCCCCAAGTCTGGGCTATGGTGAGTCTTATGAGTCCATGTTTGCTCATGGCTAGTCCGTGTACTAAAGTGCTGCAATTATGCCTTAACCAACTTTTTGTTTGGATTGTGTAGGTATGTGTGAGTTAGTGAAGTGCTTATCAATATTCCTAGTCCCATCCTAGAGCTCTAGCACGCCCTTTTACCTCGAAAGTGCTACGAGCCAATGAACGTGCCCCAATTTTTTTTCCTTTCGTTGTCTGAATTAGACTTGTAGTTAAGTCCATGAAGGAGCTTGGGGGTGCATCAATTAGGTACCCTGTGGCGTAGGCTTATAGGTAGGTAGGGTTTAGCAAGTAGGTAGGTATATATATATATGTACATCCTTGCTAGCTATGTAGCCTAGATACCTTATACAATTAGCATGTGACTATCTTGGTTACATTTGCAATTAAATGTACATACAATGTTGTTAAAAATACAAATACATTATATATAATAACACAATTTAAGGATGAAATAGGTCATAGTCATAACCTAGTTGAAAAGAAGACCAAACTTCATCCAAATTTGAAAAGTAGTTGCATAGGCAAGCATTTGTAGTTGCATGTGACATTTGGTTGCACGTAGTTGCATAGGGATAGGTTTCAAACTACAAGATTTCTAGTAGTGTATATTTCACCTTCTATTTTTATTCACGTATTTTTATTTTATTTTACAAATGTCCCTTCTGGGGGTTGTGAAAGGGCAAATAAAATGGCTAAGAAAAACAAGATAGTATGGCCAAGTTTCCCCATGCATTTCTCCATGAAATGATGAAGCAAACACAATGTATTTCATCATGTGACATGAAGAAGCATTGATTGGTTGAGATGGCTAATTGAAAACCGACAGAAATGCTTCCTGACCACTCAACCAACCATCCTTCATGGTGCACTGGTGGGTGCTGGGGTCACTCTAGCCAAGTTCAAGGGCATGGAGTTTTAGGCTTTAGACCATGTCAAATGATATAGGTCTATGGTGTAGGGCGAATCCCCAGGGTAGAGGCATTGCCAAAATAAGGGCGCCTGATTTGAGCCTGCAGCTGATTTAGGCTATTGCTCCCCATGGGGTAATGCCCTTGTCCTTATGAATATCCTATATATAAATTGCTTTTCCTCCCTACTTCCAGACTTGTAGGATCAAGTTCACAGTTCAAATTATTATCAGAGAAAGTTGAAAACTTGTAAATTGGGTTATGGGTGTCATAAAAAACTTTTCCCCCAAATTTTCAGGATTCTTTTGTAGATGCAAATACTTGCAAGGCCCCTCAATCTTGCAATCCTTCTTTCTTTTAATAATTTCCAGTTTCTCTGTGAGTGTTGGGAAATAAATTTCTTTGCAGCTTTATTTTTAATTATTAAATTTTCGTATCTTTTATACTATCAAAATATTTTTACTAAAGATTTAATCCTCCTTCTTCATCTTCTTCTCTTCATGTGTCCCCCCCTCCTGGCTCTCACAGAACTCGTTTGAATTGAGTCTTCTCTCCCCAGGGTACAGACTACAGACCAGACTATTGGGGGTTCTTTACTTTGGGAACAACCTCTGGGTGCAACTTTAAAATATGAATTAGAACTGATGATTCTAACTTATAACCCTCGAATTAGGGTACCCACCCAACACTGGCTACAGAGACCTGATTTTGGAAATGGCCTCAATGAAGGGCCTTTACTGTAGTAAAGAGGCAGTGCCAATGGATGAGATCAAAAAAAGATGTAAAATCAGTGGGGGGAGATGATATATACCACGATTAACCACCCCTCTTGAATAGTGGGAATTTCTAGTCTTTTTCTTCTTCTTTTTGGGCAAAAAATCGTGAAAAGGCAACACAGTATTCTCAAAATGAAATATTATATTGCAAATTCCCCTTTTAGAAAAATAATTCGCCTAAAAGGGCCAGAAATCTGTTTTCTTTGGGGGGAGGGTGTAACCACATTTATGCCTATTGGCTACAATTTTCAGAGTTCCTTGAAATACTGTTGCCAGTTAAGTCAAAATCAGGCTAAGGATGCTCGACACCCTGACTCCATGGGAAATTGAAAAAGAAAAAACACTAGGAACTTGTATGAACTGTAACTATTAAGGGCGACTTTAGATGAGATTGCTTGAATTCATTGGTCCCAAAGCCTTTAAACGAGGGTCCAAGACCAAAAAGTGGCAAATTGAGGCTAAACCTACATGGCACCTGTTTTGGAAGGAAAATCAATCAGTTCAGACCAAAAGAACAGTGCTAAAAAGAGAGCTCCTGATTTGGAGAACCAAGAATCAAGCTATGGACCAAGGTACAGTCCAACTCAAGGATTTCAATTTGCTTCAAATCAGTCCAAATTGGTTCCTAGGAAATTGGACCCTGGACCCTGGACCCTCATCTAAAGCGGGCCTGAGAACCCTCCTTGTCAAAATTAAATATATCATCCCTATTTATTTGTGGATGCGCAAGACATATATGTTAGACTTCACTTTAGACTACAAATGTATGTTCTCCGAGTAATTTTGTTTGAACTTGGGTCCTTTCTTTTTTCTTCTCTTGTTCCCTTACTGGGTGTTTTTCCTTTACTTATTTATTTATTTATTTATTTACAACCCTTTCAGTTTTTCAAACAAACCACCCATCATCCTTTTCACCAAACACCCAGTCTTTTTTCTTTCTTTTTTTCCCCCACATAGAGGAGGATCGTGGACAAGACTTTCTTTATTTTCCTGCATAGATGAGGATGGAAGGGTTTATTTTAAGGATTCTGATAAGTTGCCTTAATGGTGTGACCCTGTCCCTCAGGAGGCAGCCAAAATCAAATGCCACTAGATCTATTTACTAGAAACACAAAAACCATGTAAACTATACTTTTTGAGTTATAATGTGAGTCTGGCAAAAGAGAGGCCAGTTGTGGAGCTATCTGGTCACTTTGTCTTTAAAAGATCCCCTCAAGCTCTAATGTAGTGGGAGCCAGACCCAAAGTTAGTTTGAAAAATAATATTTAGTTGACCTTTTTAATCCTTAAAATAAAGGATGGAGGACATTATACATCCCCTTACAAACTTTATAGATTTTCTTGTACATTGGCCTACATAGTTACGTAGTTGATGATCTCCATTATCACACTTGTTGTCCTGCATATCTTGCAGAAAAAAATTGTTTTTGCAACAATTTAAGAGACATGCTACATACACAACAATAATTTAATTCCATCTGTTGGATTGACATGGCATCCTAATTCATTGCCACCATCCTACAGAGACATTGTGGGAACACCTTTTGATCAAGTATAGGGACCGGAGAATCAAAAGTAGGCTGAATGGATAAGTTTAGGTGTGAGTTTTTAAAAAAATGTTGGGTGAGGAGAGCATGGGGGTTTAAATATTTGAATTTTTTTCCGTCTCTCAAGGGATTTGTTTTTAGATGTGGGGTTTTAATGAACTTGAAAAGTAAAGGAGTCTTATCAATTGGTATTGGGAGGGGTAAGGACTTGTTTTTTAAAGGAGTTATTTCTTGGGTGGGGTTCAGTGGTTGTGAAAAAAAGCGTGGTATTTCCTTTTTCTTTTTTTTCCTTTCTCATAATACGGTGATTTAACAACGATATTTTTTCTAGAAAATATTTTTTCAAAATCAATGTCATTTTTTGGGGCACCAAACATGGCAAAATTTCAACACAAAATAATTAATTATCTTTAAAAAAAGAACAAAATTTGTTTGAAATCGAACATTGAATATATTTAATCAATTTTGGAAGGTAATTGCATTTGAGAACAAAAAAGGCATGCATTTGCATTTAACTTTTGTCTTTTTAATGTTGGTTTTTTTTTTCTAATTTATTATGTGCATTCTTATTTTTGTTTTCACCTATCATCAATCATCAATGTTTGAATTGGGAGCAACAACAAGGTGAAAATATAACCAAAAAAACCACTTAAATGGCTTGTGGATTTAAAATCTTATTATTTTATTTTGGAACAATCACAAAGGGAAAACATTAATTTGAATTATCAATATTTCTTTTCGAATAGGCTTGATTATTTGCAAAATTTCAATGCTCAAAATTTGATGCAAATCAAGAATTCTTTTGCATGTTTAAAGGATTAAAACCTCTAGAATGGACAATCTTTTATTTTTTTTCAAATGGCCTTTTTCTTTATCAACTCACTAATAGAAATCAGCCAAAAATGTAATCACTTCGTTTGCAACTACATGTGACTACAAGTCTGCAACTAAGTTTGGGAGTATTTACAATTATAAGATCAAATTTCAACTATTTTGGTCACTCTTACAACTATGATGCAATTATTGAAAAACTTCATCCTATCAATTGTATGGCTTTTAAGTTTATTTTCATCCATGAATATATTGATATGTCCCATTAGTCACAATAATCACCAAATTAATCACATCTTAAAGGTATTATACGGTGACATAGGGGTGTATTTTTATGTATTTTAAAATTATATTTTCGATATATTACATATATCATAAATATATATGTGTATGTATATTAATTATGTGTATGTATGTATGTTGTTCATACAATGAATCTAAAAATTAATATTTGAACTCTAAAATTTATTATTCAAATTTGAAAACTAATATTTCAGTTATGAAAAGTATATAAATTTGAATTTAAAATTGATATTTGAATTTGAATTTTTTATTTGCATTCTGATTTTTTTGTTTAATTAAAAATCATTATTTGAGTCTAAAAATTGTTACTCCAATTCTAAAACATTTTATTTGAATCTAAGAATCAATATTTGAACTCTGAACATTGTTATTCAAATTTGAAAACTGATATTTCAATACTGAAAATTGTTATTTCAATTCTGAAAACCACATTTGACCCTGAAAATTGTTATTCCAATTCTGAAACCTTTTATTCGAATCTAATAATCAATATTTGAATTTGAAGTTTTAAATATGAAATCTTAAAATTGTTAGTTTTATTTGAAAATATTTGTTTCAGTATAAAATTATAATTAAAATTATAAAAAATATATTTAAACATTAAAATCGATTTATCAATTCTGAAAATTGCTAATGCAATTCATTTTTTATATAAAAAATTAAAAGAACCTTTGAATGTAAAAATTGTTATTTTAATTCTAAAAATTGTTCTTGGAATTCTTTGTTTGATTATTTGAATTTTCAAAACTACTATTTGAATTTGAGAATTAATATTTCAAATCTGAAATTTTACATTCAATTTTTTTCAAACAATTGATCCTTAAAATTATATTTCAATTCTGAAAACTACTATTTCAATTCTTTAAGGAATTAGTTGAATTTCATACTTGAATCTGAAAGTTGCTATTTCAATTCCTTTAAATAAAAAATTTAATTTAAATTTCTTTTTAAAATTCAAAAAGCTTATTTGATCTAAAATTCGATATTTGAATTCTAAATTATTATTTTTGATTCTAACAATTAATATTTCAATTTTTAGTTTTTAAACTTAAACTTTAAAACTTATTTGATTTGAAACTTGAAATTACAATTCCAGATTATTATTTCAGAATCTAAAATTAATATTTCAATTCTTAAAATTATTGATTGAATTTTAAGGCTTTTTTCTACTAATGTTATCCATAATGAATCACTTTTATAAATAATTATAAATGAACATATTTATTACTTATAAGTCACATTAAATATATTTTTTTAAACATAGATTTTTACATTATATATTTTATATTCTTACAGTATAAGAAATTAATTACTGTATTTAATGTTACATTACTTTAAAGTCATTGTAATTACTTCAGATAAAAATTAATTCTAGTATATGCATAATTATTTTTAATTGAACATAATTATTCACAATCTGTAGTTTATAACTTTAAATTTGAATTAAAATTTTGGAAAAATAATAATGTAGTTAAAATAATTATTGTAATGATTTTAATTTCAGGAATTATTATAAAGTAATTTTATTGTTTATTTTTAAACATTATGTAACTACTTATCTATGATAAAGTATTTTAAAATAATAAATTTAATTATATATTATTTAATGTAACTATTTGAAGATTATTTTTTTTAAAAATTGTTTAGTAATTGTTTTTAATAACAATTTGTTGTTCGTTATTTGTATTTTGAAAAAATAAATTTAAATAATTATTTTAGTATTAAATTAAGTAAATTATTTTTACATTAATTATATTATATATAATTTGACTAGATATAAAAAAGTAATAAAATATTTTAACTACTTATTTATCTTTGAATTATGTATTAATAACTTGTGAGAAACTAGATAACTAGTTAGTTAAATATTAAGAATTTATTATTTATTTAAGTAGTTGATAATGAATACTTAATATTTGTAGTGTATAGTTTATAATTTAAACATATGTTGAATTTAATCATTATTAATTAAATGGTTATCTATTTATTTAGTGAGCCATGTACTTGAATTGTTTATAAATCTAAAAACTAAGAACAAAAGGTATGAAGAAAGTTTTGGAATTGCAATTTAATTTGTGAAGAAGTTGAAACTTCAAAACTTATCCTATATTGTTTGCTCTCCAATCCTATTTTGAACATTATATAAACAAGGGGTGTGGGCATTAAGAAATTTGTACACATGGGATATCAAAAGGCTTAACCCAAAACAAAAAGAAAAATTATGTACAATTTTAAACTATCAACCTCCCCAACCTATTTATTTATCTAGCTAGGTTGGTACATAGTATGACTTACCCACCTAGGTCAACCTATGTACTTACCTTTTTACTTAAAGAGGTAGGTGGGTAGGTAAGTAGCTTAGGTTTATAGGCACCTATTTATGTACCTACCTAGGCACCTACTAACCTAATATTAATATTTTGTATTAAATTCATTTTAAAGGTGTCACATGGCATATTGACATTAGGCCACATGCCATAATATAAGATCATCCAAACATTTGAATTGAATGTCCTAGATTATTATTATTATTATTATTATTAAATAATTCAATAATAGAACGTGTGGCAACACATCATTTGCTTTCATTGTGACCAAAATAGTTGCATCATAATTGCATGTGACAATATGTATACAATGGAGTCAAATGATGAACTTGTATTTGTTGACCTTTTTTTTCATCCAATACCCCTTGTCGTTTGCAAATAATATCTCATGTGACTTGTTCAAGGCAATTAATGAGATTGTAGTTGCAAAGACCAATCGAAAATACATGTTTTTCTTTCAATGATTCTATGCCATTCCTTTTCAAAATTGGAAACAATCTTAACATTGATGATTAAAAGAACAAAAGGAATAATAATTGATGAAGTTTTTTTTACAACACATTTGAACATATTTTGTTCAAATATGTTTCTGGTCAAGTTAAAAATTAAGAATTTTGAAGATGTGGTTTTAACAAAAGTTATTCATTTTTATGTAGTAAAGAGCATGAATGCATAATATACATGATATAAAATCGATTTTTTAAGAAAAATACACAACACATTGTGATAAATTGACTATGAAGAATAAAAAATAAAAAATAAAAACCCAACACATGAATGCCACATGTCAAATGTGATCCTTACAAAAGGACTTTTCCCTCGGCGTTCTTGGTTCTTGTGACCATGTTTGCATTGAACACCAATTTGGGTTCTTTTTATTTAAGGTAGTCAATTGTCATGCACCTTCAACATTCATTTATCTTTTACTTAAAAGTTTTAAAGAATTAAACACCTACACATTATTATAGATATGTGTATTTTTATGCTAAGTTTTATGACTAAAGTTTCAACAAAAGAAATAGGGGACAAAATTTTCCTTAATCAAATTGCACTAATCATTTATACCAAAATTTCGATTGTTGTTTTTATTGAAATTTTTGTCGAAAATGATTAAGATGACTAAAGATACTGATTGGCATGGTTCTCTAAATGACTAAGATGATTGAAATCACTAGTTGACATGGCGATATTAATTTAATTAAAAAGTTACTCATAAATTATTGATAAAATATTTAAATAAGATATATATATATATATTGTTATAGATTAAAGTATGGATGAATCCAAACTTGTGTTAAACATTTGAGTCCATTCTTGGAAAAATAATCTTTTCTTTTCCAATTTAATGAACCTACATGTTGTTATGATTCATCATGGGCACAACATGTCGAAACTAAGGTTTGAACTTTCACCTCTTTATCCACAACCCACATCCTTTATGATTTGACCACTACATCACGTGGTGATATAAATTGTTATCACAAAACATATAAACACAATTATTTTGAATATCACACATTAAATACTTATTATATAATCAAGCAATTTCATAATGAAATTGTCTTACACATGTACAATGTACATTTTAAATATTATTATTCAATTTAAATCATTATTAATTTGATAATTACATTGAAATTTATACTTTTAAAAATTTTCAAAATGTAAAATGTATTACACGAATTTTAAATATATTAAAATAAAATATATTTGTTTGAAGTATCTTTTAAATGAAGTTTATAATTCTCAAATTTTCAAATGGTAAAATGTTTTACTTTATATTATTTTATATTTTGGGAGAAAAAACATAATTACCATATTAAATTTTTAATTAAATTTTTTCACAATGAAATTACGTCACTTTGAAATATATATAATTAAAATTCATATGTCTTTATTTTTGCAAAAATAAAATTTAAAATATTTTAATTTAAAATTCTAAAAAATCAAATTTGTTCAAGTTTCAAATGTACAATGTACATTAAATATGTTTTTTTTAATAAATTAAATAAAAAAATTCAGTTTGATCTTTCATTTTCTCACATGTCATTTTGTTATATTTCAAATGTTATCCCCTATTTTTATTTTTAATTGAATAATGAAAAAATTAAACATTATACTCATAATTTACTTTCATTTGTATTGGTAATTCAATTCAAAAAATTATTATTATTATTTTAGTATTGTTACATCATCAAAAATAACATTACAATCATAATCAAACATTAAATGATTTATTTTAGTCATATCATTGAAGTCAAACAATTCGACGTTAATGTTACATACATTATGTGTCCAACATAATGTCAGTTTTGACTAGTTAGCTATTTTTTACTCAAAATAAATAAACCTAGTTTTGATTTTAATAAAATTGGACATAGTTAATCATTTGAGAAAAGTAGACTTACAATCATTTTAGTCACGATGTTACTAACAAAAAAAACCATGTTTTTGTACTTTAGTGACAACAATAAAGGGATTTAAGGTCAAATTACTCATGCTTCATGATTTACCATCACCTTGCACCTTCCATTACACCATTGTTATGCACATTTCAACATTGTTGGGCATATTCATAGTCAAGGTACCATTTTTTGGACATAGGATCCAAGGATTTTGTTTTTGTTATTTTCCAAATATAGAATTTAAATGGAATAAATTTAAGTGAAATATATTGGATAAATCAAATTATGATAATTTTCATGGTGGTGGTGATTTTTCACATGCATATGTAATTATGCATAAATATTTTGGTAAAAAACCAAAAATGAAAAAAATGAATACATAAGCTTTTATATACAACTTAACATTTTTTCTTGCATGAAAATTTCCTACACATTTTGCCGACACTTGGGGCCACGAATTCTAAGCCTAGTGAATACAAAAAATCAACCAAATGGGGGGGAAAAAAAAACATTTTGCTTGTTGCCTTTTGAAAATGGATTATGTAACCATCAAAATTAATATATAATACATTATTCAATCAAATGCATTATATGAACATTGCCAAACATAGATGTATGCATTACTTATCAATGAAAGAAAATTGAAATCAATTACATTGTTTAATAAATTCCTTTTGATTCTTTTAAAATGAAAAAGTATAGTTAAGACAAGGACTCAAATTATTTAAAAGGACTCAAAAGGACATATATATTATATTCAATCTATTCTTGGATTTTTTTATAAGATTAACATGACATCATTCTAATTATAGTCATATATCAATCCACTATAATCATGAAATAGTAAATGTAATAAAAATCCAAAATAGTCCTTTGTAGTTTTTTTTTCATTAGATTATCCTTTTGGGTACCTTGATTGTGAATATGCCTTGTTGTGACTTTCATTGCACAACATTCTCATGTGTATTGTACAAACCTCATAATTGTTTGTTTCTAGGGACTTTGAGAGTCATGACAACAATTAATGCGCTTGAAGTGGTAGGTCCATAGGTGTATTCTAAAAGATTGTTTCACACAATTGAAACAAATTCAAACACCTTGAACCACCTATGCCAAGAGAGCATGATGGATTTTGCCATTATTTTGTTGATTTAGATTGAAAAAGTGCCATGACTTATTGGCACACAATAGGACAAAAATTTCACATTCCAGTGCATTGTTTGGTGAGACATTTTTTTAGCATTCCAACTAGTTAGATTGAAACCAAATGAATTTTTTCAATTGTTGGAATCCTTGTTATGTTTCATAGATGCCACTTTCAAAGTGACCATCTTGACAAGTTGATATTTCATCCAAGAATTGGCTAATCAACCCATAATTGGGTGCTTGCTTTATGACTTTGCAAGTGTGTGTGAAACAAAATCTAAATTAATATATGACTTGATGCAAAATTTGAAGCAAATGTGGAAGGTGAGGAAATCCAAAGGTTTATGATACAATTTTTATACATGGATATTAAAAAATAGATACATCATGAAAACCAACTTTCATTTGATTTGTGTTGGCTCTTGAATTTTGATTGAATGTGTAGGTGTGTGCAACCTTGTGTTTATAATTTTAAGGTATGTGGCTATCACATTCAATTATGTTTACAAGTTGGTTTGTGTATGTAGCATTTGTAGTTGCAAGTTTGTGTCTAACAATTCATTTCTGTTCATAACTTTTATTATGCAACTTTCTATATATGATGGGCTTTGCTAGTGGGATTTTGTTTGGATGTGATATGGTAAAAAGATGTAAAAATTGATGATATGTTGGTTGTGCATATTAATTACATTCTATTATAGATCGTAATATCCATGAGTGTTCATGAGGTGCATTCTTGAAGATCATAAATGAATAATATGTCAAAGTTTTTAAAATAGCAAGCTTTTGGGTGATGAGAAATGAAAGCTTTTAGTTTTTTTTTGTTGGAGACATTGTAGTGTTCAACTATTTTTCCTATGATTGTCAAATGTTTGGGCATCAATTTTTTGAGAATTCAAAGGTTGTTGATGTTGGGTGATGAAGAATTCATATGGTGTTACTATTTGGGGTTTTGTGTTTTGTAAACCTAAGCACATGAGTTTGTGAAAAGGTAAATTTCTTACTTACTTTTTAATTATTTAATTATTCTAATAAGACAACCTAGTAACCTAAAGTAAATGATAGTACGCTTACATACTATTTTCACTACATTTGGAGGTGACATTAATTAGTTTAATTAGGTTTTTAAAGGTGTTAGTTGGCAAGATAGTTGGCATTAAAAGTAGGATAATCTAGAAGATAAGACTTGAAATAAGTCGAACCATGTTGCTAGCTAGGTTCTAAAAGGTGATAAGTAAAAAACCAACTAATTACCACTAAAATAGGGACTTATTTAGGGGTTAACTTTGAAAGTTCAATTAATTTGTAAGAAGGTGAAGGTGAAAAGATTAAAATATTTAGAGGAGAGGGATCTTTTCTAGATCATCCTCTTCTCATTCTTTATTTTTCTTACATTTTTTTTGACATTCTCATCTATATATTTATTATTTATTATTTAATATTTTAAAAAAATTGTTGCCACAATGGCCAATAGTTCCATATTTGAGCCTTTAAAAGCATAATGCAATAAGAGTTTTTTTTATTTGGATTTTCTAGTCAGTTGCACAAGGAGAAAGACATATTCTTTTGCTTAGGAATGGATTAAGAAATGGAATGTTGAAGGTAAGAAATTGTTTACTATTGTGAGAACCCTTCTAAGGAGGAGAGTTGGGAAAGGTACAAACCAAGAAATATTTTCCACTTATGACATATTATTATTTTATGACTTGTTATAATCTTGTATTAAGGTGGGAACACTACTATTAGCATCAAGGTGGCTAGAACTATTGCCATGCACATTGTTTATTTATTTATTATTCTTTGGGTTCTTCATGTTTTTAGTGACTAACATTAATCAAAAGGAGGTAATTCTATTGTAAGTCAAATAACCATCTCCCAAAGGTAGAATTACAACCTATGGGGTTGTACCTATATGTCCCTTCGAAAGAATTTGTAATTCATATTTATTTCAGTTTCATTTTCATACTTGACATTATCATTAAATATATGGATAATTGCCAAGCCCCTTGTTCAAGCCTATTTACAAGGTTGCTTTCATGGATTGTGGAATTGTATTCAACAAAACCCCAATTTTTTTATTAAAGAATAAGCTAAAAAAAGTTGGGTGCCAAGAGTGATTATTTGGTAGAAGACAAATATTTCAATGTTTAATAAGGTGCACTATCTCATAAGTGAAGATCCACTTGGTTATGTTCATATTTGTTTTTCTTTTGTGTAATGCACACATGTTGTAAATGTAATACAACATCCACTTTTCATGATTTGAGTGTTTTAATGTGCAAATTTGGAATTCATTTTTGGTTAATTAATTTGTTTTAATGGCTTTTGTTTCAAAGAACCAATATAATTTATGGAATAAAATATTTGTTAGAAAATAAGAC
>Ga0209208_10008614_pt1 | contig 13568 bp, 7 predicted proteins | sample S1TSphfallax_3_FD_187694 | JGI IMG/M metagenome (GOLD analysis project Ga0209208, IMG submission 187694) | Host-associated microbial communities from peat moss isolated from Minnesota, USA - S1T2_Fd - Sphagnum fallax MG (SPAdes) (version 2) | ecosystem: Host-associated > Plants > Peat moss >...
AAGCAAAGCCCTTGTATACTGTAATACCAGATAGAGCTTCTCTTTTTCTCAAAGTATGTTTACTGCAGCATTTATAACGGGCATGAAATCTAAAGTAAATCCCTTCTCCATCCTAGAGTTGTTGACTTTAGACAGATATTCTCTACCTAGTGTTTGAACCCTAGTCTGCACCAGAATAGGAATGTCCTTCTGACTATAAAGACTTCTATCCTGCTCATTAGAGCAACTTGGAAGTTCAGAGGAGAAATTCTTCAAACCTAATCACATGAATTCAATCAGTTTGGGTACACAAGTCCTGGGACAAAAACCAGTGCGCATTATTGGTAGAAAGAGGACCCAGATTTGCACCTTATCTTTTTCTCAAAATTAAGAGAAGGAGGAGACATGGAGGAGTGGGGCAAAGTACAATTCACAGGACACAGATGTGCAAGTGAAAGGGGTAAATGAAAAACTTACCATCTGGTAACTGAAGGTCAACAAAGGCTCCAAAATCGGCCACAGAATTCACCCTGCCATCAAAAATAGAGCCAACTTGTATTTGGCGCAAACTTTCTATCAAAGATGCCTGTTTTTCTGAAAATATCAGTCGCCGTTCTTCTTCATTCACTTCTATTATCTGCTTCACAGGCCACCGCAAAATTATCATGACTAAATGGAGGATATAGAAACTGATGACTTCAGGACTCACCAATTTGCCCGCTTGATCAGTAAAAGCCCTTCAGTTCCTTGAGGACTCATGTTGCCCAGTTACCCTTTAAAGGTCATTCTGACAAGATATACATATAGACGTGCTACCATGTGGGGGAAACCCAATAATTCTCTAGGAATGACACCTCCACAATATACTCCAGAAAATTTGAGAAAAAACCCCTGAGCACATCATTGCTGTAAAATCAAAGCAATTTTTTTCTGGAAACATAAGGCTCCACATAATTACCTTAACAAAAATCAGCTCCCCTACTAATTCCTTTGCAACCTCAGCAAGTGTCTTACTCCCATCTGCATAACATGCAATTGTTAAAGTACTACCAATACTGCAAAAATAGCAGAGTGTAGAGATGGCCAGAAACTGGCAAGCATGAAAGCTTGGCACATGGAACCCTTCCCTAAACCCAAGAAGTATGTCAGAGTACTCTGGCACTGACCAGACAGATCCAATAGACTTTTCTTACAAAAAACTGAACCCCACATTACCAATTGTGTAGAGAAATAGCATCAAAAGCAGTCACATTCCTGAATCCAACAATTTGGACAACTTCAATATTCATCTATACTTCCAAATAGCTGCCACAAAGAATCAATCACCTGGTGAGAAAAGAGGACAGGAAATGAGATCACACCTTTGGGCAGTCGAGCTACTGTCATCTGGGAGAAAGGTAGGAAGCCTTGAAGGGAGCCAAATCGGACTAATAAACCACCACTGTTGCATGCATCAATACGGCCTTTATGTATAGCTCCACTCTCCATTACCTTCTCTGCCTTCTTCCAGTCTGCAGCTTTCTTTAATGCAATTTATCAACTATATCTCAGCTCCAGTTACTATTACAACTTTGCAAGACATGATGACAACAATGGCTGATGTAAATTGCAGGTGAAGAACTCAGGATTTTCACATGCAGTCATTGCAGTTCTCTCATCATCTACGTACAGCAGTGATAACAGATTGCACACCACATCCCGGTGCGTTACCAGCTGTGACTGAAACATAGGAGCAACATAGGCACACCATAGGCACCATGGAATTTGATCTCTGAGAAGTTTCACATCATACAGTTGCAGTTTGAGATTCAGATCAAAACTTTTCAGACAGAACCAGTTTCCTCCTGTCATCTCTTGGCTCTACAGGGTTTAACCCTAATTCTCCACCTAATTCTAAATCCTCAGTGGTGAATCTCATGCCTGCAGCTGGATTCAATTCTGTCTGTCTGAGAATGGAGTGCACTCCATGACATACATGTAATGCAATTGTAACTGGTCGCCACTACTACTGCTAGAAAAATTCCAAAGCCAAAACCCGTGGACAATAAGAGCCAAGGGCGTCATGTCTGTCACATCTCTGGATTTTCCAGAGATGCAAGACTGGCCTTATGATTGATGATGATTCATCAGTACAAATTCTTCTTCTCGCATTGCAAATTTCACGCACAAAATTGCAACAATTCAAAGGAAAAATAAATAAAAACCGCACAAATACGAAAATGCAGCGGCAACCAAAAAAGCTAGAGAAAAAGAAAAAGAGTTTGTTCATTACTTACCCTATCCAACTTCACAGCCTCTTTCACTTCCACAGAATCCAGCTTTGGCTGCACAACGGCATCACTTTTCTCTACGTCCGCAGTAGCAAAAACACGAAACTCCCCTGTCCCTCCTCCGTAATCTAGCATCCTGTGAGGCCGCCTATTTCCTACGACTAGACACTTTCCTCTCTTACCACACACCCGTAAAACTCCCCGGCTACCACCACCACCACCACCGGTAGACGAGCTTGCAGAAGCTGGTCCAGCCTCACTGGGAAAACATAAAGCCGAGGGAAGGAAGGAAACAGTACTACTGCTGCTGCTACTGCAACGAGAAGAAGAAGAAGCATGGTGTGAAAACAAGTCGCAATTGGAAAAGCGCAGTGGTATGAAGTCCGTGCCACAAGCGGAGGATACATTGCTAGCCCACATGATGATTCTCGTTGGTTTGCGATGCTCAAGCAAAGCTCCTCTTGTTGTTTGTTGCAGTGCAGCGAGCGCTGTGCGTTTGTGTGGGAGAGAAGAGAAGAAGACGAAAGAGGAAGAAGGAAACAAGATGACGATAGCAAACCGGTCTGGGGATCGACTCCCACTAGGAACAGATGAGGGAAGGACTTTGTCAGTGGTGGTGGTTATAGGCACGTCCACAAATTTATTGGGCTTGGCCTTGGTAGGGTTTAGGGTTTTAGGGTTATTGTATTTAGCCTTCATTATAAAGTATAGTAGCTTAAGGGATTTTGGCCCCTACTAGGTAATAATAATAATAATAATAATAGGTCTTTTTTTTTTAATATGAGGATTTTTGAAACATGATATTTTTGGCTTGTGTTGAAACTTGAGATTTAATTATTATAGAGTTATAATAATATCTTGAAGGATTTTGGGTTTCTTTTAGAGGATTTTTGGAAGATTATATTTTTGTATGGTGAAATATTTGAGTTTCCATAATTCTTCTTTTTTCATTAAGATACTTTTTAATGTAAATGGCAAGGCCACAATGTGACCACTGGCACACCCCCTTGTTTTCTTTTTTATTTTACTCCATGAAGTTTTATTAAAGTTGATTTAGAATAACTTCAAAGCACGAAAGGCAAAATGTTTTGTATTTTTTTGCGAAATGAAAAGATGAAATGATCTAAATAAAACTAATACAATTTGTCAAAATGCGGTTCCTTTTCTACCTAGAAACCTTGACATTTATGCATATGATTATTTTCAGGTCACTTCATAAAAATATCATTTATGGTATGTTGTAAATAGCAAGCACATCATCAACACCACCACTAATTACATCTATTGAAAAAATGATCAACTATTACATCTACCATGGGCATATCACAACTTAAACAAAATGTTTCATGAAGTTACAAATCGCCATCAAGTTTCCAATCTTCATTAAACAAAAAACCAAAATGCATTGGTTTGTAGAAAGCAATAAATCACCATCAAAATTCTAGTTTCCACAAAAATTTGCAAACATCACAAATTACACATACCACAACCTTAATAAATGCATTTTCACATTCTATAGTTAAGCCTTAATCCTTAGAAACAAAAATATTTTTACAAAAACAAATAAACATGTAATAAAAATCCAAAGGCATATTTTAACTTTGTTGGGTAGTGAAGGAGACGAATGGCATTAGATAACTTTTGAAAATTCTTCATGTTCCACTCCATCATCAAATTTCGCCTCAAGTTCTATCAAGTTAAATTATGCTTCACGTGCAATTACAAAATGCTTGCAATAACCAACCTATGGATCCAATGGCCAATGCTTATTAACAAATATTAATTTGTTAAGATTTTTAATTTGCAAATGACATTTTCAAAGTGATACAAGGATTCCAACAATGGAAAAGAAACCTCTCAATTTCAATTTGGGAAGTTAGAATGCCCAAAATGTGTTCCACAAACTTTGTAAAAATTGGGAATTTGTGTGATTTTGTTCGTCACCAACTCAAGACACATTTGCAATCCATGTCGATGAGATAATAGTGAAATTCATCAAGCTCTCTTGAATAAAACACTTCAATGTGAGTAGATTTGCTTTAGTGGTATGAAACAAATCCTTGTAATCCACCTACAAACCTAACATTCAAGACTTTTCAATTGCATTTGGCATTAGTGATTTGGAAAACTCAACCAACAGAGGTAATAACAATTGTGAATTGTTTTAAAAACCCAATCATGTTACATTATTGTCACCTACATGTGATGTAATTAAATACATATTTTAAAACCTAGGATCTAACATATATTAGTGCCAACATTTTATAACCTTTTTTCTATCAAATCCATGCAAAAATAAAATGAAATGTATAAGCATTTTTTGGACTTGACACTTCATGGAAATTTACAACTTTTCCAATTTTGCATCAAAAGCAATTACATCCAAATCAAGCAAATTGTCAAGAACAGTTTAATGTGTAAGTTCATCATGAATTTCATAGTATGTGGAAATGATAAACTACAAGGTGTCTCCAAGCAATCGATGTCCATAATTCATCAGACACCTAATTATTATGGTGACAACATTTTGACCATAGCCTCGTAGATTGCCCAAGTGCTTGGAAATGGTAAGTAATTCTATAATGCCATCAAATAACATGATGCAATCACTAAATGGAAATCAAGGCATCTTAGAAATTAAACCCAATTTGCAAACATATCATAACAAACCCACAAAACAAAAGTCCAACCCAACACCAAAAACTACAAAAAAAATTACAAACATTTTCATCCATTTGTAGAGAAAACAAAGGTACGCAACACATTTAAAAAAACATAGAAGCCGAAAAAATAACTAATAATAATAAAAAGTGAAAAGTAAATCATATGGTCTTCAGAAATGTGTTCAATTTTTTGGGTCTCAACTCACAATCTATCCATGTTTTCTACTAAGGTTGCCTCCTTTTGCTAATTTTTAAAAAACTATGTAATACATTTTTTAATGTTGGCATGAAGGTGCAAACAAAATATCATGAACCACACCCACTCCCTTTGGTGACTACTTATTAGATGTTATTATGAAATATTTTTGAAATATTATAAACAAAAGTTTTCATAAAACCTTGAAAACTTTTCATCACATTATTGTGTTGTGATTTACATTAAAAATTTGCTAAAAATAGCTCATTTTCAGAAAAATTCAAGTCCATTTACAAGTCCTTTTACTATTCAAAATCATTGGGTACAATGTTTCAAAGTGAATTTGGATATTTTTCATTCATTAAATTGATTTCAAAATTTTAGAATACATATACCAATACATTGAAAATAAAACTATGTAAAAGAATTTCATTTGGAGTTTTCTTTTTAAAATGTAAATACATAAACCCAAACATTCGTTATAATTGCTTGTGTACATGATAGGGTGATTGCACCCATGAGAAAATTTGATAGATGCATAATTGAATCTTCGAACTACTTTGTCATATCATAATAACATATGTACTAGCAAACTTTTTAAGTGCATGTCCCAAACAAGCTTAATGAAAAAGCTTAAATGGTAAAATTTTAAGGCAAATCCACATGTTAGCAAATTAACCCTTTCATCCTTTACATGCGTTTCAACCTTTTAAGTAATAGAAAATTTGTCAAATAGTTTTTGAAGTCACAAACTATAGTTGCACTAATAGTAGCAAAAGCCTCGAACAATTCAATTATTACATGCTTGAACTTCGAATGCTTTAATATGACATTTAAAACAATAAACATGATGTGTGTTCTTTTCCACATTCAAAGATCAAAAGTACACATGGTTAACACATAAATGATTAATGCATGTTGCACATATTCTTGAGGCAATTTTTTTTGCATTGGTGCCCATATAACCTCTTTAGCAAAAACCTTCCTATATGGGGAAACCACCTTCAAACATAATTTGTACACCAACCTTTGGAACCAAATGAATTGCCTTGTCCTCAATGGCAAAAAACCTTTAATGACATACAACATATCATCCTCTAGGAAACCCTTTTGTGGACCATGATGTTTTGTAAAAAGGTTAATAACAATAAAAAATTAAAGATAGCAATCGATGTAATGCGGGGCCTCTTATTAATTGGTTCCTAATCAAGTGGAAATATAAGGTGACTAGTTACACATTCCAAATACTTTGCAAACAAGGTTTTATGTTCAACTTGACATTTTTTTCATGGTGATAATGTCATTTGCTTTGTGGCATTTGATGCACAAGGCTCAAATTTTAAGGCCATACATGGTATTGTGACAAATGTTACATATCACAATCTAGTTGGAATTGATATCTATGGGTTAGTTGTTATTTATTTTGAAAAGTGCCCATGTTGGTGAATTCAATTATGAAGTTTCCAAACATGGCCTTATTTCTTTCCTCCATGTGCATTTCAATTTCGCATGTGTCATCAACAACATTAGCTAGAAAGCCTTCAAAGTTCACAATGGTGTCATTACTCACTTGACCTATACACTTCACAACCAACCAAAAACATTTAGAGCCAAAAAATATCTTCAATTATGAAAAGGTTGTTGCCTTTCACAACCTAGTATAATGTAATACCTTCACATAAACATCAATCACATAAACCAAAAGTAGTTCAATTATTCCACAAGGATGGTAAAGGATCACAAAAACCAAAGGTAGTTTGATTATTGTAATACTTGGGTGCCTTCAGTAGTTCTCTACCAAATAATTAATTTAGTTTAGGGTTTTTAATTTGGTAGCTACTTTCAAATTTTAAAATTCTCGGCAAATGTGTAATATATGTAATAAAATTTGCTAGTATTTTAAAGATATTTCATTGTGTTGGTAGTTAGATGGATGTAAATTAACTAATTTGGTCAAATAGGTCCTTGGTTCAAAATTGATTGGCAATTTGAATGTGTTTTAGAAAATCTCAGCAAAAAGGGTTTAATTGTTTTTGAATTTTTTTGCAAAGTTGAAAATAATTTAATTTATGCCAAAGTTGCCCAAGTATTATGATATTGCACAACAACAGTAAAAAATCACAAAAACCAAAGGTAATTTGATTATTGCACATTAATGGTAAAGGCTACAATTGGATTATTACACAACAATGGCACATACATTTGTCTTTCAAACTTTATTGTGAATCACTTAGGGTTTCAAATCTCAATGTACCAAGCATGAAAGTAAGTGAATTCCAAACACAAAAACATTAAAAATATTAATAGGTTGTAAGCACAGAAGCACAAAAAAAATAGGAAATGTGCCAAACCAAGTTTTTTTTAATTTTAAGCACAAATGAAAGTGCATAAATGTAACACAAGGACACATAATCAATTTTTCTTTTTCTTTTTCAAGATTCTGAAGGTATAAGCACACAAAAAACCAAAATGCAAACATGAATTATAATGACAAACATAAACAAAAAAAAAACAATGATTTTTTTAATAATTTTTTTAAATAATATTCTTGCAAAATCTATAGATAGTGTGATCAATTATCAACTTTTTCAACCAACATCCCATCTCATTCACGAACAAAGACACCAACAACATTCCATCACATTACATTCAAAAAATATATCACAACAACAAAACAGGACTCATTTGCAAAAAACGTTCTTAGTGTTTGAAAGCTTATAATCTCAAGTTTAAAATGTAAAAGGAAACCATGTAAAAGTGAACTTTAAACCTAACTTGTTATGCCTCGCGAGATATAAAGGGAGGGCATGAATATGGGTTTTTGTTACTAATGTGATATCATAGTTATGCATGAATCAATTTTAATTACACATAAGTTTAAAATATGATCCATTAGGGTGGGGGTAGGGTTTTGAAGTTTTCACTTTCACATATATATATATATATAGACACACTAACCTTAATATTCATGAAATATCTATCGTTGAATTAAATATCACCTTACATTATTTATGATAGTTCATTAGGGTTTAATCAAAATTCAATCACAAAACCTAAGCAAACTAAATTAACTAAATTAAATAGGGCAATTGGGTAGGGCATACTTATCTATATAAAAAAATTAATTAAATGAACTTGAAAAAAAACCCGTCTTGCATGACTTGTTTGAAACCTTGTTAGGTGTTTTTTTTTTTGGGGGCAATGTTAAATCTAGATGTTATATAAATATAAATATATATATATATATATATATTATGCATGGTGTATATGAAGGGGTGATGGAGTTCATTTGGTGACACCCATCCAACTTATCTTCAAAGCAATCTCAAATTCACTTTGCTAGGAAATAAGCTAGAATTAAGAAACAAAAATTAAAAACATTGATAGGATTTGCTAGTTTTTTTAGTATTCACTTACAAGGTGGGTTGAAATGAAAGTCTTGTAGAAATCCTCCATGCATTTCATTCCTTGGTGTGTTTAAGATCATAATTTTTCAAACATGCCCATCATGTAGTTCATTTCCCTTTGCAAAGCGTATTAGATACCATATATCCATCACAAATCATGAAAGGTGTAAACAATAACCCTTTATATTTAAGACAAATATGCCTTAGCTAAGGTCAACACAAACCTATTTGAATTTTGAAGTCAAGCACTTTCAAGCCTAAAACTCATGTTGAGAAAATGACCTCCTTTGTTAATAACATTGCAAATATTTCGAAACCATGCCTTTGAAAAAAATCATGGTATTTACAAATGTAAGGAATATCATGTGAACAACCTTTTTTCCACCTATAAACAAGCAAGTATCTTTTTTTTTGCAAGACTTGTTTGGTCAACACAACATCATGCTTGATATATATTTTTGTTGGGATTAACTCACATTTCATATATAATCAACATGGGAACTTTTTATAAGTGCCCATTTACAATGTGTTTCACCATGAAAAATAGTTGCTTACAATATCCTAAATACGATTTAAACAAAATAAAGGTCATTCCAACAAGTTGTTAATGCCACCCTAAGATTGAAAAAAATGACCAATGTTTGAATGGATATTCCATTTTGGATTGGAAAGTCGTTAAATTAATCATACAAATTGCACAAGTTTGAAAACTTCCAAGGAGGATTAACATTAAACATACATGGATCATGAGGTGTTAAAAAATTGAGGCACCTTATACCTATTTAGTTGGTGTAAAAGGCATATTTTTTATGAGACATTATACAAACATAAAATGCTTTCCAAATACATTGAAAAATCTTTTCAAGTGGTTTACTTGTAATTTCCACCTGTTTTAAAGAGATTTGCAAATCATCCACCTACCCTAAGAAGAACAATCATGGATAGGAAATGGCATTTAAAAACAAAAATAGAAAGGTTAAAAACTTTTTATAGAAGAAAACCATATAATTATGCTAAAATTTTGAAATATGGTTTATTGTTGGGATATTGGGATAAAATATGTAGATAACTCATGGGAACTTAATATTTTATTCACACAAGTTGTAACAACAGAATTAAGTAAAAATATGAAGTGATGAAATATCTATAATAGATATGGTAACTTTTGATTGCCTTCAATCTACACCAATATTTTTTTTTTTTAAATTGGCACATGGCACAAGAGGTATCTTTTAAGTGACTAAAGTATTTCAAATTGGCAATGTCAAAAAAATTGTGGGCATTTAGATGGCTATGTATTTTAATGCATGGTTAAAAAACAAGTTATAAATTCAAATTTAGAATATGAAGTTGAAAGGTAATCCCATGTAATTGTAAGTATGCAAATGGGTAATCAAGTGGAGTTCTAGACAAAAACAAATTGGTATTCAAATGCATCTCCATTAAAAACAATTTGGAAATCAATTTCAATTCAAAAAAGAACAAATGGCAACCACATACAAAAATAAGTAGACAACTACCTAGTATAAAATCTCCTAAGGGAATTGAACTTGATATTGAAGACCCTACCCATTCCAATAGGAGGTTGCTTGTAAAACAAGGAAACAAAAATAAAAAAATGTAAATTAATTTCAAACAAAAGCTAAAATTGAATATGTTGATCTAGACCTCATAGCAATCAAAACAACAAATTTGATTTGAAATGAATTAAACAATACAATAATGTGAAAAATGCATAAACAATATGAATTAATAAAACATCGGTTAGGGTTTAAAGGTGTTTTGCTTTTTTGGACAACTACACCTTACTTCATGTTGAAACTTTATAACATATGAATTTTTCATTGTTGTAACAAAAGGGAATTTGTTTAGATTTTTTTTTTAGTAGACATCATAATGACTAAATCTAAATGTGTTGTTAATCTATTCCTAAAATTATTTTTCATGAAACTTAGATTTGAAAAATATACTTCATCTTTTGCATTGTTCATAACGATGGCCATGGGCAATTCAATGAATGTCAACCATTCATAAAGACGATGGGAAAGGAACTAGTTGTAGGCCAAGTTGAACCAAATTTTACTGCAAGGATTACAATCAAAAGGAGGTTTCATGGTGTAATGGGAAATAACAAACATGATGAATTTTCACTCCAAGTTTTAAATTAACCCAAAAATAACAATGCATGGGCTTTAATTACATTCAACCAATAAAAAAAAACCTCAAACACTTGTTAACAAATCATGTTTATGAACCATGTATGTGTAAAAGGAAAGTTGAAATTCCACATATAATTCCATTACTAGTTAGAATTATGCTTAGAAACCCAAGCTATGTGTAGAGCATCATAAGTGTTATTCACAATAACAAGGTCCAAAATACTCCATCTACATGCCCATAGCCCGCAACTAGATTTTTGTACATTATGTACAAATCCCCTTCACATGTTTTGACTACATCAAAGAAATTGCAAATGAAAATATCAAAAAACCAAGCAAATTATGACAAATATGCATGCATTCAAGCAAGTTTGGTAAGATACAATTTAATCCCAATTTTTTTTTTACATTAAATAGAAACTCCAAGTGGGCTTTTGCCATTACATTGGTTATTTACTCATCAAACATGTGCACAACCAACAACTTCTACTTTGTCGAGATTCGTTTGCCCAAAAACAACATTGAAATCCAATGTGTTTTAGCATTTCATAGAATCTTAAGGACCTTTTGCTTTAGGAATTTGGCCAATTTAGATTTCTTTAAAAAAACATTGAAGGTTCTATGAATAATAGTTGTAAATTGATTACATGAATGATTTGATTTTTGCAACAAAGGATAACTAGAATAGAGTCTAGATAGCCAAATTTGTTCAATGTGCAACACAATGCACACTTAACATGAATGCACATTTTTCTTTCAAGTAGATGGTAACATTGGTATTCAATCCTTAGAACATTGTCACATCAAGTCTACTTGAAAACAAATAAATTTTGAAGCCAAGTCAAACTTTAAAAACCACCATACATGAATAGGGAAGTTGTTAGTGTTGGAACCTTCAACAATTTGCTAAAATGTGAAAAGGATGAGGATTCATTTTAAACTATCATCATACACATGGATTGAAACCACAACTAATTGTCAATGGTAATCATTTCATCGCAAGAAACAAAAAAGAATCAAGCCATTTAAATTGCCACCTAAGTAGATCAAAGGGCAAACAAATTCCATGACTTTAACCATGTTCCAACCAATGTTGTCAAACCAATGTTTATGTGGGTTGTTTGGCATTTTGAGAAAATCAAACTTCTTTTACAACCTTTGAATCTATCAAAGGTCAACCTTCTTTGAAAAAGTGGAAAATCATATATATTAATTCAGTAAGTCTGTCTGTCTGTGACGGAGGTTTTGGGGGGTGGGGGAAGGGAGAGGCCGATGAAGCAGCGGGCGATTTCTTCAGTTAGTCTGTTTGTCGAAGTCCTGAAACCCAAATCTCGTCTGTCCGTTTATCGAGGTCCTGAAACCCAGATTTCGTCTGTCCGTCTGTTGAGGTCTTGAAACCCAGATCCCAAATTATAAAAGTAAAATAACCGCCCAAAAACCTGCCTGGCTCCTCTTTTTCGGGTTTTCGTGAAACCCGACAGTTCTATGAGGTTTTTTTGAAATAACCAAAACCGGCAGCGGTTCTTTGATTTTGAATTTTTTTCAAATACCCGGAACTTGTGATTCTTTAACTCCGAATTTTAATTCTTTTAATTCCCATTTTACAAATACCCAGATGTGGAGGTTATTCAACATATCAAATACCCGCCCAACACTGCTTATATAATTCTGCTTATATAATAGAAATATCCGTCAAAATGATCCCTGGGGGGGGCCTTCTTTCAACCCCAACTTCTTTTTCGATCTCTAAAAACATCGTTAATTTGCAAAGTAATGAGATTTTATTCAATATTAAAAATATAACATGTTGGAAGGCAAAATATTGAATGCACCAAAAGATTCTAAAATATTTTATAGTTGGAGTACACAGACAGAACAATAACAAGAGTTATTAATTGGTTGAAACAATTAACAAGTACCCACTAGTTATGATTAATTGCATGAACATCCTTTTTTATTCTACATGATCACCATTTGCAACTTGTTGAACAACAAAAGTTTGATCATGAAATGTAACAATATATCATTCATTTTTTGCATGCCGATTGTTGGAATTCGTATAGTACCAACCAACAAGGTTGTTGCCTTGAAGTGACTTGCATGTTTTTACAAACCATTGGATTTAGGAATGCACAACTTTTCTTTCTTTTTTACCTTACTATAAGTTCATCATTTCACATGGATCACCTTACCATTAGGACCAATAGTAGCTTTGACCCAATGAAGCTTTATATCCCATATATCTTGGAACACTTGGACATTTAAGTGCCCATTATTTCCTTTTTTTTTTCATTCATATTTTGAGTGGGATCAACATCAAGGATGCTAAGTTTTTGAAATGATTAAAGTTTGATGGTCATACAATTTTCCTTAGAAGGTGTTTATTAATGTTGGTAAATTATTGAATTTTGACCTAATTATCAACCCAACTATCAAGCTAATTATTAATACCTTACACTGTCAGAAAGAAATGAAGAAAAATTATTTGATACTTAAAATTTAGTGGAGATTTTAAAGGTGACATTGTTTGAAGATGTTGTACAACAAATGGCAAATTAATAAAACCTCACCACATTTAAGCCCATGACTATGTCCAATGAGCACAAATCACAAACTTGCAAAACTCTACATTACACTTAATAAACCTTGCACACCAAGTTTTTTTTTCCAATTTTGTGATGTAACTAAAGTGGTGATCATCCATAAGATGATTTAGCTAGATTTGGGTACAAATTAAATGTGAAAGTATATAAAAAAATGGTCCTTTCTATATTCTTTGCCACCTATTGCAACTTATCATAAATATTTGACGATCTATAAACTTTTTTATTTTGAAATTTGGCAAATGTGGGCCATTATTTTTATGGAAAATCCTTTGTATAGGTTGAAATCAT
>Ga0209208_10008615_pt1 | contig 13568 bp, 5 predicted proteins | sample S1TSphfallax_3_FD_187694 | JGI IMG/M metagenome (GOLD analysis project Ga0209208, IMG submission 187694) | Host-associated microbial communities from peat moss isolated from Minnesota, USA - S1T2_Fd - Sphagnum fallax MG (SPAdes) (version 2) | ecosystem: Host-associated > Plants > Peat moss >...
TGGGAGGCGGAGGTGAGGTAGAAGAGCTCGTCGGAGGTGCCGTCGGGACTGTAGACGCCCTGCACCTCGTTCAGCACGTTGCACTGCGCCAGCACCTGGTTGAGGTCGTTCCCCACGTCGGCGCAGTTCGGGCAGACGCTGTTGGTCGCGCAGACGCTGGCCGCCGCGTTCCCGGAAGTGAGCACCATGGTACAGAAGCCCCCGCCGCTGTGGCAGCACTGGCCCGGCATCACCTGCAGTTGCTGCACCACCGCCGTCGCGTCGCTGAAAGGGGCCCCAGCCCCCGACACCGTCAGGCAGCTAGGCCCCCGCGCCTCCGCCCGCTGCAGCATGGTGACAGTCATCACCATCAGCGTCATCGCCATCGCCACGGCCACTCTGCCCATCTTCATCGTGATAGAATATGGCAACTACTTCACCCCGGCAACAATCAGTTATGTCCCAATCTCAATTGTCCGATGCTGCAATGAAGAGAGCAGATCAGAACTCCCAACTTGGGGACAACTGACGAGTGTTTTGAACTGATAATTATGAGAAATACTAGTTGTTGTGTGCATACGAAGGTGAGGGATTGAGATGAAACTGCGACGGCACGGCCATGGTTTATATAGGACTGTGGGATTCGTGATCTCAGAGTCATAGTAGTAGTGTCTCTGAATTAGACTTCAGTGACGTAATAGTCTTGATCGTTCATTTGACCACAGGCAGATTGGCTTCTTTGAAATTGATGGAAATTGGTTCTGAGTTAGACTTCAGTGACATAATATAGTCTTGATCGTTGTTCACTTGACCACGGGGAGATTGGCTTCCTTTGAAATTGATGGAAATTGGTTTTCATGGCTTCGTTGAATTCGAAATTGGTGGAGTCCAACCGTCTGACATTGGGTGTAAGTTCAGTTCTATCTACCACTTTGTCATTGAAATGTGAAGATGTTAGTTGGGTGGAGGAAAGAGGTTCCATTCTCTTCTTGACAATTGTTGTATGGGTTCACTTTTTGCTGACATCGGTCTTCTTTTCAACTGAGTGCAAATTGGGGCAGAGTGAACCATCCTCCATGACTGCACCAGTTGGCCGTTCTGTACTCAGGAGCATGGGCTGTGTTTTTCATCCGCCTCTTCACCCTACATTAACCCAACATTCTAACACCGTCAATTTTTTTGCCTGCTGCTGACCTTTGACTTTTTCTTTGGGGCCCAAAATTTTCCCAACTCTTACCCTCCATACTACCCTGCCACCTAGTTACCCTACTAACCTACCTACTCTACTGACCTACCTCTTAGCCTAAACCCTAAACTGAACCAACTAACAACCAATCCCTTACCTTACCCTTTCTATCTTTTCCTGGCAAAACTTATATTTCTTCTTGGCTAAACCCCTATCTATTTTTGGTTAGACTTCTACCTATATCTCTTCTTGGCTAAATCTATATCTATTCTTGGCTAGACTTCTATCTCTTGGTAAAACTTATATCTCTTCTTCAATAAACTTTTCTTTCTTGGCAAAAATTACATTTTTTGGCTAAACTTTTATCTCTAGACAAAACTTATATATTTTCTTGACTAAACTTTTCTCTCTTGGAAAAACCTATATCTATTTTTGGCTAAACTTTTCTCTCTTGGCAAAACCTATGTTTTTTTTTTAGGTAAACTTTTTTTTCTTGGCAAAACTTATATATATATTTGACTATAATTTTCTCTTTTAACAAAACCTATATCCCTTCTTGGTTAAACTTTTATCTTTTGGTAAAAGTTAAATATTTTCTTAGCTAAACTTTTATCTCTTGACAAAACCTACACATTTTTTTGGCTAAATTTTTTTCTCTTGACAAAACCTATATCTCTTCTTGGTTAAACTTTTCTTCTTTGGCAAAACATATACCCCTTCTTGGTTAAACTTTTCTCTTTTGGCAAAACCTCTTTCTATTACTGGCAAAACTTATATCTCTTCTTGGCTAAATTTTTCTTTCTTAGCAAAATTTTTAACCTATATGTATTATTGGCTAAACTTCTAACTTTTGACAACATTTATATTTCTTTTTGGCTATTTTTTTTTCTCTTGGTAAAACTTATATCTCTTGTTGGCTAAACTTTACCTCCCAACAATTTTTTTTATATCTTTTTGGTTAAACCTAGACCTTTCAACAAAACCTTTCTATATTTTGGGTAAACCTTTTTATTTCGTAGTTAAACCTCTATTTTTCTAGAAGGAAAAAATAATAATGGAATCCACAAGTTGTAAAATGAACTTCAATGTATTTTTTATAAAAATCAAGGAGGTAAGAAAATAAATTTTATTTTTAATGATTATTTAATTCAATCACTTAAATCATAAGAAAATTAATGTAAAACAAATGTTTTTTAAAAGAATGTTAAATTTACATATAAAGGTTGAGGGTTTAGGTTTTGGGCATTACAATATTCATGTCAACTTTAAATTTTAACACCATGTTTGTAATGGTTTGGAGTTCCCAAAACTAACACCTATTGTATGGGTAACATGCAGGTATTGCCTATTATGGCAAATACTAATAGTAGTTGAAAATTTAATCCCAACATGCAATACCCACATATAAAAAAAATGCCATTTGTGATTTAAATGAGATTATTATTATTATTATTATTATTATTATTATTATTTTGGCTTATTTTAGATTTTTTTCTAATTTCTTGTACTTTTATTTCTCGTTTTAAAATTATTTTATCCTTTTTCTTGAGCTAAATGATTTTAAATTTCTTCTTCATAATTAATTTCTTTTTTAAATTATTTTTTTAAAAAAATCAAAACTATCTTTGTTAATTTTTATTTATCACTAAATATGCATTTTTTATGCCCAACATTTGGGTATTATGAAAAAATCTAGCCAACATTCATATGTGAATATTACACAATTTTTTCTTTTTTCTTTCAAATATTTCTCATCACAATGTCAAAAATGAAAAATGAAGGTATTGCATACAATGAACCAATCATACTATGGTGGAACTTGAATGAAAATGGACCTAAATTTTGCAATACACTCATAATAAAATTGGGGCCCCATTGGAATTGAAATGCAAAAAAACCAAGTCCATGTAATTCCGATATAATTTTTACTACCAATTATATTTCATTTATGTAAAGGGGTAAAAACGTGCTAATAGGAGCCAATGACAACCTCCTGAGTCACTATGACTAATTCTAGGTTGATTCAGGTTGGGTGGTCCAAGTTTTGGGGGCACATTCTTCTTGTTTAACACTATTGATCATTGTTTACAAGGGACAAATGCTTTGGTGTTGCGTGTCTTCATGTTCCACTAGATCTTCTTGGTCCAAGCCTGTAGCAAATAGGGCCTACGCATTCCTTGCCCAATAGGGGTATGGGATATGCCTTTATCCTTCTTGTAATCAATCCAAGACCACAAAAAAATTGTCAAGTCAATAGCATATAATGTTAGTTCATTGTTCTTGGTGATAAAATCCTAGAAGTTTGAAAAATCTTCACACACTAAATTGATGTCAATTGTGGTTGTGCAAGCTATAGGAATGAATTGATACATGCGATTGACTCAAGATATTTAGTATCTTGGCTTTTTTGGTCTTGGATCTTTGGAATTTGTCTTAATGGACTTTTGTATCCAATGATAATACAAGAACTTCTCAAACTTTTTTTTGTAAATCCTATCAATGACCTCATGATCTATTTCAAGTTTTATATCTAGATTTGTATCTATGTTCTAATCTCTTTCTTTTTTGTCCTCTGCATCTTCCCTTTGAGCTACAATGTCTATTTTATGATCTTGCCATGTTTATTGATCTAGATCCAATCCTTGTTTTGCAAATCTTCGCTAATTTACACAATTTGTCTAAGCTACACACCACAACCCTAAAACTTGTTCTTCATCCTCTAGCACAAATTTTCCCTTTATTTGTTGTTGATTTACAATTTGTTATACATTCACACCTACAATTTGCTCTACAATCACACCTTCAATTTGCTGATATGTAGTTTGTTCATGCTTCACCACCTCACTTTTGATGGTTTGCTTCACCTTTCAAAATCTATACAAACTCTACCAATGATCCCTCTACCCTTGTAAAACTTTGATCTACCTCTTGTTCTATTTTTAGAATTTGATTTGCTAGTCTATTTCCCAAACATTCTACACTAGGAATGAAGACTTCTAAAAAACCTTGCAAGTTTTCCTCTACAATACTTGCTAGAGATGACATCCCAAAACATTTGAACTTGATGAACTCACTTCTCTAGAATGAAAGAAGGAGAGCTCAACCTTGGTATGTTTGAGATTCTACTCCTTTTTTGGAAGGAACCCAAAGTGTGCAATAATTCGGTGGGGGGGTGGTAAGGTGTGCTCCTTTTGGGGTTAACATTAATTTCCCTTGCTTGGGGTTTCAAAGATATTATTGTGTTAGGGTTGCTACAACAGTGTGCTATTGAACACCCTAAACCCTAAAATCATACAATAGCCCTCTCATAACTAAATGCCAAACCCCTAACCCCTAATGAATTTACACACTTTATAACCACTTATGTACACCAAAGTATGCTAGTTGACAACCCATAACCAACCATTAAAAAAAACACAAGAAAGTGCTCAAACCCATAAATGAACACAAAAGCTCATTCTCTAAATGTATGAAGCCAAATGTCTCAACACAAAAAGTCATGGCCAAGTGTACAATAATAGGGCACTTAGTGAACACATATAGAGTGTTTGGTTATGGGTTTTGTTTGGAGACCGGCTGATTTACTCTCTTCACTCAGATTTTAATATTTTCAAATGCTGTAAATTGCAATGGGTGTGCCCATATTAGGGCTATAATTTTCATTTTGACATCAAATTCAGGCAACCCAACCCCTGAATTTCAGTGACCTCTGAGCCACTATGTGTTCAGACATGCTGGTTTACCCTAACGAAAAACAAATATAAAAATCTGAAGATTTTTACTATATATATTTTCTCAGTTTGGCAATCAAAAATCACTTCAATTTTGAATTTCACTTTTTGGCTGATTTTCCCCAATAAAAAAAAGGCTGCTAAATATTGACGTATTCTCTGTCTGCAGGATGTCGATATAATCTGTCCATTCGACTCAACCAGCATCTTCTTTTGAAGGATCCATCTTAGGAGGACCTCGTCAACTCCTGAATCTCTGATCCTAACTTGCACTTATGCATGTATCTCGAAGGAAGCTAGTTAGAGTATCAGCATCCAAACCTCCTATTTGGGCCTTTGCCAATGTTTACCACATCCAACATACAGTGATAATCATTCTCCATCCTCACCCATAAACATGACAAATTGGACAGTATAAAATGAGAGACTATTTACATGCAACCACAGAAGCCAATCAAGATTAGTACTGTTGATTGGACTAAGTAGAGGGACCCTCAAGCGGGCCAAGGGGGCTTGCTCAAACAAACCCTACAAGAAACAGAGAAGCCCTGAGCTCAAACAAAACCTAAAAGCAAAGGAGAAGCTTCAAAAACCAAGGGCAAGAGAGGAACACAAAAACAGAGACAAAGAGAGAGAGAAAGGCAAGAAATGGAAAAAAGCCCAGAAAAGAAAGGAGGAAGAAAAGAGAGAAAAAAGAATGTGGGTTTCAGGAGCAAGAACTTAAGAGCATGGGATAAAGTCACTCAATCAAGGAACTATGAAACATCTCAAATACTTCTTAGCATTGAAAACCTCTGCTCAGGTACTTCTGACATCACAAAAATTTCATGCATTCAGGAGAACCAACAGGACTTCAACATGGAACAGGAGGATAATTTTTCATTTTAACGTAAAAGAACCCATTTTCAAAAAGCTTGCCTGTGTGACAGGAATCTTCACATACAGGCGCTTTGAAGTCTACAATGACTACACAGGATGTGAGTTGAATGCATGACAGAAGGATGGTGTCCGCTGTCCTATTATGAGATGATACCAGTTGAAAAGCTGGTGTCCTTTGCCAAGAGTTTCAGAATTGTTATCCTACGACCAGAATATCACAGAAATTGGACCCTTTTCATAGAAATCAGACCTGCACAAGAAATCTGAGATTTTGAAGCTCTGTGTATATGCATCTAGAAAATGCTTATATTGAAATCCGATGCTCAAAGAAACCTAGAGAAATGATGACTGCCAGAGCAAGGTGTATTCATTGACTACATTGCTCTCCATGTGTTTGTAATCTACCAAAACACTGAGTGCACTTGTCCAATATGGACTTCTATTTGCCATCATGTGTACCAGAAAAGCCACAAGGATGAAAAACTGCTTTGTGGCAGGTCTGCAGTTTAAACCCTAAACAAAAGAAGCTTTGGAGGAACAAGCATATGAAGGAGGCCAAGCTATAGAAGAACAAGCCCTAATTCTGCAGGTCTTAGGGGAGCTTTGAGGCGGTAGTTATAGAGATAGTAGTGAAGATGGCCGTCACCAGGACCAAATTTCAGTTCTTTGAGGAAAGACTCATTCTGCATGATGTCCAAGGCATTGAAAACATCGTAATCTTTCAATTTTGCCATGATGAGTGCATCATTCATGAGCTGCAGAAGTGGAGTCACAGTGGCAACATTGTAGTATGAATAGGCAGCTTTGAGCAGAGAATAATTCTCGTTACCGATGATCGTGGATGGAAGAGTGTAGAAGCTGCAAAAGTCGGTAATTTCGTGTGAATTGGGGTTGTCAACCACATAGCTATTTACCACATTCTCGATGGGAAGAAGCAGATACTCAACGTCGTCATCTACAAGATGTGGTGCAACTGTAAACTGTGAAAAATAGCCCTGTAGAAGCCGTGTGACAGCCTGCACATCCCGTCTCTCCATAACCCTAAAACCTGGTGTGACTGTCTCATTAGGAAGCCGATAAAGCTTGATGGTCCGGCTCATGGTCATGCGAGGAGCAAGCCTTGAAAAACCCACATCGATGAGCTTCTTAGGGTTCAGAGACCTATGCCAATACTGACAAGTAGCAATTGGGGTGGGGAGAACAACCCCTGCCGTATACGCTCCTTGCCAGATATTCCGCAAGTGCACCCGCCGTGTGACCTCCTTGATCATCACGGGCGCCAGTCTCTTGGACCGCAGCTTCTTGTGAACACACAAGAAGTTGATCTCCGCCATCAAGACGATTTTTTCATGTGCCCTGATGTGCGCAGGAACCCCAGTGATAAATGCTACCAATCTCTTGGACTCCTTTGCACGCACACCTATATGCCAATCAGGGAAGTAACCAGGGGGATTGAGAGCCCACCGAAGGAACTCGACCGAGTAGTCGAAACGGAACATGTTGTCATCGTCTTCCACATAGTTGTTAGTCAGCAAGGTGTACACTTCTTTCATCACTTTCTCGTCAGTTATGTCGCAAGTGCACCATTCGTAGTTGCTTGGCAGGTTGTAAGGCTCCTGTCTGACATCCGAAAGCGGCTGTGGAGCTTCAATAGGTCCATCCACTTGCTCTTCTTCCCCTCCTCCTTTCTCACCATCATGGTTGTTGTACTGTCCGACCGGCTGCGTCTCCCAAAACATGTGCCGTTTCTTCAGAGCCAGAGCTTTCTGGGCTTTCCTTGACAAGCTTTCCAGTTCTCCTCCTCCCATTGACATGAGGTCTCCTTCTCCTGACACTGACTCCTCCCCATTACTCCTCCCCACGGACTTGTTCCCCGCCATCTCTCGCGTTTCTTTTACGTGTACGAGGAGACGCTGCGAATAATGTGCAAGCTCGTCGCCATCGCTGCGCAATAACACCCTTCGTCGTCTCCCTCCCCTCTTGGCCTAACTCAGATCCCAAGACCATTTCTCCAGCCAAGTCCAGATTCCCAATATTTCACATTTGGCCCCTCCTTTTGTCCCCTCGAAATTCATTGCTTAAGTCACCTTAGACTATTTTGCTAATGTTTTTGGAAAAGCTTGGCAAATTCTTGATCTCACAAAATTGAAAACCCTATTCAAGACTGTTATTATTATTATTCTTATTATTATTATTATTTCCATTTTAAATTCAATTTTTTGTATGGGAATGTCCTGACTCATGAATGGGCTTAATCACGAGTTTGAACCATTTTTCTAATTCATTCCTATCAAGTGATTAATCTTTGTTGCCCTTTCAAAATATCCAACCTCTTTTACCATTATTTTCATGTCTTTTTCACATACCCTAAACCCTTTGAAATTTTCCCCTTTCAAAAGTGAAGCTCAAAATAAAAATTTAAAGAATTATTTAACAAGTAAAGTAAATCCCATAACTTTACAAAATTTATATTTATAAGAACATTATTGTAAAATTGATTGTAAACCTTCACCTTTTTTTACCATTATTTGTATTCCTTTCTAGTACAAAGTGAAGCTAAATGATCAATTTTTAAAAAAAAAGATTAATTTAACTATAAGAGTAAATCATTTTCTTAAAATTTATTAAATTGATAAAATTTCATCCCCTATACCGCTATTTTTACCCCTTTTTCATATTTTCAAAGTTAAGATTAAAATTAAAATTTAAGAATAAAACATATGTTAAAACTATGCACCTTGCCACATTGACCCTTATTAAGCATCCTATGCAATCTTCCATGGAAACTAGTGGGCCTTAGTGTTGTTGACCCAAGTATATTATAAACCCCTCTAGTAAAGTTCACCCATCCCAATACTATTTTGGTTGAAATGGGCTTAATTTTGAAGTTCTTTTGAAACCTTGCTAAATTAATTTAAATTTAATTTCTAGTGATGAATATTAGTTTAAATTTCCATTGGAATGAAAACATTGGGACATATGGCTTTTGTCCCAATGTTTTTCGGCTTCGCAATGGTTTAGAATGATAATGAAAAAACATTGGAACAATATAATAATGCCCTTGTTTTTATTTCATGTGTAAAAAGTTATTCTGGTTCCAATTTATGAAAATTAAATTGGGCATGTTGCATTGGTGGAAACTTTAAAATGGTACTTAGTTAGAGTTACATGGTTCTCACACAAATGTGAGAACCGTTTGGTTCCATTTTTCTCATAGAGTTAAAAGAACCAGCCCGGTTCTTTCAATAAAATATTTTTGGTTCTGTGAGAATTGGTCAAGCTAGATCATGATTTTTATCTTTTTAAAATTTAGTTGATTCTTAAAGTTATAAAATCTTACAAATATAAGAAAAACCAATATTTCTCAAAAGGTGCTCACAAACTGGGTATTAAATTTTAATAACAAGATAATAGAATTGTTTTTGCTGCTCAACTAAAACCCTAAAACCCTAAACCCTAAACCCTTGCTTCAAGGGTCCCCAACCTCACCAGGATTGGCCACGCCACTTTTGTTTGTACAAATAGTGTGACCGGTTTAATCCATTAGGGAAGTAAGGGGTCATATGAGATAAAACTAATGTTTATTTTTTCAATTTTTTAGGGTAATGCCCAAACATCCCTAGACAAATTTCAACTTAATTGGTGACACTAAATTGGACATGACCATTAAAACAATACACAAAAGCATTGCTTTAAGGCTACCAATATCTCATTGGCCTTGGAACAACAATTGTCAATACCATTGTTATGTGCGTATATTGATACTAATAAATTTAGTTAGATAAGGTTAAGTTTTTAAAAAAAACTAGTTTGGTAAAAAGTGTATAGTCTTCAAATAATTTATTTTCAAGGTTAAGGTAACAATAAGGGTATAAATGCTTTGCAAAATAATCAATCTAGGTAAGGGTGAAGATCAATATTTTATCATTCTACCCTATACCTACCATGTGGGTGTATGTTGGTATATGTATATTTACACAAATATGGCACATTTCAAAATGATGAAAGGCAAATATCAACCCTGAATTGGTAGCACAAACAAGGAAACATGAAACTCCAAACATCCTATCAAAAAAGAAAAAAAGTATATTAAAATCAATGAATCATGTCAAAAATACATTCAAAGTATTTTTATAATCCAACTGGTATAAAGGGGTTTCCAAGAGCATCTATCATAAGAGTTTTTCCAAAGCAATTAATGTAATGAATAGAAATAAAATGCCAAAAGCAAATGTATTCAAAAGTTTGTCACCATAATATGACCAAATCTATAATAACCAAATGCATTCCAAAATATGGAAACTCATGTGTTGTACAATGATTTAGCATACACCTTCTTCGAACATTTACCCTCTATTGGGTAAGTGTAAACCTCAACTATATACTAGCTAGGTAAATGAAAGACACGATATGTTTGAAATATTTACCAATTGGATGTAATAATTTAAAGGTTGACCAAAAACATTTATCGATTAGGTAGGGATTAGGATATTTATTTATTTTATTATATACCCATGGGTATATTAATGTAATAAATTTACACACTCAAGACCAATAATTCTTGAAAACATGGATGATTATTTAGGTAACAATGAACATATTGAATCTAGTTCATGATATTCATGTTTTGAACTATAGTTAATGGCATTAGTTTTTGTTGGATTCATGGAATGTTGTTTTCATCGTTGTGATGTTCGTAGTTTACACCTTGCCATTAAGCACACTTATGAAACTTTTTGTGGGTAAAATAATTTTTTTTAATATGTCAAGATCAAATAAAAAACGAGGTGCAATATTTAAATCTTTCTTGTGATCCATGTTGTATTATTTTGGAAACATGACACACAATATGCTAATAATCTTGGTAGACTTATATTTGAATCTTCATGGAAATAAAAGTTTATCAAAATTATAAAAATGAATTTTTATAATAAAGTTATATGTAAAGTCTTGTGATTATGGGGTGATAATGGTCAATTTCAACATAATAAGACATCAAACACATAATTGGGAAAGAATTTTTGTTTTAGTGATTTTTAGGGTTGCAAAAATAGCATTAAAAATTTGTTACAAAATCTTACCTTAAAATAGCCCTTGAAACAAACCCTAAATGAAACCTTAAAAGAAAATTCAAATTTTACTTCAATGAAAATAATTTAAAAACAAATCACACACAAAAAAAATCAAGTAAGAAAAAGTGGTGTGAAAGTTAAAATGAAAGTTAACAAGAAAAATTCAAGGGAAAGTGAGAAAAAGGTGAATAATAAATAAATTCATTTATTTAGTTCCATGAAACTAGCTTTAAAGGCATTTTATGCAATCCATGATGCAAGCCCTAAAAAATAATGTAGTGAAAACACTAAAGCAAACCTTCAAATGAGTACCTTACATAAAAGAAAAAGTAAAAACATCAGTCCACAATAAGGGATGATTTTTTTGGATTATATTCTTTTGAAAATTTTGTAAAATGCTTATAAACCATTTGATAAATTAGAATGAATTAGATTCAAAGCTACATACCTTAATCCAAGGTCATATACATAAAAAAAAACCTATGATGATGAAGGATACACCCTAAGGGGGTTATGTTGAATTAGAATTTCAAAGGATTTCAAACCTTAATCAACATATGATAAACTAAAAGTTCATTTTAGGATTCTTAATTGCATACCCTAATTAGGTTCTAATAAACTAGAATAAAAATTATACAGAGGGACATACCCTAATGAAGGTCTGATGAACTAGAATTCAAAGTACCATGAGTTGCATAGTTTAATTACCATTTGATTAACCATAATGAAATGGATTCAAAATTGCATGAATACCATTTGAATAACTAGAATGAACAAATGGTGATGAGTTGGATACCTTAATTAAGGTTTGATCAATTAGATTAAACAATATGATGAATTGACAACTCAAATCAAGGTTTGTAAACAAAAAATCTAAAGATCAAACACCATGTCCAAATGTGATACATCTCAGGGTTATTCATATAAGTATATCTTAATTACCATGTTTGTAGCAATGTCATAATTCTATGCAACTATCCAAACTATTTACTGAATTCTGACCTTAAACAAGAAGTAGAATATGATTTTGTGTTTGAATCACATTCATTCAACAAGCATTTTTTCAAACAATTCACTTCAATTTCTGAGCATTTTTGAAGAGATTACTTATGGGTGCCCATTTTGGTGATGGATTCAAGGTGGGAAGCATGAATATTTTGAACAATTTCATGTCCATTCCATATTATAGTCTACCTTACAATTCGATACCATGTTTTGTTCATTCTATAGAAACACCAACAATTAGAGGGATTCAAGGGGAGACAGGGGAAGATTTGGTCTATGACTATGACATTTGTGAAACTAGGGATCAAGTTGCCAACATGTTCATGAATTGCGAGCATAAGGTTTTTGCAAGGTGAGACATTTGCTTGATGGGCTATGGTTTTGGATTCTAAAAAAGTTTTAGGGTGAATTGGATCAACTAATTGTGCTAACAAGGTGATAACAATTATTTTCAAAACCTCACATAATTTTAGCAAGAAACGAAGTGTAGACCACACAATCAACAAAAAATGGCCCCAAAGGCTACGAAATCCATCACAACAATCATAGAAAATTTGAAAACTTCTTGCAAAAAGTTTTTACTAATATTATAATGTTGGAGTTTTAAGAACCTACTTAAATTCTCACCTCTAAAAAAACCTTACACACTTTGCACTAAAGTTATTTTAGTAGAGTTCCACAACTAAAAATTGTACCGCTACCTTGATGCACTTTTTGAAACTCCACAATTGATCTTTTGTTTTTAAATTGCTTGAAATTTTCTTCCACCTTTTGCTGAAGTTTTGAAGTTGGTCTTCTTTTCTTTTTCACACATAAAAATAAAATTTGTGTTCACATGCTCCTTGTCAAGATTCAACATTTTTCCACACTTGGAAAAAATTAATCCTTATAATGTTTCTTTCACACAAGTGAACATTAGTTCATCTAAGCCAAAATGTTTCCATGAAAGAGGGAATCAATTTTGGTGGTAAAACTAGTTTGGGTCCTAGTTATTTTGCTTTGAAATTTTTTCATTCTTAGTTATGCATTTAATGCCTTATTATGTCAACATTGACCATTCTCGCCTCCTAATTGTGGGATTTTATGGATAATTCTATTATGTGACCATAATATTTGAATGGGTTGTTTATTTGACTAAATTTTTTAGAAATGATGTTTAAGCTTGTTGAAAGGTGAGTTGTTTTCTTTTGTTGAATGCATATCCCAATATAGAAATTTAAAAAAATTCTTTTGTTTGATTGCTAGTTCATATACATGGGTTCCAAATGCAAGTTTGTGACAAGGTGGATATGGGGGGTGAAAGATATTTAAATATTTTTGGAATATTTTTTTTCATAGTAGATTTTTTTACATGTAGGCTAACTTAATTCATTATGAGGTCAATTGTCGCAACCCTAATTTGGCCAAGTGTGGGGGTGAAGCCCAACACTTGGAAAAAGTGAGGATTTGGAGTCCTCTGAAACTCCCGAATGTTTAGAGTTCGACAGCAAGGCCCAAAACACCTTGCATTGAGGTGTTCTTGGTGTCATTGGAAAGGTCTTGAAGCGTAGATATCGAAAATGGCCTCGCATTGGCCATTTGGACATCTGCAGCCCAAGTTATGGGCAAAAGAAGGGCCGGGAGTCAAATTGGCAGTTTGACTCCCGATCACTAAAAGTCAGGAATCGACCTCTTCCCGACCTCCGAATTGAGAGTGCGACATGGCGTTGAAAAGAT
>Ga0209208_10008616_pt1 | contig 13567 bp, 9 predicted proteins | sample S1TSphfallax_3_FD_187694 | JGI IMG/M metagenome (GOLD analysis project Ga0209208, IMG submission 187694) | Host-associated microbial communities from peat moss isolated from Minnesota, USA - S1T2_Fd - Sphagnum fallax MG (SPAdes) (version 2) | ecosystem: Host-associated > Plants > Peat moss >...
GTGACCTACTTGGAAAAACCTTATGTTTTAACATGGATACAAATTTAGAAATTTTCATTATCAAATATAACATACACCATTCAAGTATACGACGATCATTACATGAACCGGTCTAATGTCTAATGTCTATTTGTCTATCTATTACTTACATTTGCAAGAGGGTGAATGCATGGTATGGTGGCTCAATTTTAGTGGATAAAACATTCCATAAAAGTCCACTCAACAATGTCAAAATGGTTATTTGTTATTACATCATTAATTGAACAAGGGATTACATAATGGTTTAGACTAATAAACTCAATGTAAAGGGCAACCCACCTAAATATTTCGATGCCATTTTCTATGTCGAAAAAAATTTAAAAACCAAAAAAATTGTAACTTATAATAATTTATTCATAAAAAAAACCCTAATTTTGATCATTCAAAAGTCCATATAAATTAATTTTGGCTTAGGTTTTTGAGGCAAAGATTCCACATATGAGTTTATTATGTTAAATTATATCATGTATTGAGTCCCTATGAAATGAAATTATTTGTCAATATCTCAATTTTATTTCATTCCAATTAGCCAGTCGATCCATATTTTTAATTTTGAAAGTTCATTATTAAAAATGAATGTACATTTTTTGAAAACAATTATAGATATGTATTAATATTCAAGTTGTTAATTTAGATAAAATGGCCAATTAATAAATCTACATTTTATTTTGTATTGCCATAGGTGTTCAAACCAAGTAGCCCTTGCAAAAATCATGTGATGACGCATAAAGTGACCACCATACCATGCATTCATTTGAGAAAACATCACATATTTTCTCAAGGAAATCTTTCATTTAGTTTACAATATTAGGAACATCTTCATCATTATGTTTAAACATGGGGTTTAGGTGCAAGGATGATGTCAAACCTTCAACACATATGCGATGGTTAGTTAACATTCGATTCAAAATTGCATGACCATGTTGTGCAAATTAATGTCCACCTTCTACACACTCCATTTTGATTGCCATAAGAACATTATTAAGTCACTTCATTGTGCTTTAGTGTGTTAAATTTTGACTAACATGTATGTTAACATTTACATATTCACCATCATTGTCAAGAGGTGGTGGAGGTGGGAGTTCATCACCATTGTTTTCATCATTAAAAAAAAGGCTGGTATAGATGCTTGAAACATTGTTTCAAGACCCCCACAAGTGGACCTAAAATAAGGTCAACAATATCCCAATAAATGTGATTTCGTAACATCCATGTTTTGTAGAATAATTGCACATTGATGTTTGCAAAAATTCCAACACATTGCCCATTCACATGAATAAAATGCATATTTGGTGTATGGGTGATTAACCACGTACCACAATTCATTTGAACTTTGTGATTTGACTTGTCATGTTCCTTTTAAACTTGGACTTGGCACAATGCAATCACTAACACAAATAACATGTGGCCTTTAATTAATACACTTTTTTGGACAATTGTCTCCACCACCTTGTTGATTATGAATCCATTAAGTTTCTTTTTTTCCAAATACATGTAATGAGTTGTCACCAATTTAATGAGTCAACACATTAACCAATCAACCTATCTCCTTCATAATCCAAGGGTATTTGCACTCATTTAATGTTGGAGAGCTCCGTGATATGATTCAATGTTAAATTGAATATCCATATTGGCATGAGGCATCCTCTGAATTCCAAATGCCCATAAATCTACATACAATAACAAAAGAATATGAGTACTTTTGGAAATACTTGATGCAACATCATAAATACATAGGTTGGAACTAAATTAACATACTCATTAAAAAGAGGTCCATAGTGACACCAAAAATATGACCTTGGCAAATTCATCAATCACATTTCCCATGTTGTTAAACATCAATTGGACCTTAATTTTCAATGTTGATATGAACATGATTGGGCATTCTCCATGTTTAAATCAAGTGTAGTTAAGTTTTGTAATTTATTAAAAACGAGTGTAAATCACCACATCACAAATTCTTGAAAATGTAGCCTTTTTCCAAAGTTTTAACTACATGCCAAACACATAAAAAGATAGGGACACATGTATTCCACACCCTCCTACACACCAATATCATTAATTAGATGCAATCAAATTCCTATTGTAAACTTGGGTGCAATTTTTTTTGTGAAAGTTATGCAACATATTTGAAAGTTTGATGTTCTTGAGGAACATCATCAACAATAAAACAACTTGGTTTCCATTCAAGTTGTGTGTGGTGTGCTTGTGCATGTAAAAATTCCAATTGTGTGATATTAAATTTTCTTTTGTTTGGTGGGAGGTGATTAGCCATGCAATTCTAGATGTCATTTTCTAGTCATCAAACACAAACAATATAATAGATCAAAATTTACATTGTTGGTGCCAAATGTTGCATCCATTGAAATTGTTCTTTTATGGCCCCATTTCAACATGCATCGTAATTGCCATGGAGTTTGAATCTTCAAGGTGAAGTGGAGGTCCACATTAATTTTTATTTTATCAAAAAATACAAAAATTTCATTTTCCAAGGCCCACATTTTGACACTCAACGCATCATTTTTGCATGATGCCAAATGCCCATTTTTGCCCTACATTCATAATTTTGAACAACTATTTAAGATTTTGCTAAATCAAAAGTTTGAAAGATTTGTTGGGTGATTTATTACAAAAATAATTCTTAAGGGGTCCTTAGCAAATTAATATGGTAGTTTTTCATGTGTCACTATGGCAATTTTTGATTGATGTTCTCAATAATAAATATCCAAAGAAATAAAAAATTCTCCATTAATAATTAATGTTTCAACCAACATTTTCCAAAAATAGTTTTTTCAAAATATTTAAATCTTGTTACGTATCCAAGTTTGGAAATAAAATCCTCAAATTTGTCCTCACTAATGTTCCCATGAACCCAAAGCCCCACAAATCCACTCCCCTACCCCAACATCCCAATCTTGTGCTCACTTACCTCAATGAACACACAAGACCATTCCTGGGGACAAATAAGTTCCCAAAAGTTGTTACCCAAAAAAAAAAAAAAAAAAAAAAAAAAAAAAAAAAAAAAAAAAAAAAAAAAAACAGAAGAAAAGAAAAAAAACAAGAAAACTCCAAATTTGTTCCCAAAGTTCCCAATTTTTTTGAAAGTTTCGTCCCCAATATGTTCCAGATGCTACTGATAGCCCTGGGGAACGGGATCTCAAAAGTGCGACCTCACATTGAGACCTCAATGACGAAGCAGCAAACCCTAGCAGTTATGTCTAATATTCTCAAGATCTGGAAAAAGGGATCTCAAAAGTGAGACCTCACCTTGAGACCTTGACGTCGAAGCTCCAAACCCTAGAAGGTTAGTGTGGTCGTTGTGTGAATATTCTCAAGACCTAGAAAACGGATCTCAAAATAGAGACCTCAGCTTGAGACACTCAACATCGAAGCTCCAAAAACCTAGGCAACGTTCTGGGTAAGTTTGTCCAATATTCTCAAGACCTGAAAAAGGGATCTCAAAATCGAGACCTCACACTGAGTAGCATTTTTACAAATATGTTGCTACAAGTGGTGACCTAGGAAGTGCCTAAGTCTAGATGTGGCTAATTTAATTATTTTATTTCGGAAAAAGGCCAAATAAATCCCTAAGAATCACAATTTTTTTTTTCTTTTCATTTTTTGAAAAAAAATTCAGCAAGTTGCGAAATTGCACCCCAAAAAAAACACTGCAATAAAGGTTACATCCAATAATTTCAAGACCTGGAAAGCGGAATCTCAAAAGTGGGACCTCACCTTCAGACCTCCATAACGAACCTTGAAAACCCAAGCAAGGTTTTGTTGCGGTTCTGTCCTATACTTTCAAGACCTGGAAAGCGGGATCTCAAAAGTGGGACCTCACCTTCAGACCTTCATGACGAACCTTGAAACCCAAGCAAGGTTTTGTTGCGGTTCTGCCCAATACTTTCAAGACCTGGAAAACGGGATCTCAAAAGTGCGACCTAACCTTGAGACCTAAAAGTGAAAGATCCAAACCCTAACAGGGTTATGCGACGGTTGTGTCCCATATTCTCAAGACCTGGAAAAAGGGATCTCAAAAGTGAGACCCCACCTTGAGATCTCGATGAATAAGCTCCAAACCCTAGTAGCAAGGTTTTGTGGCGGTTATGTCCAATATTCTCAAGACCTCGAAAACAGGATCTCAAAATCAGGACCTCACATTAAAAACCTCGACGATGAACCTCCAAACCCTAGCGCGAGGGTTTGTACCGGTTGTGTGTGTCTCTGGGTGGCGTTGTCGTCGTCTTCCTAGTCTCCTTCATGGATTGTTGGTGTCGGTGCGGCGCTCTCTCTTAATCCGAGGTACATTGTCGAAGACTCCACAAGTACTCGAGCCAGTAGTAGTTCTGCGGGAGAATTGGCAGTCACTTTTTACAGCGCCGGAAATTGTCAAGAATCCTTGTTTTTTGAAGACGCTCAGGAGTTTTGGAAGTGTTTGACGCCATACTCTTCAGAGAGGGAGAGAGAGACAGAGAAAGAAAGTCGGACCTGGAGACTTTGTAAGAGCATTTTCTGAAGAGGCTCTCTTTCAACGTTTTGAACAGGTGAGAAAAAACCCTATCTGTTTTTTGAGGTTTTTAGTTGCTCAGTAAGACAGGAAAAGAGAGAGGGAGATGGCGCACTTAGGAGGAGGAGCAGAAGCGCATGCTAGGTTCAAGCAGTACGAGTATCGAGCGAATTCGAGTCTCGTACTCACGACAGATACCAGACCGCGGGACACACATGAGCCGACGGGAGAGCCGGAGAGTTTGTATGGGAAGATTGATCCAAGAACGTTCGGAGACAGAGTAGCTAGAGGAAGACCGCAAGACTTGGAAGAGAAACTTACCAAGCGGAGAAAGAAAATGGAGGCGAAAGAAACAACGGAGAAGACGAACCTTGATGCGCCGAAGAAGCTTACCAAGCGGCAACGTGCGTCCCAGGAGGAGAGCGTACTCTCTATTGTCGATGATGGAATGTATAGACCCAGGACCAAAGAGACTAGAGCAGCTTACGAGGCTCTTCTTAGCACAATCCAGCAACAGTTTGGTGATCAGCCTCAGGATATATTACGAGGCGCAGCTGATGAAGTCCTCGGGGTTTTGAAGAACGATAGGTTTAAGGATCCTGACAAGAAGAAGGAGATTGAGAAGCTTTTGAACACAATGACAAATGAGCGATTTGCGCAGCTTGTTGCCATTGGAAAGCTGATCAGTGACTACTCTGAGGCTGGAGATGCTGGAGCAGGTGGTGCTGGAGAGGCTCTTGATGATGATATTGGAGTTGCGGTTGAGTTTGAAGAAGATGAGGAGGAAGATGAGAGTGATATGGACGAAGTCCAGGAGGAAAGTGATGGTGATGAGGATGGACAGGATACGAGGCAAGCTGCAGCCATGCAGATGGGAGGAGTAGATGATGAAGAGATGGAGGAAGCAGATGAGGGTTTGAATGTCCAAGACATAGATGCTTACTGGCTGCAGCGGAAAATATCACAAGCGTATGGAGATATTGATCCCCAACAAAGCCAGAAGCTTGCGGAAGAGGTTTTGCAAACCTTAGCTCAAGGCGATGACCGTGATGTTGAGAATCGTTTGGTGATGCTTCTGGATTATGATAAATTTGACCTTATTAAGCTGTTGCTGAGAAACCGTCTGAAAGTAGTATGGTGCACACGACTGGCTAGGGCAGAGGATGAAGATGCCAAGAAGAAAATTGAGGAAGAGATGAGTGAAGGGGGCTTAGCTTTGTTGGCCATTTTGGAGCAACTGCATGCCACCAGAGCGACTGCAAAAGAACGACAGAAGAATCTTGAGCGGAGTATACGCGAGGAGGCCAGGAAGCTCAGGGATGAGGGAGGAGAGACAGAAGACAAGGGCAGGCGACCTGATAGAGAGGTTGGAGTGGGAGTTGAAAGTGGTTGGCTCAAAGGCCAGCGGCAATTGCTAGATCTGGAACAGCTGTCTTTCCATCAGGGAGGCTTGTTAATGGCCAACAAAAAGTACCAATTTCTCTCCATTCCTCTTTCTAATTTTCACTGGACATACACTTAGGGCTTATGTGTATGTGCTGAGGATTCTATTGTCTTGGACATCATGCTCTTGTATGCATCTTCTCTTGACATGATAGTGTTCCATCTTGCTGTCAGGTGCGAGCTACCTGATCAATCCTTTCGGACAGCAAAGAAAGGATATGAGGAAGTCCATGTGCCAGCCCTAAAGCCAAAACCCTTTGCTGACGGCGAGGAGCTTGTGAAGATATCAGACATGCCTGATTGGGCTCAACCAGCATTCGAGGAAATGAAAACCTTGAACAGAGTGCAGAGTAGAGTCTATCAAACTGCATTATTTCAGCCTGATAATTTGCTCTTGTGTGCTCCAACGGGCGCTGGTAAAACCAATGTAGCAATGCTTGCCATCCTACATGAGCTTGGTTTGAACCGAAATGATGATGGTACATATAATCTTAGTGGGTTTAAGATTGTGTATGTGGCACCGATGAAGGCCTTGGTAGCGGAGATGGTGGGGAATTTCTCAAAACGCCTAAAGTCGTATGGAGTCTCTGTACGTGAGCTGACAGGAGACCAGACACTCTCAAGAGCACAAATTGAAGAGACACAGATCATTGTCACAACACCAGAGAAGTGGGACATCATCACCAGAAAGTCTGGGGACAGAACTTACACACAGATGGTCAGGTTATTGATCATTGATGAGATCCATCTCCTTCATGATAATCGTGGGCCAGTGCTCGAGAGTATTGTGGCAAGAACTGTGAGGCAGATTGAGACAACACAGGAGATGATTCGTCTTGTTGGGCTGTCAGCAACACTGCCAAACTATGAGGATGTGGCCTTGTTTTTGAAGGTTGATCGGAAGAAGGGTTTGTTTCACTTTGACAACAGCTACCGACCTTGTCCCTTGGCACAACAGTACATAGGTATTACAGTACGGAAACCTTTGCAACGATTTCAGCTCATGAATGATGTGTGCTATGAAAAGGTTATGAACATTGCTGGTAAGCATCAAGTCCTCATCTTTGTGCACTCAAGAAAGGAGACTGCAAAGACAGCACGTTCTATTCGTGACACGGCTCTTGCGAATGATACACTGGGGCGCTTTCTGAAGGAGGACAGTGCCAGCCGAGAGATTCTGCAGAGAGAGACCGAGGTGGTGAAGAGCAGTGATCTGAGGGACCTGTTACCATATGGTTTTGCTATCCATCATGCTGGCATGGCAAGAGCTGACCGGACTTTGGTAGAAGAACTGTTTGCAGATGGACACATTCAAGTACTAGTCTCAACTGCAACACTTGCGTGGGGGGTTAATCTTCCTGCACACACTGTCATCATCAAAGGTACACAGATCTACAATCCAGAGAAGGGTGCTTGGACAGAGCTGAGTCCACTGGATGTCATGCAAATGTTAGGTAGAGCAGGTCGACCGCAGTTTGACACCTATGGAGAGGGTATCATCATCACAGGTCACAGTGAGCTCCACTACTATCTTTCTCTCATGAATCAGCAGCTTCCCATTGAGAGTCAGTTCATCTCAAAACTGGCAGACAATCTTAATGCTGAAATCGTGCTGGGTAGTGTGCAAAATGCTCGTGAGGCTTGCACTTGGCTGGGGTATACTTATCTCTTCATTCGAATGCTGCGAAATCCAGTGCTCTATGGTGTGAGTGTTGATACCTTGGAGAAGGATTCCACTTTGGAAGAACGACGAGCTGATCTTGTAAGTAGCAACTGCCTTTGTACTCAGCAAGTTATTGTATTGTCAAAGTTTTGTAGGGTAATGCATTCACATATCTCCTTGTACTCATAAATGGTTGCTAGCTTTATTGGTGAAAGTGATGGTAAATGGTTGTGTATGCAGATCCATTCAGCAGCTACACTCTTGGACCGGAATAACCTAGTGAAGTATGATCGAAAGAGTGGGTACTTTCAGGTCACTGATCTTGGGCGAATTGCCAGTTATTACTATATTAGTCATGGTACCATGGCCACCTACAATGAGCATTTGAAGCCAACAATGGGAGACATTGAGTTGTGTCGCCTTTTCTCTCTTTCAGAGGAATTCAAGTTTGTGAGGGTTCCTGAGGAAGAGAAAATGGAACTTGCTAAGCTGTTGGATCGGGTCCCTATTCCTGTGAAAGAAAGTTTGGATGAACCAAGTGCGAAGATCAATGTTCTGTTGCAAGCATACATCTCACAGCTGAAGCTTGAGGGTTTATCCCTTACTTCAGACATGGTTTTCATCACACAGGTACCAAACTGGTATCTTTTGAGCTTAATGTGGTCTACGACCATTTCTGTAAGGGGAGTTTGTGAAGGCTGTTGGCTAGCAGAGAGACTGGTGACACTGGATTGACTGTGGTGAAGGTTTGCTAAATAAAAATGTGCTTTTCACTGGATATAGAAGGGCAAATCAATTGAATAATTTGAAAATTGGATGCTATATTTTTACATGTGAAGATAGTGTCTGCCAGTATAGTATGTATGTGCTTTATAAGATCATTCTGATAATGGCCAAGGGCAGTATGTCTAGTGTGTACGCCTGTTTTTAGAGTTGTAAGTTCAATTTGACTGTTTTATGTTGTCAAACAACCAAAATTCTGCAACTCTAATAGATGGTATGTTCTAAAGAAATCTTGTGTCTTTTAATTGTGCAGAGTGCTGGACGGTTGATGCGAGCATTGTTTGAGATAGTGCTGAAGCGAGGTTGGGCACAGCTAGCTGAGAAAGCTCTCACCTTGTGTAAGATGGTAAATCGGCGCATGTGGAGCAGCCAGACACCACTGCGTCAGTTCAAGGGCATTCCCAATGATATCTTGAGCAAGATTGAAAAGAAAGACTTGTCATGGGAGCGCTATTATGATCTTTCCTCACAGGAGATTGGAGAGCTCATTCGGTTTCCAAAGATGGGCAAATCAATTCACAAATTCATTCACCAATTCCCAAAGCTGGAGCTTGCAGCTCACGTGCAACCCATCACCCGCTCTGTGTTGAAAGTGGACCTCACATTAACACCCGATTTTCAGTGGGATGAGAAGTATCATGGCTATGTTGAGTCCTTCTGGGTGATTGTGGAAGACAACGATGGTGAAAACATTTTGCATCATGAGTATTTTCTCTTGAAGATGCAGTATGTGGAGGAGGACCACAACTTGAGCTTCACAGTACCAATCTATGAGCCGCTGCCACCACAGTACTTTGTGCGTGTTGTGTCTGATCGATGGCTGGGCTCAGAAACTGTGCTGCCAGTTTCCTTTCGTCACCTAATTCTCCCTGAAAAGTATGCACCACCGACTGAGCTCCTTGATCTGCAGCCACTTCCTGTGTCAGCTCTCCGGAATCCATCTTATGAAAGCCTATATCAGAGTCAGAATTTCCGGCATTTCAATCCAATTCAAACACAGGTACAGGCTGGAACATCTGGTGGATTGCAGGGTTTCCCAAAGACCAGTAGTCCTGGGTTTTTTGCATGTGATGGTTAATGATCCTATTCCTGTCTGTGGTTCTAGTAATAAAATTCCCTGTTGCTCATCTGTTGTTTTATCCGCAGGTGTTCACTGTCCTGTACAACAGTGATGACAATGTGCTAGTTGCAGCACCGACAGGGAGTGGGAAGACCATTTGTGCCGAGTTTGCGGTTTTGCGAATGCTGCAGAAGAGTGATGGGGCTAGTGCCCGCTGTGTATACATAGCTCCTGTTGAGGCTCTTGCAAAAGAGCGGTATCGTGATTGGGAGTCTAAATTTGGACAAAGACTGGGTGTTAGAGTAGTTGAATTGACTGGAGAGACAGCTACAGACATCAAGTTGTTGGAGAAGGGGCAAATTATCATCAGTACCCCAGAGCGGTGGGATGTATTATCTCGTCGTTGGAAGCAACGGAAACATGTGCAACAGGTGCAGTAGGATGCCATACATCCAGTCAGCAAAGTTAGATTTCTCTAGTCAGCTAGTGTACCACTGCCTTTCTGCAGTTACAAATTGAAGCTCATTGAGGTTGCTGCATCTGTGATTACTGATCTGGAGATTATTGTTCTTTCTGCTTCATATGGTGAAATGCTCTATTGGCTCAGCTCCACTTCAAAGCATGGAGCCTGGAGAGTGAAATTGTTAGGTTGTATAGGAGAGGGAGAGCGTCAGCATTGATATTGGTCCTGTGGGGTGATTGCAGGTAAGCTTGTTTGTGGTGGATGAGCTCCATCTGATTGGTGGAGAAGGGGGACCAATATTGGAAGTGATTGTCTCCCGGATGCGCTACATTGGCAGTCAACCAGAGAACCAGATTCGAATTGTTGCTCTCTCTACCTCCCTTGCAAATGCAAAAGACCTAGGAGAATGGATTGGAGCAAGCTCTCATGGACTCTTTAACTTCCCACCTGGTGTCCGGCCAGTGCCTCTTGAGATACATATTCAGGGGGTTGACATCACCAATTTTGAGGCACGTATGCAAGCTATGACGAAGCCAACATACTCGGCCATTGTGCAACATGTGAGGAAGCAAGAGCCTGCATTGGTTTTTGTTCCAACTCGCAAGCATGCGCGGTTGACAGCGATGGATCTAGTCACTTATGCAATGGCAGATGCGGGTGAGAAGTCACCTTTCTTGCATTGCGCAGAGTCAGATCTTACTCCCTTTTTGGCAAAGGTGAACGACCAGGCCCTTATCCATGTTCTTAGCCATGGTGTGGGGTATCTACATGAAGGCCTGAGTGCTACAGAGCAGGCAGTTGTACGCGATCTGTTTGCTGCAGAAGCAATACAGGTATGCTTCTGGCTTTCTCCAGCAAACATCTAAATGTGTTATGAAAATTGTGTTTCATCTTTGTTGGCATTTTCTGTCCTCTTGTAGGTGTGCTAATGAAATCTTTGCAACTTGCTATGTCTATACAGGTATGTGTCGCAAGCAGTAGTATGTGCTGGGGGATGACGCTCTCAGCCCATTTGGTTGTGGTAATGGGTACTCAGTTCTATGATGGGCGAGAGAATGCTCACACAGATTATCCCATCACTGACCTCCTTCAGATGATGGGGCGAGCAAGTCGCCCACAAATAGACACGTCAGGCAAATGTGTGATTCTATGTCATGCACCACGCAAGGAGTATTACAAGAAGTTTCTGTATGAGCCTTTCCCTGTGGAGAGTCACTTGGACCATTACTTGCATGACCATTTGAATGCGGAAGTGGTAGTGCGAACTATTGAGAACAAGCAGGATGCTGTTGACTACTTGACATGGACATTCATGTATCGGCGGCTTACTCAGAATCCTAACTATTACAACTTGCAAGGTGTCAGCCACCGGCACTTGTCTGATCACCTGTCAGAACTTGTTGAATCTACCTTGGCAGATTTGGAAGCCAGCAAGTGTGTTGCAATTGAAGATGATATGGACCTCTCACCCCTCAATCTTGGAATGATTGCTGCATATTACTACATCAGCTACACCACAATTGAGCTGTTCAGCTCATCTTTGACAGCCAAGACTAAGCTCAAGGGTCTGTTGGAGATTCTTGCCTCAGCGTCAGAATACAGCCGCTTGCCTATGAGGCCTGGTGAGGAAGAGGCAGTGAGGAAGTTGGTCATGCACCAGCGATTCTCTATGGACAAGCCCAAGTTCACAGATCCTCATGTCAAAGCAAATGCGCTTTTACAGGCTCATTTCTCCAGGCATACTGTGAGTGGGAATCTTGCTTTAGATCAGAGAGAGATTCTCATTGATGCTAGTCGCTTGTTGCAAGCGATGGTGGATGTCATTTCTAGCTCTGGGTGGCTCAACCCTGCACTTGCAGCCATGGATCTGAGCCAAATGGTGACCCAGGGTCTGTGGGAGCGGGACTCTGTCCTTCTCCAGCTGCCCTACTTCACCAAGGAGATTGCCAAGAGGTGTGCTGAGAATCCTGGCAGGCCCATAAACACCATTTTCGATCTGGTGGAGATGGAGGATAATGAGAGAAGGGAGCTCTTGCAGATGAGTGATGCACAGCTCATGGAAATTGCTCGGGTCTGTAATCGTTTCCCAAATATTGACCTTGCCCATGATGTCCTAGACAGTGATGACATTTCTGCAGGGGAGACAGTTACCCTCCAAGTGACTTTAGAGAGAGAATTGGAAGGGAGGCAGGAAGTTGGGCCTGTTGATGCCCCTCGTTTCCCTAAGCCCAAGGAGGAAGGATGGTGGCTGGTTGTTGGTGATCGCAAGAGCAATCAGCTCCTGGCTATCAAGCGTGTATCACTGCAACGAAAAGCAAAACTGAAGTTGGATTTTACAGCACCAAATGAAGTTGGGAAGAAAACCTACACACTTTACTTCATGTGTGATGCATATCTGGAATGTGATCAGGAGTACGAGTTCACTATTGATGTGAAGGAAGCTGTGGATGATGATGAGGATGGAAAACCCATGGATGAATAAGCTGTTCCTGTTAATGCAGCAAATGATTGTTCTCATTCATGATAGACAGTTGGAATTTGAGCTGATGCTCTCATCTGATAAGAGGCAGTCAGTAATTTTGAGTTGATGCTTTCGTTTGATGAGAGACAGACAGTAAATTAAGCTGATACCGGATGCACTAGTCACTTTCAGGAACAATCACAGAAGGACATGAGATAGCTATGGACATGTTTTCAGGTTTTGCGAAAGCCCTTCCTGCAGAGTTAGATTTTGAATGCTGAAAATTTGGGCCGACTTAGGGAGCTAGATTGTTTCTTGCATTGAACAGAATGATACTCTTCTCTGGACATCAGTTTCACAAAACTGGCAACGCATATACATATACAGATATGCTGTTGAAGGTTTCCCTGTAATATATACCTTTTAAAGCTGGATTCTGGTTGTGGATTGGATTGGAAGCATGTGTGCAACATGTGTGGACACGTGTGTGTGTATGGATGTGGGCACACTTTCTGCAGTTGTCAATTCAAAGAAAAGTTGCAACTACGATACAAGAGGAGGCTGCAGTTGATTGACAGTGTGCTCTCTCTCTCTCCCTCTCCATATCTACACACTCATACCCTTCATTTGATTCATGTAAAATGTTGATTTCACACAACAGAAAGAGACTATCAAATTGAGTTTCAATTCTATCTACAATTCTCATTTTATTTCCTGTAAAATTGTCAATTTCTCATAACAAAAAAGAGACCTCATATCAAAGGGAGTTTCTATCCCCTCCTATTCACAACTCTCATTCAACTGCTTTATTGTATCCAAGTGAGTTTCCACAAGCAGCTCAAGCTCATTGTTGTGATGCCTTTGGCTTTTATGGCAGGTTGAAACAAACAAAATCATGAGAAATGATGAAACCATGTAAGAGGGAGGGTTAGGTCAAAAGATGCAAGATTGATGGTTTAAAAACCTAATCATGCAACATGGATAAGTAAATTTTCAGTGCAAGATGAACTTGATAAATGAAATGCAACCTAGAGAGTTACCTACATACATCTAAGTCTTCCACTGTCACTCTTCACACTAACACAGTTTAGCTCCAAGTTCAAGCCAAAGTTTTATCCCCAAAATCCTACACTGATGCAAAACATGTC
>Ga0209208_10008617_pt1 | contig 13566 bp, 13 predicted proteins | sample S1TSphfallax_3_FD_187694 | JGI IMG/M metagenome (GOLD analysis project Ga0209208, IMG submission 187694) | Host-associated microbial communities from peat moss isolated from Minnesota, USA - S1T2_Fd - Sphagnum fallax MG (SPAdes) (version 2) | ecosystem: Host-associated > Plants > Peat moss >...
TCCACATAGCTCTCCAGACCAAACGTTGGTTGAGGCAAGTCATGAACCTCTCGTAAAGGTTGATCACATTCTCTTGCCACCTTCAGATTCAACATACAACCATCAAAAGGTTAGCCCATTTGTTGCTCGTAGAAAAAATATTAATACATCATTACTGACTTAAGGTGAATACTCTATACCAAGGAAATTTGCATGCAGTAATCAAGTTACACAATCATAATTCATCAAAATCTCAAGCATTCTTGCTTACCTCCTAACAGAAAAATTTAATTGCATTTTATATAGTTGGTAATGCTTCAATCTTAATATCGAAAAAACTAGGTTATTGAAACTCACCTTTGCACAACTAATGATAAATTGTAGAAGCAACCCATAGCTGGGATGTTCTTTACTTGGAGGCTTGCACACCTCCATGTGATCCGCATCCTCAACCATGTAAGAATTATTTCCTGCTGATCGTTGTGCGGAGCTAAAATCCACCAAAATTCCCTAGTCCAGTCATAGAACCCAAATTGCACATTTCAACACCAAACAACATCAAAGCATCACAGCTGTTTGGTTGGGAAAAAACAATTTCATCCAACACATACGTACCACTTGCTTCATTGGCCTGCCCTCACAAAAAGCATATATATTGATGTTATTTTCATTGACAATGTAATCAAAATCCACTGATAACTGTTCCATATCTCGTTGCCAGGGTTGAATGTTATGCATTATTCCACGACGATGTCTGTTGTTGCATCTCAACAACTTCTTCACATATTCAGCAATATTGCTTGATCCAGCATGTGGAACAGCATAGAAAGCCACCCCTCTCACATTCCTCAAAAACACTTTGGCATGCTGCACTGTAGCTTCGGACCAGGAATTGGTAGGATTTCGGATGGTTGATTCTCTCTTCAATTTTACAACCAAGCTCTTCAACACCAACCCTCCAAAACTATGGCCTATTAACACAATAGGATGATCCCATTTATACCTGCACAAAACATATTCATTTGCTATGCTGATTTTCCAGCAAATACTTAATTGACTTGTACATTTCATATTAGTTAAGTCTATATTTATGTGTGACTGAAATATATCTTGGAGTGCACACCTCTGACATTATTCAAAAAAACTGTTCCACACTCCAGGACCGCAGCTCTCCTCATGGCATTTTCAGAATTTAGAAAATCAAAGCCCTTTCCACTTTCAAAACCAATCTTTTTAACAGCAATCTTTAAAAACATAGCCTATTTTCACAAATAAGGATGATTCCATTCAACCTGCACAATACATTACTGTGCTCTGTTCATTTTCCAGGAAGCATTGCAACACCATCTATAACTGCCTGATATAGTACCGCTGATAAGCATGCAGATTTTCTATACAATTCAGAGATGACCAAATGGTTGGGTTACAAATCTTATATCTGAAAGTTTTAGTTGCTTGACATATTTGTGAGTGAAACCACTACATCTGCCCAAGCATGCCATTTTGACAATGAAAGAGAGGTGACTTTGTACCTAGGATTCATGAGAGTCTGGAATAGGTTATGTGCAATCTCTGATACGTGATCATGAGGGGAGGTTACTACATGTGCATTGTATGATAGGGAGAAAATGCGCACAGCTTCCCCCAAATCAAATGGCAGCCATTTTTGAGGCCAACATACATTATCATGACCTCGTGGTGTCCATGTGCTCCTCCAGGCATCACTACTGTCATTTGCAGTGAATTGGAGCCCATGGAACAACACCACATCCAATTCAGTCCTTTGCTTGCCTTCAATGGGCGCCCATAGCTGATGCACTGGCCAATCACTCTGCCACCAAAATTCCACATTCAAAACATTCCACAATAACCAAAGTCCAAATCACAGCACCAATAAGTATCTGAAATTTGCTGAGAGGACAGGCCACCAATTGATTTATGAAGGCAATAGAATGGGCGATTTGAACCCAAATGCTTGGAAATAAATTAGTATCACAGAGTGCACCAATCTACAAGGTGAAAGGAACTCACAGAACTAGCGGCCATGATGATCAAGATCGCTTATCGGTTATACATCAATCCACGATATGGTAACAGTCATAGATACCATGTGCCTTAGTAGTGTCATTAATTGGTAAATTGCCATTCAACCTTTTTTTTAAAGAGCTGAAAGCAATCTAAAAATCCTCAGTGCTTGTATAAGTGGCTCTCATAACATATAAGAGGAGGGGTGTTGCTCTCAAGAACTAATGGCTTTCCATTCTTCATTGAATTGATAGGTGAAAAACAGCATGTTGGGAGCTGCCATACAAATGGTGGTGTTGCTCTCAAGTGTCCATTTTCCTTTCATCCACACAAGAAGGGGAGAAAATCCCTGACAAACTTGTGCAATTACAAAGATCATACCCTGTTGCACATTTTTGAACTCTTCTTTCAACACCCAATCAAACAATAGAGAGTCAATTTGTAGCCTCTGTCCCCTAGCCACAGATCAATATACAGTACCACTCCAAAAGTCAGACTCTACACATTATTTGGAAAAAACCTGAAGGGTGAGAAAACAATACATAGCATTTTGTTCCGCTGGTTTTTAGCCCTTGAGTGATTGGATTGGCTGACATGATGAGTAGATATTTGTTGACTGCTAAACAACGAGTTACTCAGATGTGATCAAAAGTTCACAAATCATTAGACCCTAAGCAAGAGATGTTCAGCGAAAAATACCTCATGAAACAGAGTCCAGCACCCCAAAATGTTGCATCATCACGAAGAATATCTGAAATTCCTGAGTCTGGAACCAGCATAAGAAGGAATAGCCATTAACAGATGACACGCTGAAAACTTGCTATTGAATTTCAACAACACCCTAATCTCTTCAAAATGAAACTCATATGCTAGTACCTCAAAAATTGCACGCATGGAGGGAGGTTTAGGGTTTAGGAGCAACAACAGGTAGGACTCCGTCGTTCTGGAATGCGATTTCAGGAACTCTCAAAACTAAAACTTCAAGTGACATTGGAGAGCAATTTTCTGAACTGATCCACCAGATTCGAAGTGTTCAGCAAACAATCAATGCGCAACCAACAAGAAAACATGACGGTAGGAGTCCATCTAGCAGAATATCACCCATTGTGGTTTTGTAGATGCCCTAGAAAATAAAGTTGCTTGCAAGCGAGTAGCATACCAGAGAGATGGTGATCGGCTGCCAGAGTGCAGACTTTTGTGTTGTAGCCACATTGGCTATCATCCACAAGAAGAATTAGCCAAATTTGGCTACAGGTCAGAGAGGAAAGTAGTAGAATTTAAGAATTTTACTATATTTTGATCATCTTATGGAACCTATTGTCTAAATTTCATTTTTTAAAAAATCCCCTGAAATCTGGCGACTTTAGTGCATTTTATTCACAAAAAAAATCCTTTCTGTGAGTCACACTGAATTTGTTCTTTGTTGTCAAGTGGCGAAAATTCACCCGATAAAAAAAAGCTTGGCAAGTAGGGTCGGTTAAAAGAGGGTACATTCCAAACAATTTTATTTAGGAAGGGTAACGAACTAAAGAACACTTTGAAAAGAATACGTCGAAAGCAGCTTACGGCTCAGCAGCAGGGCGGTAGGCGGTGAGTGGCGAAATCCTGCAAGCAGGCAGGATGCGTACAGCCTAGCGCGCATCCCTAGTGTTGTGACCCAAGCGTGTGTGTCTTCTGTTGTGCTGCTTCTGTTGTTGTGTGTGATGCTGTGGTCATGGAGTTATGGTTTCCTCTGCTGTGGCCTTCTTGGCCGGTACGTTCTTCTCCTCATCATCGCTGCCTCATGTTCTTTCAGCATGTTTCTTTTGTTTCGAGAGGGTGTTTTGAAGAGCAGTTTTATGTATCTTGTTCAGGGTTTAGGGATTTAGGGTTAAGGGGTTAAGGGTTTCCAGGTTGAGGAAGGAGGACAAGAAGAAGAAGTCTTCAATAGGCTTCTCAGTCTTTGAATTCAGGTAAGCCCAATGATCCTTTTGGTATTACATCATGATTGAACGCACTTCTCTTGATCCGTCAAGTACATTGGGAATGAATTTTAAATTTTTTTGTTTGGTGTAGAGTGAGCTAGATCGTTGTTTCTGTGATTGCGATGGAGGAGCAAGAGGGGATCGGGATAGAGAAGCAGCAGGAGAAGATGGAGGAGGAAAAGGAGAAGGAGGAGGGTAATAATGCTCCCAAGATGGGTTTTGCAAAATGGGTGGCTGTGAGGCGGAAGTTTGCTATTGATTCTCCTTTTTTCTCTGCTGGCAATGTGGAACGTGAGCTTCTTGCAAAACAGGTATGTTGATTATCCCTTGGTTAGCTCTCTCCCTCTCCCTCTCCCTCTCCATTTCTTTCCTCTCTTTGTCATGGAGGTATCATTGTCATGGAGATCTTGAATTCTGGAATTTAATGGATCTGAATGTTGTCAAAGGCCAGATGGGTGATGGCAAGATTAGCGAACAACAATTTTGTGGAAACTGACAACTGACGCTTTATCACAGATCTCGCTGGAGATTACAGAGGAGGAGCAATTTCATATAGGTCGAATGGAGGAGGAGCAAATATGGTGAGCATTCCTGTTTGTGTCTCTAGTTGTGTGTTTGTGTTTTTTCATCAACTTGTAACTCTCCCCCTTTCCTAATTCCTTTCAGCAAGCCAGCGAAGAAATAGGTTGATTCTAACCAAAGGTGGTTTTAGAGAAACATGAAGAGACAAGTCTTTGATGACCAGGAGGACAAACACTCTGATAAGTGCAGTTGTTTTGCAGGCAAGTTCACTGCCCAATTGTGGGTTGTGGGACTAAATTGCGAGGTCTTGGAGACCTGGAAGCACACTATGTCTCACGTCACACAGCCACCTGTTCTGTGTGTGCCCGGATGTTTCCAACAACTCGTCTTCTCAATCTCCATGTTTCTGAGACTCACGATTCTTTCTTCCAGGCCAAAGTGGCTCGCAACTATTCAATGGTATTTCCTCATCAACCCTGGAAGCTTTCAGGAACTCAGTCATTTGTGAATGTTTGATGCTAACCTCCACCCACTATGTGTGCAAACATCATGCTCCCATTGCAAAGGACTGTTGTCCATAATCATATTGTGCATTGCTTTATTCTGACTTGGTCCCTGGGATGAATTCAGTACGAATGCCTGGTGGAGGGCTGTGCAGGCCGCTTTCATACGGACATGGCAAGGCTTCAACATCTGGTAGATAAGCACCGTTTCCCTCGCTCATTCCACTTCCATATTAAGAAACATGCTTCCCAGCGCCAGCGCCAGCGATACCGAACTCATCGAACTCCATTTCCTGACAATGGTCATCATCAGTCAAAGCAACCATCTATGATGTCAGAGAAAAGTGCACATAAGAAAGCAACAACAGGTCCAACACCAAGTCTATCAAAGGGAATTTCTGAAGTGCAGCAAGCAGGCACCCCAGAAGATGGTACAGGAATCATGGATTGTGGATCAGATCTTGAAACACGTATGAATGTGGATGAACTGACAACAGCAGTATCAAGACTGAGCACTATTGCAAAGGAAGCTGACAACACACCATCTTTGGTGAGCTTTGGGCATAGGCGTGGCCATCGCATGCCCTTTCTCTCAGGGCAACAAAGCAACCCCTCTGGGCGGAGTAGAGGTAGTTCACATGGAAAACAAAGACAAACATCAACAGTCCATCAAACATAACACTTATTGAAAGAGTTTGAAAATTTCAAATTTGAATTGAGCAGACAAGTAAAAAGCACAACCCTCATGTTTGGCAACTATGTTCACACATGCAACTTTTCTCACTGCAATAGGTTGAATGATCAAGGTGTGTTTACACTCTTTCCAGTCTGCCATGGTCTTAAAAAGAACTGGTTGAGAATGGAGGCAGTTTGTAGCTTTGATTTCAGGCTGGTTCTCTGTTAGGCTCTCAGTTCATTGGCACTTTATCTAGCTGTGCTCTTGGATGTTTCAAGTGAAAATCCCAATGTGAAACAGACTAATGAAAAGTATGCCTTGTATGGCCATGGATCATCCCTAGCATGTATACCATTTCTGCAGATATTACAAATGGGATATGCCTGTTGAGAATTATTCCTGATGTGCAATGCATAAGGGGGCTCCACGAAGAATTTTCAGTTGTATGGATAGCAAGATGAAATTTGTTGTAAACTATGACACCCAAAGTGTTAAAATCAGCGTCAAGGGCAAAGTTGTTGGTAGTGCTTGAAAATCTTTGTATTCAAAGTCTCAACTGAGTAAAAGTGTTAAATTATTCATCAGTCAGTGCTTCATCACACAGCTAGAACTTAGATGTGATCTTTGTATTCAAAGTGGTGCAAAGATCACATTTAAATTTTAGTTGTGTGATGAAGCATTGACTGATGAATTACCTAACACTTTTGCACAGTTGATTGCATCTGGGGCTGCTGCTAGCATGCTAGATTTATGGCTTTGGATGATGTAGATTGTGTGTGCCACCTTGTGATGAAGTGATCATCATGAATTCTATTTGGCAGAAAATCATAGGTGATTTAGTAAGCTACATCTCCATCTGTATCAGTCCTGGTGGTAATGTCTCTTATCTTTCTCTATACCTGGTTTAACTATGAGCTTGCCTCTTCAGCTCAATGAAGTCATTGGACATGCTTTATTGAGTGTTATTTGGTTTAGAAGTGGGAATTGCATGGTCTGGATCCTCCTCAACTAATGATGCTTGAAGGAGAGGTATACCTGCAGACAGTTGTTAGGTCTCTTTTCCTGGAAGTTGATCCCTCTGAAGTTACAGGGTCCCCTCACATTGTAGACAGGGTATTTTCATTTTGTTTTGTGTCCACAACCAAAGCCTGAGTCATTACGATATCTTTGTTGCAGTTGTCAGTGGAGCTGTAAGCACAGTGAAGATGTATGTCTTTGCACTCAGGTCAGCCTGGGTTTGCATTCACCACTTTTCATGGACTTTATGATTCAGTGACATTTCATATCTACTTCCACCTTCATGGTACTCTTTATCCTCATTATCTTCTCAATTTGGAAGTGCACACGGCTACACCTGCCAGCTCTGAGTCTCTGGATGGTGTTCTACATGTTACATGCATGGCCAACAAGTTGTGACCTTAAGGTTGTCTGTTGTCAAAGCAGGTTCTTGCAACAGTATTTTCTGCAGCTTGTTGTAATCAGAATTGTCCAGGCCAGAGCATCGCTGTTGTTTTGTCTTTGGATCTTCAAAACATAAACATTCTAGAAATCGAATTGCCTTATTGGTAGGAATGCTCATCCTCCTAAGGTGAAGTTTTTTATTTTCACTGTTGTCTGGTGCTATTGGGGTTCTCATCATATGAATTTTCCTAGCTCTCTAGTGCTCTTTAGACTAATATTTACAGCTTTAACTTGTACCTGCAAACTTCTACAAAGCAAGCATGCTTAGTGATGCTGAGAGTCCAGCAATATTGTTGCCTTGCTTGTAGGGTTCTGAACATGGAATGTTGCAACCTGGAATTTTGCTTGTGCACAAAATCCCTAGAATTGCTACAATTAGATCATGGGCACATCTTTAAGGAAGATGAAGTGAGTTGTCGATTAGCAAAGAAACCCAACACAGGCTTCCTCAGCAATTGGCATGTGGAAGTGTGAAAATAGCTACTCAAGTGATTATAAAGTTAGCTCTCCACTCCTGTACAATACAGAAGTGAAAGTCTTTTCTTTTGCAAGGTCATTTTGTATTATTGAAGGATTAAGCAACTTCTATGTTATCTGATGCATTTTAAAGGGACTGTCACCAAAAAGGAGGGCAGTACAAAATGCACCAGAACTGCTTTTCACATATGTTCCTTTACTTTCAACAGAAATACGTGAACCAACTTATATCAGCAACCTAAAAATCAAGCTCTACTAACCTAAAACAGCCTCACCAAATCCATATTCTCAAGACTCAAGACTCTTGACCTAAAGACAAGAAGGAGATCAGATCTTTCTGAATCCCCTCTCATGGCTATCATGAGCTTCCTTTGTGGCATTGTTGACATATGGTAGAGCCCACTCCCAACAGAAAGACGTGAACACCCAGATTCCAAACAACAAACGGAGAACCACACTAGAAATTCGTCCACTACTCCCACAGACACAGTTCTGATTTCCCAAATCTTCAGATACTAAAAGGCCTTGACAAGCGATGACTCTATATACCCAACATTGTTCCATGAACAGACCTATTGCATCCCATCACATAGAACCTCGAGAATGAACCAAGACTCGAAGCGCCGGCTACATGCTACCACTCACCTTCCTCAAAATTACAGCTCATCAAGATCCCAAATTAAACTCCAAGTATACAAAACCTAGAAGACAATGCCACTTACAGGTCAGCCTTTAGATCCTCTAGAGCCTGTCGTCAGCTCTCCTTCTTCTTGTCTTGACCTCTATCTAACATACTAACTTACTCGAACTATACTGTCTAATCTCCTTACGCACCGGAAAGGTTCACGAGGAAAGACTAGCACAGCCCTTCATAGATTACATACGAAATGTGCATTTCTCCCCTTGTGTTATACACAGATCCTACTTACACCCCTACAAAACAAATCAGAAGCCAAGACTTAGCTTCCCCATCCATCGAGCAAGATGTACGAAACTTTGAGGTGGAATAGTGGAGCTCTATGTGTAAGTCCAAAGGGAAGACTGCTCACTTGGGTAGGTATGCAAAACTTTGGAGAAATTTTTGTCCATTATGTACCCCCTTTTGTGGTATCTTATGCATAATTCACCTATTTGGTGGGATCTTACATGTAATCCCCTCTTGGCACATTGTAAGGTCCCTTCGAGTAGAAAGAGAAAAAAATTCAAGGGTTTTAGGGAGAAAAAGAGTTTAAATTAGTGTTGTTGGACTTGACCATTTGATGAAGATTCAAACTTGATTAAAATGTTCGCATAAAGCATCAAAAGCACATGATTATTTTCATTAGTAATATTAAACAAGGTGAATTTTGATGACGTGTCAATCCAAAATTTTAATGAAAAAATCAAAAAACCAAAAAGAAGTCATTCAAGATGATCCAAGCTTAAATTGGCAATGGTGATATCTACCAAGAAATTATTAGCTTATTATATAAGAAAGTAATAGATAAATACACAATAATTAACTAACCTAGCTTGGCCAAGATGGCTTATTAGCTAGGCCTAAGTCTAGTTAATTTCAACTATCTCAGTTAGGTAGGTTAATCTACTACCTAAAATAGGTTTTGTTTAAGTAGGCTAATTATAACTTACTAAGTATGTACATGGGCAATCTAACTAAGCAGGTGGGCATGTATGCATTTTAACTAGGTAGATGGTGAGCACACCTACTTACTAGCAATTTATTTATAACCTTCATATTATCTACTTACATTATAAAGGATTTTATTTTTCATGTATACATAATAGGCTAGTTATGTTAAGTAGGTAGCCTTGGCCTAATTATTAAGGTATCTAACCTACATAGGTTAGGTAAATTATATTTTAAACTAGGTTGGGTTTTGACTAAAACTATCTACTTAACCTATGTATTTAATTATAAGTAATAGGTGGGTAGGTTATGTAAATGACCAATGCACCTACCTATTTTCAACCTACTTATTTATACTAATTTACTAATGTTCAACCCCTTTTTTTTTAATATCAAAACTATTGTTATTCAAAATTGACAAGTTTTTTCAGCATATTGAATATAGTCAAAACAACAGTTTAAAAAAACACTAATCAAAATGGACATCTGAAAATTGATTTTCCAAAATGGAAAGGGGGTTCTTTTAATAAAAGCATGGTTTCTTATAGTGGTAGCCCAAGTTTTTAATGCAAAGGTTATTTAGTTCCAGCTTTTTCGCTATATTAATTATCATTTTCCTCTTTAAAATTATCACGTGATTTTTTATGAGGTGGATATAACGTGTTTCAAATTATCACAAATTAAAAATGTTGAATTCTATCATTTCTAAAAGGATTTGAAGTAATTTCAAACAATGAACCAAGGATTGAATTTAAGTTGAAAACTTATTGTTTAATATGTTTAAAAACAAAGTGACAATGTTCATTGTATGGTTTGCAAGATATATGAATCATTTGTTTGATCATGTTACAAAAATGTAATGAACCATGTTGAAGGTTCATAACAATTTAAATATTTGCAACTTGCACAATTAGAAAATTTAAATCCAAATGAATTTAAGTATTTTATTTTGAATATTTATGATATTGAAAAAAGTAGTTTAATTATTTTCTTGACATACAAGAATGATATAAGACATTTCACATATGCATGATTTAATTTTTAGTGTATTTTCTTATTGTGAAGATAAATTACATATATTAATATCAGTCAATCATATAGAAACTTTCTATATATGTATAATTACTAAAAATTAATTTATAATTTCAAAATTTATAGATTAGAAATATTTATTTTAATAAAGTAAAAAATATGTTTACAATAATGGGAGTTTTGTTACATGACTTCATTTTTTATGATTATCTTGAAGATTTATGTACCAAGGTTCAATGGTCAAAAAATATGTAAATGATATGCAAGTGTGGGCCCATGATGAGAATTACAAGAAATTTGCATGTGTTGGTCAAAGGAATGCTAGAAATATATTTTCAAATAATTATACAAATTTTGCGCGTAAATTGTTATTCATCTAAAGTCATTATGAAAGAATTTGAATTCAAAAGAATAAAAACCAAGAATGGGGACAATTCAAAAGTTGAATTATGAAAAATATTCTTTTAAAATCAAAATGCAAGACAATAATGATAATGACATTTGTTTTATATTATGGTTGCTAAATGGTAAATTTTTAATTCATTTGTGCTTATTGAACATATAAAATAGAATTATAATTTTATATTGATATTTATATAATACAAGACCTATGGACAATGTGATGACAAAAGGAAACACATTTTTTGTTTGTCAAAGTGAAATCAAATTTGAAACTAAGAATGGAACTACTTTCATGTTGCAAATTACTCAAATTTATCATTATACTTTAAAATCAGTGTGATGACTGATTTGGTATGGCATTCTTGCAATAACAGTTGTTTCAAATTTTAATTTAAAATAAAGGTGATTCATATTACATTGAATACAATAATTCTTTTGATGAAATTCTTTATTCCTCTTTAAATAATCAACAACCTTTTGGTAAGTTTTCATCTTGATTTTTTTAATCATAATCATTTATAAATTATGGCTTTAGGTTTGAAGTGGAATCTTTAACTTTTTTTATAAAACAAGTTCACCAATTTACATAATAAACACCCAATGGCTTAAATAACTAATGATGATGATTAGTATTTTAGTTATCCATAAAGTTCTCCTCAATCCCATATTCTATATCACCCTTTATTTCAACTTCTATTGTATTATAGTATTTTTTATTTGTTCTTACATCTTATTATTAAAGTTTCATTTGAATTTTCTTTAGGGTTCACTTGAAGGTTTCTTTTAGATTTTTCTAGATATTGTTTGGAATTTTTTTTTAAAGTTTTCTTTGGTGTTTTTCAAGTTTGTTTTAGGATTTTTTCAAGCATTTGTTTCAAAAGCTCATTTAGGGCTTTAGGGTTTTCTTTCAGGGTTTTTCAAGGTTTTCTACTTGGGTTTATTTTTGGCAATTTTTTGGGGGTTTCTTTTAATATTTGTTTCAAGGGTTATTTTGAGATTGTTTTTAGACTTCTTTTAGGGTTTGTTTTAAATGTTCCTTTAGGTCTGTTTTTAAGGTTTGTTTTGAGGACACTTGGAGGGCTTTTCTAGGGTTTGTGTCAAGGGTTCTTTGAGGGCTATTTTAAAAGTTTCTTATAGTTTTTAGTTCAAAAAGTTTTTTATTTAGGGTTTGGTTCAAGATTTAATTAAAGGATTTTTGAAAAGTTTGTTGTGGTTTATAATTGTGTTTCATGGCATTTTTTGACATCAATGATTTTTTTAGCTCCTTGTCAAATAACAGTGAATAGATGTTCCACATTACACACAAACAACGTTACATTGTGTTTATAGTTATAGTTGGAGTGGTAGAAACAAGAGCATTGTTCAATGCAAACGAATTGGATCCAAGTGTAAGACAATCAATCAATTAAAATGTTGATGTTTGGGATGTGTTCACCACAATGTGATCAACTTTAGGTTTATTGCATGTTCAAAGAAAAAAATTGGAGAGAACATAATAGGAATGCAATTTGTTAGGTTTTTTATTGTGTAAATGATGACAAAGAAGCTGATCCTCATGGAAATCTTCAAATCATGACATGTTTACTTTGTTACAACAATCATGTTCATGCTCTTAATCCAAACACAAAAGAAAGAAAAGGATTTATAACATATTATAAGATAGGTGGTACAATAGTTTTAAAAAAATATGTGGACAATGATCATGCAACAATTGGCAACCTAAACAAGTGACTATTGGGTTATTTGAAACAATAAAAATTATTGATCAAGCCTTGGCCACCAATCTGAAAAACTACTTTATTAATATGGATTGAGGAAAAAAAAAATTACATATGTGAAAGATGAAGGATCAAATTTAACAAAAATTATGACAAATGTCTTCAAATCAATTATTAAATGTGAAGTTTTAAGTTTAGATGAAAATTTCCAATGCACTTGTTTTGGCCATATTTTTTTTAAGCATGTTAGTATGTTACAAGTAATGAAAAGGATTACAAAAGCTTTTAATTTATTTCTATTAAGTTTGCCTAGTTAGATTTGCAAAATTATATAACTTGGCCTAAAAAGTTAGGCAAGGGCAAACATAGATGGAATAAGGCATGTTTAAATTTGAACATTTGTGTTAGAAAATCTTCAAGTATATGATTGAGTTTATAACTAATATTCCAATCACTAAAAAAAAAAGATTAATAGTGTTAAAGTCATTATAGACAAGTCGTCTAGGACAATAGTCATTTTGAACATGATCTGGCACAATGATGTGACAATTATCATCCATTAGTCATAAGGGACATATGTGAAATCATTAATGATAATTTTGTCATTATTTAGTTGTTTTTTATTATTACAAATTCAACTCCAAAAACTTGGGAAACATTATTTTAAAATTTTATGATATTTATTATTAAAATTTTATTATATATGATCTAAATAATAATATGTATTTTTATTCTTATTATTTATCATCGTAACAATTGTTGACACATGTCACCACCTAAATTAGGTTTAAATATTTTTTTAATTGGGTAAGTATACCATTTAATTTACCCACTTAGGCTTGCTTAAGTAACCACCTAATTTAGGTAGTCTAAGTAGGTACGGAAAATTTGATCAATATTCCAATGTTGACCGCATGTCAATTGTGAAGTTTGATATATAACAATATACAGAAACTGAGGATGGATAGCACAAGTTAGTGATGGTGATGATGATAGCACTCTATATTGTTCACCCCAGTTGGTGCACTCTTCACATGCCCTTGCCACTTCTTCCTGGCTAATAGCACATAACCCAGGCTAGAATAAGGGCAAGGGTAGTAGTACAGTAACAGGCGTTCCTCAAAACATGGGACCAAAAGTAAAAGCACCTGGTGAACATTCCTCAAAATCTGCAACCTTC
>Ga0209208_10008618_pt1 | contig 13564 bp, 7 predicted proteins | sample S1TSphfallax_3_FD_187694 | JGI IMG/M metagenome (GOLD analysis project Ga0209208, IMG submission 187694) | Host-associated microbial communities from peat moss isolated from Minnesota, USA - S1T2_Fd - Sphagnum fallax MG (SPAdes) (version 2) | ecosystem: Host-associated > Plants > Peat moss >...
GACTAAATTTTGATTCCTACTTGATTGTGCATGGCATTTGTTTGTTGAATTCCTTAAAACAAGTTCCAATAGCATCATGATTTCAAATGATTTTTAAATGCCTTATAGCATCTTGGTTTATGAAATGAAATGAAAACATAAATGATTTTAAAATGTCTTCTAGCATCTTGGTTTCAAATGATTTGAAATTGGAAATAAAAAAGAAAATGTTAATTTCAATAATGTTTATATTTTTATATTTTAAATAAAATTTCAAATATATTGGAAATGAACTTTCACAAAGGAGTCTTAAGTGTCTTAATTAAATATTGTAATACGTTTTCACCCATGGATTAAAAGAAGATAGTTTGTTTTGTTTGTCAGTTTGAGATCTCCCAAAACACACCCCCTCCCCCATTTGTGTCATGCTCTTGGTACTATTGGAAAGCCCCTGATGAGTAGGGGTGCATTAAGATGGTTTTGTAGTATTTAGACCTACATTGGAAGAGATATTGAATATTGAATAATAAGAAATTCTAGTGAATTTAACTTGAAATGAGAAATTGCTTGGGTAGCAAGTTCACTCTTGACATAGGGCACACTAGTTAGTCCTAAACAAAAGACAGATATTAGGGAAATGATTTAAACCCAAGGCTTTACATTCAAAGAAATGATATTTAACCACCATATACAACACCTTTTTATTTGAAGCATATGTCATAGCCAAGCATAGTTAAAACATCTACCATGATTTGATGACATCGACCCACCCATTTTCTGAGTACAAATGTAACATTTCTTGGGTTTAATTTGGTGACTTATGCGCTTACTCAAGAAGGTGACAAGTACCAGTGTGGGTGATAGTTCACCCTGGTCTGTTGTCAAGCCAAGGAAGCCCCCCAATTTACAAAGCCATAGTTCTTCGAAAAAAATTTAAAAATTCTGGGCACCTCATGTGTAATTAAACAGCTTGCCCGTGTAAACTTTTTGGGTAGAATATACAAAAACTTACCACTTTGAAGGTGAATTTTGTCCATGATATTTAGTGTAAAGCAATGTTGGAGGAGTGGGGGGTTTTGAAAGTAAATGCCCATCTGAGGCTGAGCCAAGGGGTGCTTATTTTTGAAATCAATATAACCCAAAGGAGGATATTACAATATGTCTATTTTGGGACCATCAAAAGCTTGAATAAATGTTTTTTGGTCATGGACCAATCAAAGATGCCTATCACAAATGGGGAAAAAAAAACCTTTGATGGTCCCCACAATTGCTGTCCACCGCATACAGTACCAGGACATATTTGATAATCCATTGTCAAATATTTAATTAAATTCCAAATTTTCAATTTGAGAATCAACACCCATTTTTAAATTATTTGTCCATTTGACAAAGATTAAGATATTAATTAGCAAATCAACAAAGGTAAGTTAGACTAGAGGAGGAATAATTAATTAGCAAATCAACAAAGGTTAGTTGGACTAGAGGAGGACCTTTCTCTTTGTTGTGCAAAAGCTGGCTTCTCAACAAGGAAGGTGGCAACATGTCTCCAATCTCGATGTTGTTGAAAGTGCGTGGGCATCTTTGAGTGGACCCATTACGAATGTCACACCCCAAATCTTTTAGACTAGTTGAATTTCAAAACAATATAGAATTCACTTAAGGAAGGATTTTCATTTTATTTTTTCTAGGAGAAGATTATTTAAGTCATTTAGAATTTGAAATTTTAATTATATTTATTAAAGTTAATTTTAATGTGGACAACGAATGCACAAGAAAAAGTTTCAAGAATGTAATCTAATTTTTTTTCAATAAGAACTTTTTTTTTAAAAAATTAATGGTTTTCTTTTGTTCTTATTTTTAAAAAGTATTTCAAATGCCCATTTACTTGATTTATTTTATAGATAATTCCATTGAAATAATTACCATTTAGTTATGAATTTTAAAGTCAAGAAGTTTTAAAGGGCCATTGAAGTCAAGAACACAAAACAAATATACTTTTGCCTTTTATTGTCTCAGTAATAAATCAAGGTCATCCCCCTTGACATTTACTAGATGAACAATGAAAAAAATATAATATGTAAGTGTAAAGTTCATTTAAAGAAAAAGGATTATGAATCGTGTCAAGAATCAAAATTTTAAAATTGCCAATACATAGTACAAGTATTCAAGTGTTTATGATTTTTCATAATTGTGTGTAGAAGTGAAAAAGACATAACCCATATGGTGCAATCCAAAAAACAAACATATAAGTAGAAAGAATTTGATATCTTCAATTGAGTCCAACTTTCTTGTAATTTTATCAAGCTGGGTCCTGGTTGGTCTTCCCAAGGATGCTTTCACCAAAAAGTAAGCTTTGGTAGCTTTTAGTCAAGGTGTACTCCTCATGAAAAAGATTGCATGATTAGTAAGTAGTTCAAAACAATGCAGTTGATATGCATGGATGCGAAGAGAATGTGTATAAAAATCTATGTCAAGATTCAAATACATTTCCGAAAGCAATAGGAAGACAATTATAATGTTATCAATAGACACATGATTTTGGTGTTACAAGGATCCAAACTCCACTTTGGAACAATGTTTCTTTTGGGAACTTTTGTTTATAGCAAAGTGGCTATCATCCATAAGAAGATCAAGAAAAAATGACAATCATTACAAGGAAGATTTAACCAAATATGGCTATAAATCATAAATAAAGTACACTATTTAATCATCCTTCTATATTTTTGGCTACACAATGAAAACCAAATATATGAATAAAGCAATATTCACCTTTTTTTTCTCACTTTTGACAATTGAAAACCTTCAAAATCACTTTTTTTTTTACTCTTGAATTTTGTATTTCACATTTTGATGAAATTTCGCTAGTAAAAATAAAGTTGCTTTGGAATCTAAAGAACAAACAATTACCTTTTGTATAACCTCATTGCAAAAAAATTTAACAATTCATTTATTCAATCAAAATACCTTCAAATCCTTTTGTACCTTTCCCAATTTTATCAATTCTTCCCCCAACACCCATTCATTAGAACCAAACCATGTGACACATTCTTCTAAAGGTGAGTAATCACATTTCTAGTAGTATTCCTCCCCTTCTAGTCAATCCTCCTTTCATGTGAAATAATTTCTGCATAATTACCATTAATGCTATCAATGTGGTTCATAATTCATGTTTGTACACAACTAGAAACATTCATTGCAATTGCCAACACTAAATCCATTTCATAATCATCCATATCATTACTTCTATTTAAAGATATATGTTTTTGTATTGCACAATTGGATTTGACATTTGAAACAAACCTTCCTTCTTTCCCCCCCTTTCTATCTCATTTTTTTTCCTCATTTTGCTTCATCTGTTGTCTAAAAATTTCTTGACTTGTATGAACTTCAAAACATTCATAACTTTGGTTGGTTAAAGCAAAAAAGTTCTAGGATCTAATTTTTTCTCATTGGGCTTTGATATTACCCATGCATTTGTATACATATGTTTTAAATAATAAATTCATTTTTTTTGTTCCATTACTTTTGGTTGCATTTGATGGCAGTTTACATGCAAACAAAAAATGAGATCCAATTACTATGTGCAATGAATCCATATTTGTGCAAGTGATTAAAAAATGTTTTTGTGCAATGTTGGATTTTCTCCTTGGTTCCATTCACATCTCTATGGATGTCAAATGTGATGGTAACTATAGAATCCCATTTATCAATTTCCTCCATTTGGAAATCATGATTTCCATTAGTTGGTCACTACAAATAAATTTAAAATGGTTGAGGACCAGTTTTTCAAAAGCTCACAAGACACCATTCTTACACCAAAAACTATAGTATTTCTGGCAAACGATACCTTCTTCCTTTTCCTTCTCAAGAAAGAAATGTTTGATAAAATGTGAAAGATGACCTTCTGTTGACCTCAACATTCATTGATTTGTGTGACTCCTCTAATGGAGACAAGATATTATCTCCCTCACCGAAACTTGTTTTTATGCTTCATTTGTTAATTTCATTACTTTCAAAACTTCCCATTTGTCCATTGTCATCGACTTCCTAAAGGAGATGTCCCTACCCTAAATGTTTCAAACACATTGAAAACTATAAATTATGACACCATGATCATTCAAAAGGTCCCTTTCCTTCTAACCAAATTTAGTGGTGACATTTGATTTGAACTCCCACCCTTGCAACATCCAATAGAACATTTTGAACAAATCCAAGGCACGGATTGGAAGCATGATGGCCATGCATAGTGAAAATTCAAGACAACAAACGTCAAGAACAACTTTGGTTTGGGTTTTTGTCATAGTAGATGTTTGGGCCACTTCTAATGTCAAAATGACTCTTGTGTTGAGTTTGTTCCGCTAGTTTTGTGAATGAAATCACTTGGGTAGGTGACTCCACATAGGTTCTTTTTGCAAGTCATTTTGCCCCTAGTCCTCCTATGTGCACACATGTTGCAAATTTTGTGTTGTGTGCATTTCTACGATGAATATAAGTGCAAAATATATTATGTTGTCCACAAATTCATTACGCTTACAAAGGTAATGATTCATTTTAGAAGGCATGATCATCTTGTTCAAGATGACATGTGTAAGGATGGATTGGAGGAGATCAAGGCATTGGTTTAAGATGAGGTCTATTGCACATGACCTAACACAAAGAATTATGTAATTGGATTGTTTGCATTTAGTTTTTTCTTATCCCAACACCTATTCGATTAGGATGGCAATGACCTTAATGAGCTTTCAAAAGGCAAACAATTGAACAAGGTGATGGCCAACTTTGCACCCTTGTGTTTTCTCAACATTCAAAATCTTGTTGCATCATTTAAACACCGTCCTACCAATAAAAGATATATTAACAACATTTTTTTGTTTAGGTCCAAAAGTCATTATGATTACATTCATAACAATTGTTTTCTTGGACAATTGTTAGATTAAAAGATGTTTTTCTTTAAGATACCAATTGATGGTCTTGCTAAGAATGTCGATTTAGATTAGCAAATGCAATTTGGTGGTGATTTGGAAAATGAGTGGAATATGTTTGATCATTCTAAACATGTAGGAGGACAGACCACCATGGCATGCCATGTTTACAACCTTGCATATTGTAAAGTCTTGACCATTATTCTCCACAACATGTAATCAAAATTAATAAAGTTCAATGTGTTTTGTGGAAAAAGATGAACAAGGTTATGTTCAAACATAACCTTTCTAATATCAATTTCAAAGAATTCATGGTAGATGGTGTGTAGGTGAATTAGAAAGTTATTAAAACAGTTTATGGGTTAATAAATCCCATCATTTTTAAGGCTGGGAAGGAATTTGCTTGTTTCATTGGACCTTATCACTTCATAGACACACCAAATAATTAATCACATCACCATTCCAAGAGCAATATAAGGCATTGTGCCATGAGTACAAGAATTATATTTCTTTGGAAGAGGTGAATGTATGTTATGTTGCAATTTGATGTTGATGGAATTCATTGGGGGTTGCCATTGAAAGTGCAATCCATGAACTAAATAATTGGTTGGGGTTTTGGCAATTTTGTGTCAAACAATGGGGAGGATTCATGCCACATGTAATTTTCCATCCCCTGTTTTTTCAATTTCATTTCATTTTTGTTTATCATCTTGTTTGTCATGTCATGCTTATGTTGTTCATTTTACTTGTTTACAAAAGTTTAGAATGGAAGAGGTTGCTAACATCTTAATGTGTACTTTGTTTGAAATGGTCCATAGTGTTTGGTTCCAAGGTCCAAGCATGATTGGGGTACCAAATTTGAACCCTAAAGACTCACTTCAAAGACTCCCAAATTCACCTTTTTTTTTCATTTTTCCCATAACCTATCTTACATTTCACCCTTTTTTCTCATGTTAAATGAAATAATTTTGTTGAAAATTTTATATAAGCCTCTAAAGTTTCTATTGTTTTCACTTATGAAAGTGATAATAATAAAATTTTGTGGGTCATGTTCTATCAATGGCCCAAAATTTTCATAAGTTTGACTTTTTGAAAAAAATTATATTAGAATAAGGCATTTGGTTCTTGTCACATTCATACATTATATACACAATAGCACTTAAGGTATTTGTTATAAAAATCTCGTGAAAAAAATAAAATTGTTTAAACATTCTTTATGAATTTTTGAACTTTTTTTTTTCTCATGAGACAAAGTCTTGGATTTTTTTTCAAAGACCTAGTAGGAATCCTCAAACTTGTTCAAATTTGACATTCTATAGATAGAATAGTACCTTTGTAATGTATTTATTTGCAAATAAAATCAAACTTTCAATATGAATGTGACATTAAGGTCTGGGGTGGCACATTCAACAATTCTTTTAAACATTCATGTTCAACAGAGATTTTGGTCACTTCATCATTGGAAGATTATGTCATGTAATGTGGTCAAGAAAATGACATAATCTTCCGAGACCTTAGTGTTGTAAGATTATGTGAAAAACAAGGTTTAAAAATTCTGATTAAGTTACATGCAAATTGTGATATGAGAATACTCGTCACATTGTAAATCAGAACAAACAAATTGTTGATCAATTGGAAAAAAATTAGGATCTGTGTTATGGGTCGGCAATGAAGTCATTTTCTACATACCACAATTCCTGTTTCCTTTTTCATCAAAATATGGTGACTTCCTAGGATTCACACTGCCATTTTTTTTCACAAAAATTTAGCCCCAAAAACATAAGCCACAATTTAAGGTTTCTAGCTTTTACCAACTGGTACAACAGACATCATCAATTGTGATAAAAACCTAAATAGAGTGTACAAATTGTAAGGGGATGACAACAATTGTACAAAAACCATGGCGCAATTGCAGAACACAATCCTGGCCTTTTTGCTGCTCTAGTGCATGTTTCTTAAAACATCAAACCCCAGGGCTGGGTCCTTTGCACACACATATATATATAAATAACCTCATTGCAGTTCACAGAAGCAATCACTGCACCATATTCAAAACCCATTTGAGTATATATGGCAGGGTTAAAAATTGTAAGACCCCCTCTTTTGATTATGGTCCAAACGGACAGAAGTTTTAGTCGATTCTCCACGTGTCTCTATTCATCTGTCTGTCTGTCTTCAAGTTATCAAGTGACTCACAGAAGTTGTCAGAGTGAGAAAACTTAGGCCAATGGTGGTGGTTGGTGCCATCTAAACACTGCAACTTCCCCCTGGCAAAGTTGCAGATGCAATTGCAAGAAAATTGGTTTTTAGGGAAGGAGGGCTGCCCTGATGATGATGATGATGTCAAGTTGGAAAATGCAGTGCCAAGTTGGATCAGCTCTTGCTTCCTGTGTTCACTCTTTCCACTTTGATTGCAGACCTCAACTCGGGCTCTGGCCCCTGTATTCAGTTTTTGTCAAGAGGGGGCTGATTCATTACAAGATAGTGCTTAGGTCTTGTTGACTTGCCATTGGGTTCCCTAGTGACACCAACTAGTGTGAGATACTACTGGGCGTAAAGACGGGCAATGCAGATCCACGAGAAGAAGACCTATTCTCAGGGCCTGGTTGCTTGTGCACCGCTGATGATCTTGGGTCAAGAGGAGGCTTGGGAGGTAAGATCTGTGAACTGTGCCTTCTAGAACTGGCTGTATCCCTGACTGGAAGAATAGGGCCATCATAAAATATTGATGTCCCAGCATGACTTGTTGTTTGTGACCTGCCGCTTGGCAAGAGTGGAGACCGACTGCGTGTCATCGCTGGACTTTGTGGTGCTGACACTTTACCAGGACTCAACTCTGAAGATGCCATGTCTCCTGCATTGGACACTGAAGATGGGGACATTGAAGTCTCAAGCCACGTCCCATGACGAATCTGCTGTGATTGGAAAATGGAAGTGCTGACTCCTCGACCACCAAACTCAATCCTGGTTGGCAGCCTACCAGTGGTTCTGGGATCAGCTCCAAGCCTGTCCATCCCTGGTCTATTCCAAAACACCGAGGATCTCCTTATGTCTTTAGCAGATGTGTTTCTGCCAGTGTCATGCAAACCCCTTCCTCTGCTTGACCACATTACTTCATCTGCACTTTCTCCACCTGAAGGCTCATACCCATCACTAGTTACAGCTCCAGGTGCCCAACCAGGGTTGGAGCTAGCAGCAACAGCTGGTGGGTGCGATAGCCTAGTGCCATGCTGTGGCAGCCTACTTGATTTCAAGCCAGATTCAGTAATGATTGAGGAGGAAGCTGAGGGAATGGGTTTTCCGGAAGCCTCAGCTACAATAGTCTCAGTGATTGATGGGTTTAAACTAGTTTCAGCCACTGATGGGGTTGCACTAGTATCTGCCATCTCAGAAGGGCCATCCTTGCGCTCAGTGGGATGAGGACTCATGACAATAGAATCAGCAACTGTAGAGCTAGCACTATTGCTGCTCACACTGTTTTTATTCTCCATCCCAGCATCAGCCAAATCAGTTGGCAGAGCTGATACCCTGCCAGTGCGAATAGGGGCTAGCCCTGATTGAAGCGAAGGCAAAGCAGAAGGAAAATCTTCTCTTCCTCGACGCAATCCTGTCTTCAACCCATAGTCAATACTCAGGCTGCTTCGGCTGCTGATGTTGCTGCTGGAGCTGTAATCTGTCTCTGGAATTCCACCAACATCACGTGTCCCCAGAGGTTTCAACACAGAAGAATTCTCCCGAGCCTTGGCTGCTGCCCGTGCAGCTTCATCAGCATTGAGCTTGGCAAGCCTCCAAGCACTGATCCTCACAGTTCCAGAACTCCGCTTTGGTGGCCGCCCAGCACCCATTGCATCTGGATCTTTGGTAGAAGGCACCCTTCCAGGTGCTAAATGTGGAAGAATTTCATCCTGTCAAATCACCAAGATCCCATGATTTTCCACTTCTCAGAAGCACAAATAATCTGAAACTAGGTTGGCACTGTTTCAACATGCAGTAATGGTCTTAGTAGTCATGTAACCTGTGACTGTGGTTATCAAACAGTCTCCTCCTTTAAGATGGGTGCATTAGTGTCTCATGTAGTGGATGTTTGGATCCATCTAAGATATGCACTACTAACCTAATCACTGGAGGCATAGAATTGGTGTTGGATTTAAAGAGAAACCTGATGCTCAACAAATATGCGGGGTGGTGTACACCACCCACCCCGGTATTGAAGACCCACAGAGCTTGAGCCACTCATGCCTGTAGCTGCAGAGCTGGAGTGTGATGAAGCCATGCTCTGCTCTCCATCACCAAACATGGGAGACTCATTCTGAGCCCTCATCGCTACCACATACTCATATGTTGTAATGCCCTGAAGCCATAACACGCATGTCTGAAGGTCACATTTGAAACTTCAGCTAACATCATCGAACTACAGACTTGGCTCAATGAGTTAAGACATTATCACACTCATATCTCTAGCTTCCTCTGCACTACCACCCAATGCCTTTATTGACAGTGGTTCCAGGCTTATGGACTATTCAATTCAAAATAAACTCAACAAAGCAATGTACAGAAAATGCACCTTCTTTATGAGAAGTAGATGGAAGAAGAAAAGCTCGCCTAAAGGCACCGAAGCCAGTAATGCTACTATTGTGCAGATGGCCTACACACGCACACACATTCATGATACAGCCCATGTGAAATGAACTTCCAGGAAGAGAACAGGTCTGCTGCACTGAACATCTCTGACTCTAGTTTAATAGGTTAACACAAAAATGTACAAAGCTCCAACATACAAGTTAACGAGAGATTCATGAACTGCAACACAAACCAAGTGTGCTACAACAGGTAAAATTGATCTAGTTGAGAAACTAAATTAAAGACTGCAAGGGCTGATAAAATTACCACAACAGTTGCAAATGGGGCTGTTGAGAAACCATTTCCAAGCTTGCTGATAATCTGCTCCTCAGTTGCTCTCTTGTCCACAAAACAGCGTACAAAGACTGCTGCTCCAACAAGAAACTCCACAGCAAGCTGAATGTTGGCCCAACACATCCAAACAGAGAAACAGCTGAATAAGAGGTTCACATGGATGCATGATCAAAAAAAAAGCAGCCTCAGTTCTCTGTAATGGAATGTGACCATCAGAAGGCCTTGCAGAAGGTATAGTAGTCTCAGTTCAACTGGTAACAGGCTTACCAATGCGAGGCTTGTAGCCATAAGGACTACAAATGTAGTGTAGTTCTTCTTTCCCACACAATTATTCAGCCACTGCAAGCACCAGACATTGTATCAGTACAGAGGAAACAGAAAGGAAATATTTGCAATGCATATCTCAGCACTCCTGGGAAATTGCATAACCCTGAGCAGCTGCAGCAAGGTAACTGCCACCTCTTGAGAAACATCAAGATACAGGCAATCAGAAGTCCGATTCTAGTCAAAAGAGCACCAGAAGTAAATCTAAGCGTGTACCCGACAATGGTGGTCAAAGCCATCAACACACTTGTCACAGCTCCGGCAATGCTTGCTAAATTTCCGAACCTGCCACCCCATGACCCAAGAAAACTGTTGAAATTCCACAAATAAACTAACAATACATAATAAGATCTTGCAGTGTAACAACAACTTGTAGGTGTGTCCTGGAGCTTTGGAAACAAAAAGACAGCATTGTGCTTCTTACAGGCTGCCAAGTCTACATTCAATAAGATCTTGCAGGGTAACAACTTCAAAGTAGAACTCTGTTCTGATGTGCTGATCTGAAGCAACAAGACTAGTTTCCTCCACAAACTCCCGCAACAAACAGAGTCCATGTCCAAACACTGACTTACCACAGACTCTCAAGCTCCTTACCTCCGCATTACACAGGGTGCAAAACAGGACATCCTCCTCTGGAACAGGTTGCTGCAGCCTGCCTTCATTAAAACATTTGTCCTCGATGACCATCCAACCACAGCAGAGCCCACAAAACCCGGCAAAAGAGCACAAACTCGGTGCAGCACTCCAACCTACCCTCCCTTGTTCAGCATATGATGCTCTCCTGTCATCCTTTTCTGATTGAAGAACAGAACGAGGACTGGAAAGAGCCGGGGACAAGGGAGCACCCGTCACTGCAGGTGTCATTGCTGCTGAAGCCTGGGAGAAGGAGCTCTTCTCATCATGCTTGGATAAGGGCTGATTTCCAAACACTCCTGGGTCTGCTGGGTCAATTGCTGAGCAGCGTATGTACAGAACGAAGACTGTGAAAGCCTGCAATGATGATGATTGGGGGGGGTGAATAGACAAGAAGAAGAAGACTGTGAATGCACAGAATGATGATGGGGGGAGAAAAAAGACATCAAGGAGAAAACTGTGAAAGCATGCAATAATGCTGATGATGATGATGATGATGGGGGGAAAGGAAGACATCAAGAGGTGTTTTTTCAGCTCATGTAGAGCAAGCAAGCAAGCTGCTGGGATGTGAACAGAAGACTAAGATGGGAAATTTCTTACCAGGGGAGTGTAGATTGCATATGCGGCAGCATCCAATCCCCTGGTCCACAAGAACGGAGCCATGAAGATGTAGAAAGCGATGACCAGCAAGAAGAAGATTGTGATTGCCACAACCTGCAAGCACAGAATGCCAGATGCCACAATGAATGCTCACTGGGAAGTCTACGTGCGGGAGCTCAATACACTCCCAATTTTGTCTTCCAATCCTCTGACATCTGCCTTGGATGCAAGACACTGGAAGATCGCATTGAAGCTTCTATGGAGGGCCAAAGTCTCGAGAGAGCTCGCTCCCAGAGCTGTAGTTCGGATGAGAAGACATACCTGGAACATGTGTGCGGGAAGCTGCCAGCCATGACGACGCACCATGAGTGCAGCAGGGAGGCAGCATGCAGCACGCTCGTCGACGCGACAGAAGAACCCGCATTCCAAGCACCAAATGATGAGGCCCGTCCGTTGGCGGCCTTTTCCCTGGAGGGTGGATTATCTTTCCTAACAAACGCTAAACTGCGCAAAGAACTCCACCACTGAACAGAGTTTCTAGTCTTCTACGTCCTCTTCTCACGCAAGAAACAACAAGGCAAGATGCACACAAACCCTAAAAGTAGTTCTCCTCCACCACAATGAGGCGTCTGCCATTATTCTCTTTTCTTCTTCTTCTTTTCACCTCGGCCACGATTCCCCAAATCAACAGTTTCCGAGCAAAGAAATATTCTCTGCCAATGCGATGAAATGTCCCCTTGATGAAGCAATTCGACAAGAGATTAAACAAAACGATGCAACAGTAGTTTCAGGTCACGACAATCTTGACCACAAATGCCATGGAGCCAAAAAGGAAGAAGAAACAAATGAAGAAAAAAACTCAGGGGGCCAAAAAAAAAATAATAATAAAAATGAAAAACCTCTACACTTCCCCGGAGCTCAACGTCGGTATGCGAGCAACAAAGCTCCAAAAATCGACGGAGAAAGCCACGCAACAACAAGCGGGAAGTGCGACAAACTCGCAGACGCACACCAACTCTCTCTCCCCCCTCTCTCTCTCTCTTCATTGCGAGGGTCTCGCCGAAAGGAGAAAGAAGACAGCGCCAAGCGCTTTCCATACCGGAACGTCTACGAGAACGCCATATTACGCACCGTAATGTGCGGAATCAGACATCGAATAAGCTGGCGTAACGGACAGAATGCCCTACACATTACGCAGCCTCACGTGCTCCCGTCCTTCACCATAATTCCATTCCACAACAATTTTTTTTTGTAATTTTTCAAAAACCATTACTATGTAATCTCTGTTGTTACCAACGGTAATATCGTTACTTTTTAATTATTACCTTACCTGGGTTTACTTACTACCGCCCAGTGAATTCGACTAGGTACTATGTAGGTACCTACACTGCGCCGCCTGTTCCAGTGACTGCTCCTGCTTCCCCAGGCTACTACTACCTACCACCTGCCGCCTGCCACCTGCCACCTTAAAGGCACGGCTGTCAGGTCGCACCGGGTTTGCAGCGGCGGCTTGGCTTTTTTACTTTTAACATCCACTGTATCCTTCTTTATGGCAAGGTAAGTCAGATTTTCATCCCAAGTCATGTCGGGAAGTCATACTTTGTACATCCATATCCTGTCCGAAAGTCAGACTTCTTACATCCAAGTCGTGTCGGGAGTCGCTGGACTGTTGCGGATGACTTTGATTCCATTCCATTGCTTTTGACCAGCAACATAAACCAGATTATTAACTTCACACACGAGTGTTCATGGATGAATAAGTTTCTTAACAGTCTCCACTGGTTGCTACGGATGATTTGATTTTAGTAAATTTTACCTTTTTTCATCAGTCCGTATAAAACCAGATTATTAACTCCCAACACGTGTTCACGGATGAATAAGATCTTGAGAGGGTACACAACTGGTTGCTGATGATTTGATTTAATTCAATAATTGCTTTTGATCAGCAGTTGCAAAACCAGCTTATTAACGTCACACACACCACTGTTCGTGGATGAATAATCTCTTGAGAGTCTGCACTGGATGTGGATGATTTGATTTGACTCAATTGCTCTTGATCAGGGGTATAAAACCAGATTAATAACTTCACACACGAATGCTCATGGATGATTAAAATATTGCACCTTTAACACTAGGGACCCCTAATAACTCAATGGATTTTTTTTTTTATTTTTTAATTTTTTGGGGGTGGT
>Ga0209208_10008619_pt1 | contig 13563 bp, 5 predicted proteins | sample S1TSphfallax_3_FD_187694 | JGI IMG/M metagenome (GOLD analysis project Ga0209208, IMG submission 187694) | Host-associated microbial communities from peat moss isolated from Minnesota, USA - S1T2_Fd - Sphagnum fallax MG (SPAdes) (version 2) | ecosystem: Host-associated > Plants > Peat moss >...
CATTTTTTTACTCTGTTAATTTTCTTTTGATCAATTCTATAATGAAAGGATTTGTGATAAGTTTGTGAATAAACATTGTGACAACCAAAAAATGCAAACCAAGAAGTTGTAAAATCTCCCAAATAACATCAATAGCATAATGCAAACCAAGAGAAACTTCGATGGAAGTATTAAAAGTAAGATAAAATTGTGTATTATTTGTTCTTGAAATGGTAGATAACTTGTAAAAAATAGATAATTCAATTGTGAATAATTTGGAACTAGTAAATCATGGATTATATTCTCCATTAGCCAGCTTTTTTTTTAAAATTATTTAATGTTATTTGTCATTGATTCAAACATAGTTTTTGCTTGCCTATTTTTTCATATTTTTAAATCCATTAAACAACAATTAGATGCCTCATTTTCATAAATAAACAAATTGTGATATGATTTTTCTTTTTGGTAATGTTTGGAGGTTACAATTTCATTACTTATGATTCCTCTTGACTATTGCCTTTTCCTACAACCTATTTCAACTACTCTTTTGTTGCAAAGTTGTTTTTTTTTGTTGTGTCCTTGGTTGCATTTGTCATCGTGCCTATTGTTGCATCATATGCAACTTTCCTTACATCAACAAAGTAGTTATAAGCAAATTTTCCAATGTTGATGACAACTTTAACTACTTTGTCCTTCACATATTCAACCTATTCCTATGTTTTATCAAGCATGGTGGTTGTAAATCCTTTGCTATGTTGTAGCCTTTTCTTGTTTGTTTTTTTAACTTTATTATTAACATTGTTGGTCATATCCATGGTTATATCATAAGTTTTCTTGGTGGTGGGGTGAAACATGGTAAATTAGACCACAAATGTTGCTTGCAACATAAATGAAAAGTAGGTAAAAAATATGTTTTGATATATTGAACTTTAAAATATTATTTAGTTCAAGGATTAATATGAACGTTTTCTTCAACTTTATTAAAACTTTAAATAAAGAGTACATGTTTAAAATAGGTTTAAGTAAATTCATAGGAATTCACGTAAAGGTCACAATCTACTTTATAGCCCTTATGTAGGTTATAAGTAGATGAAATTTTTATTTTTATTTTATTGAATTAATGGGGCCCTAAAATGTACTTGTGGCTTTTTATCTTTTTCACATTCTAATAAAAATATGTTTAGCTTGTAGGGTAAAAATAAGGTTAAAAAAAAAATTTACCAACCAATTTCAAACCTACTTGTTATCTACTTTTCTAATATTGAATTTTTTAAAATTTTATACTCAACTTACCATAAACCCAATGTAGGCATAAATGTTTTCAATATGAAAGATTTAAAATTTTCTAATCTACTTCATTGTGTTTTTGTAGAAAACTATCATATTTTTAAATGGGATTTTAAATGGACGTATTTTTTAATTTAATTTATCATGTTTTCACTTAGTGTTGATTGTCATGTTTATTATAATTCTTTTAGTCTTATCAACTACATCACTTGCAATTATTTTTCCATTTTCGATGCCTTTTTGTGCATTTTTAGTCACCTTGTGAACATGTTCCTTTCATATGTGTATTGCACCTACAAGATTTGATAAGAAACTAAAGAAAAATATTAATTGAAAAAATGGAATAAAACATATATTCAAATTGACATCATCACACACATAAATTTTTAAAGGGACAAAATGATCCTCATTTTATTGTGCTTGACCTTGTTTAAACTATAAATTTGAAATGGGGACTCAAGTTCTTCCAATATACTACACCAAAAACCAAAACAACCCATTTTAGGAAAGGATTGTTGCATAGGAAGCAAACAAAATTGTTGCATGTTTATCAACATTCACAATTCATTTAAAACCAACCATAAACACATAAAGAAATGTGATTTAAAACCAACCAAGAACACATAAAGAAATGTGATTTAAAACCAACCAAGAACACATAGAAAGATGTGATGTGATGATTAACATTTGAATAAAAAATGAAACACAATTTCCTACTATTCAAAATATAATTTGCTAATGGATCGTATTTTTTTTCAAATAGGTATGTTATCTTGTCATGTCATAGAATACACACATGCAAAAGACATGGACAACATTTTGATGAAAAAAATTCATCTCCACATATGTGCATGGTGGATTCAATATCATATATTGTCCTTGATATATGTCACTAATCATGAACTTGATTTTGTCATATTGATCAGGCCTACTTTAAAAAGTCATAAACAAATTGTTTAGTTTGATTAATGTTTTCGTTACTAATTTTGCTAGTTTGAACTACAATGTTCGAGCTTCCTTACACACATATAATTCAAAATCCACATTTACAAGTTCCTCCTTTCTTCAAATGTATAATCAAATCACTCCTAATTATGTAAGGTATAATTAACCATTTTTCACAATTCATAAAAATAGATTCAATCAAATTTCATTTACAAATTGTAACAATAAATTTTTGGGTCCAATATTGAGAACCATAGTCTACACCTTAAGGAAAATAATTCAAAATAAGATTATCCAAATTATCTATTTACATCTTGTCACAAATCAAAGTGTTGTAATAGAGTTCAATCAAAATGCACAAAAAAATTCTTGCGAATTTTGTGACAAAATCATTAATCATTTGGATCTTGTCCTTTGCGTGCCTTCTTGCAACCTTAGTGTTTTAAATTGCACCATTCATAGTTGCACCAATCTTGTGGACAACTTTTTTTATGGAGTACACAATGTTGCCAATCTTAGTGTTGGCAACAAATACACAACAATTATTATATAGGCCAACAATTAATTCATGACCAACAATTTTACCAAAGTTTTACTTACGACCATGATGAATATTTATACAAATTTGTGTGTGTGCATTTTTTTCTCTGATTAAATACACCTTGGAAATGTTTTTTACCCTCTTCCTTGTAAATCAAATGCAAATAATGCAATACATAATGTTGAAAGTCAAATTTTGCATTGTGAAAGGACATAATGTTGAGGATTCAAGCTCAACTAGTTAGGTTTCATTAGTTACTGGAGTAGGAAAATAACTAGGTTACTTTCACAAGGTTGAATTACTTTCTTTATTTATATTAATTTGGTTATTTGTGGTTTGGTCTTGTAGTTAAATACCTTGGTGTTGATGGTTTGTTTTTCTTTTCTTCATTGCACAAGTTTGTGTATTTCATGTGCCAAGAACCTTGAGGAGTTTTTGATGTTATGTTTTGTGTTGTGAGCATCGTGTTATAGTTTCTTTTCAATAAAGTTCTATGTTTGCACTTGAATAGATCTCCTATTTGTTAACACATAATGCAATGGAAATAAAAAGGATTGTGGCAATGGTAACAAGAGCTCTTGTTGTTATATAATAATGCACTTATACTTATGATGTTATTCACAAGATGGTCTACATGGCTCTTATGTGGCAAATAAAACATTGTATTTATGGTGGTTGAAAGAATGGGTTTAATGGTAAATTTTTTAAAATTATCATGGACCATGTGTGAAGTTATGTCATGATGTTAACTAAAACTATGACATTTGAGTTTTCATCACAATGAAAAAACCCTCACATCATGTCTGTAATTAGTGTTGTGACATAAATTAAAATTGTGGCATTCAAAGTTTCATAACAATGAAATTGAAAAAAATGAAATATTCACTTCAATGGGTGCAAAGTACATTATGTTAGTAATAAAAACAACTTGTTATGTGCAAGTGGATACACATATGTAGTGATGTTGATAGTGGACAAGATATGCAAAACAATTAGATTGATCAAAGTATGGTAAAATCAGACATACAATTACACGGGGAAAAGGTTTAAAATGACAAGATTTTTTTATTGTGAAACCATAAACCCAAAAGACATTAACCTAAAACCTTAAGGAGTTCATTAACCGCAAACCCATAAATATTAACTTTTTTTTGGTATTACAAAAAAAATTACAAAAACAAACCCCGCCCACCTTCCCTTTCACATGGAAAAGGAAGCCATGATGAGAATTTGATCATTAACCCTAAACCCTAACCCCAAAAATCTAAACCTTAAACCTAAGAAACATTAACCCTACAATATCTAAGAACTTTAGATTTAAAACCTAAACCCCATAAGCTTTAACCTTAAACCATTAGCCCAAAATCCAACAAACAATAACCCTTTTTTTATGTTACAATTTGGCAAATAAAGTCCCACCCTCCCTTTCATGTCTCACATGGAGAGGGAAGGTGAGGTAGAACTTAATCATGTGATTTATAAATTATAATTTCACATTTTGGGAAAAAAATAATCCACCACTTAGAATGTCCTAAAATGTGATTAGATTAAAAATATTTTAAACATATGAACATTAGAAGAAATCTTGTTATTTGCAACCTCTATGTTTATAAACTAGATGCAACTATTTGTCGCATGTAACTTTGATTGATTTTGTGTGCAACTACAACTAAATTTTCAAAAGAAATTAGTTGCCCATGCAACTATGTTACAACTACTACCAACTTCATCCACACAAATGGATGGTTTCTATTTCTACTATTGTACAAATACATCATTGTATATATTTATAATTATACTAATGACCAAGATAGTTGCACCAATGATGCCATGTATATCTAGATACAAATGGTGTTGGGGTTTAAATATCTTTCGGAGGATTTTTCTAATTTAAAAAATATATGCCCAACTTATACAAAATGAATTCCATGGAAAAATGGGCCTAAATTTTCCATATTTTTACAAAAAAATTCAAGCTCTTGTTTTCATATATAGGTTTGAACATGTATCCAAGGCTATGGAAACTGACCCCTTTTATCTTCCTAAAATAATTTGTTTTCAATTTTCTTGCACCCCAACAATTCTTACATAAATTTAGTATAAACTTTCAAACCCAATAATGGTAATTCTTGTCAATCATGGTGATATTTGGAGTAGTAAAATATTTTTTTGCACAATGTGTTATTATTGAATGAACTATAATAAATTGTAGTGGGATGTACTATGTAAGAAGAAAATCAAAATTGACATATAGTGAGTTTACATGTGTCACATTTCTATACGTGTCTTATTACCATAAAAAAATCATAACTAGGCTAACTAACTTTTACTTAATCCTTTCATGCACCATCAATTTAATGAATTCACAATGCTTGATATTCATAGAAGAACTTATTTTCTCCACCATCACAAGAACATAAAGGCGCAAATAAACAAAAAAGTAAAGGGCACAAGATAAGAAGATGTATTCAATGTTGCGTATTAATGGTTTTTTGCAACACATCGCAAAAGAAATAGGCAATTAAGAAATAAAAGTAATATAATTTAAACCAATAAATAATTGATAATAAAGAATTATTATTGCAATGGGTGTGAAATTCATATATTTTTATGATGTCCATTGCATCAAAAATGGTGCCCCCAAGCTAGGTTCATTATATTTTGAAGAAATTTGATTAAATTTCAAGCTTCAATGGCAATGAACCAAAATGAAAACTCCAATTTAATACAATTGTTTAACAAATTTATCTATGAAGCTATTGACATAATCTTCAATCCTTTCAATGCTAATAATTTGTTTTCTTTCATTACACCTTTGTGTATGACAATACTTAACAAATGTTAAAACAAAACAACATTAATCAATTTATTTTCGTAACATTTCATAATCCTTTTCACAAGGTGTAAGTATTTTATGAAATTGATTTATGTCTTCACATTGATTTTGAACATGCAAATTTTTTTAGATCCATGTTTCAAACTTAGAACCTTCTTTACATTCCTTGGAATAAAATAACCAAGCAAATGAAAATGCTCTGTGATGTGTTGGCTTTGGGTTTCACCCCAAATAATTTTTTTTTGCAATTTTCCATTCATGTGGAAAATAATTTCATGTTATAAAAAAACTAAAATTCACAACAAGTTTTGCTAGTATTTTTTATAATCATTTTATATTTTAGGAGAGTTCTAGAATGAAAGTGTTTTCTAATGTAATATTATTAGTACAATGAACTATTTTCATGGGATAGAATAATTAGAAATAATTATAATAAAAATAATATTAACGACTATAAATAATATCCTAGTTTAGTTCATTTAGAAAGGCATTTAAAATAATTATTTAGTTATTAATGGTAAATATCCTACTTGCCATTTTCTATTGACTAAGGGGTGAGGCCATCTAGGTCAATTAATCAAAGTGGATAAGGGATGGATGGATTTTCCTTAATTAAAATGTGTGGAAGGGATTAGGATGAGGAGATTTAAGAAGATAAAAAAATATTGGAGGATAAGGACTCAACTTTTGTGTGGTGAACTACCATCTTAAGTTCTTTATTTGTTTCTTGGAAGGAGTAAAAGATTTCCTTAGACTATTAGATCATTAGAAAATGAAACCATTAATAATTATGAAGATGTTTGTGTGTGACATTCTTGTGTAAGAAAGAAGGAGAAGAACATGGAAGAATATTGTACTTAATATTATGTAATGGAAGATGGTTAAAAGTTGTCAAGTGCATTATTTCTTTTTGTTTCTTTTAACCTCTAAGAAGGGAGGGAAAATAATTATTTTTTAGTTGATGTAGACTAATAATTTAGTAGTTTGGTTCTTCTTTTCTTTTATAATGAAGGTATTTTCTGTACTTGCCACTAGGAGATGAAACTAGACCTACTGTGACTTAACAGTAGGTCACCACACCAGTGTGAACACATTAAGTTTTGAGGCCTGATTTGTGTTTTAATTAGCCGCCCTGACTTTTGCGGCGGAAATCTCTCTAGTACTACTACATGGGAGTGCATGGGGAGGTATCTCTGTGTGTGTGTGATCTGAATTACAGGAATTAGGCGGCGCAAATGGTGGTGAGGAGTGAAGCTACATTAATGAGCGGAAGTGGAGAGGATGACGGCAACGATGTAAGGCGGCGTTAATTATGGTAAAAAGGTACGAACGGAAGAGGAGTTTTAAGAAGGATAGCTTGTGAAAGAAGTAGAGTGGAGGAGATTAGAAGAGGACAACGAGATTTGGAGCCAAACAAATTGGCAGGAAAGAGAGGAGGATTTGGTGGAGAGCAAGTTGAGAGGAGATGTATGGAAATGTGGAACAGAGTGTGGCGGATGTGGACAAAGTTGAATTGATAGATAGATAAAAAAAGGGTCTGTTTTTTTTAGAGGAGGGCATTTTTGGACTGAGTGTCTGTTTTGAGTCTGGATGAACAATGCTTAAGGTGGAGAAGTTTAGAGAATAGCTAGAAACTAAGGCAGAACCGAAGATGAGTTTTTGCCTTTAGTTTTGTGTTGGGGATGAAAGAGTAGAGCCGAAGGTGTCAAATGAGCTCAGAGATACATAGATAGATTGCTCTGGATGTCTGTTCTGTGGAGAGACTTGGCTGAGCCGTTGAAATTATCCGTTGCGCTAGCAACTTAGCTGAGTAGGATGTTTGATTTTCATGAGCATACTGGAGTGAGGAAGCTTGTGCTGTCGTGCGAATTCTGTGAAATACAAGATATGAGTTTTGATTTCTGAAATTCTATTTTGTCGATCTGCATAAGTAGAAGTGGTGTCTACTTGTTGATCAGAGAATGTACACCGGAATGCTCAGTGACGAAGTGTGAAGGAAAGGATTGGTGGTGGTGTTCTGTCCCAGAAGCTCGAAAATTGCAATGTTGCTTAGACCCATATAGTAGGTCAGGGTGTTGTTTAATCTTGCACCCTCTTTTTTTGGTATCAGAGCTGGTTTAGATCCACTGCGTGTTAGTGGAACCTGCAGATGTCTAAGTATAATGGTAATTAACATATCATGTCATCGTCCAGTGCAGATGAGGCTGGTGTAGAAGAGTTGACATAAGAGATTTATGCACAATGGATCGTCAATAGGTTTGATTTTTTTACGGTGCAAACTGGACCACAGAGAGGAGCTGTAGTCTTGCGTTTCTTGGGATTTGGCGTAGTAACCCTTGTAAGAATCGACCCCGATGAAGCCCGTGTTGGAGTAGCAGTAGAAGTAGCTCATAGTGGTTTTTTTACACGCGCAGAAGTTTGGTTGAAGGTAAGTGATGGAGCGAGAGGGTGGGCGTCAACATCAGTATTATAGACACAGTACTACTACACCTCGTACCTTGCGTAGAGTAACGCCTATATTCGTTGAGAGGCAGCGTAGTGTGCCTAGGCTGGGAGACATTTGGATTCCCAAACTTTTTGTTTCGCCTAACCATTTTGTTAGATTGTATATTCCCGGTGTGGAAGATTTGTTTCAGGTTAGGGATCGACTGCTCAGGGTGGAACATAGTGGATCGAGCTCCCGCCTCGTAAGCTGGCGGATATGGCGCAACTAAGAGGAAGGGTGGTAGTTCCAATAAGAGTCCACAGATGAGCAAAACTTTTCCATTTTTTCATCTAATTTTGCACCTTTGAGACCAGTAGCAGAAGGTGATCAGTCCGATTTTTCAGTTGAATTCCGGTTGATTCTTTCTTGAAACTATAGAGTGGAGCTGAACTTTTACAGTATGACTAATTCCCAGGGAATGGACGAATTGTTCTAGGGAAGGGACCATGAGGATGTTAATGACTGGGCAGAGAGACTCACCATGGCTGATGAAGTGTGCGACTTGAATGCAGACAAGTTATTTAAGATCGCGAAGCTGAATCTGAGGGGTAGAGCCAAGGAATGGTTCAAAAGGTTGCAACCGGCACTAGCCGATTGGGCGGAATTGAGAACTATGATAGTGTAGAAGTATGGAGATGTGGACGCTGATGACATCAGGATGAGGTTTGATGCCATCAAGCAAGAACCCAAGGAGAGAGTTCAAAAGTATTTTGAACGTCTCGACAAATTATTTCGAAGGGGGAGGATACTAGACGCTGTGCAAAGAAGGAGGTTTTTGGCCAGGCTGAGGCCTGAAATTCAGAAATTATGTGTAGTAACTACATTTACTGACATTGAGAAGCTAGTGGGTGCTGCCATTAAGTTCGAGAGAGTATTGGGTGAACTTGGAGAGACTCCATTCGAACCTCTAAAGGAGGAGCAAGAAGAGGGAGTCGAAGAAACAATGATGGAGAAGCAGGTGACTGCTTTGAACAACACACTTGTTAACTTTTTCAAGAGGAATGTGCCGAATTCTATCGCATCATCCTCTTCCACTATGTCCGACGGGTGCCAGATTTATAAGGGAGGAGATCACATAGCCACAACATGTTCGAGATTTAATGAACCATGACCGAAATGCGCCAAATGTGGAATGTCTCATAGGACAGAAAATTGTGGGATAAAATGCTCTTTCTATACAGGGTTAGGACACTCGGAGGATAGATGCTAGAAGAAACCCAAGGATGGGAAGGTACATTTTGGAGCAGCAAACTCTGTAGAAGTATTGCTGAATGATGAGCAAGCAACTTTGCAACAACTCAACAAGTTGTGCGGAAACGAAAACATATTTTCATACACTTGAGTGCCCAGGAGAAGAATGCCTGTCGAAGCGGCACCAACATGCACAATACCATCTCCGGAAGCTGTAGGAGAAGGCACATGAGCTAACCAGGAGAACTCTGTCAGGTCGAAAATTTTGTCCCACTTCATTAAAGGGAGTAATCTTGATGATACCAAGGGAATTGGAACACCTAGAGAGTCTGGTGAAGTTGGCTAGAAAAAAAAAGATGCAGAAACGACGAACAATCAGGTGTCTATGGTCTTGGTAGCTCCATGCCCAAGCATGTTTTTTGCCACGGGCAGCTTTATGTGGCTTTTTTTCGGTGCGATTCATGGTGGGGCGTCTGGGTGCTGGTCTGGGGTGGCAACATGGCGGCTCTGAATGGGGCCCCTATTGGCGTTTACACCAGTAATGTGGTTTACTGCGAGGTGTTGTAGTGATTCTTCTTGTGGGTATGGGGTTCTTTGGGGTTTCCTTTGGACTCCTAGTTTTTTTTCAAGGTTTGCGCTTTGGTTTCGTCCAAGGGGATGGGGTGGATTAGATTGCATTAGACTAAAATGAGACTTTTGTATATATCAGACATTCCCTCCATAGGATTTCCAGGCATGTAATGGATTTTAGATAAAGTGACCATGCATGCTCATCCCAATGATTCATGTTTGTACCTGCAACCTTAGATGCAAACGTACCAGGAATGAATGTGATCATCAAGTGAAACATCGCCAACTGTCATCACTATTGCACTGCATCAGTGCCGTGCCGTACAAATAAAACAAGGAAAGGGAAATACAATAATAATAATTTTAAAATAAAAATTTACAAAAATGAAGAAATAAAATAAAAAATAAAAAATAAGAAAAAATAAAACTTATAATAATGAAGAAAAACCTTATTTGAAAAAAAATGAGGTGTGTTTTCTTTCTCCAAACTTTAAACTTACATCCAAATAAACAAAAATATAAAAGTGAAAAATAAACACTTTATTTTTATTATACAAAATAAAAACAGAAAACACATTAAAAAAATAAAATAAATAAAAGCTCGCTTCACCATGTATGTTTTCATGGGGGACTTTTCAACGAATTTTCGTCACGAATACCCACTAGTATAAACATAATGAACAATGATTTTAACTTATTAATTCCATGATTATGATTATGAAAAGAATAATGGTTGTCAATTTATCATAATTTTCATAACATAAATGTACAATGGTAAATTTATATCATTAAAAAAATTATGTTTATGTTGAAAGTATTATAATATAATTATAATAATATTATAATAAATCAAGCATGGTGATAAATTTCCCCCATGAAGTTTGTGATGTGGGAAAATAAAAACCAATGATTCATCCAAATAATAAGTAGAGAACCTGTAATAGTTTCTTATTCCTCTTTCTTTTCAAAAAACACATAATATACAACAAAAGATCTCCATGGCTAATCCATGCAACATGAAAGGAAAATTAATCACCATGCTTGATCGAGATAACACATGAAAAATATTTAATAACAATCTATTACGCGCCCTTTTTTTCTTTTAGAGGGCATATTAAAAAAATAAAATCTTCATATTTGGTCCAAATAACATGTAAGGAAAAATCATTCCTCACAATTGATTTAGACAATAAGTAGAAAATTTTAAATATCTTTTCATTTCCTCTTTCTGTTTGGAAAACACATAAAAGAAAACAAATGATTCCATGGTTAGTCTAAACAACAAATTGGGAAAAATCATTCTCCATGGTTGATCTAAACAATAAACATGAAACCTTTCTTTGCTTTTTATTTTCCTTTTCTTTTCAAAAAACACATGTTCAACAATTCATAATCTTCACGATAAAAAACACAATTGTTCACACATGCATGAATCCATTATGATTCTAAGCCAATCTTAAATATGAGTTTTTTTGCCTCTTAATAGGAATCAGGTAATAGATTGATTGGAGACAATAACTTGTATTTTAAAAATTTACAAAAAATCAAATATATGATTTTCAAAACATGTTCATTATATTTACATTTACAAATATATTTAACAAGGTTTGGAGTGAATTTGTTTTTGTTATAAAATATTGAAATTTCAAATTTTCATTTTTGGAATTACATAAGATTATTAAATTCAAGAATAATAAATCAAAATATTTTTCTTAGAAAATCCAAGTTTTTGATTATTAAAATACAATAAACATTTATTGAAGTACGGTAATAAAATGAATAAATCTCTATTCATGGATTACTTTCAAATTTAAAAATAAAAAAATAATTAATAATCTACCAACATCATATCCTTCGTGAAGTTTTGCTTTCGTGAGTTCATTTATAAGATGATGTTTAAGATTGTCATCACCAACATCTTTTGGTGATATTAAAAATTTATCATATATATTTTTTAAACATTTTTGTTTTTTTAACCTTTCATCATTCACATGTTATTCTTGGGCATCCTTCTTAATCATAAAGGTGTTAGTTGATACATCATTGAAGTCGTTGAGTGAACGTGCATAAGTTTATTATGTATTTTGAATGTATATATATATTTTTATGATTGCATCATGTCCAAAAATGAATTAAAAAAATAATAAATCATTGTTTCATGTCACATTTTAAATTTTGAAACACAATACCCATGTATTGAATATTTCAATGATTGCAAACTCTAAACTCAATTTTCTCTAATATTTATTCAACATGGGTGTGATAAGATAACATGTTTAAGGTTTTAGGCATGAAACATAAGTATTGCACAAAATACGTGGTATAAAATTTTATAAATATATGAAGATTATTTGTATTTCATGTCAATAATATTTTAAAAATAAGTATTTTTAACAATAAATCATTAACATTGTTGCAAGTAGAGTAAGATAATTAAAATATATATGTATGAAAAAAAGAAAGATGAAAAGATCATTGCACCTCATTTGTCTTATTGTAAGCAAAAAAGAAGCCACAATGAGGAGCATCATGCCCCAATCTCTTGTTGCTACCAATAAAACCATGATGGGGGACATCACAAATATTATTTCCTACATACATTAAATTCAAAAATTAAGTCATCAAATAATATTCGACTATTATAAATGTGTACTATAGTAAGTCTAAAAAAATATTAAAATTTAATTTAGGTTCCAAAAAATTAGGTCATATAAGAAAACATCTTAAATAAATTTATTTTTCTGAGATGTTTTTGTAGTGATCAACCAAGTTGGACTTTTAATTTTTTTGTAACATTCACCACAATTGAAAATAAGTAGCCAATTTCTTATTTTTTCATATTCAACATGTTAGTGATGTGATTAAAAAAATCAATTCATAAAATTTGTCAAATAAATAAATGAACATATAAAGAAATTTGATTAAACATGAAAAAATTGAATGATGAACCAAAGATTATTATACATGCTACCATGTATAATAATCTTTGGTGCAATTCAACCTTTACACATTTTTAAATAAGAGATTTTTAACATAAATGCACATCATGAAAAACATATTAAGGACTTTATATAAATAATAATAAATAGCTAATCTTGAAAACCAAAAATTATGAAATTAACGTAATTTTTTATTTATTCAACATCAATGGTACAATTATACATTTTGCATTTTGTCATTCTTTTAAACAAAGAAGTTAATCAAGTAAAACATTAGATGATGAAAGAAATAATAATAAAAAATTACAAGACAATTTTGATTTGTAATAGAATGTCTTTGTACATCTTGTTTTAACAAACATGGAACAATGTCAATTTATGGTGTGATAATGCTTCTATCAAAAACAATTTAAAAAACAAGTTCAAGTGCAAAATTTATTACTACATTTTTCAACATAAACACAAGAGAAGCTTTGTATATAATTGCAATTTATAAACCACCACAAATGTTTTTAAAAAAATTCACGTCTATTCCAAAGATTGTATCAAAAGAATTATCAGCAAATTGTCCAATAGTAATAATTGAAAATTTGAACATAAACATGTTAACAATTACATTAAACAATTATACGAATATATATAATTTCAAGATTCATTTCTTTAAAAACGTACAATCATTAATAACATACAAATAGATCATATATGAATTATTGCACCAACACACTATTGTCATTCTAGATCAATAAAAGCTTATTGGACAAATTATAAGCCTATATACCTTGCATTCAAA
>Ga0209208_10008620_pt1 | contig 13563 bp, 9 predicted proteins | sample S1TSphfallax_3_FD_187694 | JGI IMG/M metagenome (GOLD analysis project Ga0209208, IMG submission 187694) | Host-associated microbial communities from peat moss isolated from Minnesota, USA - S1T2_Fd - Sphagnum fallax MG (SPAdes) (version 2) | ecosystem: Host-associated > Plants > Peat moss >...
GCCCTTTTATTATTGACACCCTCTTCATGGCACCTTTCAATGCACCTCAAGGGTACCCTTTCATTTCCTTCACTAACTACCAGTATGAGTACTACCCACCTTTACCCCACCCTTTTTCCTTGTGTATTCCCCTTGTTGTTCAAGCTCTCCAAACCCGTTAGTTCCGAATTGCCAATTGCTCCACCCACATCACATATTGTTGATTACAAATATTAATGACATTAAATACTTAAGACTCGGTTACGGAAGTTTTTAGAAAATAAGAATTCAATTAATCATGCACATGCCTATCAATAAAAGTAGCTATATTAATTAATATCACACACTTATGCAGATATTTAACCTTGTGGTGATACTCCTTTTCCCCTTCTTAGGGTTTAGGGTTATGGGTTATGTATTACCCCTTGGCAACAACCTTGGCAACTTGGACACATGTCTGTCAAGTAATTAAGTTAGTTTTGGAAAATATTTCATTATTTTCCACATAAGGAATATAATTCCTGAATGATTCAATAGTTTCTTCAAGGGGAAAAAAAAAATCTTCAAAAAAAATTTAACATTTCTAAAACTTAATATAATCTACTAGGTTTGAAGTTGCTGCCAAGCAAGGTACACACACACACATGACCATGATGCAAACTTGGTGAAATGATGTACCTACCGACCTGAAAAACTAAACAAGAGAAGTTAGCATGCTCAGAGTCATGGGATCCACATTGGAATTAGAAAAATGCTTAAAATGGGTATGTGAGCCTTCATGATTTTGTAGTGTAGCTGTAGTTAAAATTTGTGCTTGGATCGAGGTGGGTGGGAAGGAAGAATGTATGCCATGTTCATGTTGCCGTTATCACTGACCTCAACATGCTCAGTGTCGGTGCACATGGTGAAGTTCTTAGGGGGATGTTTTAGCCTCCTCCTCACCACTTCACTTTCTTCTTACCCATCTTCTGAGCTAAAACAATTTAAGAAGGAATGATGATGAATGTAAAACATTTAATAACCTGTTAATAACCTGTTGATAACCTTGATTTTTCACAGTGTTTTTTTTCCCCCTCAATTTTGTGATGTTGCATGTTGCGCCACACCCATGATCATCTCCACATCCACATGGAGAGTTAGTCACCTATGGCTGTAGACCAGCTATGAAAGTAAGAATTTATTAAAAAGCCCGTTATATATCCTGGCTACTTTTGAACATGCTTTTCAACAATGCGTACAAACATGCCAATTTTTTCAAAAAGAAGAATATTTGACAAAATATTATTTTTTGAAAAGAACAATTCACCAACTAACAAAAATTTGATACAAATCATTTAATTTTGAATGAATTTGAATGGTCTTCTTTGTCATTCAAATTGAACACTTGCTGGAACTTGTCCTTCATGATATGGTGTGACAGTTTTTTTTTAAAAATTTTTTTTGAAAAAGTCATAAGCTTATCAAATAGATGGTGAATTTCTTTTTTTTTGGTTCACTTTGGAAAGTCACAAGCTTAAACAAATTTGGTGAATTTTTACAAAGCATTGAACATTGTGACCATTTTTTCTACCTTTACAAGTATCCCTCATTAAATCTAGAGCCTAGGGGGACACTAGTTTTAAAATGTATAAAATATATGAATAAAAATATAGGGTGTAATATATTGACTATTAGGTAAAAATTATAAGTTAATTATTTTATAAAATGGTACATTTTATTTTAATTAATTAATTAATTATAATATAAGGTATGTAAGAAATAATGGATTATACTTAATAGAGGATGGCACTAATATGTATATCTTAAATAATTAAATAATAATAGGGTGATAAAAAATAAGTTGGACAATTATGTAATGCCCCTAAATATGGTCATTTGATGCACATAGATCCCAAACTTTACAATAAATGTCCCCCCAAATCTATAGGAAAATTGTTGAGAAATATGACTTATTGTGCATTAGTAGATTAGCACCCAATATCGATGAGTGTTACAAGTCATACAAATATTATTAAAGCATGCACACAAGTTGAAACCTTCAAGCATCACAACCCCATATGATTTGAAGGCTAGTTCTCATATCAAACTTGGATTAAATCTTTGTGTTCCAAAATCAAACGCACTCACAACGCTTACAAAAATCTAGACCCAATATGAAGATGTAGGGAAACATGAAATCAAATCAATGTTCAACCATATTCTTTTGCTTGTGAACATCTCTAGTGAAAGCAATAAAATGGTTGATACATCAAGTTTTGATCATATAACCAGCATCACAATGACATAAAAAAAAGAGGCTCAACAATTATAAAAATTCATGTAGGATATCATGGGTGTCAAAAGACTCAAAAAAAGGAAATTTTTATTATTTTGGGTTGCTTGACCACAGTGATTGGTCTATGTGTGACATTTGAATGTTACCTCACCAAATATCGTTCAATTTTTATTTTTATTTGTGGGGATAAGAATAAACACTTCACATCAAATTTGGATACGATAAATAATGACATTGCGTCAAACAAAGTCCTAATATAGTGCATTGTTAGAGGTCCTACTCTAGTAAGCTTATTCTAGTATAACTACTCAATCCCTTCCTTTCTTTCTCACACAAGCATTAGGGGGAAAAACTTCTTTGTAATGGAGATCCAAGTTTTGTGTTACACAAGGATCCAAGCCTTATCACCTTGGGCTACATCCAATTCCACCCATTAGATATCCAATATTTTGGCTTCAATAGTACCCCAACATCTAAAACCTTGGTGAAATACTTGGCAAAGCTCTACTTGCAACTTTTCTATTGTGCTTATCCTTAATTTCTAAGAGTAGCTCCTAAGAGGTAGCTCTAAAATGCATGTTTGTGCCTTTTCCAAACTTTTGATGGAATTTTTGACATATTTTAACATGGATTTTCTTAGTTACATTTGAAAATACACACCCAATGACACCAAAAAAACAAAGGTCATTTATGCTAGGTAATAGTTATATGAAATTGTCCCTAGAGGGTGGCTTGCAAAAGTGCATCATTTGGGCCTCCAACTAGTGAACTGAATTGCTTGCACTCTAATGAAGAGGTAGTTTGGGGTTCACTCTTATAATTAATTCTTGAGCTTGATTCAAGGGTTTCAGCAATAAGATTAGTTGAACCTCCCTTTGAAGTTGCTTCCTATTATCAACATTAAAGGTCACATTTTGAAGTTGTTTCATTCTTAGTTGAAAAATCACATTTTGGCATTACTTTCTTTTTCCCAAGTACCTAAGATGGTCATTGTGACTATCACATTATGATGCCTTCATGAATGTCATGTTAAAAGTGACTTTTGGCCAACCTCAACCTCAAGGTTTCAAATGGGTATAAAAAGTGGGCTTCAACTCTTGAGATTCTAAAATATTGTAAATATGTTCAAGATTGGATCTTAGTTTTCAAATCTAGTTCACAAAGCTTGTAATTCCATTTGTTACCAAGCAAGGTCATAGAGTTTTAAGTCATTCATTTAGTTGTTTTTGCCATTGTATTGAACTAATCTACTTGAATTAATGATCGATTGTAAAAATCAACTTTGCAACATACATGGTGATTAGCAATGATGCAACTAGGATTAGATTATATATCTTTTTGTTTTGTTTTCTAGTCATAACTCCTTTTGTGGGCCACAATTTTCTTTTCATTTATGGTCCTAGATCATGCCTACAACATTTCCTAGTTGTTCATGAGGCTTTTGGCCCAATAGTAATTCAAATCATCATCCTTTTTGCTTTCATTTCAATCGAACATCATTTAAGTTTGTTGGTACAATACAACATCAATTCAGATATTGTCCCAGTAAGTAAAAATGTTTTTGGTAAACCCAAATTGGACTCCTATAATGAGTTGCAAAATTATTCGTGATTAGAAACACCTTAGCTTGAAGATGTTGGCTTATCTATAAGCTAACAATTTGGAAACTTTTAGCAACTTTTCCATTGCTTCTTTGGCCATTTATGCTATGACTTGATTTGTCAACCATCCAAGAGTACTATAATTCAACTTTTAGTCTTTTGTCTATTTCACACAAGGATCGTGAGCTCAAGAACATGACAATTTCATTCTAATTTGTCACTCTCATCATGATTGATGTCCCATGAGAATCATTCAAGAAGTATTGAAACCCCATGGTCAATTCTGAATTGGTCATCTGCTAGATCTATGATGTTTTTGTGCACACACACACACACACACACACGGATCTAGTTGTACTTGCATTTGTAATGGTCACCATCAACGCTTTATGTTTTTTTTTTCTAGAGTTGATCATTTCAAGTTTTGGTTTTGGTTTTTGTTTTCATATTTATACATGATGGAAACCAGTATAGTTGGGGGGAAAATAAAAATTAATAATAAATAAATTTTAAAAAATTCAAGCACCCATCTATCTATAAATTGCCCGAAAAGAAAATCGCAGGTGTGGATTTGGCTAATCTCAACATTAGAGATCTGCGTGATCTAAAATGGGAAGCAACTACGAAATTGCAACTACATTAACTTGATTTAACTTTTAGTGTGCAAAGTTTTGTTTCAAAGAACTAAGATTAGATAAATGTCATTTATTGTGATTGATTTGGCTATGCTTGCTACTGCTATTGTTCTCTACACCTAACACTTTAAGAATTATATTGCAATCATCTTTTGTTATATACTAACTCAGGGTGATGAGCTTCTTGAATGTCGAACTTGGATTTTTTTTCCTTCCATGTCCTTAGTTACAAGTGGATTCAAAGTTCATATATATATCTAGGCTACAACATCTCTCACATTGTTTCTGAAGGTATTTAGCTATAAGGTACTTGAAGTTTGCAGAGTTGTTTCTATTATATACCAAAGAAAGATTGGGAAAAACTAGTAGTAGTAATCTTTGAGGCTATGTCCAACAAATCCTCCCCACTGCACAACTTTGATTCTCGGATTAATAAATATAGTCAGTATTCAGTAATTATAAAATGACCATTTGCTCAATTTCAACAAGATTTTTCGGTGGTTGAATCCTTCTTTAGAAGAAAATTCAATACTTCTAAATTCAAAAAGGTTCAATGAAGTGCTCCCAACTTCTTGAGGGACTCAAGTGTGAGTCCCAAACAGAAAACAACGAAAGAGCAAAGAGTCGAGGCACGCTCTTTAGCTCGCAGCATTTTGGAGGGGTAGAGGGGCATGTTGGAGCTTCGGGAAGGGATTAGGAAGAATTGACAAGCTTCACTTACTCACACGAGCCTACACAAAACCAACATAAGGTGGTTAGTGCACAGTTGGAGCATTTTTGGTGCTATGACAAGCCACGGGCAACTTGGACTTACAAGATTCACTACGGCTTAGACTTAGGGGAAGCCACCACCTTCCCCTTTGTGCCTTTCCACAAGGCCCACATCCAAATGGCATTTTGTCCTAGGACTCCCAAGTGGGGGTCCCCAAATTGCCAAAGTTGGGACTCCCATGACTTTGGGGGCCCATAACTTCACGTGCAAACTTTGAATTGAAGTGAGGTCCAAAGAAAACTTGTAGCCCATGTTGAAAAATTTCCAATGGTATGTCGCACGTCACCTGCACGCAAGTAAATCGGGTCAATTCCCGACTTTTAGTGGTCAGGAGTCAAATTGCAAATTTGACTCTCGACCTTTCATTTGGTCATAACTTGTGTTTTAGATGTCCAAATGGGTCATGCGAGCCCATTTTAAACATCTATGTTTCAATAGCTTTTCAATGATATAAAGAACTTTTCAATCCATTGGGTTTTGACCCCTACAATCTCTTTCTGAACATTCGGGAATCGATCGGGACTCCAATTCCCAAAGTGGGAGTTCCCTTGGGAGTGTGAGGGCCTATTCCCTCACATTTTCTTGCACTCCCGAGAGCATGCGGCATGACTCTTGGGCTTCCCTTTTGGCCCGCAACCTTGCAACCCCTTGCCTTGGTTGCAAGCCCAAGGCTAGGGTTGCGACATTCAACATCATTAAATTATAGTTTCAATAAGTTTTTTAAAGAATGATTCAACTTCAAAAACTCATATTAAATTTGAAAGAATGGTTGATTTAACTACTGAAAAATTATATTTATTTATTAATCCCAAAAATCAAAGTCGTTCACTGGGGAGGAAATTATGTTGGATAGACCCAAAGACTAAACTTCTTATTTTTTATCTAGTGTCTGTCATAAAAAAAATTTGAAACCACAATTTCAAGCTTTGAAAAAAAATCAATGTGGAAGAAGAAGAACAACAACAAGTTGGGTATTAGATTGAATCTTACAAGGAGGCCATTTTCACCCACTTCTTGCTTGATATTTTTTTTGAGCCTTAGAACATGAATATGTAGATTTTCTTCTTGAAGATTTTCACATTGGGTTGAATATTGGGCAACTTTTTTTTTCTTGTTTTTTTATTTAAAGGAATAAAACTATAGTAGGGGAATTATATTATGATCCAAACAATGAATTATATTGCCATTAGTCGCATGATCCACATTTTGGGAAAAAAACTTGTATAATTGTACAAGCATTGAAGGTCAAGAAGGGGGGTAGAAGAAGTTCAAGTTCCTTCCAAGCTTTGTTTATTTCAACATATTCATATCAATGATTTTTTTCAACAAAGAAATTGGGAAAAGTTTGGGAAAATAATCTGTAATTTTTTCAAATGAAAATTTGACTAACTTTGTTGGTTGATTGGAAAATTTCTCAAATTTCTCAAATTTTTATTATATTATTGCAAATTTTAAAAACATTTAAAGGAAAAAAAACCACATTCATTCACTTTTAAAAAATATATAAAACTAACCTAAGCACTTCTTCCCACATTTACTACATGAAATCCACAATCTGAATATTAAGAGTATTATATTTTGTTTCTTTTTATTTTATTTTATTTAATAGGTTTCAATTTACATAAAGTTCATGTCTTTTTTCCCTTGCAAATGAAACTTTTTATTGTACATACTATGCCAAAGTTGATGATGCAAATTCAAAATGGTCCCACTCATTGGGGGATTTTTTTTTATTAAGTGTTTTCCTTTTTTTCTAATAAAATATTGACTAAAAATACAGCAGAATGGGTACACCCTATGAACCACAGAGTGAACCCTATGAATTGATGGGTCAACACTAATGTGGGGGCATGTATTTTTTTTTGCACTAGGTATTAATTGGGTATCACACCATGTATATGCATATATGCCCGTTGGGTCTTACTTTTTCCAAAACCCAAACCCCTTCCTATTAGGCATTTTTTCAAAGTCAACACCCGGCCCCACCTCACAACAGATAATTTTAAAACTTTAAGTATCCATAACTAGACCTTACCTAGGGATAATAACAATGTAGGGTGTCTCTCAGAAATCCAAATCAATAACCATTTCATACTTAGATTGTGTTATCCTCAGATTGAAAATAAAAAAAACTCTTCAAGTTCTCTTAGCTATTACAAATAATCAATATGCATTCTCAATTGTGATTGATGCTTGTACATTGAAGTAGCACATGTGTTCAATAATCAATATGCATCCTTAGTTGTGATTGGTGTTCGTACATTGAAATAACATATGTGTTCAAACTTGCAAAACAATAGTAGCATCATTTTAGGTTGTCAAGAACTTGCCTTGTAAATTTAAAAGATTTAAGTCTATTTGTTAAAGTTTTAAAGACTTGGCAAAAACTCGGCTTTGTAAGCCATTATTAAAGACTTAGCATTGTGTTTTGAAGGGGTCTCCCAAAAACTTTGATAAAAAAATCTTTTTACATGTCTGGATGTTTGTTAAAAACTTGAGCCTTATACCAAGTTAATCACATACCTTATCGCATGCCCTCATCTCATAATTGCCCCTCTTTAGGTTTCCAAACTTTGGGGGGTTTTAAAATCTCTTCAAAATAAAAGAATTGAACCTAAACGATTCTTTGAATTTTTTATTTTCAAATACCCAAACTTGACTACTATTATAAAAAAAACAAATACCCAACCCACACTAATCAACACATACATAATTTATACCTTTCCTTAGCAAACAAGTTAAGGCCAATTCCAAAGTTATTATTAGGTAGGAGCAACAAGAAGAAGAAGCAATAGGAAGTGAGACTCCTTGGAATCATCCATTCCTTAGGTTCACCCTATGGTTCATAAGGTGAAGTTGTGAACCCACTCGGCCAGATTTTTGTTGTACATTTGGGACTTTTCTTTAAATAAAAAAATAATTATTGAAAACCTTTCTTTTTATTAAAAGAACTTATTATGTAGTATTAATTTTGAAATGGCTATTGTATTTTACTACCTTACATAGAAAGAAGCCACCATCCAACCTTGATATTTTCTCACCACCACCGTTGGGTTTTGTGGGTGGTGTTGTTGTTGTGAACAAAGACAACACTCACAATAACGTGCATTCCTCGGTGTCAAAGTTCCTTGCTAATATATGGTTTTTGATGTGACATTCATGGTAGTAAGCAATGTGCCCAACCAAGTCATGTGGGGAAGCTTATCAACGCATCCAAAAGGCTCATCCTTGACCTTTTAGGCTTGCAACAAACTCTTTGGGTCCAACAACAATAAGGCAAACCAATTATCCTTTTGGGGGTGGAGAGAGAGAGAGGGAAGAGAAAGGTAATTTCTTCATCAATTGTGATGAAAGCGAGCTATTATCATATCATATGAAAGGGAAAAAGTTTTCAAGTGATGCATGCACAAAACTTGACAAAGTATTTTGTGCACAAACAAAGGGAACTTGTCATGCCATTGTTGTAAGTCATTAGTTATGCTAAAATAAAAGGCTTTGTTGTTGCCTCAAGTCTCTATGAAAGAATACTACTTGACACTCTTTTGCTAGCAAACAAGCTTATTGTTGTGTCAAGCTTTCTTACATGTTACATGTTAAGGCTATTAGAAAGAAGGAATTTTTGAACAAGCCATAGAAGAGGGACAATACATAGGGGGTCAAAAAATACCTTTTTTCTTCCCCACAATTTTAATTTAAACAAAATTTGGTCGGGGGTTCAAAGAATGTATGTATGTGTGTGTCAGAAGCATAATGGAATGGGAATTTATTTATCCCCCTCATCAAGGGAAGGGAAGTGAAATGAAGAATGCATCACCCAATGTCCCCTCCTTTCCTTCTTTGTTGCTTGGATGATGATCAAATCATCTTTAACATTGTTAACTAGTTCCTTCTTCAAGAATCGAACACACTTTCCCCTAAAAATTCCCTTTCATTCCAGCCATGTCCGTCATGCCCATCCAACAAGTTATGACCAACCTTAATGCCTACTTCATTTCATCATAGAAGACTTGCTTGCTTATGAATCTATTGGTCTTTCAAAATCACAATTGTTGTTGATTGACAAGCTTATGTAGATCTACTAGCACAACCAAAAATAAATAAAATTCACCATTCCAAAGACATAGAGGAAGGTATTGTTGCCAATGCCTTCCCTTGCATAGTGATCGAAGGCCTAGATGCACTTACACAAACTTTCTCTACATAACAACAATGGTCCAAATTAGCTTATGGAAATTTTTTGTTATTTCCTTCCAAAAATTCTCTTGTCCAAGATAACAAGCAAATTGCACCTTGTAAGGTACCCTAAAAAGCTAACAAGGGAATTTCATCTTGTAAGGTGCCCTAAAGGTATACTATGCATGTCCATCAAGGTTCATCAAAACACAAATTCATGTGTAATTTCATAGAATTCCTAACAAACTATTGATGATATACTTGAGAAAATTCCAATCTTGTTTTTTTGAGAAATAAATCACACTTTTAAAGGTTGAGGAAAATGCGTCAAAAAAATGTAACTTGTATAACATATTCCAATTTTTAGTCACAATGTTTTCTTTTTTGGGGACAAACTTTCACATCCTTGCAACTTGAAATATATTTCAACATATACAAAAAAAAAATTAATTAACAAAATGACCCCAATCTTTCAAGTTTTGAAAAAAAATTTAAAAATCGCCATATTTTTACAAGTTCCAACAAGTAGCCAAAATGCAAAAGGATTCTATATTTTTTTTCTACTTTCATATTGGTCTATAACCAAATTTTGCTAAATCTTTTTGTGGATGATCACTAGTTTGGCTAAATCTAAAAAATCTAAAAAATCTAAAAATAAAATAAATTGAATTATTTATAAAAACTCATGGTTTCAACATTTGAGCTTTGTTGTGTTTTTGACATTAATGGAACATAGAATGGGTTTAATTCAAATTGGTGAACTCAAGTAATTCTAGTCTTTGAATGAGATGCATAACAATTAGCAACTTTTTGGTTCCCAAATTATAGCTCAAACAACATTTCACCATTAATCAATTTAAATTCCAATGCTTAAAAATATAGAAGCCAAAATTCATGATTTTCTTAAATGCTCTTCCCAACTTTAAACAACTCTAATACATACCTATGAAAGAAGATGTAAAATAATTTTCAAGGAGTTTCAACATAATTATTAATGATTTTGTGCCTCCAATTACACCTTTAAAACAATTGGTACTTTAATAAATGTCATTAATGTACATTTCAATTGACTTTGCTCAAATACATTACTACTTATTCCAATGATGATTCAACTAGTTTAGGTAAAATAACATGATGTTTCATAAGTTGTCACAAATTGAATAGTTTCAAATTGGAATTTGTTTAGCCCATATTCAAATGAAGAGGATTGGAAAGAAGTCCTTTTGAATTTGTGTTTTTTTTTATTAAAAAAATCTAACATCAAATCCACAAGAAGATTTTGAGTATCTTCTCCACCCATTGACATTTCATTTGTCTTTAATTCAAGTGAATCTTAATTCTATTGTTGAATTCAATTCAATTGAATCGGAGTCTAAATGTTCAAGATAAAAAAACTTACAATGTTGAATTCAAATTCCATTCAATGTACTTGCATTCAATTAAGTCTAAATTCAATCAAAACCAATCCATATTTCATTGCAATGCTATTCATGCTTCAATTTGATATAGGAATGAATTAGGGTCTCTCATTTCAAGAACATTCAAAAAAAATTATTTCTTCATAAGGATGTTTGCCTTTTCTTTATTTTTTCAATGTTTTTAGTCTAGGTGCAAACAAGGAAAATTTATTGCATGTTACATGTTGCATCATATCATTATTATCTTTTGGTTTCCATTCATTTATATCAAGGTTATTTCAACATGTCATGTCATTGGCATATGAACATGTGTTACTTAATTAAGTTTCATGTGAATATATTACATTGTTCAAAAGATTATTAACAAAGGAATGCCAAAGGTGATAATGCAAAAATGTCTTTTTACATTTAGTATGTGAAAGCAACCATGATGGAGTTATTTTGATATTATGAATGGTATCCAATCTCCTCTTTATGGGCATATTCATAATCAAGCTACCCAAAAAGATGGTCTAATGAAAATGGATTATAAAGGATTTTTTTTGGATTTTTATTACATTTATTATTTCATGATTATAGTGGATTGGTATATGATTATAACTAAAATGATGTCATGTTAATTTAATAAAAAATCCAATAATAGATTGGATACAATATATATGTCTTTTTGAGTCCTTGTTTTAATTGTAATTTTCATCCTAAAAGAATCAAAAGGAATGTATTAAACAATGCAATTGACTTCAATTTTTTTCATGGATAAGAAATGCATACATCTATGTTTCGCAATGTTCATATAATGCATTTGATTAAATAATAAACGACATAAGAATTTTGAAAGCTACAAAATCCATTCTAAAAGGGCATCAAGGAAAATGATTCTTTTTTTTTGCCATTTGGTTGATTTTTTGCATTTTTGGTTTTTTACCAAAATATTTATGCATTTGAAAAATCACCACCACCATGAAAATTATCATAATTTGAATTGTCCAATATTTTCACTTAAATGTATTCCATGTGGATTTTATATTTAAAAGATAGAAAATACAAAGTCTTTTAGTCCTATGTCCAAAAATGGGTACCTTTATTTATTTTTATTTTTTCATAAATCATAAATTGTATCATTTTGTGTGATTTCTTACTATTATGTAATATTATGTGGGAGTTATATGCACAAAGGGTAAGAGAGAACAAATGTGAAAGCACATTATTAGTTTGGTAATGATTCAATGAAATTATGTTTTGAATACAAAACAAGAATGAAGGTTAACCATAAAATTAAAGATATTAAAATTATGTAATTTTTTTGTTTTTATCACATAGATTATAATTTTCCTAGAACTTTTTTGTCACGATTTTTTTATCTTTGGGTATGCACATATTTTCCCCTCTTTTATTGTGGTTTGCAATCATTTAAAGAGTTACACAACATATGATCACTTCATTATATGTGCATTATGTGAAAATAAACAATTGAAAAACTTAATGAACCAAAAAAAGAAAGATGTATTATTCTCCTCAATATTTTTATGTTTTTTTTTCCAGGTAAAACTTGTTTTGATATGTATTTTGATCATTTGATTAAATTTTGTGCTTCACATCATCAGCACATAAAACAAACCATATGATATCAACCCATTTATACTTTTACAAGCATATTTTAAGTGAAATGGGTATTTTTATTTCAAAAAAAAGGAAAAAACCTAAACATTTAAAACTTACATATTCCTTAAATTACTTAAAGAAGATGAAAGAAAAATAAATCAATTTGAAGATGCAAATATACAAAAACAATTTGATCAAATGATCATTGAAAATATATATTTGTGAATAACAATATTTTTGAACTCCACATTTGGAATTTTATTGTCTCATAAATCAGTCTTCACAAAACTAAATAAAAAGTTACAAGTTTTACAAGCCATTGCACACACAAAACGTCATTTGATCATCATTACAAAATTATGTACAACATTTGAATAAACAAACTAAAATAATTTTGTGCATGTTTTGTGACATGTGGGTACCCATTTTAGTACCCATTGGTTACTAATAATCTATTGGGATAATGGCATTTTTGAAAATCCAAATTTTGTTATCATAAATATATAGAAAAACCTTTGCATGATCATTTTTAATCAATAGAAAATTAAACTAAATTATTGATTTTTTAATAGCTATTTTTTTTGGGTATTTCAATTTAATAATTTTTTAATCTTAAAAAAATTAATAATGTAATAATTTTATATTAATCAAAATTAAAACCATGTTCAAATAAACATTGAAAATAAAACATCCATTAGAATATTTTATCAATGTTGACAAGTCTACATTATTTTTATCAATGATGTTTATGAAATTGGTTAAATTAAATAAACCTATTCTAAACATCAAATTCATTCATATTTAATCAAAATTGTCATTTAACAATGTTTTAATATCACTTGCACACATGACTTGTAGGTGGACATTTTATTATGCCCCTTCTAACCAGTAACCACCCTCTCCTTGGAATGGATAAACACTTTTCCCCCTCTTTAATTATTTTTTCTTTTCGAATTAATGAAATATATTTTCCTTTTAAACTTTGGTCTATTTTTAAATTAGTGGAAACTTGAAATGTTTGACATTCTAAAACCTTTATTCATATTATTGTTGTTGCTAGGCCAAGGTCTTCAAAGAACATCCCAAAATGGGATGTTGACCCAGTAAA
>Ga0209208_10008621_pt1:0-2500 | contig 13563 bp, 9 predicted proteins | sample S1TSphfallax_3_FD_187694 | JGI IMG/M metagenome (GOLD analysis project Ga0209208, IMG submission 187694) | Host-associated microbial communities from peat moss isolated from Minnesota, USA - S1T2_Fd - Sphagnum fallax MG (SPAdes) (version 2) | ecosystem: Host-associated > Plants > Peat...
AGCGACTCGAAGTCTGTGAGTTATAGGAATTGAGACCTGAGACTTAGGGGACTGAATGTCCGTGCTACGAACTGCCTACCAAAGCGTTTGTGTGTCAGTTTGAGCAACTTTTCGGCGGACCTAAAAAAGAGGAGGGACGAGAGGAGGGGGGACCCCTCAACTTTGAGCCACTCGAAGTCTGTGAGTTATAGGAATTGAGACCTGAGACTTGGGGGACTGAATGTCCGTACTACGAACTACCTACGTAAGGATTTGTGTGTCAGTTTGAGCAACTTTTCTGCAGACCTAAAAAAGAGGAGGGACGAGAGGAGGGGGACCAGGTCACCTTTGAGCCACTCGAAGTCTGTGAGTTATAGGAATTGAGACCTGAGACTTAGGGAAACGAATGTCCGTGCTCCGAACTGCCTACGTAAGGATTTGTGTGTCAGTTTGAGCAACTTTTCTGCAGACCTAAAAAAGAGGAGGGACGAGAGGAGGGGACCAGGTCACCTTTGAGCCACTCGAACTCCATGGTTTGTAGGAATTGAGACCTGAAACTGGCGGAATAGGCTATCCGCATACCCTTCCACGTACGTAAGGAGTTGGGAAGCGATTGGTGAAACTTTTCTGCAATGTGAGGGGTGCCTAAGGCCCCCCCAGGGTCGCCTTGTGGCCACTCGAACTCCAAAAGTGATGATCTGGCGTTTGATTTCTCACTGGAAATCAAAATCAGTGTCACCCTTCGAGCTACTAAAGGTTTCCGGAAGATCTAATTCCTCTTGGTTAATGCGCTACCTTATAGAGGTCCTGCTTATTTTAATAGGGAAATTTTTGTCGTCTTTGAGTGACTCGATGTCACTCAATTGTAGGAATTTTTTGATCGGGCTTTCTCCAATGCATCCCCCACGACTAGTACTACGTTTCTGATGTTTAAATTTTATGTTTTGAACACCTTTCTGGTTCACCAAAAAATCTGGTCCGCAATAAAGCGGACGCTGGCTCCACCAATACTGATATTCCGGACCTGAAACCTCGAGGAAGACTAGTAGACATGGTTTGGCAGCGACCCAAATTGACCGGATGTAAAAAGAGCAAAAAGCGCCTTCAAACGATTCGTTTCCGCAAAAACCAGGATTACGCAAAAATATGCTTAAGAGAGAAACTGGCATTTGCCAAAAAAACAGCTGGCTTCCTTTTCTCTGAGATCCCCCCTTGGAGTCTATAGGGGGGTGCCCTCCCCCGATGGTGCCTAAACCTCTCGGCTTCCCATTCCCCTTTGAAACATGGGAAACGTGACTACTGATTGGGCTCAGCTGAGGACGAGAGGGTATCGAGGGATCTTGAGCTTGGAGAGTCTGGTTGCTTGGCCATGAGGACGGCTACTCCTCTGCGGGTCTTGTAAGGCCTTCCCCTTGTGGTTGAGTGATTGGATGATTCGGGTTCTTGAGTCTGAGATGCCTTGGAGTCCGAAGCAGAGCTTGGTTGGTGCCCTAGAGGAGTATCTCATTTGAGAGTCCTAGAGGGTTTGGTCTCGGTCTGTATACGGAACTCATTTGGAGTCGTATATAGAGCGGAGGCGGTGACAGGGTGGTTCCTTTTCGATGGAGGTGGCAACGCCTTAGTCGGTTTGGGGCTACTCTGGCGCTGTTAAAAGGGCAAGGATCTTGTTGACGGAGGGTTGGCAGCACGCCTAAACTCCACAAACAGGACTGGCTGCACTGAGCAATGTGGGGAGTCTGTAAGCGGAAAGCTTTGATCTCTTTGGTTGTGTGGTGTTTCATCTACCGGCTAGGTACGGGGCGCTTGCGCTCGCGTGTCCGGGTAGAGTCTATCGGCTAGGGGCGGAGCCTCGCAAGCTCGCGTGCCCGGGTAGATATGTACCGGCTAGGTACGGGGTGCTTGCACTCGCGTGTCCGGGTACATCGTGGTGGTATCGGCTAGGTACGGAGTGCTTGCGCTCGCGTAACCGGATACAGTATCGGCTAGGTGCGGAGTGCTTGCGCTCGCGCAACCGGATACGTTTTGTCTGTCGGCTGTGGGTTCGCCCGGGCAGACACACCACTGAAGGGGTATCGGCTAGGTACGGAGTGCTTGCACTCGCGTAACCGGATACAGTATCGGCTAGGTGCGGAGTGCTTGCGCTCGCGCAACCGGATACTTTTCCCGTTTGTCGGCTAGGGGCGGAGTGCTTGCGCTCGCGTGCCCGGACAGACGCACCACGACTGGTAAGGGTGCTCAATTTACCGGCTAGGACGAGGGGCATATTGCTTGCAGTATGCTGTCCACGACTCTCGCAAGCTGAGCGAGAGATCGTCTGACTATAACCTGCGTATCCGGGTAAATGACACCAACCCCAGCTATTGGGGGGATCGAAGTGAGTAAGTGGGCGGATTCTTTGTGTTCTCTTGATCGGCTGGGAACTCTCAACGTAAGTTGTTTGGTGAACTGAGGTGTGATGTCCATTATCATCGGTACTGCACCCCTCGTCCATCATTCAGCGGTGCTAGATGGCCTCTGTCTC
>Ga0209208_10008621_pt1:12500-13563 | contig 13563 bp, 9 predicted proteins | sample S1TSphfallax_3_FD_187694 | JGI IMG/M metagenome (GOLD analysis project Ga0209208, IMG submission 187694) | Host-associated microbial communities from peat moss isolated from Minnesota, USA - S1T2_Fd - Sphagnum fallax MG (SPAdes) (version 2) | ecosystem: Host-associated > Plants >...
ACTCACCCGACACTCCAGTTTTGGGGTAGGCCAACCAGGCTCAGAACCATGTTTGTGGGGAACAACTTGGGATTCCGGTTAGCAGGCCACACGAATGGGGTCTCATTACAAGCAATACCACCACAGCTATCCAACGCCGTTGGGTTGACCCATGGATTCTTATAAACGGCAGACTTCTCGTTGCGTTTGTGGAGCCTTGTCTCTTTGCTTCTTTTTTCAAGGCCGGTCGCCTCGATCGCGTTCCAGCCGCTCGTGTGGAGGCGCGTTTGACGATAAATTGATCAAACCAACGACGTATTGACGGCGCACTACTGGAGCATCGATCCGCACCCCGAGCTTGTGCTTCCACTTGCTCACGGCTCGACAGACTCACCCGACACTCCAGTTTTGACGTAGGCCAACCAGGCTCAGGACCATGTTTGTGGGGAACAACTTGGGATTCCGGTTAGCAGGCCACACGAATGGGGTCTCATTACAAGCAATACCATCACAGCTATCCAACGCCGTTGGGTTGACTCATAGATTCTTATAAACGGCAGACTTCTCGTTGCGTTTGTGGAGCCTTGTCTAGTTGGCTTTCTTTGCATATCAGCAAACCCAAACCCAGCTCGAAGCTGATCAATTGTTGAAATCCAACCTGCATACTCCCGGGATAGCCCGTTCAGATGGTCGACATTGTATCCCCGAAGTTTCAGATTGATCAGTTAACTTTTTTCCTAAGGGAGAAATCTGAGGGCTGGTCGAAGGCCAGCCTGTGTGGTCACCATATGGCAACTCGAACTCGGTGACTTGTGCGAATAAAGACCTGAAACTTTCGGGATAGACTATCAGTAACGCAATCTCGAATACCGTCTCGCAAAATGTTAGTCAAATGAAAACTTGCCAAGATCCAGGATGACTGGACGAAGAGGAGCGAGAGGAGAGGAGGGGGGACCCCGTCACCTTTGAGCGACTCGAAGTCTGTGAGTTATAGGAATTGAGACCTGAGACTTAGGGGACTGAATGTCCGTGCTACGAACTGCCTACCAAAGCGTTTGTGTGTCAGTTTGAGCAACTTTTCGGC
>Ga0209208_10008622_pt1 | contig 13563 bp, 10 predicted proteins | sample S1TSphfallax_3_FD_187694 | JGI IMG/M metagenome (GOLD analysis project Ga0209208, IMG submission 187694) | Host-associated microbial communities from peat moss isolated from Minnesota, USA - S1T2_Fd - Sphagnum fallax MG (SPAdes) (version 2) | ecosystem: Host-associated > Plants > Peat moss >...
CAATTTGAGTACTCATGTAGATCTCTAGAGCAGACAATATTTCATGTATGATCACTGAAAAGTAAGAGCTACTGTAGGTGGGTGTTTTGTTTATTCCAATGGAGACAAATTTGTTGCACCCATTTTCTATATTTACTGGTTTGGTTTGGTATGCAAGTGTTCTCCCCTTGTTTTTGGTTACACCATTATGTGGGCCCCTTAGGCCCTCATATGTTCATTTGAATAGATTGTGGATGATACTCTATTTGCCTGGTCTTAGTTTGGCAAGAACCTACTAATGACCAACACGAGCTTGCAAGCAAAAGCTCCTATTACCTATTGATATGGAAGTATGTAGTTAGGGTCGACATTCCATTGTGACATTGGTAGCAATAGAGTGGGGGGCAAAGTGAGTATCATGTGTAGGAGGTCAGCTTGACATTTTTTACTTCATGCAACAGTTTGCATAACTTTTTTCCATTAAGATGTGCCATTTAATCTGGCATCAATAATGCTACCAGTTTGCAATCAGTGCTAAATACATAATTCAGTATCGGGGCTCTGATTTTAGAGACACCTTTGCATATCAGGATCAGTTGTAACCAAAAGAACAGTGCTCAGAACTGAAACAGATAAACAATCTATGTGCTGCAACCCAGCAACAAACCTAAAATTCCTTCACTGACAAGGAGATGAAAGAAACAGCAAGTTCTGGTGTAATACAACAATATGCATGATAAAAATTTAGGGTTACTGTGTGTATGGGGCACTTACTGTCATTATCCTGGCACCGAAAAATCACCTGCTATCTTGTAGTTTATCATTCACAGGAGTGCATGTGATGGGTGGGCATTTCTTCAGACAACAAACTACATTATTAAGAATGTGTGAAGGGTTAGGGATTAGCACTAAGTTCTTTGTTTTTCTTCTGTGTGAAAGAGAACTGCACAAGTGATGAAGCTGGCAAGGAGGCGAGACTACAAAACAGGGACATGACTCTAAGCTAAGCAGATTCTTCTTGGTTTTTGTTTTTCAAAATGATGTAATGTTGATAGATTGTGTTTGCAAGATTTTCTGTGTGGATTTTTGATCATTTTTGGGATGAAGGTTTGGAATGAGTTGTTGATATTTTGTTTAACTCCAATAGTTCTGCTGTGCTGGAGTTTAGCAAGCAGAATGTCAGTTTGCAGTGAGTCTTTAGGGACAAATGATGGATGGCATGAAAGGCTCTGGAGGATTAATTGGCTGGTCGGTTGTGGGATTCACTACTCAAATTTGATATAGTTGAGTCATACTTTAGTCATTATTGGGGAGGGAGGGTTGAGTACCTTTGTTTCTAGGAGCTCCGAGCATTTGTCTATTTCATGGGAGAATTAAAGTCAATTGAAGATACACAAAAATTCTGCTGAAAAGAAGTGATGATCATTTGTTAAACACCATCTCCAGATCTTGATTGGGTTTTGACAGGGGATGTAAGGGGTTTTGGGTTAGTTGGTAGAATTCCACAACCAAATGACCATGATAGCCATTGAGAGGGAATCCAGAGTGTGTTGATCCATCATTTGTCCATAGATTGTTGTTAATTGTGGTAAGGTAGCAAGGCCTCAAATTTGGTGTTATTGTTGTTTCTTTAGTAAGAAATCTGTTTGAGATGAGCAGAGTATTTCTTCAGGTTGTATTCTGCAGTCACAGCATCTACAAAACTTTCTGTGCCCTGCTTTTTTGGTCACACTGGCATCAAAAACCTAAAACCCTGGGCCAAGTCCGGCATGTTATGAGATTGGCTTTGTTCATGAGATTGGGAGACCTTTGTACTTGCTGCGATTTTTTCAATTGGGAGTTCACATCAAGGCTTGAAGGCATTTATTTCTGTTTGTACTCATTTTTTTGGTTGATTGACATGGAGAATGAGGCCAGCAGTTGTCACAGACTCCATGTGTGTCTATTCTTTTGAAGCAAAATTTTGGTTTTGACTCCAGTCTCCCATTTTCATGATGAGCCAACATCAATGCAGGATCTGCAATTGCTGCCACAGTGATTGAAGATTATGTGTTCTGTGCTCATGAAAGGCCCCAATGCAGCCAAGCACAAGATGCCTGGCACAAATTGCCTTGCATATGGCACAATAGCCTTCAAGATGAACTTGAGTTTGAATGGGATCTTTGTTGTTCTCAATTTAAATATTCACTGCAGCATATTGTTCCTGCATGGTGATGGGAAAAAAAAAGTTCTAGAGCAAGGGAAAGTATAATAACAGAGTTTGATAACTTGGCAAATCCCATTGTTTGCCAGGTGAGTTCACAGTTTGCTATTCGAGAACCAGCGAGCCAAACAGTGGGTTTTGCGTATAAGGTTTAATTGTCCCTGAGAAGCAAATTCAAGATGGCAAATGTTGGAGAGGATTTCATTTGGGCTTTGTCTTTCATGGAGGATTAGAAGCTGCTACTGGTTTGTGTTTTTCCAATTTACGGATAGCATCCCAACCCTGGGCCTCTACCATATTTAGCACATTTAACATACAGTGTTCTTCTTTCTTCCACGTCCCCACCCATAACCATGGAAAGGTGGAAAAGGTAGAGAAGGTAGTGACAAACACTAAACAGGAACAATGAGTTAAAATGTGACATCGATCTCAATGCAGTTGCAAGACAACGCCCAGCAAGAAAAATATTTTCAACTGTACCCAAATTATGATTAACATTTTAATTATCTTTCTTACAAAGTTCTGGTATTGCATCCATCCAAGCCTGAAAAAGCCCAAAAGTGTTCTTGAAAATCCCGACTCCATGTTTTTCCCCCTACATGTTCACATGTGTTCCGAAAGTTTCCAATGACTTTTGAGAGGCTTTTCTTGAAGTTTGCAATGGTGCTTTTCATGTTCTCATCTTTGTATGTTTTCAGTTAGGTTCCAGTATAAGTTTGTATGATAGAACCAATTATGTGACCAGTGCAGTTGGCATTATAGTTCCCATTGACGTTTTAAAAACCTAAATGTTTTCTCGAATCCCAATAATGTTCTTAACAGGCTCCCAAAAGTTTTGAGCATTGTTATAATTTCAGGTTCTTAAAGATCTAATGACGTTTCAATGTTAACTTAAAAATGTAAATGGCCAGAAGATGACTAAATCTCCTGATATTTGACTGATGCCCAACCCCACCCAATGCCCTAAATGTTGACAAATCCCGGATGTACATAACATACTTTGATTGTGGAGACTTGAAACTTGGTAAACAAGTGAAACTTAAGGTCATCCTGCTTCCATGCAAATTGTATAAATCAAATATTTCCAAACTCATATTCATAATGTCATGCTTTGATATTCAATGCTGTTGCACATGGCGAATCAAGATTCAACAGAATGCATATGAAGAGAAATGGGAAATTCCAATCATGTAGTTATAATATTGAACATTAGCAATAGATTCAATCCATCCATGAAAAAGCGAATTTGAGGATGTGTGGCACATTGATCTTTTACTTATTGCTGCTCAAGTACATAATAGCTATCATCTAACTTTCATCATATTTAAGCCATGGTTGCATGAATGCCCAATGGACCACCAATTGTACTTTCCCCACCCAAATAGTAGAGGTTCTTATGCACAAAGTGCAGAAACCTACTCACTATTTGAGTGGGTCCAACTTCACACTATTTCTGGGCCAGTGCCCCACCCCTTCAAGCCCCCAGACTCACAAATGTCAGTCACCTGACCTCAAGAACTGATTGTGTAAGTGCAAAGGTATTCTGACTTGGTCCAAGTCACACTACCTCCCTTCACTAGAAATTGCCAGGTGTGAGTTTTTTCAAAGTGGGTTGAGAAATAGTTAGGTGAACATAAAGACCCTTCACCCATAATTTGACGAAACTAATTGTAGTTGGATAGTGGGTTGGTAGAAGACATGGAAACTGGCCCTTAATATCTTGCCCATGGAGCTACTTCCCCATCCACAGGTTATCAATTCAATGTATGAAACAAGAGTCCCATCAGTATATTTATTGCATCAGAATCATTGTAATGACTTATGGCCCTCCTTGTGGGCTCATGACCAATTTTGGTCAAGTCAGAAATGCAATCTCATGATTTTACAAGAAGGAAAGGGAATGAAATACCCAACAAATGACAAAATGTGCGTGTCAAAAGGAAGGACTCCTCAAAGTCCCAATACATCTCATATTTTGAGTCTTGAGAATCTTAAACACTTGGGGTATTATTTGGAAGGGTAAATTGTCTCAATGGAATAATCTTTTGTGCTACTAAAATGGTTTCAAATAAAGGTATAAGAATTTCATGTCCCAAATAGATGTTCACAGAAATTATATTTATTTTTCCATATTCAACAGACCTAAATGATGTGTTTTCCTATTCAACACACACTACAAGATTCCCTAAAGGTTTTAGGGATATTATGGAATTTGTCATTGGGATGCAAGCTGATGGAAATCTTTATAAATGTATGAAACTTGTCAGTAAGGGAGTAGTGCCTCTTGTAAATGGACTGGTTTGTGTTGCCATTGTGATGAATCTATGATCATTATAGGCTCCAAGTTAAATACTTTTTTCATTTGCTCTATGCTAGATGGGAGTTTGAAGGTCTTCCATTTGCAAAATTATATGCCGTTGATATGTCTGAATTTTTTTTAGTATTAGGGCCAAGTTGTAAAGAGATAAGGAGCATGTTTAACATTCTTGAATTGTTTGTTGCATGTTTTTATGAATGAAATTATTTATGGTACCATTTGCCAAACCTAGGGGGTGTGTGTCATTTGCAAGAAACCTTTACTTTCACAAGTGAATGTTTAAAAAGAATTTGATTGTCATTTCCTGATAGGTGAATTTTATGCATTCTTAGCCTTTACTTTGGTAACCATTGTTCATGTTTATCATTTTGTGCAAAGATTTTGACTAAATGCATCTATGGTTGAAATTTCACATTTAGATGATAAAATATGAAAATGTTATGTCCACCAATCTACTTGTTGAAACATGTATAATACAAAAATGATGTGGTTTGTAAAAAAGAAATGACATTAATAACAACCTTGTTAACATGCATGATCCAATGGCGATTTCTAATATGTGTGCTCATGCATTGCAAATCATGAAAGAATAATGTGATTGAACCATGACTTCTAAAATACTATATGTGTGGGTTTCATCACCAAAACTTGTGTTATTGTGCAAAATCATTATTAATTTGAGTATGTACAATAATGGAATATTGTTTGGATTTTTATAAAATTATGTGCTTCTTACATATTTGATTGGGAAAAGGGAATTTTATATTGTTATGTTTGAAGACATTTGTAACCTCTTCCAACATGAAAACCATATAGGTCTAATTTTGAAGTTCTTATATAGGATTGGACATATTTGATGCACTCCCAACTCCTTGAAAGACTCAGATGTGAGTCCAAGTAAAAAACAACGGAAAAAGGAGGAGTCGAGGCACGTTCCCTAGCTCACAACACTTTGAAAGGTAGAGGGGTGTGCTAAAATTCCGAAATAGGACTAGCAAGAGTTGACAAGCTTCACTCACTCACACAGGCCTACACAAAACCCACACAAGGTGGTTAGTGCGTAATTGGAACATTTTTGGTGCTAGGACGAACTACGAGCAACACAGACACACAAGACTCACCATGACCCGGACTTGAGGGAAGCCACCACCTTCCCCCTTATAGTATACTATGCACCTCTCCACGGGGCCCACATCCAAATGACTTTTTGTCCTGGGACTTTCAAGTGGGAGTCCCGAAATCGCCAAGGTTGGGACTTTCACGACTTTGGGGCGCCATAACTTTGCGTGCAGACCTTTGATTGAGATGAGGTCTAAAGTGAAGTTGAAGCCCTTGTCGAAAGCTTTTCAACGGTATGTTGCAAGCCATCTACACGCACAGAAATCGGGTCGATTCCCGACTTTTAGTGGTCAAGGGTCAAACTACCAATTTGACTCCCGGCCCTTCTTTTGGCCATAACTTGTGTTTCAAATGTCCAAATGGGCGATGTGAGCCCATTTAGACGTATACGTTCCAAAATCTTTCCAATGATATAAAGAGTGTCGCAATCCATTGAGTTTTGACCCCTGAAATCGCTTTCTGAAATTTTGGGAGTCCACTAGAATCCCATCTCCCAAAGTGGGAGTTGCCTTGGGAGTGTGAGGGTTCACTCCCTCACACTTTCCTACACTCCCGGGAGTATGTGATGTGACTCCCAGGCTTTCTTTTAGCCCGCACCCTTGTAACCCCTTTACTTTGGTCGCGAGCCCAAAACTAGGGTTATGACAATCTTGGTTCACAATTCTTCATATTTTTGAAATAAGGTTCAATGTGGCAAATTTTGCATGTCAATCATGATTTTTTTCCATTATTATCAATTATTATAAATGGAATAGGGCGACCAAAATTATTTTGTTGTTTTTAAATGCATGACACATGAAAAAAATTAAAACATTCATTTTTTTATTATATTGTACCATGTTTGCACCCCCATTGTACATGATTACAATACACACAAATGGGGTAATAATTTTTATTATTGGTCACCATTACTAACCAACCCATAATTGGGACAAACTTCAAAGTTGCATGAGCATATCAACATGAACTTTGCTTGTTTGCCTTGAACCCATTGTGAGGCCAAGGGTACCTAAGCCCCCAAAAAAGAGGTCCAATTTTGATTTAAGCATATGTAAAGGGGTTTAACCATACTAATAGAAGCCAATTTACATGTTTAACCACCTTTTTTTCTAACATTTTTATAAGAATAATAAATAGAATTCATGTTTAAAATGTGTGTCATATTTGTACAAATAATCTTTCAAATATATTAATAAATTTGGATAAGTTTGAAAGTAAGTTAATAAATATAAAATATGTCTATACAATTTTTAATTTAATACAACCAATTCTTTTCATATTTAAAAAACACATTGAAACAATGTATAAACATTATTTAAGCATTATATTTGTTCACTATTGAGTTACACCATTTGACCATGTCACATAAACTTGTCATGATTACTTAGAAATACCTCAAGAAATGTTAATAACTCCTTTTACCATGTTTGCACCCAAAGCAATTTGATCTATCTAATGTCACTTCCATGACTTTTTCAAGTAACATGAACATGAACATTCATGTCAATGGTCTTTTGAAAGTTCATTTTTATTCAATATTTAGTGCAACTTGACTTGGAACAAATTTTTTTTAAAAAGTTATGTTAACTTCCTCCCTCATCTCTTGTTAAAAGAACTTGGTCATGAAATCCTCGTGATGTTCGGCTAACTTGCTTCCACTTCTTTGTGTGTTGGTTATGAAAAAGGAAGTAACTTCTTTAAAATGTTCCATATATGTGACTCCTTCACCCAAGATGACTGTATTAAATGATTAAATGATAGCCTTTCACTTAACCAAATATTTCCATTCAGGCTTTCATAATTGCTTCAATTTCAACATAGCTTCCATTTCAAATTTCGGCTCATTATGAATGAAATCTAGGGGGGGTTGCATGTCATTTCCTTGCGGTGGCATTGAGAAGTTTGAAACAATTAGTTTCAAAAAGAAAGCATGAAAGTTTGGGTGAACTTCAAAAAATTGCAACTTCCTCACCCACATCTTCGAAAAAACTACCCATTGGCAACAAAAATTATGGGCACATTTGGTGACTTTCCTAGACTACCATTTTGAATGGTGTTGTCCTTGTTCAATGTTTTCAAACCATGTAAAGTCAGTTAAATTTAGATAGTTCACCCAATTTATTAGGAATTATGCATCCAAAACTTCTTAAAGATGAATTTTTCTTCAAATTGTGTTTTGAATTCCTACCACAAGTACCCATGTGCATTTTCCTAAATTCATAATGTGTTTGCTTTCACCATGTTTGATAAATTTAAAACTAAGTTTGAGTTTATTACATTGTAGTGTCCCAATCAACTTTCATGATTTGGATGTTCCACCATCTCGGAGAGAAAATTAAATGTCCACAACCTTATTGTCACACACACCATAGAAGCATCTCAGTTTAAGCAATTTAACAACCATTCCTTTTGACCATTAAGCTTTTCCTTTGAACAACTTTGCCCTTGGTGAGATGACGGTTGACCTTCATTAAAGGGGTTAGTTGATCGATAATGAAAGGTATTGATGCAAGCGCCTTTTCATGAACATCATGTTCATGGGTTGTGATGACTTTGCATGGTCCTTGAGTAGTCATGTCTTGAAACTCCTCCCAAGTGTTGTTGAATTGGGTCTCTTAGTCACCATGAAAAATTTCCCTCATTGATTCAAGTTGTGGCTCATTTGGCTTGCACCATTCACTTGCCCTTTTTGGCCATCATATTGAGCATGAGTTGCTCCCATATGAAAGCCCCTATCTTCAACTTTGATATCATGTGATGTGCCTTAGGTTGTTAAAAAATATTGGTGATAATTCTCCAAAATATAATAGTGGAAAGAAAAATAAACTTGATGCATGTTCCTTAACTCTTCACATAGTGATAAGAGGGGCATGTGTGTGGGAGCTTTGGCATGAAATTAAAGCAAGTGTGTTATACACAATGGCCTTGCCATTTATGTAATATTGACAATGGATATTGCATGGTAAATTGGTCATAACTAGGGAATTTTTTTTTAAAAAATCTATTTTAATGTACATCATCTTGTTTTTATGTAAGAGAATTTGTCATGATTGTTTTTTTTTTCCTTTTTCTGATTTCACATCAATTATGGGCAATTGAAAAGTGATCTCACATTAAATGGTGACATATTCTAAGAACCTATCTAAACATTAAAAAATTACAACCAGACCAAAACCAATAGGAAAATGTCACAATATGACTTTCAATTTGAAAAAAAATCTAATGATTTTTTTCTTTTAAAAATGGAATATTCTTTTTTCATATTTATTTTTCATATTTGTGCAAATTTTCACACTAAAAAAAACTTGTCATGGTAGGAAAATTTGAATGTTTCCAATCACATTATCACATTTTTGAAGGAATTGCATGAATTTTTGTGTATGATGGGTGTCATGACGTGTAGTGTCGTGGCATTTGGTGTCATAAAGGTTTAAATCCATAGTAAACTCTACTAAACAAAAAGTCTAAAACTAATCAAAGGTAGAAAACTAATCAACCAAAAAGAAATGCACACAAATATATATACAATGCATAAGAGGAGGCTGAGATGAAATTATCATGTATCCCCCCCCAAGACCTGAGCCAGGAAAAACATGGCATGGTCCGAGTAGAAATCAAGGTGGTGCATGAGAACATGATGAACAGTACCAAATGTCAACAGGAACTTGAGGGAGTTCTGGCTTGAAGCAAAATAAATGGTATCCACTGTTACAATTATTGCAAAGTAACATCTGATCAGCATCATCTGTCCTTTGACATACCTAACATGGATAGTCAAGTGGAGGAATTTAAGTCGACGTGATGATGGTAGGATCCAAGTTTGGCATGTGGCAGGGCGCACAATTTTTGGAATGATCTTGAATTATGCGTCCATCAACTCCTTGCAACTCCAACACACTTGAAGGCTTGATTGCCTTAATCCTCAAGATAGTGCGATCGAAAGAAGTGTCTAAAGTATCACTAGGTTGCCGTTGGAGATATAGAAAGTCACCAACATTAAATTGTCTCACCTTAGGTTTGTAACGACCACTTCATGTGTGTGCATATCGTAAGGTATCTCGATGTTGTGCAATGGACAAGTTTTCCATGGCCATGGGCATAATCCTCATGAATAGAGCAACCCTTTCTGCGATGATTTTAACCCAAGTGGTTGGGGAATCCAAGTCCACAACTTGGTCCATTTGATTAGCAATGGAAGAGGGTGGAATGCAATGTCTCCCAAAAAGTAGAAAGTAAGGAGTGAAATGAAACAAAAAAGTGTGTTCAGACATCCTATAACCCATGGCGATGTAAGGTAGGGCCAAGTCCCAATCCTTTTTGTTCCCAATGAGGCAAATCTTCCGAAGTCCCTTCTTACATGTCTAAACCATCCTCTCTGCAAGTCCATCAGCTTAAGGATGATCCCTTGAAGTTCAACGACGGTCAATGAGAGCATGATCAAGTAGGTCTTGGTGTTGTGTGATGACTTGTCCAATAGCGCAACAATCTCAACCCACTTTGAAAAATGTTCAATCATAATCATGATGTAAACATTACCCTTGGAGGTTTGTGGTAATTTTCCAGCTAAATCACATGACTAACGATAAAACATGCCCTGAATAAGGAATGGAAAAAACATGAACTACTGAGAGGAGAAGGAAGTTTTCATTTTATCATATTATTCACACCTAGCAATGACGTCTCGAACTTGAGCATACATACTTCTCCAATGGTAATGAGGAGCGAAAAGGTTATAATTATGTTAAACTCTAAAGTGTCCAAGCTTCAAGTGTACTTTCTAAATAAGACCAGGCCATTCATGTGGTGGAGGAACCACTCCGTCGCCTTGTGGTAAGCATTGGATGAGGTAATTGTCCTTCCATGAGTAGCATTTGGACCGATGTTGTATGCAATCTCGATGATTTGATGTAACTTAGGGAGGGTACTCCCCATGCTAAAAAAACTTCAGAGTGTCCAAATCCTCCCATATATCAACAATGGGATGTTCAACTAGGTTACATTGCAATAGTGCAAGATAACTAAATGCATAAAATACATGTATTGTTGGAATCTGGTCAAAGTTTTGCCTAACTTCTGATAAATCTTCAGAAGTAGTGAGGGGTTTCTACGACGTGGTATCCATGTTTTGATGTGTAATACCAACTCAATGAATAACCTTGAACTCATATTCCTGAAGTATAAACGCCCAACAAGCTAACTTACTAGTAAGCTTGTCCTTGGTCATCAACCACTTGATAGGCTGGTGGTCAGTATAAAAAATGAACTTGGTGCCATATATAAAGATAGGGCTTGAGATGTATGATGGCCCATACAACAAGACACTCCCCCTCGTATGAAGAGTAATTATTCTTAGCCTTGATGTTGCTTCAAGATGCATAAGCAATAACACATTCCTTGCCTTCATTATCAAGTTGGCCAAAAATAACACCAATACCAAGAGCACTCCAGTCAATGTGTAGAATGAAGACCTTGCTAAAATCAGGTCTTCTCAAAATGGGGAATTCTAAAAGCTTTTCCTTGAGTGTGTTGAAAGCTTCCTAAGCGTCTTCACTCCATGTCCAGGCAACATCCTTTTTTAACCATGCATAGAGAGGATGAACAATAGTACTGAAGTCTTAGACATAAATCTTGTAGTAATTACATAGTCTGATGAAGCTCTTCAAAGTGTGAACATTAGTAAGATTTGGCATTTCCAAAATGGCTACTACTTAGGCCCAATGAGTCATAATACCATTTGGCAAAATTTTGTATCCAAGGTAGATTAATGAGGTGATAACAAACTCACATTTTTTAGGATGGATTTTCATATTAACTTCGTGGAACCTTTTGAATAACTCTTCAAGTTGAGCCAAGTGCTACAAGATTCCCTTATTATGCATTAAGACATCATCTATGTAACACTTCAAGAAATCTGCCCCTTCAAAAATTTGGTCCATGATTCGCCGAAAGAAAATAAGTGCATTCTTCAATCCAAAAGGCATCACAAGCCATTCCCACAACTTGTTGCTTCCATGGAATGTCGTTTTTTTGCGATCCTTTGCAACGAGCACAATTTGGTTGAAGCCTTGCCTCAAATCCATAATTGTGAAGATGTTTAAATCTCCATTGTTATCAAATAGTTCTTCATGGGTGGGCATGGGGTACTTGTCTTGAGGTGTAACCATGTTCAAAGGCTTATAATCTTTGCACATCCTTTTTTCAGTCCATAATCCAACTAAATCCTTCTTTGTTGGCATTACTGTAATGGCTGCGAAATCAAAACTTGATGGCAGAATGAGACTAGCCTCATGGAGCTTTTTGCATCTTTCATCTACCAGTTCCCACTCATGTTTGCTCAACCTATGCCTCCTCCGATACATGGGTGTTGCGTTTATAAGGTCTATAAAGAACTACATGGTCTTACACCTACCTAAATCTTTCATTGAGAATGTGAACACATTTTCATATTTAGTTATCAAGTCTATGACCTAGTCTCTCTCCTTCTTGGTGAGCTAATTGCCCATAATGAAAAGGTAGTTGGAAACACATGGAATGGAATTGGAAAGTGTGTTCGAAAAACTTGTGTATTGGGTTTTCCACTATCCAATTGTGTAGATTCGTAGAAGGTTGTAATTGTTTCTTTAGAAGCTGATGTATTTGTAGGTGTATCATAAACAACTTGAGTCAAATTACATGGTACTTCCTCCCACCCAACACTAACAGTGAAATGTAGAGTGTTGAAGATAAGTAGGTCTACTTGGTTGGGGTGCCATGTAATCACATCGCCAGAACTATAAGCTAATTGAATCAGTGTTGGTGTTGTGTACATTTGAAAGAATACACAAGTTACTAATAACCATGTAAGAGAGTTCATGTGCATGCTTCTCTTCAATAAAGCGTTACGCTCCAATCTAATCACCTTGGTGTGATTAGTAGTGCCAATTTCGAACCCCATAACCCTTTCCCTTTTTTCTAGGCTTGGTTCATCCCAAGTGGCTAAAACATGATGATACACCAAACTTGGTCCATCTCCTTGAAAGGCATGTGCTCTTGGGAAAGAGACAAACGTGGGCCAAACATTTCTTGGTTTTCCTATTGTGTTCATAGGAAACCAAGGAGGTTTCTTTTGCCTTATAACTGGTTGGCATGAGCTTTGATCATCCAATATGTGAGAAACCTGCAGGTTGGAGTTTCTGATGGTGTATCTCATAACTAATTGTAGAACTGAAAGTGGTGCAAGGTTGGTCCACCATTTGCGCAGTTGGTGTGCATAGGAACCACATTGTGTCGCATTAAGTAGGAGTGATTCTCCAAGGTAATGTTTGACCGGTGTGTAGTGCTCGTGAACTTTCTCCCTCTGGTCAAGTTGAGAAGGGGTGTTCTCAATTACATAACCAAGCATAGGAGAAATGAATTGAGCCCAAGTGATCAATTGTACCATGTCCGTGAAGAGACCGGGTCTTGTGTCATTCAAGCCTTTTCCAAATCTAGCCATTGAAAATCCTTGACATTCCCAACTTAAAATGATGAGGTCCACGCACTAGTAGAAATCAGCCAAAATGTAACCACTCCATTTACGACTACATGCGACTTGTAGTCGTTTACAACTAGATTTGAAAATATTTGCAACTATAAGACCAAATTTCAACTATTTTGGTCATTCTCACAACTATAATGCAACTATGAGAAATTTCATCCTATTGGTTGGATTGATATTACATTTATTTTCATCCATTAATAGGTTGATATGTCTCATTAGTTGCAATAGTCACCAAATTAGTTGCATCCTAAAGGTATTCTACAATGACATAGGGGTGTATTTTAATGTATGTACTAAAATTATATATATATATAATATGCATACGTATGTATATTGTTCATATAATGAATCTCAAAATTAATATTTGAACTTTGAATTTTTTATTCAAATCTGAAAATTGTTATTTCAATTGTTTAAAACATTATT
>Ga0209208_10008623_pt1 | contig 13562 bp, 9 predicted proteins | sample S1TSphfallax_3_FD_187694 | JGI IMG/M metagenome (GOLD analysis project Ga0209208, IMG submission 187694) | Host-associated microbial communities from peat moss isolated from Minnesota, USA - S1T2_Fd - Sphagnum fallax MG (SPAdes) (version 2) | ecosystem: Host-associated > Plants > Peat moss >...
TATAGAGTTATAATAGCTTGAAGGATTTTGGTTTCTTTTAGAGGATTTTTTGAAGACTAGGTATATTTTTGCATGGTGAAATATTTGAGTTTCCATAATTCTTCTTTTGCCTTTAAGATACTTTATAATGTAAATGGCAAGGCCACAGTGTGACACACCCCCTTGTTCTATTTGTTTCCTAATTTCATATCACCACAGCTTTTCTCAGATATATATATGTTTTTTACTCATATATATAGTTATATATTTACACCATTATTTTCTTTTTCTAATAACCATCAGGTACAATATATTTTGATTAAAAAAAGAAGAAAAAAGATCACACAGGTCATCAATATCAATTTTTGGGGTTGTTTGGTAGGTTATAAAAAAATTGGGCAATAACCCTTGAATATGCATAAGAGTAGGTTATCAAATAACCGTTTGATAACTGCCTGCTATCGTGCCAAATTATTATTCAATTAAGGCTTGAAAACAAAAATGATTATTTTTTTCTGTTTTTTTTAGTGTTTAAAGATTGATAACCTACCTGGATGATAAATCAGGTCATCCACATAAGTTATTGTTAGAATTTTGAAAAGTTCAATACCAGATGGGTATCAACTTAACCAGTTATCAAATAACCAATAACCGACTGGTTAAGTTACAAATAATCACCTTGATAACCAGGTCAAAACTCAATAATCAGCCAACACTGGTTCAAATCTCACCTGGGTTGGGTTGAAACTTGACATTAAGTTCAACTTAACCCCTAAATGGCATGGCACACCAGTTTGGTCTGCTTTTCAGTGTGTCTCTGAATTCTCTGAGGTTTAGGGGTTAACAATAGTCCTAAGAACTCGCATCAATCAAATAGTTATTCTGGATGAAAGTTCCTTTTAAACAAGTGTTAGGTTTAAGTGTCAAATGTGTTTTGGAAAGCAAAATTTCACCATAAGTTATATGCAAAAAAGTTGTATAAAGTGTGAAGAAAAACCACATTGGGCCAAAAATTAATAATAATAATAATAATAATAATAATTTCTAAAGAACTCGAATCATTAAATAGTAATTGTGGACCAATTTTAAAATTAATTTTAATTTTTAAAACCCAACCAACCATTTATTAACCAAACCACCCCAAAAAACAAGGGTTGAAAACCAAGGAACAAAATGGAAGGACCCACACTCAAGAAGAGAAATGAACCACCTAAGAGAGGCAATGACAAGGGGAATATCAAGTTCCCGAACCCCCTCCTATATAGCAAGAAGCATACCAAATCCTTTAATGTCACCTTCAAAACGATGGTTGAAAACAGGCATGCACGAAAGGCAACTAATAATTTGTTATAATTCCAACAACACCAACACTAATTGTTTGTTGTAAGTTTCCACCAACACGAAGTGGTTGGAAGTATTAAAGACTATTTTGGCTATACTTGTCTTCAACCGAGTGTTTGATAATTCAGGTCCGAATTTTTCCGTTGTTGGACACACCACACTAAAACCATGGCCTTATCACAAACAATTGTTTTTGGGTCTCCGAGGTAGTGGAGTCTTAAAGTCGAAAGGCTAAAATGTCAGCATTTCCATAAGCAGCCGGGTGGAGTCGAAAAAAATATACATATATATATATTATTATTTTTGTTTCGTTCGTGAGACCCATGATGCCCTTCTTCATTTCAAGGAGTTCTAAGAAACAATAAAGTGTAAAGTGTTCATTAAAAGCTCTTTAAGACACTCGAGGTTTGTACTTCCAACTGGCACAAACAGATTTTGAAAAGGATAAAAAGAGCCGCATCGTCTCACAACAACGTGACTAAGGGGTAGATAATTCGGAACCCACCACACTCATGACAATATGTCGGATATAGGCTATTCGTGTTTTGTTATTCAAGCAAAGTGTTGGGTCGTAGCGGCAATCCTTGTTTGTTTTCTTCTCGAACTTCACCTGGTAATTTCTCCTGGTTCTTGCATGTGTAGCTTTCTCATGAGTGCAAGGGTTACATAGTACAAGTTTTCAATCTGATGCCCTATAGTAACTCTATGCTTGTTTTGTTATTTTTTGGGGGGCCCATTTCGTGATGTAGCCAAAGTGATAATGATTGACAAGAAGGTTTAGCCAAAAAAATATTGGTTACAAGCTAAAACATGAAATTAAAGTTTTTAAAACATGGGTTTTTATATTTTTTGGTTTCCTACTTGAACCAACCATGTATTTTTAGAACTCAGTTATTTTTCATAAAACTTTGTCAAATTTTGGCTACTGAAAATTTCGAAATCATTTTGATTTTGGCACATCAAAATTTTAATATAGCAATAAAATGGCTGGATCATTGACCTAACAAGTCGGCAATGGGGCGTTCACATTGGCTCCCTATAGTTGAAACCTGGCTGCCGTTGCATTGTTGCAACAACATGCATGCTTTTGTGGTGAGAGTGTTAGCTCTCACCACAATTATCAAAGTGTCGAATGCTTTTTCCCATTGTAAAATGGGCAAGCAATTAATTCGTGACAAACAAACATTGGAAAAGAAACAAAGAGAGTTGTTGACTCTTATTTCCAAACGATCAACCCACCACCATACTCAATGTATTTTTTTTTCCCCTTGTATTAATTGACGAGTTGACCCATGTTGTAGTAGAGGGCCCGGTGGGCCTGAAAATGGCATGCATGAATTGGTCATGACTAGTGTAGATGGGTTCCAAAAACAATGGGAACTGGACCCGGACCTATGGCTAGGATCGGAGGTTCTCTAGAGTTAGTTGAAGACTAAGTCACGGTGCGTCCCACAAATGGAAATGGGATCCATTATATTTGAAGAAATGCCACATAGTTGGGATTTGTTTGCTTTCCCCTTGTATTTCTTCTTTAGCCATAATCCATACACAATTGTTCTTCACTTGCTACAAAACTTCTTGTTCACATTCTCACGTGCTTCCTTGTTCCTATAATTGTCTACATCTTGATCAACTTAAGGTGCATTTCAATGTTAAATGGAAATCTAGGTGGCATCCTAGGTGACACTGGATGTTAAATGGGCAATAGCTTAATGTTAAGTGAATGTTAGTTGAACATAAAATCTTCATGATAAGTAAGTTATAAGTCTTAGATGACGAGTATGGTGATAAGGGACTCAACATTAGAGTTCCTAACACCAATTGTGAACACACCTTTAAAACACTATAAAGGTGCATTCACACTTGGTGTTAAGTCTCCTAACACCAAGCTAGTCATTTAGCACCTAAACCTATCTATCACAAAGGTTTTATGTTAAGTTAACATTCAGTTAATATTATACCATCACCCATTTAACATCGGGTGCCACCTAAGATGCCACATAGATTTTCACTTAACACTGATTGAACATTAAGTGTGAATGCACCTTAAGTTGATCAAGATGTAGACAATTATAGGAACAAGGAAGCACCCGAGAATGTGAACAAGAAGTTTCGTAGCAATTGAAGAACAATTGTGTATGGATTATGGCTAAAGAAGAAATGCAAGGGGAAAAGCAAACAAATCTCAACTATGTGGCATTTCTTCAAATATAATGGATCCCATTTCCATTTGTGGGATGCACCGTAACTTAGTCTTCAACTAACTCTAGAGAACCTCCGATGCTAGCTGTAGATCCCTCCATTTGTGGGAGCAACCCAAAAAACAAGCAATTGATTCAAGGTGGGACCCCAATGTTAGACAATGAAAAATTGTCCATGTAGAATCACCTCGGCTCAAATCCACTTAAATGTCAAGCACTATTCCATGAAACTGGAGGGCAATGATCTTTTCTTATGTGATTCATATGATCTTTACAATGATAATATGCATTGAGCATGTTGGCCACCAGGTCCAATTTGCAATTTCAAGTTTTTCTTAACTACTCAAATTATTTTAAATTGTTTTTTCAAACATTTTCAATGTCCAAAATTAATTAAATACATGCTGCATGTTATCAAGCGGAATCTGTCCTCTCCAAATGTCCTCCACCTCTTTTTTTTTCAATTTTGTCTAACGCTGGTATCGTGAGAAAAAAAAAATTGAAAAAAAGAGGTGGGAACTCCAGGCCTCCATGCCCTTATTGGGGAACTCCCCTCTCCTTGGGCATTGCACTACACTTGCCATCCATTAGCATTTCTTTCTTCTCTTACTTGTCTGTGCAGCCTTGAATGCAAAATTGAACTTGAGCAAATGAATGGCAAGTCCCTTTTTCCTAAAGTCAGTGGATTTATCCATATAGTTGCCCATATAGTGGCCAAAATGAGAAGTCAAGATGAAAACAGGGGACCAAATTAGTTTTTCTCAAGTAAATTGGTCCTCATGGGAGTTTCACCCCCAGTTTTACGGCTCATATTCTTTGTCGCCTTATCAGAATAAGATCAACTAAATATTGTGCAGTGATACCTAGTTTGATGAAAAACCAAAATTCAGTTACAATCACTCTTTAGAGTTTATAACTACACTCGTGATGGGGATCAAACAGGCATTAAACGGTCAAACTAAGGTCCAAAGACAAGATGATTTTAGGGATGAAGGGCCTTCATTGTAAGAGTGTAAAGAAGGCCCTTAAGGTACACTAACCAACTAGGTTTAAAGGGTTGAACTAAGGCCCAAAGACAAGGAGATTATAGGGATCAAGGGCCTTAATCCTAAGAGTGTAGAAAGCACTTAGGATACAGTAACCAACTAGGTTTAAAGGGTCAAACTAAGGTCCAAAGACAAGGTGAATTTAAAGGTGAAGGCATTCATCCTAAGGGTGTAAGGAGGGCCCCTATAGTACAGTAACCAACTAGGTCTCTTAGCTATCCACCTGCCCAGGCTGCTCTTCTCATTATTGATTGGCAAAAACACTATGTGCTTTTGTTGTTTCTAGAAGACAAATCTACCCAACCCCCATACCACAATAATGATGATGATATAAGAGGTGATTGAAAAATTGGGGAAGCATAGATAGAAGCAACCACAATGCTTGTTGAACACTGGAACACTCTGTTGCATGCCTATAAGGAAAGCCCATCACACAGAATCTCACAGTTCAGAGTACCTGGGGAATGGTTAGGGGTATATCCTTACAAGCTGAAATGGGTTATGGTTTTTTTTTTGTCTTTTGGCTTCCTACCATGAGAGGGACTAACTCTCTCCCCCCCCTTTTTTTTTGTTCCTCTGGGAACTTTGTCTTTTGGCCTTTCTTTGGCTTTCCCTTTTTTTGTTTGTCTCCTTTGTGATGGTTCCGACCATCAATCTTTTATTGGATTTTTGTGGAGAGTTTTTTTTTTGGTCTTTCACTTGATGAAACCCTTTTACTTTGTTAGTTAAAAGAAAAGCATGTTCTTTCAAGTACCATGTACAAATAGTTTCTGTCATGTCATAGCTTAAGGGATTTTGACCCCTAAGTAGTAGGTCTATTTTTATACGAGGATTTTTGAAAGATGATATTTTGGCTTGCGATAAAACTTGAGATTAGTTACAGAGTTATGATACCTTGAACGATTGTGAGAGGATGTTTTTGAAGATTATATTTTGACATGGTGAAATATTTGAATTTCCACAATTCTTCTTTTGCCTTAAGATACTTTTTTAATGTAAATTGCAAGGCGCCACAGTGTGACACTCCCCTTCTTTTATTTTTGGGTAAGTACTATACTTTCGCAATTGGGTTTTTTCTTGGTTCATTAACTTCATAGGTTAAGGAAAAAGCATGTGCTTTCAAGTACCATGAAGAAAACTCCACATATTATTGCTTATGGAGGATAGTCTATCTAGATGAGTTAAGAAAATAACTCTTCCTAAGGGATGAAGAGCAGGAGACTACTAGTGTCAGGTCTTCCTTCAAGTATAATTAAACACTCTTTTGGTATTCTTATAGTTGAAAGCATCTAGTTATTATTATTATTTTCAAATGTGACAATTAAGAATATGACCTCAAACTCACATCTCATCATGCTACCTAGTGTGTGACCTTTCATGTGCACCAAAGGTCTCCAAGTCACTTAAAGACACTGACACTGAAACCAGGAGACTTTTTAGTCACATTTAAACCCTAAACCCTTTGAAGAGTCAGTCAATGTCCACTTATTATTAGGTTATGCTGTTATTTCCAGTGATGGGTGGTTGTTTGAATAATGTTTTTTACAACCTCCAGTTCCTTTGCATTTAAATTTTTTATTAATTAATTTTATAAAACCTCGACTAATAGAAACTATAGTTCCAGGTGTTTGAAAATTTTCAAAAAACAAAAAAAAAAAGGTTCCTTGAAAATAAAGGTGGCTTAAGGTAGGACCTTTTGCCTAGTTCTTTGATTTGTTTTTCTCAGAACTCCTTGGCTCAAAACCAGTGCTAAGGCTCCTTTATACCCAACCCTTACCCACTTGTTCATTCTTTGAGAAAGAGAGAATCCCCTCAACATTTTTTTTAAAAAAAGAAAAAAGAATTAGGAGTGGGAGAGAAAATCCTAAATAAATAAATAAATAACACCCGACAAGGGAACAAGAGAAGAAAAAAAAAAGGATCCAAGTTCAAACAAAAGACCAGACCCAAAAGCACACAACACACAATGGGGAGCCCTAAGAGGAAAAATCCTGAAACCTGTTACCTAAACCCTTCCCCAGTAGCATGAAGCTAAGACTTGGGTATCATTGCTTATATCATAGTATATGGGTATCTCAGAAGTACCGACAATTTAAAGTGGGTTCTTTTTTACCTATTATATTGTGGCATATATTACATTAAAATGGCAAATTTCAAGTGACCTCTAACATTTTTGTCTGAAAAACCAACCCCTATTCTCTTGTATTGGCTAGCCCACAGCTATTTTACCGTCCCCAAACTGGCATAATATTTATTTTTTTCATCCAAAATCTACTTTGCAGTGTGCTGAGTTTTATTCTCTAAAAGACTTTGAACTTAAGCACCTTAAACAAAGAGCATGAGTAGTGTGTCAATATCCCTCTCTCTTAAGGTGCATTCACACTTGATGTTAGTGACTCTAGTGTTGAGTCCCCTAACACCATGCTAGCCATTTAGGACTTAAGCCTGGTTATCATGAAAATTTTATGGTAAACTAACATTCAATTAACATTAAGGTATCGGCCGTTTAACATTGGGTGCCACCTAGGATGCCATCTAAAATTTCATTTAACATTGACATAAACATCAAGTGTGAATGCACCATTTAGTATGATGAGGAGGAGGTTGTAAGGTTGAAAACCTACACGAAAATGTTAGGGTGTATGCACCCCTCATTTATCAAAGCACGTGTTAAAAGCTCTAAATTCTCATTCAAAAGCTCCTTGCACTTTGCATGTCATCCAGCATTTTAGTAATCCTTCTTCAAGTTAGGCAACTATTCATAAACAAATCTTGAAGGCAACAACTCAAACAATTTGTGACAACTATTTTCTTCACAAATAGACACAACCCTTTGAGGCTCCTTACAATGTTCAATTGGGCAATAATATACTTATCAGAAATAAATAAATAAATAAATAAATAAAGGAAAAACACTTGCCAAGGGAACAAGAGAAGAGAAAAGAAAACTGATATACTAAGCAGTTTTGATGACCACTAAAGATATGGGAAATAAATAAATAAAAGACCTACCCAGCAGTTATGTAAAAAAAGAGAAATAACCGGACAAAAGATTGGTTGATAATTAATTAATTTTGAAATTATCATTTTGACAAACAAAATATTGTTGAAGATTCAATATTTTCCTGGAAAAAAAAAGATTTTATTTGAAAAAATTTGAAATTGAAAATTATATATATATAATTAATTTAGTGTCAAAGCTGCCTAGGTACTAGAGTATGTACCAAAAGAAGGACCATTTATCTCACTTTCCCAATGATGGGAAGAGTGTCCTATATCTATGGACTATATTCTTAAAGGACTCCAAAAGTTTAACTTAGCCCACCATTACATTCAAGTGGTGTACACAGCCCAACCATCTCAACGTCTAGAAACTACACCATCAATAGCCAGGTAGTTTCTAGAAAATCAATATTTTGAGCCAATCACATCTTTCCATGGACATGGAAAGAATGCAATGATAAGTCATGATTTGTGAATATTTTTATTTCAGCATAATATGACGTCAAGTTCCCATGAATTACCATTTCTACTTGTCGAATTCGATTCGGAAAACTTAGATAACTTATTGGACACTTGAGTGTCGAACCAAATACAGTACTATTATGATATTTTGTGTATTGAGCATTGGACTCATTTGTTGCCATGGGAATGTTGCAACATTTCACCAATGGAAAATATTCTAGTCCCTATTGTGAAGAATTTCACACTTTATAAAGCTTGAAAAGTGGCCATGGCATTTGACATCATTTCTCATCCCATGTAGTGATCCACAAATGAACTTATAGAGTACATATCTTAGGGAGGTATTTACATGATAGACATGTTTAATATGCTCTCCATCTTCATTCATATAGAGTATAGGTCAAATATAATATCTTCACCCCTTTTTCTATAAACCACCTAAAATGGTTGAGTCAAATATGCCCTATAAGTTCCACAATTCTTTGATTATAGATCATTAACGAATGCACTTTACTTGTTTTCAAGGTGAATCTACAAACCCATGCATTCCATAAGAGCCTAGAGGTCTTGCATTTAGTATTTGGGCCAATTGACACCAATTATATTGTTTTCAAAAATGTTGAAATTTTCCCCAAAAAAATACAAAAAAATCAAAATTATTTCTAGTGAAGCAAAAATAAAGAATCTGATGGAATATTTGGGAATACATTATATCTCAAAATGGAATAATTAGATAATTAATTATCCTCAAAATTAATTGATTATTCAACAAACATGTGTTGAAAAGGCCAAGGTACAACACTATATTTGCTAACCAAAATCCTATAACTTTGTATGCTACACAAAAGTAAATCTACAACTTATAAGGTGGACCTTCCATGTAATTAGATTAGAAACAAGATGGAAAATTCCCCACGTTCAAGATGATGCCACCTTGCAAAAGTTCATTTATAAACACATCATAAATTTGGAAACTATACAAAGGAATAAAATAAATAAAAAATGTCAAAAATCGATCATTCGTAATAGGTTGGTTGTATTTATCCATGTCAAAAATTGACCGCCTACAATAGGTCGGCTATGGTGATGGGAGGTGTGTCTTAAAGGAGTGGAAGTCAAAAATTAACTAGGCATATGACTACCATCCAACTTAAAGATGGAAGATGCTTGCATACTTTGCAATGTGATTGAAATTTTTTGACGAAAAAAAGTAACAAAGACAAAGGTTTAGATTTGGGGTATAGGGTTTAGGTTCTTTGGCCTTTTCAAACTCCAAATGGCATGAGCATAATCATGTAATAATACATCAACATGTTTGCATAAACATCCAAATATTTCAATTACTAAAAGGAGGAATTGATTAGTGGGGTGTTAGTTGTGATAGTTCTTTTCTTTGGCTTAAGTTGAATCAAAAGCAACAAATCTTTGAGTTGCGTGAGATCAAGAAGGTAAATTTGCTCACATTGGTTTTGGCACTAACAATGTTAACTAAGGTGCAAATTGCATCTTTGGTGAGCATAATGTTGATTCATTGACAAAAGGGGTTGAACATGGTTGAAAGAAACACATGGAGTTGTTCTCATCCCATGTGGAAACCACATCTCATGCAATGGCGACAAAAGTGTCACAAATTGCATCACAAGTTCCTATGCACTTATTGTTGTGAATGTAATGTAAAAGGTGACCACCCATAAGGTCAATGGGATGTGCGCACATGCATCGAATGACACCTACAATTGAGGGATGTAGTCCAAATCGCGTTCATAATATTGCAGAAAAAAATGGGGAAAATAATCAAAACATTTAAAAGACTAATTGAATTATAAGCCAAACACCTGCCTTTAAGCCTAAACATGATAAAATTAGATCATGATGGACCTTAGATATCTCATTGAAAAACATGCTAGAAAAAATATGACGGTGCAAACATTTTGAAATGAAATTTTGAAGTTGAAACATTTGTTGCTTAATGAGTTGTTAAAATAAAATAAAATATGCGTGAATTGGGGGCGGTAAAAAGCCACATGTTACCTTGAGGTGTTGTTGGAAAGGGCAACTATTGTTTTCAATTTGTGTTAAGGCTTTAAGAAGGAAGGGACATTGATTGATCATAAACCTAGTAGCTATGATTAAAGCTACAAGAGTTTAGTTCCTTAAATAGGCTATTGGGGTAATGGTGATTGTCAATATGAACCCAATGTCACCAAAAGTTATTGGGAGAAAGGTTTGTTTATAGGCTAGAAGTCCTTTTAGGTTATCAAAGGATCTTGGACCCAAGATGTGTTTACACATTTGAAGGAAAGAGGAGTAAAAAAAAAAAAGGATTTTATGAAGGTAGAAAAAAGAGGTGTGCATTGTAAGAGATACAATGGCTATTACAAGAAATAATGAATTGAAATTCCAAAGGTTATGTGAACGTCACCCATTCTATGGAAAAGGTTCACATGTTGAACATTCTTGAATAAGACATTTATGATGAAGGATGGTGTGAATGATGAAATGCTCAATGGAACCCCTAAGATTTTAATTTCTTATGATGGGGTGTTAAATTAAGATGGGGTGTTGAAGTCAAATGGCAAACCAAAGGGTGCCCATGCTACACATTTATGAGGTTGGATGAAAAAACATATTTCACAAAGTTTAATCTAAAAGTGTTCATAAGTAGATGATGTAATTGAAGGGTCGCTTATGATGCGAATGCCATCTATAATGGATAAATATAGACAAAAAAAGAATCAATTAACTGTAAAACGTAAAGCTTTAAAGTGGGTTAAAACAAATAGTGCCTTTCCTAAGGGATCACCTTGATGGGTTCCCATGATAGATGGGATAGTCTCGTGACATCACCCTCACAATCATAGTGAATATAACACAAGGGACATTCAATTACATAGAATGCACAAACAAAGGGAATGAATAATATGATGTCCCCATTTGTAACACGAAGTTTTTGAAATACGACCCCTCTTAACATTAAATTGAAAGCATTCACCATGTCAGGTTGGAAAACAACCCAATCAAGGTGAAGATCCAAGGTGCACCCAATGTTGTGGATTATTGTTGCACATCCACTTTTGGTTGCAACTTTGAATTGGTGCAAGGAAAAATTTGTTGTGAAGGTTTCACAAAATTGAACGCATAAAGTGCAACTTGTGAATTGATACAACATTTCCCCCACAACAATGGGACAAACTCCACCTGAGAGCTTGGTCATGGCTAAGAGGTGAGGCGTTACAAGGTCATGTGCAATTTGACGCCAAATGTGACCTTGTGCTATATGAGAACAAAGTTAAAATAATTGTGGGAAACCATTCACATAATCTTATAAGTGAATTATTTTTTGAAGGTGTTCAAAAACCATCCCAAAATGACCACTTGTAGATAAATGTGGCATGTGTTGGAATGCCAATTTGATGAAATCAAATGAAAGTTCAAAGTCTTGGTTTTGTTCATAGTTTTTTACGAAAACTAGGAAGAAGTCATCTGATTCAAAATGTAAAGCGGTGAAAGTTGAAGTGGTGTTGGAAGATTCATGTGCATGAAAAAATAGTGCGAAAATGTGAGTTGCATGAGAATACTCTATTACATGTTCAAAAACTAAACTATGCAAAAGGTGTTTATGAGCTGAAGAATCATGTTGGTAAGGAAGCTATGAACTTGAACCTGCTACCAAAACTTGGGCATGTAAAAAAATTCCTCTTGTAAGTTATTTGAATTGCTTAGAAAATGCTTCACTTAGATTTGCATTTCTCTATGCCTCGATCCTTAGCCATAAGGTGGCAAAGCAAAAACACGATCAAGATAACAAAAGAAGCAAATGCCAAGCTTCAACACCATAAGGGTGTTGTGTTAGCTTATCCAATAGAAAACAAAAGACCATTTCTACATCACACCGTAGAGTGACACTGTAGAGCGGTAGTGATGGAAGTTCATTGTGCACCTTGCCCAAGTTGAGTAAGAAAATCAGACTTGGGCAGCTTGCAAGCTCAGTTGGCCATTCCCCAAGTTGAGCTAGGATATCAGACTTGGGGCCCAAGTTGAGTAAGAAAATCAGACTTGGGCAGCTTGCAATCTCATTTGGCCATTCCCCAAGTTGAGCTAGGATATCAGACTTGGGGCCCAAGTTGAGTAAGAAAATCAGACTTGTGCAGCTTGCAAGCTCATTTGGCCATTCCCCAAGTTGAGCTAGGATATCAGACTTGGGGCCCAAGTTGAGTAAGAAAATCAGACTTGGGCAGCTTGCAAGCTCATTTGGCCATTCCCCAAGTTGAGTAAGAAAATCAGACTTGGGCAGTCCAAAAGGTGAAGTGGACTTGGTAATTTGACAAAATAGCAAAATAGTAATGTGCAATCCACAACTTGAGAATGCACACTTGACAATGCTGACTTCAGAATTGGGCAATTTTGACCTTGCAATTTGGCAAAAGTGAAAGTTGGCAAACAGGAAAATTGAACTTGGGACAATGTAGACTTCACAATTTGGCAAAAGTGAAGTTGGCAAAATTGGGAAATAACAATGTGGATTGCGGGATTTGACAATTTGACAAAGTGTGGAGTTGACAAACATCAGAACGGTACTTGACAAAATACCCGAGCATTTCGTATTTCATAAGTGTGACATCCGTAAAGCATCGTCTGGACTTTTCCTTTGTATTTTCAGCTCCATTAGGTACATGCCCCCAAGAAACCTGTTTTAAGCAAGCAGGATCTTCTGCAATGGAAGGTACCAGCCAGCTTGTCACTACCCATTGCTAAAAAGTGAAAAAATCCCAGCTGTGCTTTACGTAGCAAAAGGACCTGAGAACAACAGGACCTTCCGTGATATTCAAGGGAAGGCTGAGGGCACAGATCTCAAATCACGGAAGGGCATGTACTCATGCTCGTCTCCTATACATAAGGCCTCTCCTTTTCTTAACTATCTACCAAGCAGGTTGTTAGCAGGTGGGTAGTAAAGGCAAGGTTTTTCCTGTGTATAAACTATAAACCATCTACCTACCTATTTTTCCTACCTATCTAGTAGCCCAATATAGGACATACTTCTTACACAAGAATGGGTGGGAAAAAACAAAAGGCAATTGAGTTGAGCTAGCCATCATGGTTATTAGCAACGGAACTGGAACCCCAACAGAAAACTGTTTGCTGATCACTTACAATTCATAATTCATTCATGGACGGGTGCGTGTTAGTTCACTCTGGCAGTTCAACAGGTATTCTGTGTAAGGTGAGGCCTGTGGATGGGGGAGAGGGAATTATGAGGGCGAGGGGTGAACCCTCCCCAAAATGCGCCACTATCAGAGTGCGAGTGTGTGAGAGACAGAAGTCGAGCATAGTTTGAACTTTGTTACCATGACGTGACACAATGTGCGGGCTTTCTTGTACCCCCATGGTAGTTCGTTATAGCAATGTTCGAGCCTTCTTCTCCCCCGATGGGAGTTGGTTATAGCTATGTTCAAGCCTTCTTCTCCCCCGATGGGAGTTGGTTAAAGGGGAAGACGCAATGTGTGGGCCTTCTTGTACCCCATGGGAGTCG
>Ga0209208_10008624_pt1 | contig 13560 bp, 6 predicted proteins | sample S1TSphfallax_3_FD_187694 | JGI IMG/M metagenome (GOLD analysis project Ga0209208, IMG submission 187694) | Host-associated microbial communities from peat moss isolated from Minnesota, USA - S1T2_Fd - Sphagnum fallax MG (SPAdes) (version 2) | ecosystem: Host-associated > Plants > Peat moss >...
ATGATATTAATCTATAAGCACTATGGATTGAATTATATTGGTGTAGGCTATGGGAGGGGTATTGTTTGTGCAATACCCTCATGAGATTAATCTATAAGCACTATGGATTGAATTATATTGGTGTAGGCTATTGGAGGGGTATTGTTTATGCCCAAAATTACTTAATGCATGTGTAATATATCTCCTATGGTATATCAAAAATTGTTTAGGCTCCATCACATATATATTGAAACCTAGGGGTGTATTTCAAAACTAGACCAAAACTTAGAAGGAAAATAATACTTTATTTGGGGTAATTTGCAAACACCATGGGCTCAATTATTTTGCTTTGGGCTATTGGAGGGGTATTGTTCATGCCCATAATTATTCAATTCACATGCACTACCCATCTCAGGGTATCCCATAAAACCTTTGGGCTCCATAACATATATTTTGGAATTTGGAAAGGTATTACATACCCCTAACAAAACTAGAAGGCAAGCAATACCCGTATCATTTTGCAATAATATTGTAAACCATGAAATAAAAAAATGTTTTTAAAATATTTATTCCATGTTCACTATATGATGTCAAACATATTGATTCAAGGAAATGAGGGTATTGCAAAAAATTTCACATTGATGTTAGAAGGTCCACTTGAACAAAATTATGGAGTTTAAATGTAATACATGCATCATCTTGGGATATTTGCATTCACCTTGAACTTGGAGGGTGATTGCATAGCCTTACCAAAACCTCTAAGCAATACAATACCCACACCATATTGTGACAATATCCTAAACCATTGTACAAATGAAAATATTGTCAAGTTAGTCACATAGATGGTAAAAGGTAATGAAATTACCATTAAAATGAGGGTATTGCAACAACACATCAAAATTTTATTAAAGTGACCTTATACCATCAATGTGGCCAATATTGCAATTTCTTCATGTACATATACCAATGATTTTGCATTGGTTCATTGAACAATTCTTATTATTTATGAGTTTGAAAATATCTTTCAACTATATTTAATTTTTACTTAAAATTTATAACATAAAAATTTAATTAAGATATTATATATTTAAAAATGAAAAAAATTAATAAACCCACACATTGATTAATTAAGTATATGAATATTTCATATATTGTAAATTAAATTATAGATAAAATAAAAAATTGCATTGACCAAACATACATAATATTAAGTACTTATATTTTAAAATTCAATTAAATCCTTTATTCCTAGACCTTAAACCATAATTGAAAAAAATTAAGGTTTTTACTAAATGATTTTTTTTTGGTTCTTAAAAAATAGAAAATTGGGTCATTATTGAAGCCAAATATTCAAACAAAAATAAAATGGAACACAAACACCATTTACATTTTTGGGAAATTTTTAATTATCTTTGAAAATTAGAAGCGTCCTAACCAAATTACATTGTACATAACAATGGGTTTATATATATTAAAATTACATTTAATATAAAATTTAACCTTTTTTTGAATAAATATTAAGATATTGTAAATATTAAAATGAATAAAAAATAATTTTATAATAGTACAAATTATATATGGTTAGGTTACGTAACAATTAACCTATTAACTTATTACTTATGTTAGGCTAGGTTGTTTGGTTTGGTTAATGTTGATACTTTAGTGAATCAAACAACCTTGGCTATGAACTTTTGTTGCAGTTGGCAATTTGCTTTGTGTTTATGCCTACATCCCTATGGTGTGAAAAATGTCATCTTAACAAATATCCAACATGCCTTTCTAATGGTCATTTGATTTTCATGCTCACAAAGAACCAATAAAAAATTACAAAAATGACAATTTTTTGACAATTAGAATTAGATTTAAGAGCTAGAACAAGAAACAAAAAACTAAGAACTAGAACTAGAACTACGACCTACCTATAATTATGGCCATTGATGAAGTTGTTACCTTAATTTTGTTGTTGTAAAATTTGTAAGGGATATGGTGTGATAATATCATAATTTTGAGCCAATTGATTAAGTAAATGAAACCCCTGTCACAACAACATCCATAATTTTGTCATTAAATATTATCAAGGTTTTTCCCCACATGATCGGTTACTTCCATGACCGATGATGAGGACAAGTTTTTCCTAGCAAGCTTTTTAAAAGGATTTATGGGTTAATTAGTGACTTGAAACAAACTTTGTGTTGCATGCATGTTTGAAATGATTCAAGTAATCAAAACTCAAAAACCATAAGGGACACAAAAAACCTAAGGAAAGATGATGGGTACTTTCAAAATGGAGTGGAGGATTGGAGAAGAAATGTGTGGGTGGGTGGGTTTTCACCATTTTTTGTTAACAATAAGTTTTTGGTAGCTTGGGAATTTGAATTGTTGCTACAGAAAGAGGAAGAAACTTTGAAACACTATGGAAATTAGTTGTTTTTTTGTTAGGCTTCTTCTTGTATTATTATTATTCTTTTTCATTTGATGATGATGTTGTTACATTTTTCAAGGAAGGTGCAGTATGAAAAAAATAAAAATAATTTGTTGTTTCAATTTTAGGCATCGCATTACTAATTTTTGTAGCCATTATTGTTGTTGCAAAGCATTTCAATTGTTGTTGTTGTGATTGTTTTGGAAACAAACTAAAGAAAAAATATGTAAGAAAAATGTCCCCCACCAAAATGTCATACCTTAAAGCATATAGCTAATGCACCACATTCTTGAATGCACCATCCTACAAGGTCAATATCACATACATCTTTGTGAGTGTAAGGCGTGTAGCTAATGCACCACGTCCTTGAATGCACCATCCTACAAGGTCAATATCACATACATCTTTGTGGGTGTAAGGCGTGTAGCTAATGCACCACGTCCTTGAATGCACCATCCTACAAGGTCAATATCACATACATCTTTGTGGGTGTAAGGCGTGTAGTTAATGCACCACGTCCTTGAATGCACCATCCTACAAGGTCAATATCACATACATCTTTGTGGGTGGTGGATGATCCATGGCCCACAATAACATGTTAGCATGACTCATCACCTTCACACTACTAGTACTCCCATTCTCATTATACCCTCCAAGCAATCCACCATATGCAAAATGAATAAAACACATAAATATAGTCTAACACAACACCATCACACATGATTACCCAAGTACTTCCATGAAGTTTCCAAAGCAGTATTGATTTCAAGCCTAAGCTTCAAACTTAATTGATTTGAATCAATTGGGTTAGCTAGTAATGGATTTGTTCGGATAGAAGAGTTCTTGTTGGAATTCAAACTTGGGTTGATTTTATGGAGCTTTGAACAAATTTGATTTGTTCATGAATTGGATGTGCAACTTTTAGTTTCATAGAGATCTTGAGAAAAGAAAACATGGGTACCAATTTGCAAAGAACTTGAAAAAAATAATTCTTGAACAAAGAAGATATATGGGAACCCATTTGCATAGAACTTGAAAAGAATGCTCTTGAGCAAAGAAGAAATGGATATTCATTTGTAGAAAATTTGAGAATTTTTTTTCATAACAAGTCAAATTAGTGGGTGCAACGCAAAAGTTGTAAATCCTATTAGGCAAGATCAACTGCTAAAAGAAAGATTGCCTACTCTTGAATCTATTGGAACCTCTTTACCCACCAAGTTGACAATGTTAATAATTATCTTTTGGAAATTTTTAATTCTCATTTAAAATAAAGTTCATAAAAAAAATTTGCACTATACATAACGATGGGTATATATATATAATTTAAATTTCATAAGTTCTTATATTATTTTAAATAAATATGAAGATATCATATGTATTAAAGTGAATCAACAACATAACTCCATAATATAATAAATTATATATAATGTGTTATTTGACATGTTACAAATAACACTATATTTATGAATTTTAAATATTACTAACCTAATATCTAATTATTTAAGCCTAGAAATTATTTATTATATGTCAAAAAAGTTTTAAATAAATTTTCAATCATACATAGGATTAATATATGGGAGAGATCATTTATTATTCTTACATAAACCATTGAAAATAGTAAAAAATCAATGGGTTCAAATTGTCCCAGAAATAAAGAAAGAAAGAACTACAGAACCTGGATTGCAATTTTTGAGTGCACTTTGTTCGTCCACAGTTTTGCTGAATTTTAATAGATAGATGTTCTCTTTACAAATGGGTAAAGCATTACCCTAGTACACAAATGATTTGTCAAATGAATAGAATAAATACCTTAGTACCTTGGCAGCTTCAACACTAAACTATATTATTTGTAGAAATGGTGGAAATTTTCAGATTTTACTTTTCTCAAAAAGAGCAAAGTTTTGTGAAGGAAAATTCAGCATCTATAAGAATATGCAGCAACATTCTGTTTTTCAACATGTAATCTATGATAATTATTGGACAGACATGTATTGAAGCTGGACCTTGTACCACGGTATTGTAAAATGACTTCATGGACATGAAGGGGTTGCAACTAACCATGTACTAAAATCGCACAAATATTGTCATTGGGCAAGGATTTTGCCATTGATCAAATAAATACTCAAGCTTTCCTGTAATCGTATCAAGATACAAATCGTTGTTGTGCTATAAAACGATCACAAGAATAAAATACAAACTACTAGTTGTTATGAAACACACATACATCATCACTTCAGAAATTCAGATTTGAATTATTTGGATCCCCCGAAGGAGAAGGGGTGTGCCAGCCTAAGAAGTAGTGCAAGACCAAGGCGACGCGCGCGGGGCCAGGTAGCCAGCTACCCAACGGCCCCGCCCCCGAAAAAATTTAGATTAATATCATGAGGCTCGATAAGCCTCGTATCAGATATTAAACTGATAAGAACAGATACTACACTTGATCTTAGCCAAAAGGCCGAGAAAGGTATGAAAAAGCAATGAATCCCTGGGACTCTATATACTCCGCCCATGCCACTCTTTAGGCAACCAATATGGGATTAGCACACATTTGCTTGCTTGCTCCTCTTCGCTCTTCGTTTGCTTTGTGGTTTCCACTTCGTACCTCGATTCTTCAGAATTTTCCTGCGTGTGATCGCTGTGCGCGCGCCAGTAGGCCCCGCAGCGGATTGATTATGGCAGTGTAAAGGGTCGTCCTCCGAATGGACGGGCACACTACGAGCCATCCTGAAGGCTTTTCTTGAGAGCCTGACATGATGCAATGGCCTTATGTAAAAGTTGGATCTGGTTGCGAGGAGCTGTGAGGAGTTCGGTTCCCAAAGTCCTTCAGGGATTGGGGGATTTCAACCTCATCGGCAAAATATCTGCAAGAGATCTCTCACCCACAAGGTACTTGTTCTTTCCTAAGTGGGTGGGATTCAGGGACATCCAAAACCTTCTTGAGTTGAATCTCTTTCTGACTGACACTCAGGTGTTTGTTGAGATGCCTTTCCACCCGGCAGACCAGGTCACGTATGCCATGCGCAGTGGTCCTGATCGAGGTTACACTTACTGACCTCAGTCCACCGGTTTATCATTGCTGACTCTTGCAGGGCTTTTCCCTAGCAATGGTGTTCCTCATGTTTCCCAACTATATATGTCACGAAATAGACTGTGCAGTCAAGGCGATCCCAGGAAATATTGAGCTTGCTGCAGTGCAACTTGATTGATAGGCTCCTCCGTTGTTGCTCCTCCTTGTAGTTCAGCCCATTGGGTTGGAGCTGCTCAAGAAAGCCTTGGCGTTGCCTGTTCAAGGTGATGATATTTCACAGCAACAAACCATCTGCTTATGACGAAGTCACACAATTGATTTCACTATATCCTGCATTTGTTGCAGATTGCATGCTGATTTGAGAAATCAACAAGTCCCCCATGACGACCAAGGAACTCTGAGAGATAAACAATCTGCTGGCCTAGCACAGGCCCACCGTCTGGGCCTACCACAGCAATTGGCCGTTGAGCATTGCCGGACCAATTACCTTGAACATACCATTTCTTTGGTGCTTGGCTCACTATTGGAGCCGCTGAATTTGACGTTGTCATTCCCTGTAGTACCCGCAATGCTAGCACACACATTAATGATACTAGCTACATCAGGTCCGCCTACAATGGTTATAGATCTGTATCAATATTTGACACATTGCTAATCCACTTTCTTACCGGGCCACTAGACTGTACAATAAGAACAGAACTTGGGTGGAACCCAAGTAAATCTCTAGTGGACTTTCAATAGAGTGTGGGTGGACATTGGACCTGCCATGGACCAACATCATTATCAAGCCATTGTGCACTGCATTTGTGGGTGAAAACAATCTTTATATTAACAGCAAGCTCTGGAATAAAATGGAAACTATAGTTGCCACATAGAATTATGGTAGAGAGTAGATAGAACTACCACCCATTTGATGAATTTGAGAAATCTACAACAACTATATAATTCACACTTTAGCCCATATATGCCATGCATGTAACAGTCAGTTACAATCACATGCAACCAATATCAGCTTGGACTATATTCTAAAAGTTTTCATAATAGATGTGAATAACACCCAACATGGTGAACACTTGTATACACTAAATCAATAAAGTTACACAATGATAACCCAACATTTCCAATTTCCCATATGCACAAGCAAGTCTCTTTATGTGAAAACATTCATAAATGTGGAAAGCTAGGCATTGGCCACACATTATCAAATTAGTGGCATGTTCTGGTTTCCAAGGATTTAGCACCTTCACAAAAGTGCAATGTAGTTCACCATTTAACTGGCATCACAAGGACCAAGATTGTGCATTACCATTCCACCAATAATCACTAGCATGAATTTGAAGCATGAGCAAATTCAAGACTGTCATAAGATACATCAATGGGCTATACACTTATTACCTAACAACTCACACTAACATAAAAATACCAAGTTCAACTATATGATTAACCAATAGCTTTTTATAGCATAATCCTTATGTCAAGAGGGTTGTAATCATTGTAATAAATTCAATGTATTCCACCAATCTTTAGAAACATCTAAAAGATTCCACATAGATTCCATTCCACTTGCATTCATGCTACCAAAAAAACAATGACCAAACCATCTCATGTCAATGTAAAGAGGGCCTAGTGTGTTGGCATTGAAGAATCGGTGAGCAATTTCAAACAAAGATGTGCTAGAATTTTCATTGTTTGATGGTTGCTACATGAATGTCTCCAGGAGTAAAAGATCCACAAATTATGTAGCAACAAGAAGGTGCATATCACATGTGGTTCATTCAAAGTCATGTACATGTACACCATGCAAGGATAGACATATCATGGTGTACATTCATACAATAAGTGGATGCAACCAAAACCCAACGTTATTTCTTATATGGATACACAATAGAGTAGAATGTAAGTCATGATGAGCCACACACTCATTGCATTGCAATCTTGAACAACCTTACAATATTCAAATGCATTTTATTCAATCACTAAAACAACAAAAATCAACAACAAAAGGTCCATGAAACCTAATTAAGTTGATTGATGCAAAGGGGCTTGGAAAGAATTGGGGTTTTGATTATGCACACAAAGTGCCCATGCAACTAAAACCCCTAAAACACAACGCTTTCTTAGATATATACAACAATAAACCTAACTAGAATTAATCATGATGGGCATGAGTCCACATACTCATTGCACAACCTTGTTCACAACAACTCAACATTCTAATTAATCCATCTTATTGCCACATAAAACTACTATGGGTGCAATGACCAAAACATGTGAAATCATTGCCACATAGGGTTTAGATTACCTAAGTTGAGTTGATGCAAATTAAAGAGGTTTGGAAAGAAGCGACGGTGTAGCTATGCACACAAAGTGAAATATAACAATGCAAATAGACCCCCAAACACAATCCTAGTTTAGATATACAAAAATAAAGTTGACTAAAATCTACATGGGCATGATTAGTCCACAACATTGAATAGCAACCGAATAATCTTCAAATTCATCTTGATGGCATAAAAAGAAATGTTGACAATCATTGAAATAATAAAATCCATTGTTTTAATTGTTCATTAAACCTAAGTTGAATTGATGCAAAGTGGCCTTGGTATTATTCGTGAAACAATTGAGGAGCATAAAGTGAGAAGTTTAATTCTCTTGTTCTCAAACAAATGATTCTCATTATATTATGATTGGTATACAAATGTTAGTGTGTTTCAATTACAATGGAATTGTGCAACAGGTGCTTTAATTTTTTTAAAATAGACATTAAAATCTTACCATATTATAAAATTTATGTTTTTTTTTTTTGGTTAAAATGAGTTTAAGACTTCAAAAAGGAAAATTTTAAAATTGTACATCATTGAAAAAATGTTAAACATGAACTTTAATTTTTTTATTTTCACAAACTATTGTTTATTGAATGCCCTAGGTGGGGTATTGCTTTGCTTGTAGGTTTTGGTAGGGTTATGAAATACCCTTCTAAGTTTCAAAAGATATGTTATGGAACCCAATGTATTTATGGGATACCATGTGAGGGGTATTGTAGGTGTATTGAATAGTTTTGGCCATGAGCAATACCCTTTCAATAATGTAGACCCATGCATACACCCATGGTGTTTAATTATAAAATTCCTTAGTGAAGGTATTGGTTTCTTCATAAGTTTTGGTATGGTTATGCAATACCTTTCTAAGTTTCAAAAGATATGTTATAGAGCCCAAAGGATTTATGGGGTACCTTACAAGGGGTATTGCATGTGTATTGAGTTAACATAAGCAATACCCTTTGATAGTCTAAACCAAAATAATTTAGCCCATGGTGTTAATTGAATGCCCCAAACAGGGTGTTGTTTTGTTTTTAGGTTTTGGTAAGGTATGTAACACCCTCAAAATTTCAAAAAAATATTATGGAGCCCAATGTATTTTTGGGATACCTAATAACATAGACCCATGGCGTTTAATTATATAATACAACTAATGAAGGTATTGGTTTCCTTGTTGGTTTTCATAAGGTTACGCAATACCCCTCCACATGTCAAAAGATATGTTATGGAGCCCAATGTATTTTTGGGATACCCTAAGAAGGGTATTTCATGTTTAGTGAGTCCTTATAGGCATGAACAATACCCTTCTAATTATATGGACCAAAATAATTTAGCCCACGATGTTACAATGTAACCTAATGAAGGTATTGCATTCTTTCTAAGTTTTGTTATGACTACACAATACCTCTCCAAGTTTCAGAAGATATGATATGGAGCCCAAACTATTTTAAGGTTACCTAGAATGAAGTATTGCACATTCATTGAATATTTTGTTTTATGAAACTTGAATACAACATACATTAAATGCGTCCAAATTGAACTAGAGCTTTGTATTGCTTCGATTATCCACTTGGTTTATAATACCTCCATGGAAAACACTATCTAAGTAGAACTTGCAATACCTTTATTGTCGCAACCCCACTTTGGCCAAGTGTGAGGATGAAACTCACACTCCCAAAGTTGGGGACTTGGAGTCCTCCGGGACTCCCGAATCTTTAGAGCTCGACAATAGGGGGAAAAACACCTCTCATTGGGTTGTTATTTATATCAATGGAAAGGTCTTGAAGTGTAGATGTCCAAAATGGCCTCGCATGAGCCATTTGGACATCTGCAGCCCAAGTTATGGGCAAAAGAAGGGCCGGGAATCAAACTGGCAATTTGACTCCCGACCACTAAAAGTCAGGAATCGACCTCTTCCCGATGTCTGTAGATAGAGTGCGATGGGGCTTTGGAAAGCTCTCGAGGAGAGCTACAACTTTGGTTTAGACCTCACTCCAATCAGAGGTCGGAGTTAGGAGTTGTGAGTGTCCAATGTTCCGGGAGTCCAACTCGGGACAATTTTGGGACTCTTCCTTGGGAGTCCCGGGAAAATGTGCCATTCGAATGTAGCTCCCGCGGGGAGCTGTAGAGAATACTACATGGGGGAAGGTGGTGGCTTCCCCTGAGTCTGGGCCGTGGTGAGTCAAGTGTGTCAAAGTGCTCGTGGCTTGTCCTAACACCCAACGGTGTTCCCGAATGTTAACTAACCCTCTTATGGTTGGTTTTGGATGTAGATTCAAGCTTGATAATCTAATCCCTCTTCCTAGTCTAATCCCGGGACTTCTAACACGCCCCTCTACCCCTTTTTAGTGCTGGAAGTCGGGAGCGGCCCTCAAGTCCCAACTTTCCGCAACTCTACATAGTTGGACCCTCAAGTGGGTTCAACAAGGGACTTAGGGGCGCGTCATTTATATAGGGTGTGTTAAATTTTTTAATCATCCCTTTATTTATTTGTTTGAGTGAACAAAACCAAATTATATGCAATACCTTCATTTTATTTCTTCCTCATTGTTACATATTATTGGGGGCTATTGAAATGGTAACCATGTAGCCACAGTTTGGTAGGTACCTATTTAAAGTGTTGGTAGGTAGGAAGGTGGAAGGGTAAGTATGCAGATAAATAGATGGGGGACGGGGGGTGGATGGCTGGGCGGGTGGAGGTGAGAGTATATCTAAATTAAAAAACTGGCCATCTTGAATTACAATATGTTACATGTATGTGAACAATTTGTAATCTATCCATCAACCTACCCTTATGTTTTACAATTACATTTATCATTGTCTTTGAAAAAAAAAATTTACAACTCGAATTCCATAATAAGTGTAAGTCCATTTTGACTCTATTGTGACATGCGATGTGCAACTTAATGAAGGAATTTGAAAGTCCCAATTTTATTTTATTTTTTAATTTTGGAAATTTACATTTTTTTTAAATTTGAAAAATATGATTTCAATACATATTGAAGATTTTTGGGGAAAAATGGTCTTAATTCGCCAAATTTTAACAATAGGTTTTAATAAGTAACCAAAAAATAAAAGGGTCCTTAAAGTTGCCTATTTTCATATATCTTCAATAGCCAAATTTGGTTAAATCTTTTTGTGGACAATCATTAATTTGGCTACATCACAAAATTGGAAAGAAAAAAAACCTTGAATGTGATATACAAATAAAATAGGTAGTTGCTCAATTGTTTTAATTTGTCATAGGTTGAGGTAACATGCTTGTGTTGGATTTTTTTATTTTCAATATGTCCCCATTGGGTTCCCAACATGTTCCCCAATTTTAATGATAGTATCAATGCATTGGCACCAGATTTTTGGAAAACTAACGTTCAATGCTATGAATTACACACAAATTATCTAACAAATTAATAAGCAATTTGTAAAAAAATTGAATAAATTTTATACATGTACATAAACTTTAAAACAAACTAATATTTAAATTCATATTGTTATCAACAACCACCAAATAACTTGATTTACCACACTTATTATATAGACAAACATTTTGGTACAAAAACATAATAAAGTTGTGCCCACCATTCAATTTCAAAACAAAAAACCATTCATGTCCATCATTGTTTAAGTTTTAAGATGATCCAAGGAAAATTGCAAGTTTGCATTCTATCATTTGTATCAAACAACATATGTTAATTTAGTGACCTTGTTAATGGTATATTCTAAACATTAATAACCTATAATGGCAAATTCATAGTATGGATAACATTTCAAAATTCAAGAATTGCAATGTTATTTGGAGAAAAAATTAAACATTATTACACTACGGACATTGAAGAGGAATGGACACCATTGGACTAATCATTAAAATAATAATAATAATAAATAAATAAATAAATGCAAACTCATATTATTAAAAAAATTCAATTTGCAACAAAAAGAACCATTTATCATTCACTAAGATTATGACTAGATGAATTGATTTTTAATTCAAGTACATATATGAAAAAACATGGACAAACATACAAAATTCTATCTTAGATTTGAACAAAATAACAATTATATTTATTAACTCCATTCCAACACACAAAAAATCATAATGATCCTTGCATACATCGAAAATATGAAAAGATTAAAAACATTTGTATATTGGATACATTTTATTCTTCAATTAAAAGACTTACTCCATTGCCATGTAATCATACAATCCCTAAATACAAACTATTTATGACAACATTATGAAGACATCAATAATGAACATAGTTTATGAACATGTCACACATTTTATGTTTTCTAGAAATAAGAATGCAACGTTCATAAAAAACACACACACACACAAATTCATGAATATGTCAACATACTTTTATAACAATTCATAATGGTCATGGCATGAAAATGATGTATGATACACACATGCTCTTATGTTTGTACAACACAAAAACATGTAATGGATCTGAATTTGTGCTAGTTACATTTAACATAAAGACACGAAAAATGATTCAAATCATATGTGTTTATAGATATTATTCATGTTCAATTTCTATGTTCCTCAACAACCTTGAAACTTTCATTCAAAGTTCACAAAATGATTATATTAAGGGGCTGCAATATAAACATCCTAAATGACAACAAAGATTAAAATAAAAACAACTACTAATAAATTTTATGAATGAATCCAAATCAAAATCCCAATTTCATGAAAACACAACAAAAGCAAGATCTTAACTTGACCATAAATGGGCAAATGTTTCAAGAAGTGAATGTAAATTATGTGTAATAAAAGCATATTGACCAAATTTTCACAAACTAATTTACTTGTCAAAATTACCAAACACACTACCAATTTATAGCAATAAACCAATATTGTCTCGATTCGTATAATTTCAACATAATTCCATTGTCAATATCATTTGACAATATTTGTGGGGATACACATCAATAAAAGATAGAACCACTTGTGATAGAGCCACTTGGGAATGTCAAGGTCGCAAAGTTTGTCCTTGGCAAATTTTCTCATTTTTGGACTTGAAAATTGTGATTTCGACAAAAAGAAAGAGTATTTGGGTAAAAACCACCCTAATTCGTCATTTGAAAAATAAAATAAAATAAAATCTCCAGATGTCTACAACATGCTCCTACAACAGGTTCTAGTAGGTAACCAAAATATATAAGGGCTCTTACACCTTCAAATGCCCCATAGGGGATTAATCAAAGTAAGAAAATACAATGCAGCACAAAGCTGGAGGGGGCCAAGCCCCAAACCAGCAGGGAAATCGAGCCAGAACTAACAAAAGGCATCATTGAAAACACCATGGAGAAAGTAGATCCCTCCTCTTTTCTAAGAAGGATAATCATGGAGATAATTTGTGCCCTTGAACTAGACTAGGAAAATTCTCCAAGTGCTTTACTTTGGTATCTGACACTTTGGATTCGCACCCAAAGAGCTCAGAAAAAAAGATGAGCTAGGAGCCACTTTTGACTTTAAAAAAATAAGGCACTTTGTTCACCCCCCACAAACCAATGACTAAAAAGACTTTAGAAATCAAGTTTGCTACTTTACATAAAGAGAAAGAGTTTACAATGATCATTCCTTTCAAGAACTGATGCAAAAATGTCATCATGTTACCCGATTGCGTCACCTTTTGCTGCAATTGGGTTGGGTTGGGTATTTCTACAAATTACCGAAAGTGTTGGTTGGTGGTCAAGTCAAGCTACAGTTAGAACAATCATTTGTTCTTGTAGTCCCTTATCATTTACTCTTCCCACTCCATGCTATAAACCATCCAGAATGTGAAGCTAATATGCTGAGGAAAGAA
>Ga0209208_10008625_pt1 | contig 13559 bp, 8 predicted proteins | sample S1TSphfallax_3_FD_187694 | JGI IMG/M metagenome (GOLD analysis project Ga0209208, IMG submission 187694) | Host-associated microbial communities from peat moss isolated from Minnesota, USA - S1T2_Fd - Sphagnum fallax MG (SPAdes) (version 2) | ecosystem: Host-associated > Plants > Peat moss >...
GTGTTGTGAGCTAGGGAGCGCATCCCGACTCCTCCTTCTTCCGCTGTCTTTCACTTGGACTCACATTTGAGTCCTTCAAGGAGTTGGGAGTGCGTCATCCAACATGTGCTTCTATAGGGTTGAATCCCACCACAGTCACCACCCCAAATCCAACCAACCTTAAAACCATTTATCCAACTTGAGGAAATGGTTGACTAGAAGGGTTGTTGAAACTCCTAACTATTTGCTGATCATGGATTGTTTGAAGTTCAGTAATAAGCTAGTCAGAATCAGAACTGGACATGGCTTCCCGAGGCACAAAACCTATCACCAAACATAATGATGATCCCAATTCATAGATTATGTACCTAAGTCAACCTACTCTAATACCAAAAACTAGGGCACACAATAATCAAAACAAAGAACACATATATTAAATGGTATACACACTTTCATAATTACCCACTAGCATGAGCATGTGGCCACCTAAGTTCATGCCTTCTCCAACAAAGAGAGGCTTGAGGTCTCTAAAAGACCAAATCAATCTGATCTCTCTATTTTTAGCCCACTAGCCTTTCTTTTCCTCTCAATTTCTTTAGACCATATAAATCCAAAACAACATCAAGCTTCCACAAGAACCCAAGTCCCAGATTACATTTTGTAATATAGATCCCTAAGTCCAAATAAATTGCATAAACTAATGCTCATGACACCATCCCTCAAATTGACAACACATAAAAGCAAGAAAACAACACACTTTAACTCCCAAGTGATTGTTTCACAAGTTTTACAAAGAACCATAGCCCCCTTTACATGATCCACCCTATAAAATTCAATGGGCTATGGCTGTTCTTCGAAGTTCCTAGCAATTAAGGTGCTCTTTCATGATATGCAAGCCAACAACATTCACATACAAATCAACCCGACACACACACATTGAGAAGATTCCATGCCACTCTTGAGATCCCTAGGATTTTCATCATCCCCCTCGTCATCAACCTTCAAACCCAACTCCTAGACTAAATTTATGCCTCTCCAAGTACATTGTGTAGCGGATCTCTATGTATATCTCTTGAAGACAAAAATCTAGCCTTACTTCTTTAAAAACCTCTACCTACTTAAAAACAAACATCCCCCCTTCCCACTTATTTGTTTTGTTGTTCTTCTTTTTTCCACCCCGCAACAAAAGCTTCGCTAGCTCCCCATCGCTTGGCAACTCCCCTACCTCACATTCAACCAATGTCCAATATTATCCATAATAGCTCACTCATCCCAAATAAAAGAAAACGACATAAAAACATCAAAGCCATAAACACCACCGCATCTCCTTCACTCCTTTTTCTTGTCTCCATTGTAGTCATGAATAAACACTCCCAATCAAAAACATGAGAAAACGTTCTTTCCTCAAAACCCTAAAACTCCTTCTTGTACACATCCAAACCTTAAAGTTGAAAATTTGTTACAATTGAACCCTAGACCATTGTCTAAAGTGGGCATGAAGTAAAAGGCCTTTGGGTTAGGGTGAACCAATACCCACACTAGTACCTTCACCTTCTTGAAGTAGGCCTTTTAGTGGCCATATTCAATCCAGGAAATGTTAAACTTGGACTTAGAGACCTTGATTTAATTGTAGGATGGGATACTTACAATGGTTAGAAAGAATAAAAAACACATTAGGATTTTTACCACGATACCATTGCGGGTGCTGGTTCACCCAAGGCTTTTGGGGGCTTTTGCATTTTAACAATAAGTGGGGTGGAAAGCTATTTAAACCTCAATTTCTGTTTTGCAAGGGTAATTTTCCCACAAATTCATGTTCTATATGCCATTGTGCCCACCCCATACTAATGGTGCCTTCCTAAACACAATAAAAGACAAAATGGATAGGTGATTGCACATTGTCACCTACACGCCGTCATGCTTTCAAAGACCATGACAAATTTTGAGAGCATGACATATATCTAAAGTAGACAATGTTGCATAAACTCATGAAATTAGCTAGTTCTCCAATGTTAAGTTGTAAACCATTAAAGGTTCACTAATTGAAGGATTCAAAGCAATGTTTGGTTGGAAATTCCTTTATGTGGATGCAACTGCAAGAAAATATCAAAGTAAACATATAGCTCAACTAGGTAGGTTTTCATTCCTTACCGTTGTAATTGCAAGTGTTGGGTGGTAATTTGATTTTCTTAATAACCTCCAATTCCAATTTTTTGAATGATTCCAAAGTGAAGAACCTCTTGTTTTTGGTTTTCCAATGCTCCCCAAAGATTTAACACTTTTCATGGACGAACCAACAAATAACCAATAGTCTTTAAAAGGTTCTTGGACTAGTTTTTTGATCTTTTGAAAACCATGATTGCATATCAGAACTAATTCCTTTAGCTTGATTCGTCAAATGTGGATATACCAATGCTTACTTATTGATCATCTCTTTGAAAAATTAAAAAGTATTAACACCGTTGCGTACCCTATTCATTCAACCCAACTAGCAAATACTTCAATCTTACCTTATTTTTACTTTATTTGGTTGGTATAAATTTCAACATTATCAAAGGGGGGTAATTGTTTCAAGGTGGGGAAAACAAAGTATATGAAAAGCTGATTATATGACTTTGAAACATTTCCACATTCAATAGTGCATTCAATTTAATTGGATTTGTTCGTGTTATGGTGATTAATTTGAAAATATTTTTGTTTCTTTCCTTTTTATGTATGGGTTTTTGCATTGATTAACCTTGAGTAACATTGATACATTGTAGTGCCGGAGTCTCTTTAGATTATGCTATCATTTGTTATTTATAGAAATTTCAAGTGAAAAATGGCACCTCAAGTTTTTGTGATAGGATTGGTGGTAGGATAAGTAGGAGTTGGAACTCTTTTGTACCTAGATAAACACTAGGATTGTTCAAAGTTGGTTACACCTTAGCCCATAATACTAGATGATATGGTTATCCAATAGACTAGGCATGATTGTTCCTCATTGTCATAAAGACAAAGCTTTCAAGTTATCCAACATTATAGTTCTTGATGATATGATTATCCAACAAACTAGGCTTAATTGTTCCTCATTGTCATAAAGACAAAGCTTTCAAGTTATCCACGTTATAGTTCTTTCTCCCATGGATAAGCCAAGGAGTGATTGGGACATCATGTGCAATCCAAAGCTTAGGTAGCCTTAGGATCATTATCTTGGATAGGTTAGAGTAATTGTCTTCGGTAGGATGAAATGAGCCTGGGAGGGGTTGGATAAGTATTGATGGTTAGACAAGAATTAAAGGGCAAGTGTCAAAGGTTATGAGCCTCCTTATGTGAAGCCACAAATTTTGGAACATTGAAGAAATAAGGATTTAAAAAATGTTTTTTTAAAGCACTTGTCAAAGGAAAAATAAAGGAGAAACGATGAGTGTTGATTGTCGGGCATGTAGAATGGTGCCATGCAAAAAAAGGTCCAATTGAAAGGACACGATTCAAAGTTGTTGGCACAACATGTGAAGTTCAAAAAATAACTTTGGAGTGTATGGAGGAAATCACATTACAACATTGGAAGAGGAGAATCTTCACCGTGAAAGCAAAGTTGCCATGACACTTGAAAGTAGGCAATGCTTTCAAATGCATTTAGTAAAGAACGCATTGTAAGATATTGTGTTAAGCAACTAATCTTAGTTCTATTGTAGCAATATGGACTTACATACACATAGATGGACCTCCACATACTTGTATACACATAGATGGACTTCAGCTAACTAAACCCACATACATTTGCAGTTGAATAATACATCAGATTCATGGTTATCTCTAATAACCAGAATCTGTAATCCAGAACAAAATGTTAGAAACTTCAAATAGAATTACAATTACTATTCATGAGATTAGAGACTATAGATGATTCACACATCAAATTAAAAATGGAAATCAATGGAAAATTCTGTACTATCCCTGTTTACTGAAAACTCCACAAAAATACAACTAATGGGTTTGAAGCTTCGGGAATGAGATACACAATGAAAGGTCCAGTTACCAAAAGAAGAAGAGCAGCTGGAAGAAGAGCAGCCAGGGTATTTCTGTTAGTTGCAGCTGATAATGAACTCCAAAGTCTAGGATAAAAGACCTAATTTCTCAATGGAAGACAGAGACAAGCCAAAATTCCCAGCAGTGGAGAGAAGACCTGCCTTTTCAGCTTTGGAGAACAACCTAAATTGCTCCACCCTAGACAAAAGCTTCACAGCTGAATTGGGTCTATCCGCAACTTTCATGAATCTTCACTGATTTATCACCCACCTGAAGCACTTTCACCTGTTGTTGTTTCACACAGCCTGCCAAAATGTGAGAAAACTTTAGAAGAGCAATGAACAGATGAAACTTGCACCATCCCATATTTCCAGTGTCCAAGCAAGAACTCTGAAATGGTAATCCAAGGATGCTATGCAATGATGGTCAAGGGATGCCATTACAATGGTCCCAGGATGCCATTTGCAATGGTCAAGGATGCTATTTGCAATGGTCACAACAGTAGCATTCTTATGTGCAGTTTTGGTCACTTACATGAAAAGAATCTTGAAGAAAGTAGCCACAGAAGAAGAACCTTCATGAAGTTTTTCAGATGTGTTCCTGGAGAGAGAAAATTTTTGTTAAAGAAGCTACATGACATATGAAGAAAAATTGCACTCATTGTGATCCTGAGGCATCAGGCAGTTTTCAATCCTCATCCTTGCCTGGTTTCTATGACTGGAAAAACAAGAGTGGCAGTTTGATGATGATGAGAAGGAAAGTAAATAGCGCATGCATTTTATTCTCTCTCTCACATACTCTTTCTCAATTGCTTTGCTACAACAGATTCATGTCCAAAGCTCTTGCAGAAATTGAGTCACATGGGAGGAAACTAGCCCTAGAAAGATTGTTGCATGTTTGTTCATTACCTCTTGTCTGCGTCTGTATAGCTCCCATCTGAAAAACCAAAAAAAGAAGCACAAATGTAAAGAAGCAGACAGACAATGCAAAATGCGAAGTGCAAAGAAGCAGAAACTGCTTTTGTGGGATCCACCCGTCAAGCAGATGCCAGTTATCCACAAGACATGCAAAGGGCTGCTACAAGGAATGCCTGCCTGCCGCCTGGTATCATGTTCTTCTTTCTAGATTCTCGGATCTCCCAGACCTTCATATATCTCTTGGCGAGAATCCAGAAGAGCTAGGGTGGGAAATCTCTGAGAGTTTCCCTTTTGCAAGCTTTATCAGTGTGGCGCTCCCTCTACAACAGCAATAGAAGAGTGTAGAAAAACGTGTCTTGTGTGAGGAGGAGGAGGAGGAGGCTTGGGAGCTGCTTGCTCCTGCTGCTGCACAACCCACAACTTCAAAAAGCTCCACAGAACTCCCTCCAGAATGTGACAATTCCTCTGCTTCCAAGGTGAGCTCCTCAATCAATGGTGTTCTCGTCCACCTTCTCCCACAATTCCTTGAGGCTTGCAGATTCTTCTTCTTCTCTTCTTCATTCTGCTCAAGCTGTGCAAGTTTTCTCTTGAATTAGGTTCTAAATTTCTAATGGGTTTCTTTTTCTGGAAGCTTCATCATCATCATCATCATCTTCTTCTTCTTCTTCTCCTTCCTCCTCTCTTCTTTAGTCTGCTCAAGTTGTGCAAGTTTTGTTTTGAATCAGGTTCTGAACTTCTAACTGTTTTTTCTCTGGAGACTTCATCATTATCATCATCATCATCCTCTTCTTCTTCTTCTTCTTCTCCTTCCTCCTCTCTTCTTTAGTCTGCTCAAGTTGTGCAAGTTTTGTTTTGAATCAGGTTCTGAACTTCTAACGGTTTTTTTCTCTGGAGACTTCATCATTATCATCATCATCATCCTCTTCTTCTTCTTCTTCTTCTTCTTCAGTCTGATCAAGTTTTGCAAGACTTGTCTTGAATCAGGTTCTGAAAATCTAGTGGTTCATCTTCTAAGAAATTTTAGGCCTCTTCTTCTTCTTTTCTTGTTGTTTTCCCAGAGGATATATACAGAGAAGCAGCTCAGAGATGGGATTGCACCAATTCAATCACATCTGTGAAAACCTTGGTGTAACTCTTGAGAATCTTCAGTGCCTCTTATCATTTGTTAGAAATTGGAAACTGCAGCTGCAGCTGTAAACTGGGAATATTGGAGTTTGTATTCAATTGCACTCAAGGACAACCACAGCTGTACACAGAAATCTCTTGTAGAATTTGAAGAGTAAAGTTCAATCTCCCATTCAAGAAAGTTCAATCCCTCAATGGGATTACATAATGGTGACGGATGTGAACCAGCCATATGGGATGCCCAAAGAAGCCATGATGGCCTGACCTCCTCGGTCTCAAAGTCTGTCAGGCTTCTATTTGGTAAGTAGAAATGGCAACTGTATCACAAAATCTGTTTGCATGAAATATGTCTTGAAATTTACAATGCTAGAAAAATGTTAGTGTCCAAAAACGTGAGAAGGTGATATATTGTTTCTTGACATTCACCGCACATGCCCACAAAATGGGTAAGAATCCAGAGCTATTTGTCAAAACATTAAGCCATTAAGGAACACTTCCATTGAAGCTTTGGTAATTATCTGGTTCTCACAGAAAGGGATCAGCAAACAACTGCGAGTGGGTTTATCATCCCCATCAGATTCGAACATGGCTTATACAAAGAAGTGTTCAACAAGACTGATAGTAGTACTCTTGATTGTCGAATTCCATTTTTGACAACCACCACTACACCTCAGGACCAACATTATCTACCGTACCTGAACTATGATATTAAGGATGACAATACTCAACCTAATGTTGAATTGAGTGCTGAGCTGCAAAAGCAGCCTTTCTCAAGAAATCCACTTCACAAAACAAGTCCTTGTATTGAATCAAGAGTGCAGCTGCAAAAGCAGTCTTTCTCAAGAAATTCACTTCATGAGACAAGTCCTTGTATTGAATCAAGCTGTGTGCAGCTGCAAAAGCTGCAGTCTTTCTCAAGGAATTCACTTCACGAAACAAGTCCTTATGTTGAAACAAGTGTGCAGCTACAAAACCAGCCTTTCTCAAGAAATTCAAGTCTTGAAACAAGTCCTCTCATACTATCAAAACCTTTGCCACAGCCAAGAGACAGACACACAGTACAGCTACTACCCACTTCACAAAAGCAGGATTCCAGCTCCAACAGGTTCTCCTCTGGACTTGAGAATTTGAAATTGTTACGGGCCAAACTTGCACACCTTGCATATGCACAAGGCACTCAAGATGCTTCCAAAACAAAGATGAACAAAAAAGAACAAGCAGATGAAGGAGGATATGAGAGAATTCAATCAGCTAAGCTGGTCCACAAAGAAGAAGACCCATCTCATTCTGAACTTGAGAATCAAAGCTGGTCCAACTATCACCAATTCCCCAGTTGGAAAACAGAGACTGATAATAAACCATTGAAGCTGCTCCATCTTCCTAATTCTCCATCATGGAGTGGTTACACTGTTAGAGGATTGAACTCACCACCTCCACCACCACCACCACCACCACTGCCACCACCTTCCAAGCCACCTTTGAGAAGGCATAAACCTTCATGTCCATCAAGGAAAACTGAGATAGCTACTTGTAGAATGCATAATCCTTCATGTCCTAATTTCCAGAAAGAAGTAGTAGGACCTCTGCAGCTTAGTCCTGGACCACCACCAAGGTCACATGAGCAGCTCAATGTGAGCAGCAGCAGTAATGGACCTCTTACTAACACAACACAAAATTTACCATCCCGTAGGCATAAACCAACATGCATCTTCTCACAACCTGATCAAAGACCTCAGCGCATACATCACCCAAATTGCATAAATGCTGCTTCAAATGCTCATATGAGTTAATAGATTCATCATCATGCAGATCGAATCTCCTGTTTCTGAGCTTTGGAATTTAGCTTCCAAAAATTGTCTTTTGACATATGATCTTGTTGTCTAACCTGAGGAAAAATGTGTCAATATTTGAAGGCAAACTTCATAGTTTGTTTTTTCATCCACAATAGATTAAATGGATGTTCATGGATGATGAATTATGCCATGATGGATGAATTTCATCCATAGATGATGAAATGGGTGATGATGGATGCATTTTGGTGTCATTGAACAAGGACCACTTGCAAGTTTCCAAAAAAAAGCCAGGTCTTGAGCTGTTGATTGTCATGCAAAACACTTGTTCTAGAAGTGATTCTTGCTTCAAACAAGTCATGTCTTCAAGAGTGGTCTGTAGTAGTACCATGCCAAGTTCCACACTAACTATATTTGTGAAGGAAAATAAAGAATCTTTAAGAATATTCTGGTTTTATTCCTTTTTCCCAAAATGGAATCTTCAAAGTAAAATGAATTATTCAACACCAAAATGTTGAACTTTCCATGGTACTATGGTACTTTGATTTATGATTAATAGTAACAAACACATACTTGAGATTTCAAGTAAAAGTATTGTACAATTGGCCCACTTTGATTTATGATCAATGGTAACCAACACATCTCTAATTGCCATGAGTGGTTTCAAGTAAGAGTATTGTGATGTTAGCCACTTGATGAATCAACTCATGAACACATAAGAACAGTGTTGTTTTGGTTTTTAATATTATTCCTTATACTTCACCAATTCACATCTATCGCCATTAGTCAAGAGTCTAAATCTCATGTTTTTTTTGGCACGGCCATTTTCTAGTTAACTTTTTTCAGCTTTTCCTTTTAAAAGGTAAGGTACCCTTTCCAAAACCCCAAATTGTAGTGAGTTCAAACAATTACAATCCTCCTAGAATGAGCATTCATGTCATAATCCCACTTTCAAAACTTTGCTACTTTCAAATTCATTTATGTTGTTTATTATGATTTCGTTAACTCCTATTGATGGTTGAATTTCTAATCCCTTTCTATATTATTCTTTTCCATCATCTTTTCTTTTTCATGATTTTTTCAACCCCATATTTTTCATCCTTTACTTCTTTTAGCATGAAAATTGTGTGTAATATTTTTTCCTATCATGGTTTCTATCACGTACATAATTAATCCCCAAACAACTATCCAAATGAACCCAAGTATTTCCATTAGGAGCACAATACATAATGCCTTCCCATTCTTACTTGCTCTAGTACCCTAACTTCTGACTTTCCTAGTCAAATCTCAAAATCTAAATGTATAACAAGTATTCATTGTCTATTTTAATTACTCCCATTGGGTTCAAACTTGATGTGCCTACATTTCCATTGTACATCTTACCTTGTGAAAATTTTGAAAATCAAAACTATGGGTTATGTCCATCCATTGCTCCTTTCTCAAATTTGGATCAAACATAGTAGTAGCAAGCTACTCCATAGTGTCATGATCAATCTCCCATTAAAAAAAATGTTTATGGGATAAAAAGTGATGAAAATGCACAATTCCCCAAATGATAAGATAAGGTGATGCCATTTAATTACGTGATCAACCTTGCATGCACATGCAACCACTTTTTCCATTGTCTTGTTCCTCTTGAAACAACACTATTCCAACTCTTGTTTTCAACTAGTCCACATTGACGACAAGAGACTTCACAAAGGTTGATTCATTTATAAAATTTCATCAAATATTTTGTTAACATCTCAAAAACCTTTTAAAATTGTGGAATCCAAATAAAATGCACATCTTGTTGTCTAACTAAAACATAAGTAAATATTTCTAACCTAATCTTTGATAAATGTTTAATCTTTGAAACGTTCAAAACATGGGCACAATTTGGTGAATAAAAGAAAATTCTTATGCTTCCATGTGTCATTTTGATTTGTCAAAGTCTTGATTATAAATCCAACAACTCCCCTTCATTGAAATGTCAAAAACATAGGGTATGACTATTGTTAAGTTTGTTGATTAGACTGTGAAAGGCATCATAAAATTAATAGATCCTATCCTCCTATTACTTTGTAAACATATTCAAAATATTTGCACTTCATCCTCCCAATCTTATCAATGCATTAGTCTAGTGTTTCACCATTCCTTTTCAACAAGAATATATAAATAGTATATTTAACATGGAGTATGTAATATCTTGATTCTCAACTATCATTTGCAGCATTCAAAAACATATTGAAACCCATGAACTCCAAAATTCTTGTAGTTGGCATTTTGTGAGCTTTTCATTTAATTTCATCTTCTTTTTTTATCTTTTTTAATATCAATATTTCTCTTTTTTCAACTTCAATTCTATGTAGTCCCATCAACTTGATAAGAAGGTGAGAGCCCTTGAATATTTAAATTACATTTCTTAGTTCCAAATTTTGTTAACAAAATTTAATATTTTTATATCTTTTTTCATTTTTTGTTCAATTGAGTTCATCAACATAATTGTCACCTTTTTGTTCTTCAACATTAAAATACAATCAATCATTTATCACTTTTAAAACAATTTGAACATTAGGGACTAAGAAAAATAAATCAAGTCAAAAAAGTAATCCTCAAAATATAAAAAAATAAAGATGTATGACTTAAAATAAATGAAAAAGTAGGCAAGACCTTCCGAGATTAACTTTTTGAATTACATGAATATATCATATGTGATATGGTCTTAAAAATTAAAGTTGTTGTATCAAAGTTGATTTTAATCTATTTTTTAAATCTTATAATATTGTCTAAATTGCAAAAAATAATGTTTTTCCACATTCATGAAAAATAATTTACAAAACCCAAGCATATGGTGAACCTAATAATTGTTTAAGGCATGTATAAAAAAAATACATTTTTGCATGTACAAATTTTTTTAAATGTTTCAAATGTTTCAAACCTATTGTAAGCAAAACTTTTTTTACATAGGTTTCACATTGTCATAATCCAGAAATTCAAGCTCCAAAAATTGTGTATCAAGGTACACAAATCATTACTAACACATCATTTGAATTCTTTGATTTGGAAAATGTATCATATCAACTAGAATAATAAGCTTGTGATACATAAATAAAATAATGAAATAGAAGAATATATTATGAATGACCATATAAGGTATTCACATCCCCATTATTATGGCTACAAAAAATATATATATTAAAAAAAAAACTAAAATCTACTTTTGTTTGGTGAACATAGATGGTCCAAATTAAATTACTTTATCTTGCTTGGACCCATAATTAATCTTGGTCCTTCACTCATCGCCATTTTATCAAGTCCATTGGCCATTAGAAATGAACCTTGTTTAGCTTTAGACCCACATTAGGGTTTCATGACTCACATTGCATCACTTGTGTGTACTAACCCTTTCACTAGGCTACTTGCAACTTACATTTGAGGATGCAAGGTTTTATATTAAAAACCCTTTCCCAATTTCCAAATAATATGAAGTTCATGCTACATCTTTAACATTGAGTTTAGCATTAGGCTTGAGGCGAAACCAGGGAATTAAGTGAGGATAAATTTTGGCAAGGGGAAAAAAATGAAAATACCAACTTAAACAAAAGGGAAGAATTTTGGGAATCAAATGGAAACCTTCATCATCATAGCATAGTTTCAAATGAACCCATTGAAGAGATATGTAAAAAATCCTAAACTTTTTAAGTTGAAATCCAAATAAACTTTGAAATTCAATAATCAATCCTACCAAAAGAAAAAAAAACACCAATGATGTAAAATCAAGTTAGGTTTATGTCATGCGGATAAACAAAATTAAATATCGATTTCCATGAAAGTCATGGATGATCAATTTTATAAAAATAATAATTGCAATTTGCAAGGTAGCAAGTTTTTTATCCCAAGGTCCCACCACATACAAGATATCCTTGATTTTCTCCCATCAATGCTCAAATGAATAAAAAAAACATGATCGAATTAGCATTCCACAAGTAGTGGTGATAGTGAGGGTTTTGGGCCCCAAGGGCCTAGATTCAAGTGAAAGATTTGTAATTGAAGAATGTGGACCTCTTAAATGGCTGGTGAGGAGACTCCTATTGGAAAAGGCTTAGTGACTACACATGTAACTCCAAGGATGGGTATATAATGAAATCAAACTATTTGGGGCAGGGAGAAAGGTGGTGCCCATTGTGTAGGTTGGTGGGTAGTTTGCGAAGGGCACAAATATTTGGCTACACTTCCATTTTTTGGGCCTTAATTTTGCAACTTATAGGTCACAAGCTTGAATGGATTGTCTTAGTTTGGCAATTATTTGCTATTTTTTTAAAAAATCTAGTTATAATACACTTGCTTGTGCACTTGTCACATATGAGATCACATACCTTACCCCAACAAGGGTGATTAATCATATATGAATATCTTAATAGTTAATATGGAATAGAATGTTTCATTTATTTTAGTTCATTATACATGATGAAATTCATTCATCAATGTTCACATTTTTCATAAGATAGATAAGAAAAAAAGATTCTTTCAACTATGGGCAATACGAAAATTTCCTTGAACTAAGTACCTACACAAATATAATGTAAAAATGATTATGAATTTTTTTTAATGATTATTTTCCTTCCAGTCTATGGGATTGATGTTATTACACTTGTTACCATAGAATGAGAAGCTAGAAAAAACCCCCAAAAAAATTGAAAGGAGCAATTTCAAAAAAGTTGGGAATTGAACTCCCAACAAATTCTCTAAAGCACAAGATTGCCCTTGCACATTAGAAAATATGCCAAATTTGAGTGGTGGGTACAATATTGGTTCTACTTGTAAATGAGAGACAATGATGTGGTTTTATTTGGTATCGTATTTTGAGCAATGTTCACCATGCGTTGCAAGTTAGTCCTTTTGCAACTTAACAAAAGTTTCTTTCTTATTTTAACTGTTGTTGGTTTGGAGGTGCTGTAAAGAAGTAGAGCCCATTATGGGCTGCCTCTTTGTTAAGTGAATAAGTTAGTGGAGGAAGGTTTTCATGTACCTTCATCCCTTGCCTTAGTACGACAAAATATGAGTATAACTTCAATACATGTTTGTCAAATAATTAAGTAATTTTGAAGATTCCATGTCAAAAAGGACATTCTTAAATATTCCAAAATATTTTTTTTTGTTTCCTTCACACAATGTTTTTCTTTGAAAAATATCTTTTTTTTGAAAATTCCAACATTTTTACAAATAGTATTAAAGCTGCAATATGTCCTACAATATGTATTATGCAAGGGCCTGTTTCCATTAGGTTTTGTTGGGATGACTCACTCATTGTGTCTCAACAACCGCTTTCCATTACATTTGTTGTATCTAGCTGTGCTCATAGCCACCTGACAACTCTATCAGTCAAACATTGACCAAATATAGTAGCAGCTGTGAGAGAGCCTTGTACCGCACATTTTACAAGAGGCAGGAAAGCACTTGTCCGTACTCCCCCACTCCCGCCCAACAAGTATATTAGTCAAACCCTGTACAAGTGTTGGGCAGAGGGTATTTAGCACGTTCTTGGAAGGAGAGTGTGTAAGGGTGCATGTGGTGTATGGATAAGCTTGTACGAAAAAGTGAAGACTGAAGACCTACACTTCTTTAGGCTTGTTCAAAACTTGGCATGCAAATCAATGCATTTGCCCAAAAAAAATTTAAAAGGTTGTTGAACTACCCTCATCCTGTATTTAGCCTTGACCACCATAGTTGTCAACTCACTCACTTTTAGAGAGTG
>Ga0209208_10008627_pt1 | contig 13554 bp, 8 predicted proteins | sample S1TSphfallax_3_FD_187694 | JGI IMG/M metagenome (GOLD analysis project Ga0209208, IMG submission 187694) | Host-associated microbial communities from peat moss isolated from Minnesota, USA - S1T2_Fd - Sphagnum fallax MG (SPAdes) (version 2) | ecosystem: Host-associated > Plants > Peat moss >...
TGTACTTTTTTGAAGGAAAGACAGGATGAAACTTAGTTTAACACCAAAATTGATGGTTTTCTGAGTTTCATCCCCCCTTGAATGCTAATGTACTTTTTTGCAGGTTTTTTTTTTTTTGAATCTCACCCTGTGTATGACCAAACTCAGGGCTTAGGGTTCTTGGTGCTGTGTCTTTCTTAATTTAAGGATAACTCTCATGTATAACTAACTCTTCAGACATTTCTGCCAATAAATAAACCAATTGTAGACAAAAATTGGACAAGTGCATTTTTTTTGGGTACAAGGTGTCGAGTATGTGGTCAGTGGTTATTTCATTATGGACAAGAACTTGTGTTCCACATTTGTGATTTCATTTAATTTGTGTGTTTTGAAGTATTTGCACTTAATTAATATATTTCCTTTTGTTTAGTGGACACACAATGTGCATATATTTCTTGTCTATCTTGTGTACTTTTTTTTTTTGGTGGTCAATTGTCACATTGTGGCAACCCCCACCTCAAGGAAAATTTTGTCACAAATACTTGGTCCTTTTACAAAAAGTTTGCCCCCAAAAATGCGAGATTTTTTTGGTTTGGAAGAAATGTCATCACTTTTCAATATTGCACCAAAAAGTTTATTGCCACTTTGCTATTATTTGTAGAAAACGTTGGAAAATTGTCTTAAAGAATTTCTCAATAAATGATACAAAATACCTTGGACATTCATGCCCATAGAATATGGACAAAATTTCCTCCACACATTTAATATGGTTTCACATGGGTTTACACACAATTAAATAAGTACTAACCTAAAAAGATGTTACATGTATTTGATGTTGATTCGACAATCTCATTCATTCAAACAAATGAAAAATTTTAATGACAAAAATTGTATCTATGATAGTTCATAAAGGTGTGTTATGTTTTTATTTTGAAACATTCTAAATACATTTTGTGTTCACAAGCCTTGAAGATCTACTTTACATTGAACCCAATTGGCACATAATACCAATGTATCATTCTCTAGTGAAGTTATAATGGCTTTTACACATAGTCAAATAAAAAAATCATCATTTTGTTGTGATTAATGTTAGCTGGTTCTTTCATTTAAGAAAACTAACAATCCCAATTTTCACACAAGTGTTTTTGGAAAGTTTTTTAGTTTTAGGTTTGAGCCTAGTTTTTCAATTTTTTTAACTTTATGGTTTTAATTTGGACACATTTTCTTCAAATCCAAAAACCTCCAACCTGATTCAAAAACTCGGTGTAACTTTTTGTATTACACCTTCCATAAAATTGAAAATTCTATATGTACAAAGTTATACAACAAATTAAAATTAAAAATTGTAAAGGTACAAAATTTTACAACTAATTAAAATTGATCAATTGCTTAAAAAGTTCAATCTACTAGTCAACTTTTCACAAAATGTTTTTTTACTTACCTAAATAATTGAACCTAAACTTCCCATGTTCAACATTTTAACATTTTCAAAGGTTTTGGTTCTAGTTTTGTTTATGGTTTTAACAAAGGCTAATTCCCCAATACAATTCTTGTGTTAGTTCCATTACACCCATAGTAGTAACCTTTAATTACAACTTAAAATATAAGATCATGGATCTTCGGTGTAATCCATATATTGTATAGAATTCACACCATCTTGAATGGCATTGTAAAATACAAACGTCTCAAACCCATAAAGTTTTTTTTTGCATAATTCAAACCACTAGGTCCATATGTTCCATATGTTCCATCAACCAATTTTGAAGCTTGGATTTCACAAAATTCAACATCTTAAAAATGTTTTCATCTTCAACACTACCCAAAACAATGGCAATGGAAAGCTCCACAAATTTCATAAACTTTGAAATGTGATAATGAAAATTTAGTTAGATGCTAGCTAATGTCAAGGACAACAAATGTACAATTTGAAGAAAATTATATAGACTTGACAAACAAAGAATTCATCAATGAACAAGAACTAAATGATTCTATTATTTGAACAAAGCATGATGGAAGCTAAACATGAAATGCATGTGGATATAATGGTTGCAACTTGCTTTGATAAAATTGAGATGTGATGTTTTTCAAACTTTTATTTATATTATTTAATGGAATTTTCTAAAAATTCATCAACCTTTTATAAAATTTTAAGCAAGTGCATGGTTGGGTGAACTAAAAAGTGACAAGAACAACATTCACTAAATTTGAATTTGAATACACTCCATTTTGTAGTGTATTTTACATTGCATCACAACATGACAATGCATGGGGATATCACAATTATATATTGAAAATTAAATTTACTTATACTTTAATTTTATATTACATTTAAAGGTAATTGAATAAAACACATGTGAAAAATCTGAACATGAATCACCTTATTTTCAATAAGTTATGAACTTTTGAAAAAACAATTGGTTTTAATTTGAACAAAAATCCATAACTCCTTTTTTTTCTTTTTTTTTCATAGCAGAAAAATTCAATACATTTTCATCATTAATTTTTTTCCATAAAACCAAATCCCTTTAATGAAATCATCAACCCTAATCAAAGTCCAATGAATTTTTTAAAAATTGTTTCTTAAGCATCACAATCAATTGATCCATGTATAGATCTAAATCTATACCCAAAATTTGAGTCCTTATAGACAAAGTCTAAAATAAACAATAAAAATTTAATTATAATCTCACATATTACAATAAATGACATTGTTATTCCAAAAGTGGTCCACCCAACCATGCAATTGCTTTTCTATTATATTATGTTTTAAATGTTTTCATTGACCATCTTTTGGAGTTTCCAAGAAGATCTTTGAAGATTATATTTAGAAGTTTTTCAAAGATATAAAAAAATGGAAGTTTTTTTTAAACTAATTAATCATTAATAGAAATTTCTAAAAGATGGATTTAGTGAAAATTACTTAAAGATGAAGTTAGAAAAAACTTTTAGAAAAGGTTTATAAAAGAATAATTGATGAAAACTTTTATGCACATTCCTTGAAGATTTTTCAAGAAACTTTTTTTAAAAAATTAAACATATTTCTCAAGGCTTTTTCTTAAATTTTCTAAATTTTTGAGCATATTCCTCAAATATTTTTATGGAAACTCACTATAAACTTTTATGCATGTTTTCCAAGGATCTTTCTTTAAAAAATAAAATTTGTTGAATGTCCATTATAACTAAACTTATTATTTTGAACCAAGGTTACACTCAAAAAAAGGTTTTAACACCAACCTATTAAAAAAATTATGTTCATGGAAAAATACATGTTGAGGTAAAAATGATTTGTCTTGAATGGAAGGGAAATTAAGAACTAGTACAGTAGATCTTAGGCTAGCAAATGACGAATTAAAATGGCCAAATCAATTTTAAATGTAAATTTAATATTTATCTACAACCAATAATGGGTCCATATATAATCTTAGTAGAATTCATGTAAGTTCTTGAGAAGGGAAGCATTTGTCAACCTCATGAAACAAAACATTTGTTACATTTGTGCATCACACCCCTTCATGATTACATAATCACACACCAATCTTCTCTTATCACCATGTTCAAAATGCCAATGGTAGGATTTGTTTTGTGAAGCATACACCATATGATGTTGAATTAAAAAGCAATAGATTCAATATTATTAGTGGATCAATTTCAATCCACCAAACAACGAACAAAACAACATATATCAATGTCACTTCAAATAACAGTTGTGAAGGCTTGATATTGATCACTCAAATACATCTTGAGGAGTAACATACATTTCATACAAATAAACTTGACACAACTTCATCATCATTATCATAAAATCACATATAAAGGTCTCCCTCCCTTCAACAAACTTTGAAAATCCTTAGATAGCCTCAAGCATTAACATCATGAATGTTAATCAAATAATTGTTTTGATATCTAGTTCATATTTCATTTTAATTATAATAATAGTCTAGAATTGTTTTCAATCATTTGTAAAACTAAACTCTTATACTCGCCAAAGACCCATTTAAATTTTTAATGGAGACGACATGCTAATCCATCATATTTTTATGTTCTTAAATATATTCAGCCCTTCATTTGATTGAACTTTGCAAGCTTGCAATATTCTAAATGACACCTAGTGAGGCTAAAAATATATAAACTATAATAGAACTTCAACTTTTTGAACAATGGACATTGTTAAAAAGGTTTGGATAGCAACATCAATATGACTTCCCATGCAATGCACACTAATGACATAAGCAACATGCTTTTATTTCAATTGAACAATGACCTTCTTTTTGTGCCTCAAAATATAATCACACTATCTACACCAAAGCACATAAGTTTACAAGCAATATCATGCTTAAATAGGCCCCCAGAAATTAAAATATTATGCACCAATGTGTTAGTCAAGTTGTTTGAATTGGAACACTCTATCACCCTCTCCAAGGTCAATAATATTGGCACCCACCCCCAATTATATATCATATATGCATGCACATTTATCCAAGACTAATTACCAACAAATGATACCTTGTCAAGGAGCCAAATGGGCAAATAATGGATAAAGGAACACTACCTATGTAAAATAAAAGTCAAATAATGATAATTGAAATTTTTGAACAACCAATATAATTTAGGCCATATTTACCTATTAAAATGTCTATTATCATACACAAACGCACACACACACATGTTATACAAATCTAAACGAAATGGTACACTTAAGATTGGGCATGTGAAGTCATGTATTGCACCGTTAATAACAAACCAACACGGAAAATATTTTGTTCCCCAATAATCTTGAAAGAGGCTAAAACTAATGATCATGACCAACTATGAATAAATTATTTGATAATCAAATGATGACCAAAATTCAAGCAACACCTACCAACATAAGTTTATGGGAAATTAATCAAAACGACTTAACACCCATGAACACACCAACCCCATTTCCTTATTTTTGAAATCATCCATTGGATGAACCATAAAGCCCCCTTCCCAGTTATATACCATTTTTCTCCTTTCTATTATTTTTCTTAAACCAACATGTCATGGAGTTTTTTTTTTAAAATTAAACTTTCTCTTTCCTACCCACCTTAGTCACCTTCTACATGTACCCTTTATTACTAACCCCCTCCTACTAACCCCTTCGACTTAAACCCAAAACATTTCCTCCATTTTGAATGTTCCTATTGTCATTTGCTTGCTATTTTACCTCTCAACTCCTCCCATGACTCCATCACCAAACTAATAATGTTTGCCATTGCAACCTCCATCGATGTGCCACCATCACCATCACTTGCAAGTTTTTTTTTTGGTTTGTTTATTTTAAAGTTCAAAAACTACAACAATCTTGCAAGGAGCAACTAAGCTCCTTGTTGGGTCAAAACACTTAACTAGGAGCTAAAAAAAGCATTGGATGCCAAACGTACTTAGTCAAAATCAAACATTTATTTATTTTATTACCATTTTAAACCATCGTAATCATGGCAAGTTATTTTTTTTCTCTCATATGCATGTCAAGGAACTTAGAATAAAAATCATTTGATCTAGTTTTAAGTTTTGGTTTTAATTTAAAACATTTTAAAATATACACCTATTGCATTAAATGGAGTCAATTTTGAAAAGGACTATAAAAAAGACTCATATAATAAAAGAATTTGCATTGAAAAAAATATAGATGATAACAACATATTAGCCACATTCAAAAAGTGCTCATATGTTTAAAAATGTGGAATTCTAAAAACTTTAAAAATTCAAAGAATGTTCCAAAATTGATTCAAAATTTTAGAGGCTCAAAAGTCCTTTATCACATATAAATGGGTTATAATTTACATGATGTATTAAAAAATAGTTTGGAGTATACTAAAACAACTGAAATTTTAATTTTTGGTGGACATAAAATTTGAACATTTTTCAAGTTGAAACATTGAATATGTAAATAATTTGCACATTTTTTTAATTCATATTTATTGAATAATGGTTAACCAATAAAAAGCGATGCATTGGGCAAAATTTTATTTAAAAAAAAAACAAGTTACAAACATTTTCATTCAAAAATTCATTTGCATGTAAAAAAAATTTGGGGGAAAAAAGACTTGCAATCCTTTTCCAAAGTAATCATTTTGGCTCCTAGTTACAAGTTTTGACCCTATTGTGTAACAAAATTATTTATTCTTTTATTTAAATATTTATGCAACATTTTGTTTTTTGCACTTTTATAAAAATTGTGCAAATAATTTTTTTTAGTTTCTAAAATCTTTTTAAAACTTGTTCAATGTTGTTGTTTCTTATATTTTTATGTTATGTTATGAAGAACTAAGTTAAAATTTACAAGTCAAGCTTCTTATAACATAATAATGTTACATTTACTTTTTTTAATTAATTAAACCACTTGTGCAATGTTGTTACATTATGAAAGCTTGACTTTGCTCATGTTGTGTGGGCTTCGTTTTTTTAATGTGTTTTTTTCTTTTTTAAAACATTTATGAATTTTTTATTTAAAAAATCTTTAAACAAAACATGCGTAGTGTTGTTGTTCTACAAGGAGCTTGGTTGTAAGTTGAGCTCCTTGCATTATAATAATGTTGTGTTTATTTTTTAAGAAAGTCTTCTAATAAATGACAGTTGTGCATTTATTTAGTATTTTTTTAAAAAATTGTCATGTTGTTATATTATGAGAAGCTCACAAACTTGTTGCAACATTAAATTTTTAAAAATTCTTTCAAGATTTCCTCACAATGTACCATTATTGTTTACTTTAAAAATAAATAATAATAAATTGTAATAGGGTGTTACATTACATTATTAATTAGTTAAAAAAAAACATATTCTTGTTTTTTGCTTTATTTTGAATAAAATGTCTACAATATTACTCAACTCCTCACACCACAATATTGTTGCATTTTTCCCAAAAAAAAAAAATTGCTTTTGAAACAAAACAATTGTGTACTACATTGTTCATGGAAAATAAAATAATGTAACATGAGGATAATTGTGGTCCTTTGTTTTTTTATTAGGTCAAATTTTTCATTTTTTTGTTTTACAATATTTTTTTTTATTCTTTAGAGTTACAACAATAAACAATGTTTTATAAATTATTTGTTGACTTTTGTTCTTGTTTTACTTATTGAATTTTCTTGTAATAGATGCCACCTCTCTAGAAGTTGGAGCTTTGCTTAATTGCATTGGAACATGAAGCAAAACTGAAACATGAAGGAACATTTTAACAAAGAAAGCAATTCTTAATCCATGTGCCCTTTCCAATTCCAGGTTTTGTCAATAGGCAAGGTGAGTAATGATTCTTGCAATGAATAAATGGGAGTTTTGAATTTTTTTTACAAAAAAATCTCTTGTAAAAATCACAATGCATTGTGGTTTGTTTCTAGTTCAATTTTAGGTATGCAACACCTTCATTCATGTATAGGGTTATGGTAATGATATCTTTACAATACCTTTTTGGTAAAAATATCATAGTTCAAATGTTTTAAAAAATGAAGATTGGAGGTTTCACTTTTTTTAACTTTTGATGCAATTTGGGATTGTGTTGAAGGTGAAACGACAAGTGTTGTAGTTGATGAACCAATTCAATAACATGGCCACATGGGTGAAAAGTTGGTGGTCGATGCTTATGATGTAGTTGGGGATGACAACAACCAAGTGTTAACAAATTATGCCAATTGGGATATTGTATTTCATTTACATTTGTGAGGAATGGCATTGCAAGAATAGTTATGTTATAGTGAAATCGTTTCAAGTGGATTATAAAACATTTTCTACCATGCATAAACTATTCAAGTTGTCTATAACTTCACCCCACCCTCCCTCCCCATGTGAAAGGGTGGGTGAGTTTTTTTACACAATTTGTTGTGTCCAATACTTTTATTTGATTGAGTCTTTATATTATTTTGATGTTAATATTACTAGTGGAAATCTTGTATTTTCTAACCATTCATTTTGCAACTACATTACAACTATGTGTAATTTGCGATTATTCTTCCAACTATTCACAACACTTGCAATATTTGTGACTATCCTACAACCATGATGTGATTATTCAAAGTTTTATACTTCCATGTGGATGAGTTTTAAGGTTTTTGTCATCCAAAAATAATTTAGTAATTATCATTAATCATGTTATGAACCAATATTTAGTTGCAAATATTTTTTTAAAGTTATATTAAGAGTACATTAAAGGTATATTAAGGGGTACATCTACAATAATTTATTAAAATATTATTTCAAATATAGTAATGGTATATTATAATTATATATAAATATAACAAATGTTTTTGCCAAGGTTTAGTCAAGTTTTTATTTAACCAAAATTTTGCCAAGGTTTAGCCAAAATTTTGTTTAGTCAATGTTTAATCAAGTTTTAATTTAATCAAGGTTTAACCTAACTGCTATGTGACATATTTGGTCTAAGCATAAATGCCACGTAGGTTTAGTTTAAGTGCAATACAAACTACTTTAGTTAATAACCTAGGTTAATTAGTAGGTAAAAATTTACGTTAATAAGTAATTCATTGAACTAAATAATAATTGGTAAATAATACTTAGGTTAATAAGTAATAGATTAAGTTAGATATTACGTGGCAAGAAACACTTTAAGTTAACTAGATTAATTACATGTATATATGCATATGTTAATTAAACTATTAGGTTAGGATGGTAGGTCAATACGTTGGGTGGGTAGGGTAACTAAATAGGTAGGTAGGCAAAACCTAAATAAGTAGATAGTCTTTTTAAGAGGATTTGACTTGAAGTTGGGATTAAAAAATTTATTACGCACATTTAGCTCTATAGTTTGAACATTGAAAAAAAGACAAAAGATATGGAATAAATTTTTAAATCACAACCTAGTTGCAACAAGCTTGTGATTATAAAGTTTATTCCAATTTTTTTGTCATGCATTCAATATTGTAAACTATATAATGAAATGCACTTAAAATAGTAAAAACACACAAACAATGTTTTTCTTTAAATGTCATTGAGGCTGAGCCAATGAAAAAAAAGCTTGACCTTAAAAGTTATATTTAAAATTTAAAAACTTACTTACCTACCTATTCCTTACTTACATACCCACTTACCTACCTATATATTCACATAACTATTTATCTATCTATGTACCTATTTATGTACCTAGGTCTACCTACTTGAATTTGAATCTTTTAAAATGGTAATATTTCACCATGTGGCATAATCTAATTTGTGCATAGGTATGAATCCAAACTATCCAAATTAGAATGCTTTGATTTAAACTTTTGTGAATAAATTTGATTTTTTTGTAATTGTCACATTTTTTCACATGGTAGAATTTGATTCCTTTAAAAAAATCACATAAGGAATTAGATATAAAAATGTGTGATTAATTGTTTTGTAGTTGAAATAGTGGTAGGTAGTTGCAAATAATTATGTAGTGTATAGTATTTTTGTTTGATGATGTACCCCAAATTCATTTGAGTCCATATGCAATCCTCAAGAGATTGTGACATCTGCAAAACCTAAAAATACATACCAATAGTGGATTCAGGATCATGTTCACCATGTGCGGGTTCACCATTTGCTTGAGTGTGTGCACAATGGGAAAATGATATCTTCACACTCTTTAGTTGTATATGTAATTGCTTTCAATTGAAAATGTACTTAAACAACCTTGTTTGATAGATCACGCATAGTTCAGGCTTTTACAATGATCATTCGGACCATACCCACATTCATCCAATTTAACAACCTATCATGTCAGTGTCAAACACAACATACAAACAATAAAATATAACAAGGGCATGGAATGTGACACCTACCAAATATGCCCACGATGGTGTTTAGTTGTTGGGTTTTTATAGCATTTTGAACAAACACATTTTTGTGCGTGTGTCATTCCACATAGGGATACAAATCACCTCTTTCACATTCTAAGAATTCCTAAACATGTGCATGTGCTATATGTGAAACATCTATGGAGATTTTATTTGTACGCCCATGTCATTTACATGTGATTTTGAAGGATTTTGAACTTTTATATTTTTGACATTTGGGAGTTCACCCCATGTTTATGACCTTCCAAGATGCCCTCAAGCAAAAATAATAATATCAAAGCCTTTAATGTTTGTGTTAAAGCTCAAACATGGTGAAAGATTCATCTCCTTTATTATTTCGCATACTAATGTTAAACAACATGCATTACCTTCACATGTCCACAAACTTTATTCTTTTGAAGCATTAATACACAACCTAATTGTGCATCAAACCACAATTCATTTAGTAAACAAATGATCATATGTAAATGTATTTTTTTCTAAAAATAAACAATTTGCATGAAAGGGTTAATTATGGAAAAAAATTGAACCTTGGTGAAACAAAAATCCTTGATGATGCAAATAGGATAAAACGTTACAATTACCTTTTATATTGAAAGTTGTCTTTATTCCCTTTCAGGAAAGATCCAACCTCCAATTTCCCTTTTCAAATTGCAAATGTAATACCTAGTTTTTCCTAATGAAGCCCAATCATTATGAATATAATGTAAAAAGTTTAAACCTCTAGTTTTATGTTAAATCTAAAACATGGTTAAATGGCCTACACATGTTTACAAAGCCTAATCTTCTAGACCAATACACAACCTAAACCCTACAAGTGGTATGTGCATAGTTACAATTGATTTAATAAGTAAACTATCATATAAAAATGTCAATTATTGTAAAATAAAACAAAATTTGCATGAGGGGCTAATTATGGGGGCGCAAGGGGGGGTGGGGGGGCAATGAATCTTAATGAAAGAAAGACCTTTAATGATGTAAAGAGAATTAAGTGTTATAATTACTTTTTATATTGAAAGTTGTCTATGCTTTCCTTCAAGAAAGATCCAACCTCCAATTTGTGTCTTCAAATTGCAAATGTAACTCAACTAGTCTTTTCTAATTATGCCCAACCATTATAAATCTAATGCAAATACCTTTATTTTAATACTAAAGCTCCAACATGGATAGAAATGCATAACCTTCATTTCACTACAAACCCTAATTTTCCAAATCATTAAACAACTTAAAACCTACAAGTGGTATATGCATTCCCATGATTTAATAACCATAGAATTGTATACAAATGCCAAAACTAATTATGAAAAAAACTGAAATTTAATGAGATTTTAAAAATTTAAATAAAGCTAAAAAGAAATATTATTTTTACATTTTATATGGAGATTTGTTTTCTACTTGCTTTCAAAAGAAAAAAAAGAATAGAGCTTGCTCTACATATGTGTAATTGAAACAAACCTTTAAATCCTACCAAATATTTCATGCTTTAATTTTATTTAGTACCAAGAGAGTGATTTACAAAAACCATTTAGTGTCATAAAAGTTCCCTCAAAAAAATTAGTTATAAAATCTTTTTTTCACTTTAGCCAAGAAAACAAATAATGTTAATTGTACATTATGCATTAAATGGGTCAAAGTGAAGGTGGACTCAATTGAAGTCTTGTTAATAGAATTATTGCCTACAAGAATAATACCCACATTAGTTTTTGTATTTTTATTTGGATCTTGAATATTGCTTGAAAAAACAATGAAAAGTTCTTTGTAATATCTTCATGTGGTTTCATTTTAGCATCATCTTTGGTTGTTGTGATAGGTTGAGCTGAAGTGATGAGTAGCTAGTCAAATAGCCGAGGCTAGGTAAGTGGATAGATGGGTAGTATTTAGGTAGGTAGGTGGATGGGTAGATAAGTAAGCAAGTGAATAGGTAGATAAGTGGGCAAACAAGTGAGTAGGTGGGTAGGCAACACGAAAGGTTTACTAGGTAGGTAGGTGAACATGTGAACATGTGTTGTAAGGCCGTGGGCAATAGTTTTATTTTCAAAGGGGGTGGGTGAGGTAAGTTAAGGGAAATATTGACAAAAAAAAAAATCTAAAGACCAAAATGGGTCATGGTGTTAATCATGGTGGTTAACACAAGGACAAGAACCCAATGAATTTTTTTCCTCAATTCAATCACTATCCATCCAACTAGTGCATTCATGGGTGCTCGTTCACTTAGTTGTGGATGAACCAAAACTAAATTACAAGGGTTTTGCTTTGGTAACCTATCCAATAAACCTTGCTCGTCCACCTCTAGGTAACTACAAGTGTTAAATTAATATATAGATTACAATATTAGTAAGAGTAATTGATATTGAAGAACATACCAATAGGGTATGATTCAAGGCAATACTAGGCTAGTATGGGATCAAACCTAATACTAAGTTTATATACCTGCCTTACACCAATACCAATTTACCATACTTATACCAACATTGCGTGGTTTTCACCCACCAGCCAAAAATTGGTGCTGGTTTTCAATTTGGTTTTCAATGAGAACCGCCATGAAAACCTACTTGACAGTTCTCATTGGAGGTGAAAAGCACCTAGTGGAACCGCCCAGGTTTTCACTGGGCATCAATTCTGAAAACCATATCGGTTTTCATGGTAAAAAGTTTTTTTTATAAATAAAATAGATAATAAGTCAGAAGTAATAAGTAATAGTAAGTAAAAATAAGAATAAATTTTTTAAAAACTAAACTTACCATTCATGAAAATAAAAAGTAAATTTTAATTTTAAAAAAAAAACTAAACTTATCATTTCCTGGAAAAAAAAAACTAACTACCATGGTTAGTTGTGAAACAACTAATGAAAAAATGTTTACTAAACACATACCATGCATGGTTTAACCTAGGCATTCAAATGAGGGCTATAAATTCTTGTATTGCTAGATTTGGTGGTTTGAATTTGTTTCTTTTTTGTTATCTTGAATGAACTAACATCAATGTGCGATAGCTTTTGTATGCAAAAGTTGGAGAAACATATCGTTCGGGCACAAGTTTTATGGAAATATTAGATTTGGCAACTTTAATATGCCAAATTATGGCCATTCCTTTAGCAAAAATCCTTGTACGTGTTGAAAAAATATTTTTTAGGTGGAAAAAATGCAAAAAATCTACCTCCAAGATAAAACACTACACACAACATGCATGTATTATTTATTCAACTTGATTCTTTTATGATTCATCATTTATCTAGTGGATTGTGTAATGCATATATTTAGTGTATGATTTTTTGGGTTTTACATAGCCATGTAATTTGGACAAGTTCCCCCCCCTCCCCCCACCCCCTTCCCCCTTTGACATGGCTTCAAATGAGTTTACATGCAATTAATTTTGTGCCTACCTAAGAAAATGCTACACGTATTTGATGTTCATTGAACAAACTCATGAATTCATTTAGACAAATGAAAATTTACAGTGAAATAAATCTTATCTAAGGAACTATATAAGATGTGTTATTATTTTTTTTCCCATACATTTCACGATCCTCAAGCCCTAAAATTTTATTTTATATTAAATATAATTGACACATCTTATATATAATGGCAACAGTGTCTGTCCGTCTGTTATTACCTTCTTTTATTTACTGTCTGTCTGAAGTTACCTTCTTTTACCTAAGTTACTTTCTAATAAGCAGCTTTTGCATGTGCTCAAACGCTTCCCACCACATGTACGTACGGTCTTGCTTTAAGTACCCATTCCCTGTGTAACTTCCTCCTCCTGTCCTTGGCAGCAAAAGGAA
>Ga0209208_10008628_pt1 | contig 13554 bp, 13 predicted proteins | sample S1TSphfallax_3_FD_187694 | JGI IMG/M metagenome (GOLD analysis project Ga0209208, IMG submission 187694) | Host-associated microbial communities from peat moss isolated from Minnesota, USA - S1T2_Fd - Sphagnum fallax MG (SPAdes) (version 2) | ecosystem: Host-associated > Plants > Peat moss >...
ACCCCCCCCCCCCCCCCCGCCCCTGCCTTTGCTTGCAGCTCCTTACAACTCTTCCTTCGTCCTTCGCTGCTCCTGCCCTTGTGTTTCTCCATGGCGCGAACGCAAGAATTCATCCCCGTGGTAGGCGAGCAAGATGTGGACGACTTGTTGCCTGTAAGTTCTAGTGATGTATATTGTGTTCCTCCCTTTCTTTTCTTTCCCCCTTGTCTTGTTTTTCTCGGAGGAGGGGAGGAAAGAGGTGGCACGTTGGGGGCGGGGTGGGTAATCGGAGGGTTTTTTTTTTGATTGTCTCTCGGTCGTGTCTTGGTCTTGGTCTTGGTGATGCATTTGGATTCATGGCTTTTACGGTGCTTTATCCTCCTGTTAGCTTGAGTCACTTGCTTGTAGCCAGTTTCGATCCTCGGGGTTGGGAGGGAAATCTGAAGGTGCGAGTTTTGTCTTGTAATGGAGTTGAAGTTTGTGGGGATAGTGGGTGGTGGGATGGGTTTTGGATATGGGAATGAAGTTTTGGGTGTGTGAAAATTAGTAGCATTTCCTGGGTTTTGGGGGTGGAATCTGTGTTTTTTTTTGTTGGCTTTTTGTCGATGGGATTGAATTTGGGAAGGGAGAAAAAAATTGAGGTTGGAGTGAGTGAGAGAGTTTTTAGGGGTGTGTGGGGAGTGAGATTTCTTTTGGGTGAAATTTGTGAGACTTTTGAATCTTCTGCTGTTGCTTGGATACTCGCGGGGTTTTGGGAATGGGTGGAGTTTTGTACAGGCTAACCCACGTTTGCACATGAAACATGGAAAAAAATTCAGAGTGGGATTTGAAGGTGCAAATGATGTTGGATGGAAGGAATTGAACTTTGAAATTTGGGTTGAGGAAAGGGAGTTGAATGGGGTATGGGTGAATTTACTTTTTGGGGCATGTGTTGTTGGATGCAGGGTGAAGGTGTGGGTGTAGGAGGAGTGCCTTACTTGCTGCAGGAGGGAATAGAGCTTCTCAAGCGAGGGAATCATGCCTACCGTACTGGGAAGTTTGAAGAGGTACACATTTCCTGCCTTAATTTATTTTGTTGATGGAGAGAGGCAGGATAATTAGACTGAAGGCTAATTTGTGTTGGATCTGATTATTGAAAGCGGCAGCCAGGATCTGCAAGTATTTGATCACTTGTGCTTGTGCAAAGTCCAAGCCCAATGCCTTCACAAATGGTTCTTCATTGAGACAAACCAAAGTAGCTGGAGTTGATGTCTGTGGTCATCAGCTGGAGCACTACATCACATTAGGCTATCCTTCTCGTTCTTGGATGCACATCAATACAGACTTCTGATCATCAAATGTTTTATGTTGTCTTTGTTGTTGCAATTTGGCAACATATTCTCATTGCTACTCTTTGTCAATGAATGCCCTTAAGTTTCTAACAATGCTTCCTCTGCTCCAAGGGCTAGGGCATTTGCCTAAACCTTTTGACACTTCGATTTTTCAATTCCCTATCCTGTGACAAACAGGACACCTGAAAAGTTTGCATCTCATCAGTTGCTGGCAGCAGTAATTCTGATAGTTCTCTATCTTGTGCCACTGGCTGTAGCTTGTTGCAAAGTAATACATGAAGATGCACCTTTCTCTTAATGCTGTTGTAATCAAGGATTGGGAATGTGCCAGACCCAGGACACTGTGAGATTTTCCAGTCTTACAGGGTTCTCCTGTGTGTTAGTCATTGGGCTCTCAGGAGCCCACTCTCATGATTGTACGCAATATGATTGCCTGTTGCAGCCTTGAGACAGTAGATCTAAAAGGCCAAAGGATATGCAGGTAGTAGGGTATGCAAGGTGTGGTGATAATAGGAACCTTGAATGGAATATGTGAAACAAATACAGAGCAATCCAAGGGTGGGAGACAGATACTCTCTGATATTCTGACCTTTAGTGGTCAAGTACCACAGTTTAACTCAGAAATCTGATATTAGAAACATTTTGATCTGGGAGCTATGTGGGACATCTATGCAGGCTATAGAAGCTTACACCACTGCACTTAAAGCTCAAGCAGTGGATCCAAGTGTGCTGCTCAGTAACCGTTGTGCAGCTTACTGCAGGTCTATATCTGCAGCCCTTGTGGGTTGAAGTTTCATTCTCCCATGCTCTGGCCTATCTTTGTGGCTTCTGGTTAATTAGGTTCCATCTGATGACCTTTTGCATTTCATGTCATCTTGTGTGACAGGTTAAGTGAGCAACTACGGAATATTCCTGCTGCTGTTTCAGAGGCACCAGGCTCTGCCCTTTTTGGCCAGGACCCCATGTCTCATGTGCAGGTAGGGCAACACCATGAAGGCAATTATCTGATCAGTGACCATAGCTATGGCAAATCAATATATTTAGCTTTTTGCAATTCTGGGATGAACTTTCACTTGATTTGTAGTTTGGCATTCTTCTTAGTTCAAGCTCAAATACGGGGAGGATTTTTTCAACAATCAGCTTCTGTAAACTAGCAATTCTGGATGAATCTAATGTGCTTTCTGGTTGGCTCTCCTATGGTGCACAGCTGGCACTAAGGGATGCTGAGAAGCTTGTAAAGCTTCAGAGTACATGGCCTAAAGCATATCTTCGAAAAGCAACTGCCCAGATTCTGGTACAGCAGCTGTCATTGCTGTTAATATGCTACTGACTTTATTCTCGTAATGTTGGAGAAATTTGTTGTGAAGGTAAGGACTTGATGATTAGGATGTGGGGATTCTTTGGTGCTTGCTCTGTGATGTGGTTCTGATTTCTGTTTTGATGGTGGCCCATATGATTGCAGTTGGAACAGTATGAAGGGGCACATGAGACTATCCTTTCTGGGTTGGAGATTGACCCAGCCAAGTAATCTCACATGAACCTAACCTGTAGCAACTGCTACCCTGTATCATCACAATGATGTTGCTGGCCTGAGGGTTTTGGAGATATTCTCTCAAGGGGGTGGATTGGGGGCATTGCAATGCAGCTCACTGTTGCAGGCTGGACTGTCTGAGGTGGCTACACACATACAAGGGGCACATCCAAATGGTAGGGATAGGCGCAAGCTAGAGCACTCTGATGATTTGGACTGTACATTGTGCTTGAAGCTGCTATATAATCCAATCACTACTCCCTGTGGCCACTCTTTCTGCCGATCATGCCTTCTGCAAGCTCTTGACCATGGTATGAATCTCCTTTCCTAATGCTATTAGGGTCAAGATTTGGTTTTTGTGAAATTCATGTTCTCAGATAGTGAAACAGGACTATCCAGGCTCAGTGGAAGTTGCATGCATTGGCGAGGGTGGCAGGAAACAAGTGTCCTATGTGCCGGACAGTGCTGTTTGTGAGCCCCAAGACGTACCCAATAAGGTAGCCCTGACAGCTTTCAACCTTTCAAGTTGTATTTGGCACATGTGACTGGGTCTGAGTCTAGACTTACAGGTCTCTGTTGCCTTTGGTCAGTGTCACGCTGAACAATATCATACAGCGGAACTTTCAGGAAGAGTATCAAGAGAGGAAAACCGAAATGGATGCCATTACCCTTGCAGGCAATGACATTCTGCCTCTGTTTGTCATGGACACAGTACTTCCCATGCAACATGTACCACTGAACATATTTGAACCACGTTACAGACTGATGGTACCCCTTTCTTTCTCTCCTTGCTGGTTCTTGACCGGTGAGATGTCTTTTGCAGTGCTGATATCTACTGATGTAAGAAAAATATGTTGCCACATTGGTCAGATGGAAGGGTTTGGTCCTGGCTTAGCTGTTATTGCCGTGTCTAAGATTTGTTGGATATGCAGGTGCGGCGTATCATGGAGGGAAACCGCCGCATGGGCATGGTAAGTTGATCTGCCCATCACTAGTTGTGCAAGCCTTTGTTAGGGTGTATATGATGTATTTCCACCTGATAGTTGATGAAGGCCTGAGATACTGTTAGGGTTGGGTAATCAGGTGGGCATCGATCCAGAAACTGGTGCTGTTGCAGATGTTGCCTGTGAAGTCGAGATTTCTGAGTAAGTTTTTCCACTTAATTGGCACATAGATCTTGCAATGGTTTTTGGATGAAGCACATGTGATGATTGAGCCTCTCTGTGCAGGTGTGAGCCTGTCCCAGATGGTCGCTTCTTATTGGAGGTCAGTGCCACTATCTGTGCAGGTTGTTCTTACAGCTATCTTGAATTCTGAGAGTTCAAAATGCATGCTTATCCTGCTACTCTTTTGACATCATCCATATGGATCTTGGAGTCAAGAGTCACAACTAACAGACTGATCATCAAGGTCTGTTAGTTCTATATGGTCATTGTTGTTTGTGATCACCTGAGAGTCTCAGACCTCCATTTGTTTGTGCTGAAGCCTTATCTTTTTGGTTTTCTATATTGGGTACTGTTCTCTGAATTGTGGCAAGCTTATGATGAAATCAGGTGCTGGGGAGAAGAAGATTCCGGATAATTGAAACTTGGGATCAAGATGGGTAAGGCATCCAAATCCTTTGCAATCATGTGTCAACCTTGTAGTCAGTGGGGAATTGGACACTCTGGAGCTTACAGTCATATATGTATATGTTTTTGATGAGGTGTTCAGTTACTATGCACAAGCATGGGCTCATGGTCACAACCCAGAAACTCTTCGGTAGTGAGATGCTTGTATGCTTGGCATGGCCTGAAACATTCTTGTAAACTTAGGAGATTCAGCGCAGAAATAGAACGGCTTGATGACATTCTGCACTACACAGGAACCTTATTTTGGATTCCTGTTTTTCCAGGTACCGGATTGCTAAAGTGCAATGGTTGCAAGATGTAATTCCTGCTCCAGGTTCCCCTGAACAAAAGGAGGTTTGTGCCCTTTGTCTCCTCTTCAACTTCCTTCTTGATTCATTTGCATGTTTTGCTTGTATTTGAACTACTTCAGGAATGTTCATCTTCAGCTTTTTCACTAGAGTCTATGTTATTTGCTTGTGCCCTGCAGGGCCATCTACAGCATCAGTTTTCACATGTGTGCTCATATGTGCACTGCTTAAGGAACTTTCATCTGCAGCTTTTTCACTAAAGTCTATGTCAATTGTTTGTGCCCTCCAGGGTGATCTGTAGCATCAGTTTCAGTGTGATTAGAATTCACTGTGTATCTGGCTTGTTTTTTCAACATGGTCACCTGGAGTAGTTTGTTGCAGTTGTGGTCACTAGGCTGCTGCTTGTGAATTGAAGATGGCAACAACCTAATTGCCTTAGTGACAGCTATAAAATCTTACAACTGGAATCCAGTCATGGCATTGCAACACAGTTTCCACATGTCAATGTTCAATTGATTGCTGCTGAATCCTACCTGGTAATTGACAGGGAACTTGTTTGACATACAAAGTGAACATAACATCCTCACAGATATGGGTTCTTGCAACAGATAGACAGGATGGCTAGAACTGCAGCTGAAGTGGTGAACACATTCCTTACTCGTGCTCAAGATGCAGCCCGCAAAGGTGCCTTCTCTTCTTCTTTAGATTCATCAAGGGACAAACTGCTCAGCTTCTTTATTCTTTCTTATATCTGATTCTGCTATCAACCATCAAATATAGTTTGGTATGACTGAGGGCTTCTAAAATTCATGCAGAAACTGGGAAGTGTGGACCAGTAAAAACAGTAGTTTTATGTTTGTTGTTGACCTAGTGTGACATGGCACTGGAATAGAAACTATATTAATTTGACTGAAGAGTCAAGTGACTGTGCCACTCTCCTCAGATTATCATGGAAGGCTGAGAGAACTTCTCAACCAATCTGAAGGCAGGCCCAACATTTCAGATCCTGAGTGCTTCAGCTTCTGGGTATGCACCTACTATCCGATTTATACCCCTTGATCATGTTTAACATGTAGTAGTGGGTATGCTGTGAAGTTTTTCTGGCCATATATTACAGGAAAATATGCTGCTCTTTGGACAACTGAGTTTTGTCATAACAGATATAGCAAACAGGGCAGAGACTCTCTTGAAGAATTCAGTGTGGTCACAAGGTACTGACATTCAAGAAGGATTCAAGCAACGAGAATGCTCTCCTGAATCCTGGCTAATCAGACTAGCCTGCAACTTACCTGTGTAAAAATTGGGCATAGAACAGTTTCTGCCCTTTTTCTGGGTTGCATCCTCTGCCTCTAACTTGCTGGCTATCTTTGCTTGGCACAGATTGCAAATCTTCTGCCAATAAGAACTGCAGAGAGGCTTCAGTTTTTGCGACTCACTGATACTCGTGAGGTATGCATAACACTGAATTTTGCAGGGCAGAGACATTTCACTAGATTGTCTGTGAGCCTTGACTGATTGCAGCAGGCATGAGATTCATTTGTTGATCAATGGAGGCGATTACTGGTTATGGCTGACTTGAGTATTCATGTTTTGATTGTGGGAAACAGAGACTAAACCAAGAGATTTTGCGACTAAATATGGTCTCAACTGACCAGGGTTGTTACATCCAATGACTATCACTGAAGCAACTGGCAGCCCACATTTTCTTCACTGCACTGTACATTCTGATTTCTTACATCATCCTTGGTAGATGATTTGTTCATTTCCCACATATAATGTCCTATGTTCTTTATTCACAAATGGCTACACCAGTATGTTGTGGATGAGATAAGAAACTACAGCTTGTTCCAGCAGCAGTAGTCTTCATACTTCCATGTTTCCAAACCCGCAATTTTTTTAATCTCTGATATTGTAGAGCCACATTGTTAGTGTCTTAGGTGGATTTCAAATCCTAGCTCTCCTCATTTTAGCTCTTCCACAAAGTTGTAATTCTATGTAACATCTGTTGAAGTCATTGATGAAGGACAGCATCTTTGTGCCATCATCCTTTGTTTATTTCACACTCGATTGAATGTTTCAGTGTCTGTATAATGGTTTGCCCAATTTTTTGGGAAGATTATTAGATGCTTATCTACACCCACTGTTGGGAGCTGATGAACTCAGTGGTAGTCATGGCAGCTTGTCACTGCCCTTTGTGATGAAGGTGATGGTGTGTCACTTTGTGAGTGACTCTCATGAGGTTATGACTGCACTCATTGTCATGTTACCTTTAATTGTTGTTGTGGAGATTTCTCTGCAACTTCATCAAGCATATTTCACACTTGATTGAATGTTTCAGTGTCTGGATTTGATTGGGTCACCTTACAGAAAGACATTTGGTCAATCCAAGAGGCTTCTTCCAGCTATTTTAGGATCAGTGGAAGCCTGGGAAGGAGTGGATTATGGTATTGGTTGCAAGGAGATTATGACAAAAGGATTTGATCATGACAGAAAGCAGATGACAACCTTAGGATTGACCTGCAAGCCTAGCAAAGTGTCTTTCACAAAGAGACTAGTTTCAGTATGCAAAGTTCATGGTGTGATATGTTCCAAGTATTATGTACATCCACACCTGGAGTTAAGTGAAATTGTGTTAGAGTGGCTAACACCTAGTTAGCTGAACTCTATTGTCTATTGTGTTCAACCCATACAAGGCACCCCATTTGTCTTCACAAATAAATTTGTTGCTTGGCAAAGGGGAGTGGTGACTTGAGTCCATTGCTTGAGCAATCTTCCTCAGGACTGGATTTTCAGGATGCAGATGTAATTAAATGTAAGACATATGTATGTGTTGTAAAAGCTAACGTTTTCTTTTCATTTCTTATGTCTTATGACTTAATGCTACTGGTGTTCATGAAAAAAGTGTCATGCCACAGAAATCTGGGATTTGTTCTCTTGTGGTAATTCACTCATTTTCTTGGTTGTAGTGTTCAGACAACTTAGGATTTTACATGCAAGCTATTTAGGTTTCTCCTTCTTGTCAAATTTGTGAGTTGATGTTTGCATTGAACTACTAGGGTTCACAGATTTTTGACAGAACCATTATCTGTTGCTTCGCACATGGTAAGCATTTATGAAATGATGAAATGACAAGGATTATGGACAAATTGTGTCTTGCACTGTGACTTCTATTGTAGGGTGAAATGCTGGTGTTAGAGCTTGTGGATCAACTTGTGAGGACTATAATGAAAGATGTGAATTTTGAGAGTGTTGAGCTTCTCATGATGAATTCTTTGTGGGCACTTGCTTTGTATTGGAGCTAACCACTGCTTTGGTTCTGGCCTGGATACTTGAGATTGGTGCCACATGTTCTTGTCTTACAGTTCTGGCATGGATGCATAGAAGCTAGATGTGCACTGACTTTCTACTCAAGGTACTCTCATGACCTGTGTGCAACTTCAGGTTGTCCAGCAGATAGATCTCATTATGTACAATTGTGATACAGGAGGAATTCCACAGAACTGTGACTTAGATAGTGTAGCTATGGACATAGATACACCTGAAATAGACAAATTTTTCCAGTTTTGAAGATTTTGTGCCACTCTTCCTGGTGAATTGCATGAATTGGGCAAATGGAGGTCTTTTCAACAGATAGTGATGATGAGTGCAAGCTGTTCTCTCCAAAGCTAGTCATAGGATGGCATAATATGGGCATGGAAGGAGGAATTCATGGTTTTGACATGCCATGGACTGGGAGGTGATGAAATTAGGGTCTCTTTTAAGAACAGCATATGCTGCATGTAGATGGACAATGAGATTTGAAGCAAGTGAAATGGGATATTATCTGCTGAAACTGGACTCCCTGATTTTCAGGAACAGGAATTGTGTACTATATCTTGCTTTAGGAGGATGATTACAGGATTGTTTGGATGATTGTTGAAATGTGATGTAAAGTGCTTGATCTAAGTAGCAACAAGTTCTTTGATTGAATCTTGTATGTCAAGACATTTAAAAAGCAGTTCTCAATCTTTCTCCTTTTCGTATGGTATTCAAGAATTATTTCAATAAGTTTGTTCCTCTTGATACATGGTGCTGCCTCTCAATCTTGCTGCATTTTGTATGGTATTTGACGATTATTTTAATGAGTTTGTTCCTCTTGATACATGAGGATGCCTCTCAATCTTGCTGCTTTTTGTATGGTATTCAAAGATTATTTTAATGAGTTTATTCCTCTTGATACATGGGGATGCCTATCTGGTTCATAACTTTTATAAGCTAAAATGGTTCTAAATCTGGTTTGCTTTTTCTAGACTTAGAGCAGGGAGTAGTGTTGCACAGATTTTCCCTACTTGTGTGCTTCAATTGCTAATTTCTGCAGGTCTGTGTGTAACTTGCAGAATGTCTTCAGGGCTATACAATGCTAATGAATATTTTAGAGTTGGATGGGGAAGTTAATGTGGGACCTTTAAGAGCAAGGGTTCCTTCTTCAGGCTAAAAACCTCGAAGAAACTGGTTTCAAAGATCTGATCTTCTAACATTTTAGAAGCTTGTTTGATTTCCAGGTCAAACCAGCCTTATGCAATCATATGTATAAAGATTCACACACAATACTGATTTTCCATGTGTGGCATTAAGATCTGGGAGTTCCATTACACCCTATCTGGAACTGACCACAAAATCTTGAGAAAGGGGAATATCAAAATTGAAGTATAGTTTTTCAAGTTTGATAAATCCATCATGCAACAAAGCTAGAAACCTAAAGCAGCATCTTGCTGACTCCACTGTTTGTGTACTCCTTGACACAATTAGAGCAGCCATCTATTACCTGAATAACTCCATTTATTTTTTTGTTGTTGTTATGATGTTATACAGTGAATTTGACAGCATCCAAAAAGCCTAATCTTGTGTCAAGTTGCCTGAAGCTAGTGAACACTTCAAGGCAATCTACCTCATTACCCTTGCAGATGGTGCAATGGCTCTGTACCTGATATATATCTGAGTCTTTAGTGAACTGTCCTGGATAATTTGCAATCTCTACTTCAGGGGTGATCCAGTTCATGCACCAAGATACATCTTCCCCCAAGTTGAGTGCTGTTGGCACCCACTTCAAACAGTCTCTTTTCATGAAGACTTTGCGGCAGAGACGATGCTTGGGTAGTTTTCCGATGGTCACTTGCACACCTGCAATGTATAAGTGACAACCTTTTGCTTCACGCTGGAATTTCAAGAGGACTGTATCAACTGCTTTATAAGCTGCTGAAAGAGTTAGAAACATGAAAAGAGCCTCTTCCTTGCCATCTTTGATGAACTCCTTGTGGAGGTCTTCCACTACTGAATGATCCACACCTTCCTCGAATTGAATCAAGGTTGGACACAACTTGGTCATTCTTCCAAGAGCTAGGACCAGTGGTCTACCATCTGCAATGAGTCCTACAATAGCCCTTTCCACTAGTGCTCCCCCTAGAACAGGATGCTTTATGCCTTTCACTCCAAATTCCTTGTTGATGGCCTTAATGCAAGGTACTTCAAAGAACCTGCTGATTTCCTTATGTTTGTGGAGCAAACGAGCCAATTCATATCCCACCAATCCACAAGAGGGAGCACCAAATCCATCCACAATACGAAAGTACCGCCCATCAATATCTTTTAGAGGTTTGTTCATGGGAGCACCAAACATGTACTTACAGAGTCCCTCTATCAGCTTTGACAATTTCCCTCTCTCGACTGCCAAATCAAACATATTCTCCATGTCCTCTCTCATTTTTTCAACAGCAGGTTGGTTTTGCAAAGTGATCATGGCATTATCAAAGGAGAATTTTCCTCCTTTTGATATATTATGAACAGTTTCCTTCAGTGCATCATACCATGCTGACAAATATACTGGTAGCCTACCAGTCATATCCAGCAAGTACTGCAACTCTTTGTCATCAAGAACATCCTTTGTCTTCTCGCTATCCGTGATTGAACCTATGAATTTCCATTTGCCCCAGCACTCCAACTCCTCATCCTGCCCCCAATAAATGCAGAATAGAGCATGTTGAGTTCATCAAGTTAGAGTTTGACTATGCTCTAATACAAAGCTTTGAGTGGACAAGCTCTCATGCTATCTGCCTGTGAAGGGGGGGATAATTCCTTGTTGCAGACAGAAAGCTACTGACCACTGCTAATTAAACAATATTGCAGTCATCAAGCTTCATGTGTTGTGCTTGCTTGAAACTACTTTGTTCAGCTGGCTGTCATTGGGCTCATGATTAGGATCCACATACAGAGCTCAAGCTTCCAAGAGAAACAAACTTTTTGTGTAAGAAGACGGGCTTACATTAAGGCAATCATCCCAAAGAAAAATCTTCCCTGGGGGTTGGCCTGCATGGAAGGCATACTGCACAATCTCACTGGTGGTGGAGGCCACTCTCACCATGCTGTGATGACAACACATACGGAGAAGAAGAGCTTGCGTTACTGTATCACCTTTCACACATTCCCACTGGTCCAGCAACCAGAGGAGATGATCCTCTGTACCTTCACAGAAATGGACCAAGTCTTCTTCAGTAGTGCAAGTGCTCAACAATTGCACGTTCTGGTCGTCGTCTCCGAAAGCAACGAAGAGAGAATCTCGAATGATGAGGAATGCACGCTCTTGCTTCAACAAGGCACAATCCATGATGGTAACCACACGTTTCCTTGTCTGTCCTTCGACTTGCCGTTGAAACTCTTCGGTGAAATCTGACACTGCTGCTGCTAGGACATGGCTCTTTCCCGATCCTACCGGACCGACAACCAAGATGTTGCCAATGATCCCATTGTACTCTTCGGGCGCCTTGACTGTATCATATGAGCGAGTGGTCTCACAAATTGTATTGCGCTCTCTTTCTGCAAGCAGCTGCGAAATCAAGTCTCGCAGATTCCCGTACTCCGTCCTCCCCATGTAAGCGAAGCGTCCATTGTTCGCGGCGAATCGGTTGTCTGAACACGCCCACTGTGCAATATCTGCCACGGGAAGATTCAGCTCCATCCATTCCGGGCGAGACAGCGGATCCGCTGCCTTCAAATGATCCCTCAAACTTCTGATGGATGTCGCCATGCTCCCAGGAAGAATCTTTGCCTTCTTTACCGCTGCAAATGTTTGAGGGAAAGAACAACGAACCTCATTCCATTTCCGATTAGAAGAATTGCAGTCTTGCGACCGGGAAGGAAGAACACATACATGATTTGTGCAACCTGAGGGTTGCTCTTAGGAAGTGTGCACTTCTTCTGACGACTATAAGGCACTCTATCTAGAATTCAAAAGCACTGGTGCACAGTTGCAGCTGAACGTAATCAATGCCAGTAAAAGAAGACACTAGGAGCGATGAGGATTAGAGCCGAGTACCTGCATCACACTGAGCTTCATCAACCATATTCCGCTTCTTCTCGTTCTGATGAGCGGCAGCACCGGTGGGAGAGTTGACATCAGCACCCGAGTCGTCATACTCCATCTTAGGAAGAAGCAGCCTGAGTTTGAAGATATCACAGGGCTTCGGATTGCGGTGCTCGTGCCGCAAGAATTCTTCTTGCAACGTGTGGCAGGGTTGTAGGCGATGCTGATCCGGAATACGCACCGCATCCGTCACATGCGACTGCATGAGCTCACTGTACACCTGTGTTCCTGAAAACAAATACTCTTTCCGTTCCATACCTAAGCTCTGAAGCACTTTCTTCTCTCCCACTCCCAACACTTCTAGAATCTCATCTCTCGCTTCGAGAACGGTAGAAGTCGATGGAATCTGAACAATGCGCATCACCGTTTGTTTGATGCTTGGGATGAAGCACGAAACATACAATTTCATATCCATCTGCAACAAGAAGAGTAGGATTTGCAAGTCGCTTGTTCACGCCGAGTCAAGATGCTCACTTTGCGATGACTCTTCCGTTGGCGTCGTTTCACAGCTTTCCAAGCAGATGGCCACAATTTGCAGGCTGACGAGGAGGTCAGAATCTCTTCTCCAATTTGCTTATATGCGCTAGATCATCTCTTCTTGTAATTCCTGTACAAACGTCAGTTGCGCATTTGGGTCAATTTGCCATGGAGGTGCTTGTACATAGAATCAACACTTACACAATTCTCTCTCCACAAATGTCTCAACTTCTTCAAATTCTCTATGTCCCATTTGTTGCTAAGATTCTATCTCTTAAGGGAGTCAAACTACAGTTCAATTCAGAAAGCTACTCAGTTCAGATTCAAGTTCCTCGTCTTGATTCTCGGAAATTTGTTCATGTGCAGGCCTTATTAGCTTGTGATCAGAAACATATATCTCCTTGTCGTATTCCTTCCACTCTTCTTCGGAACAATAGAATGGACTCAGAAATCCCTTAAGCTCCTACGCTGTCTTAAGCTCTTCCCTGGTTCAAGTTCCTCACGGGGGTTTTTTTCTTCAATTTTGTGATGTAGTCGCAGTGGCAACCATCCACAAGAGGAAAGAGCCCAATTTGGGTACAGATCAGAAAGGACAGTAGACATTTTCTAAATCCCTGCTATGTTTTGGCGACCTCCAAGAATGGAGTGTCTAAATATGGCAACTCCCATGTTTTCCTCCTTAGAATGTAAGGAACTAAAAGGCACCTCGAGACCAGAAAAAAAGAAGGAAAAAAGAGTGTCGTGTAGATGCGAAATTTCGCAACAAAACAATTTGGCTGGTTCTTCCTATTCTTCCTATTTATGACACACACAGTTTGCTTCTACAATGTTTGTTTTTTCACAGCATGTTTTTCTTAAGCAATTCGACGTCACATGTAATCGCGAGATTTTGTTCCTGGCAGATATGAAGACTTTCTCATTC
>Ga0209208_10008629_pt1 | contig 13553 bp, 9 predicted proteins | sample S1TSphfallax_3_FD_187694 | JGI IMG/M metagenome (GOLD analysis project Ga0209208, IMG submission 187694) | Host-associated microbial communities from peat moss isolated from Minnesota, USA - S1T2_Fd - Sphagnum fallax MG (SPAdes) (version 2) | ecosystem: Host-associated > Plants > Peat moss >...
ATCCAATACGATTCAATATACTGAACTACCACATCATGTTTGACACAACTACATGTCCAAAAGAATTCATCTAGCACAACAACTTTAGTGACCCACCATAGTCATTTTTGTTTAATATGACTAAAAATCTAATCTTAAACATAATCATTTTCTCCAAATTCTTACAATACACCCTATGTCAATTGTTACATTTTTAATTTACTTTATTATTTTCAAGGTTGTCCTTAAATGTGTATTATTAAATATTATATAGCATTTGGAAGGTCATGGCTTGAAAGATGTTTAAATCTTCTTAATAGTATGTGACATTGCAATGAGAAGTAGAAATCATTGCCCCAATTGGAGTTTAAAATTATCTTATTACAAAATTTATGCATTTGTTTGAGTTGTAGAAAAACATAGTTTGGACTTTGTGAGGTTCTATGAGAGTTTTTGTGAACCTTCATAAGGTAATATAACCATATGATGCTACAACAATGCATTGCATGTGTTGCAAAATATTCCAAAACATTCAAAGACATCTTTAACCTTAAACACAATCCTCAAAGTGCTCCATAATTCACCATTAAAAACCAAACACAAACCAATGACAAGGGCAACACAAAGAGAAAAATATGTACCAATAACCTTACTAGTTTGGATGTCCAAGAAGCTGCAACAAAGTTCACCACATGCATTCCCCTAACATTAGTGGCCATCTTGTTCATTTTTTAAATGCATTTCCTTCACAAAAATACCAATCCAAAAAGACAAAACTCCATATAATTCAACAATTAACCTTTTGAATCCTGAACACAATCCCCAAAATGTTCTAGAGTTCCCTCAACAAAAGATTTGAGATAAAAAAAGGCTTCCAAAAAGTGTGAGAAAAAAAAGATGAGGAGATGATTCAATTTTCCAAACTCATAACCCAATAACATTCCATGATTATAAGATCTAGAAATTAACCTTACATTCATCAAGTAGCAACAAAAAAAACCAAAAGCCATTAACATCTAGGGAAAACATTACTAACCAACACAATTGATTATTATACGAATCATCTTAAGTAATTTTAATCAACATATTGTTTCATCTCAATGTCAATGAGCTAGAAGGTTGGTATGGTCAATGAAACCATTCAAAATCACTTTTATACCCATTACAAATCAACAATATGCAACACCTAAACAATATATCACCAACAATTATGCATATGAGCTATGTTATTTCTTAAGAATTGCAACTAGTATTGGGTAACAAACTTCACAAGTACATATCAACAATAGTCTCCCTTGCATGCCAAATCAGTTAAGTGGCAAAAGGGGGGGAAAATAACTATTTAAACAAACTTGTGCAAAGTGATAAAAAAAAATTCAATAAACTTGGGTACAACATTTGCACATAAGTATGTGAGAATGTAATAGAAACCTATTAAGAATTTGAGTAACAAAAACCTATGCTATAATTTGAATTTAAATGGAAATGCCAAGGAATTATCATATTGTACAAATCTCACAAAGATGCTGCCAAACATCAAATTTTACAATAATGCATGACAACATCAAACTCAAGTTGAAGAGGTGAAACCACACTAAACCTTTTAAACTTGCCATTATTATATGCAACAAAGCTAATAAGAATTCTAAAAAGAAAAGAAACTAATTGAAAATAGGATGTAGGTTTGTTCACCTCCATCATTAATTTGTTTACAAGTTCACCACTTATATTGTTAATGTAAAAAACCGTTTAACGTTTTGAACCTTATTCTCGCTTTGAACTTCAACAATGTGCAATTGTGTATGAACCTTGAGTAGTTCATGTATAATTTTAAGCCTTGAGTGGTGAAATAAAGCCTTGAGCCTAATTTTTCATCAATATTTCATCCACGATTACCATCCAAGTCACCATCATCATCCATCAACAACCATTCATCTTTTTCCATTTATTTTTCATATGAATGTTCATTCACATTTTCATCCCAAACATTGTTAAATCATCCATTTTTATTAAAAGATTCCATCCAATTTTTGCTTCTAAACTTTCATCCATATTTTTCATATTCAATATGACAAAAAATTCACATCTATTGGATGAAAATGGTGGGTAACCTTCATCCATCACTTTCATCCATAATGATGTAGATTTTCCATCATAATGAACATGACAAATAAATCCAACACAAAAATATGTTTACCATCAACAATTAGAGAAAATCGACCCAAATTACAAATATAATTTGAACATTAAAAAAATATATGTAAAGATTTTTCAACAAGGGTGAATATTACAAATATGAAGGCTATTGATGATGTCACTATAAGAAAATCATGTCCAATGTAACTAAAAATAATTGTAATTTAGTTACATCAAATATTTTATAGTTTCATTGGACAAGTTGCAATGAATAAAAATTTCTTATAATTTGTTATAAGAGCCAAACACAAAGAAATTTGAACACGTTGAAAAAATAAAGATAAAAGAGCCCAATTTAATGACAAACTAAACACAAAGAGAGTACACATAAATTTTGTAACAAAAGTGAATATGAATGTTATGATGATGTTTTAAAAACCAAACACAATGAAACCCAAACATAATGAAAACATAAATAAAAACACCAATGCAATAACAAACTAAACCAAAAAAAATACACATAAATTTTGTAACAATAATGAATATGAATGTTATTGATGACATTTTAAAAGCCAAACATAAAGAAACTTGAACACATTGAAAATTTTGATAAAAGATTAGCCCAACAAAATGACAAACCAAATACAAAGAGAGCACACATAAATTTTGTAGCAATAGTGAATATGAATGTTATTGATGATGTTTTGAAAGTTGAACACAAAGATACCCAATACCCAATACAACAATGAAGACCTAAAAACCCATAGAGGCGGAAGCAAAAACCCACACAAAATGAACCAACACCACATAAATCAAAATTGAATACACATAAAAAATGAATTGGGAACACACCAAGTACATTACACCAAAATGTGTCTTAGTTCACTTTGGGTTTCACTAGATTTTGAATAAATTTGAACATTTTTACCATGATGAAATTTGTTAACCCCCTAAGGAATGGGGACTAATTACTATGGATAATGAATTAGTCCACTACTACCTAATGAAATACAAATTTAGCAAGCCATTTCATTTGCTAGTTAATTAATTATGAAACATGGAAATTAATTAAATTTAAATTATATAATATTTAATATAATTGATAATCTCATGATTTTCAGCCTATGAATTATTGACACATGTTATTAATTATGTTAGGTCAAAAACCTTGCCTAGGTACATAAGCCATGTAATCAACCTAAATAAACACCAACTACATTGGAAAATATTTAGTCAAATGACCATTATTGACCATAAACACACAATTTGTGAAGTTTGTTCCTTTGACCTTTACAATGCAGGCAAACAATCTTACCATCAAACCATCACACTTTGTTGTGATGATGTGTCACATTGCATTTTATTTATCAAATATTTCATTTTAAACATTACAAAAACATAAACTTTCAAAATTCATATCTTAATGATATTTTGTTCAAATGAAATGATTTTATTTTCATTTTAATTTTTTTCAATAATGTACATAATTATAGTCATTTCCTTTTGAAAATGTAAAATCATTTGAACAATTATTTTTTTGAATATCAATATTTAATGACATTTCAATGACCATTCTTTTGTTTAAAAAAAAGTTTAATTAAAGGATAATTTTTTTGTTAATGTAATAATATTACCTATGTTATGTTACTTTTAATTATTCTAAAGCTATTTTTCATTATTCTAAGTTATTTGATCTTATATTATTTATGGTTATTTATGGCTATTTTTTTTTAAATGGCTATTTTTAGTTATTTCACCTTAGATTACTTTCGATTATTTTAAGTTACTTTTGACTATTTTAAATTATTTCACCTTAGGCTATTTTTTACTATTATAAATTTTTTTTTTAATTTTATGTCATTTTGAACTATTGTAGGTTATTTCACTTTAGATTATTTGCAATTATTATAAGTTATTTTAAACTATTCTAACCTATTTCATCTCAGGCTATTTTCGGTTATGTGGGTTATTGTTGGTTACTTTTAGCTACTAAAAGTTATTTCATCTTATGTTATTATTGGTTATTTAAAGTTATCTTACCATAGTCTATTTATGGTTATTGTTAATTATTTTATTAGTGACTATTGGTGCCTATTCTATTGGTGGTTATTAATGATTATTCTATTAATGATTATTAATAATTATTTTATTAATGGTTATTAATAATTATTAGTGGCTATAAATGGTTATTTTATTGGTCGTTATTAGTGGTTATTTTATTAATGAATATCAATAGTTATCTATTATTAGGTATTGGTGGTTACTTTAGTAAATTACCATAGGCTATTAATGGCTATTGGTGAAATTATTTTCTTAATGGTTATTGGTGGGTATTGATGGTTATTTTATTAGTGGTTATTGTTGGTTATTATGTTGTAAGTCATTGGTTGTCGCAACCCTACTTTGGCCAAGTGTGGAAGTGAAGCCCAACACTTGGAAAAAGTGAGGGTTTGGAGTCCTCCAGGACTCCCGAATGTCTAGGGGTCGACAGCAAGGCCTAAAACACCTCGCATTGAGGTGTTTTTGGTGTCATTGGAAAGGTCTTGAAGTGTAGATATCGCAAATGGCCTCGCATTGGCCATTTGGACATCTGTCGCCCAAGTTATGGGCAAAAAAAGGGTCGGGAGTCAAACTGGCATTTTGACTCCCGACCATTAAAAATCGGGAATCGACCTCTTCCCGACCTCCGAACGGAGAATGCGACAGGACGTTGGAAAGATCTGGACGAGGGCTACAAGTTTGGTTCAGACCTCGTTGCGATCAGACCTGGTAGTCGGGAGTTATGACCGCCCAAAGTCCCAGGACTCCACCTGGGACAATTTCGGGACTCCAACTTGGGAGTCCCGGGAAAAAGAGCCATTTGGATGTAGTCCCCGAAATGTGGCGCAGAGAATACTATATGGGGGAAGGTGGTGGCATCCTTCGAGTCCGGGCTGTGGTGTGTCTCGTGGTCCAAAGTGCCCGTGGCTTGTCCTAACACCCAAAGGTGTCCCGGAATGTGAACTAACCACGTGGGTGGTTTATTTTGATGCAGATTCAAGCTTGATCTACTAAACCTTCTTCCTAGTATAATCCCTGGGCTCCCAACTCGACCCTCTACCCCCTTTTAGAGTTGGAAGCCGGGAGCCTGCCTCCAAGTCTCAACTTTCCGCAACTTGACTTTGTGAAACCCTCAAGTGGGTTTCACCCCGTGACTTGGGAGCGCGTCATTGGTGGTTATTGGTTATTATTGATGGTTATTATATTGGTGGGTATTAGTGATTATTTTATTAATGGTTATTGTTGGCTATTCTATTGGTGGCTATTTTATTATAAGATATTGTTGGATATTTTAAGTTATGTTATCATGAGTTATTGTTGGTTATTTTACCTTAGGTCATTATATTTTATTTTAAATTATTTTAAATTTTTATATTTAGAATAAAATAATTAATTATAACATAAAATATAATGACCTTGAATAGCCTAAATTATAACTTAAGGTTAGTTGAATAATTTAATATAAATTAACTTAAAATTTAAAAACCTATAATAAATTAACGTATAATAACATCTAATAATTTAGGGTATAATAATTCATAATAACTTATAATAACTTAAGGTATAAATTAAAATACTTAAAGTAACTTAAAATAATATAAAATATATATCATAAAATAACATAAGGTATTTAAAACAACATTAAAAAAACATATTTATCATATAGTGAATTATGTCAACTACTAGTGAAACATAATGTTTACATAATAATATTATAATGAAATAACTTTAACCAAGGTGAAATCATTAAAGTGTAGTGAACTTATTTCATTTTTAAGGTCCCATAGTGATTTAGGTTAATGAATTACACCTCACTTTTGTATTAAAGGGAGGACTTGAAACACATAAAAAGAAACCAAATGTGCACAGAAAGAAGTAAAAAACATGCCAAATAAAACTTGATTTTTTTTTTGAAAAACCAAATGTGCACAAAAAGGATTTGGGAAATGTGAAGGACCCAAAAACTTGCACAAGAGAAACCAAAAACATAAGGCGAAACCAAGTGCACACAAATAAGAATGAAGAACACACCAAGGAGGACCCAAAACACATAAGGGGAAATTGAATGTGCTCAAAGAGAAACTAGCAACATGCCAAGAAAGACCCAAATGCCCACAAATTATTTTTTGAAAAAACACACAATAGGAATTGAAAAACACAAGGGGAAACTAAATGTGCACAAAGAGGAGTTTGGAACATGCTAAAAAAGGATTAAAACATACAAGAGGAAACCAAATGTGTGCGAAAAGGAGTTGGGAACATATTGTGGAATACTTGAAACATATAAGGGAAAATCGATAATGTGCAAAGAGAAGTCATTGACGCACTAAGGATGACTTAACACACACAAGGGGAAACTGAATATGCACAAAAAAAAGGCCAACAACACATCAACAACAAACCAAAACACACAAAGGGGAAACCAAATATGTGCAAAAAAAAGTTAGGAACACATAAAAAAAAACCAAAAACCCACATAGGAAAAACTAAATACACACAAAGGAAGAACCAAGGACCTTTAAAACAAACCAACAACATTCAATAGACAAATTGAGCACAAAGAAAAATCAAACAAACTAAAAGGAAAAGATGAACACAAAAAAACCAAACATAATGAGAAAATTGATACACAAAAAGACCTAAACACAATGAAAATACCAACACACAATGAGAAAATCAAACACAAATAAAATAAACATAGTTTTTTGCAACTTTAATAAATATGAACAACTAATTCATTTTAGAGGCCTAAAAATAATAGGAGAAACTAACATTTTTTTTAAAAAAATTACAAATGCTTATATGCAAAATTAAGATAATTGAAAATAAACACCACAATGCATTTGAATAGTGAGGAATTAAATATAATGAAAGTACATATGCACAATTTTTTTTATTATGATAGGAAATAACAAGGTTGACAATGATTGTGAACACCAACAATTGAATTTTAAAAAATGGTGCCTTATAATGTTTTTATAAATAGATATTCCAAACATGTTGCTATTAACATTGTCGAAACATTTTAACTCATCCATGAATAATGCGTTGTTTTTTTATTTTGTAATGTTATTAATCCAAAAATCTAGCATATTTATAATTAATTTCCACTATTTTCATATGAGAAGAATGCTTAATTTTTAGTATCACCTTCATAAAAAATGTAAAAAAATTGTATTTATAATTTCTAGGGTTTTCGTTCCATGTTTTAATCCAACAAAAATGCTTGATTTTAGGATGTGTCATTGCAAGACTAAAACCATGCAATATAATAATTTATGGGGTGTGTTCTTTTAGCATTTCACTCCCCAAGAATGTTCAATTTTTGAACTTGTACCATTACGAGATTTAAACCATGCAATGTTTAATTTTGGGGGTGCATTTTGTTGGCCTTCACACCTAAAGAATGCCCAATTTTTGAATTAAAACCATTGTAAAACCAAAAACCATGCAATATTGTAATTTATTAGGTGTGTTTTTCTAACCTTCACCCTAAAAGAATGTTCAATTTTTGGACTTGCACCGTTGCAAGTCCAAAAATTCTACAGTACTATATTTTTGGGATGCATTTTTTTGGCCTTCACCCCCAAAGAATGTTCAATTTTTGAACTTGCACATCATAAATCCAAAAACCATGCAATATTATAAATTTTAGGCACTATTATTTTATTTTTCATCCCCAAACAATGTTTGATTTTTGGACTTGGACCATTGCAAGACCAAAAATAGTGCGATACTATCATTTTTGGGGTTGAATTTTTTGGCCTTTTGTAAGTGTCTAATTTGATTGAACAATAATACATGCATGAATTATTCACACACTTTTGCATTTCTAAAACATTTGATGATGTGGAAGTTCCTGACATCACAATTGTTTGGTATCCAATTATTTGTCACATGTACATTAACACCTATCATTATGCATATACATCTAATCAAAACAAATTTGATTGCAAAACTATGTTGAAGGCTCATGCCTAAAGTCTCCATGCTCAAGGCTCATGTAGTTGTCATCGTGGTATTCCATAAATGCAAAAGTTTCACCACATCATATTTGTTTACTATAAATTTTTATTACATATAGTGCTCCTCCTTATGCAAAAGCTTGACAACACACAAATTGTTTGTGAATGTTGTTTACATGTGTGCAACACCAATAGTTTAAACATACACAATTTGATTGCACCATTGATGTTTAGCATAGGGCTTTCCTATCATTATGCAAAAGTTTGATCATTGAAACCATTCATATGCCTTCTACAAGAATCACAATTAGGTTTAACATATGTGACACATTGCAAATTAATTAGAAGGCCCTATATATACTACCTTCCTACTTATATATGGATGGATGCCCATTTGAGTAGTAAGGAAACCTTCTTATAACTTAAAATTGGTTGATGAATGAACTCATTTCTTGATAAATTGCAATGCATAAAATGGTAGAATAAGTATAATTTTCTCACCTTCCTTTCTTGCTTAATGTTATTATATCATTCACAAGAAGTCTAGATAATTACATCTTAGGAAGTTTCCAATTCTCATCACATAATTGTTTGTGTTTCTAAGAATTATTGTTTCCAAAGAGAAAATCATTCCATACCCTAGTGGTGGAACCAATGCCAATGGTAGTTTCATGGAGGCATGCATGCAAATTATGGTTGACCATTTGTTGTTGTGGTCAATTCATGGCTGAAATCAACAAATATCCTTGCCATATATTGTTTAGTGGGGTGGACATCAACATCTAGAGGGGGCCCAAGGCAAGTTGTAGGACATATTTTAGATTTTCCAAAAACCCAACATGGCATAAGGTCGTTATTCTCTACCAATGAAAACCATGCATCTCCAAGGTGAACATCTCTTTGGGGTTAGATTTATTCTTTCAAAATAGGCCATATTGAAGGTATAAGCAATATGTCCAAAGCATGTGGTTGCTTGTTGCCCGTGATACATCTAAATTTATCATTTGCACAAAACCAAAAGCAATGGTTTTCAAACTTCCAAGCAAGACAAAAAAAAAATGAAGCTTTTTTTGTACCTTTGTATGTAGGAGTTCAATATTCCAAACTTGGGCTATTGCTTAAGCCATTACATACAATACTCCTTGTTGTGAAACTTTGTGTTTTGAACCGAAGTCATGGTTATTGGTTGTTGTTAGATGCATTATTTTTTGCTTTCACCTTATGCATTTCCATGAAAGTTGATTTGGCTAGAATTCAAGTTTTAATCAGTTGTTAATTTTTGGGACTTTGATTTTGAATTACAAAAATTCAAATTGAGAATGATGACACAAATCATCGGTATTTTGTTTCCATTCTTGACGTTTGCTTCAACTTACAATCACACCAAGCCCCATAACATGTTCATTATCATGCTCAACTTTCATTTCAAAAAAATGAAGGTTATATGAGATTCCATGGGCAATGCACTTGCCATTCAAATTGTGGCAAGGTATGACACTAACATTGTGCGTCTTTTTTTTATTACATGTGTTCTTTTATTTGAACTTGTTAGGGCAACAATAGAACTAATGGCAATTGAAAATTATGATTTTTTTCTTTGGATATATTATATCAAGTGATGATGCAATCATTTGAAAAGTGAATTGCATATTTTTTGATAGTTCTCTATGTGATCAACATGTATTGAAAATCCATTAGTTTAATGGGCAAATCATGTGATGCAATTTCCCCATGTCCCATTCTTCATTCATCAAGTTCTTGGCATTGTGAAATCACCTATTGAGATAAAATAAATTTTTAGTGTTATGGAGATCATCACAAATCTAAAACGTTTTAGGCTTGGGATTGATAATTTGGATCAATTCATTCTCATCATCAAGAATTGGCCCATTGACACCTGAGTTGAATTGAAGCCTAAAAACAAGGTTGAATTTTTAACATTTGAAATAAGTTTGATTGAAGTTCATGAAAAAATGTTTGAAGGAACATGATATGTCCAAAGATTTAGTTTTTTGGACAATTTAATCTTTATTTTTTGTGTAAGTAATTTAATGATTTTATTTTGTTGGTGTGTTTGTAGTGTTGGTTGAAGTTGTGTGCTATGTTGTAGTTGAAGACTTACACGACATTGTAATATATAATATTTCTTTGATCTCACATGTATTATAATTTTTTTGCAATGAAATGTGCAATACCTAGCATCAAGGCCTAATGGTCTTGAGTTAGGGTTCAATTAGGGTTGGGATGTTAGTTGTGATTTGTTGTTGAAGTCTTATGTTTCTAGTTGAAGTCATTTGTAAATTTTGTGTCATATGTTGGAGCCCCCTTTGTTGTATTGTGGGTCGATTTGATGTTGGATGAGTTTTCGTATTTCAATTTTAGATGTGGTTAGAGTTTGAAGTTAGATTTGGTTGGAATTTGAAGTCATATGTAATTGGATTTTGAGATTAAACATGGCTGGATTTCTAGTTTAGATGTGGTTGGAATTTGAAATCATATGTGATTGGAATTTGAGGTTAGATGTAGTTAGATTTCTAGTTTAGATGTGGTTAGAGTTTGAGATCCGATTTGGAAATAATATGTGGTTGAATTTTTTGATTTAATATTGAGGTGAAGCATAGTTGGATTTTGAAACTAGATGTGGTTAGATTTTGAGTTCAAATATGGTTAGAGTTTAAGATTTTGCTAAAATTTGTAATTATACGTGATAAAAACTTGATGTCAAATAAAGTTATGCATAAAGTCTCGTGGTTAGGGGGTGAGTTTGGCCAATTTGATCATGATAGGGCACAAAATCAATTATAGAGGTTGAGTTTTTTACAAACAAAATTAAGGGTGAGTGAAACTGGATTTTACTCTAATTTTGGTGCAATTTTTTTGAGTTTTAACATTAATGTCTTAACTCAATGAAATTTCATTATTTTACAAATAATTAATGCATAAGGGTTAAAAGAAGGTTTAGGGGATGAAAGAAGGGCCCAAAAGCAGGATGAATTTACAAATTTCTTTAATGTGATTGGATTTTGAGGTCAAGTTTGATTCAACCAAAGTGATGATGCATAACTTCAACAATTTTTTTTGTTGCATGAAGTGATTATTCACAATTGAAATGATTCTTGAAAAAATGTTGAAAGATTAAGTTAATTTTCATTATTTTGAAACAAATGTAAAAAATTTGAAAATGTGGTGTATTTGGTTGTAATTCTAATGACCAATTTTTTTTGTTTTGTTTTCACTATCAAAACTCTAATTGTTACCCAAGCCGCCCTTGGCCAAAAACTTAAACCCTATATATGTCCTGTTTACACTGTGGAGGGATCGTGTATTGTGTGAACAGGGAGTTTCTGGATGCCCTATTCACACTGTTGAGCTCTAGCAACGACAAGATCCCTTTGTAGATAACACCTCTTCATCTTCTTCCCCCGTGCGCGCGCGGATTTCGTTTCGCTGCGGAAATCCGTCGCAGCGAAGATCGTGTTGCTGCGGGAATTCGGTTGTTCTTGTTGCTGGCGATTGCATTTGTTTTGTTGCTGAAATTATTTAGAAGAGCATTAGGAAGAAAGCGCTATTTGCTTGCTGTTGTTGTTTTTTGGAACACTTCCTTGTTCTCGGAGTGTGGCGGGGGGGATCAGAAGAGGTGGTGGTGAGAAGGTCTCTCGGTGGAGAGAAAGTGTGTTGTTGTTTGCGAGAGGAGAAAGTCTTGTAGGAGAAATCTTGGAAAGCTCCATTTCTTCTTTTTTGTTACATGCAAGCTATGAAGCTTGATATGGTTATGGCAGCTATGGCAGCTCCGCCGCTTTCGACTTCTGGTGGTTTTGTTTCCGTGGCTTCAGCGTCTTCATCGTCGTCTTCCGGCAGTCCTCTGTCGCGCGCACAGAAGTGTGTTTTTTGGGCGGAGAAGACAACACGGAGCGGGGCGAAGTTCTGTAGAGGTGGAACCTGGAGGTCTGGAAGAACTAGTCCTCGACGAGCTTCATGTACTGCTCAGATTCTTGCTGCTGGTAAGATGGATTCTTCCTTTGTGTAAATCGTTCGCTGTAGTTCTGAATGGAAGCTGACGCATTGTTTCTGGTTGATGAAGATGATGAGAACATCATCAGGAATGTCGTATTCTCTCTTTGTGTTGTGGACCAAAGATGATGGTAGTAGTCGTTGTTGTGACACGGGAAGCTTGCACTCCATGAGCAATTGTGCAGCTGCATTTGGCAGTTCGAATTCCGTTGCAAACAAACGTGACTGTCCACTGTGCAGAGCCCACGGAAGCTGCTGCAGAGGTGGATGCCACTACTGAGCCTCTACTCCTTCGAGCCGTACGAGGAGAAGAAGTGGAAAGGCCTCCTGTCTGGATGATGAGACAAGCTGGACGCTACATGAAGGTAAATAGGATACTGGACATCCATGTTGGAAGAGGGAGAGGGGGATGCTCATGTTGAGATGAAGCTCTTGTTGTTGTTGTTGTTGTTGAGGGCGTCCTTCTCCTTTTTATTTAGCCTTTGTTTAAGGTTTTTCTGTTCAGGTGCATTGACACACTGGGGTTGTGTGGACAAGCCCCCAGTGTCTCAACAACATGTTCATCAGTATCTTCTACTAGAGCCCTAGACTCTATCTTCAACTCTTTTACTCCAACTCATTGCAGTACCTTCTTTCTGAGGAATTGGTGTGTAATTTTGCATCTTCTGCATGGGTTCAATCCCACTGGTTGCAGTCATTGGTACTCATAGTAGCCAGCTTGACATCCTGACTGAGGTCACTGGTTCAACTGATCTTCCAAGTCTGGGGAGGGCTCCTGAGTCCTCAGGAAGACTTGGGAATTGTGTTGCCTCTTTTCCAATGTCATAAGAATTGTCAGCCAGACCTGTGTGCATGTGAAAGGCCTTGCAAGATGCAGGTGTTAGCATATTGGATATTGTTAGCATCATTGAACAGGTAGTATCTGGGTCTAGTGATGCACAACATCTATTACACTTTATCATTGAGCTTAAGTAGCAAAAGCTGAAGCCAAACTGGAGAGAGATTACCATACCAAAGGAAACAGTTTGGAAAACAGACCCTTCTGCCTTTGCTTGCATATTGAAACTTGGCAACCCACTGCCCACCAAACCTCCTCCTGTCAGTGAAATCTGTGTATGAATAGTCTGGTGTGGAAACTTGGGGTGGGTTATCAAAGTATCAGAGAAAGGGTTGTGTGGTTGATCATGGTTTGGAATAAATATGCTATAACATAAAGCTGTGGCCATGCATCTCTGAATCCTAGATTGGTATGGTGGAGACTCACAGGAAAGGTTTTGGACAATGCAGAAGTTCTAAGGGTCCCCTATTGATGTTTTTCTGTTGATGATCTCTACAGGTGTATCAAGATTTATGTGAAAAGCATCCTACATTCAGGGAGCGATCTGAGAATGTTGACTTGGCAGTTGAAATCTCACTCCAGCC
>Ga0209208_10008630_pt1 | contig 13553 bp, 12 predicted proteins | sample S1TSphfallax_3_FD_187694 | JGI IMG/M metagenome (GOLD analysis project Ga0209208, IMG submission 187694) | Host-associated microbial communities from peat moss isolated from Minnesota, USA - S1T2_Fd - Sphagnum fallax MG (SPAdes) (version 2) | ecosystem: Host-associated > Plants > Peat moss >...
GCGAATCGATGCAGCTACATCAATATGCAAACTCTTGGATCACTCCCCTCTAGTGCTAACTATCTAGGGATAGTCGACCGACTCCCTTAAACAAAACAGATATTTTGACTCCTCCTTGTTGGGAGACGGGAAGTGCAAGGCGGCAATGTTCAAGGCATGGGAAGGAGAGACGCCCAAGCCCACATAAGATATAGGATGGGCTCCTTAATTAAAAATGGCCATCCAAATAGTCACAACTTGCAACGCCTTGCTAGTTAAGGAGTGAAATCGCTTAAGAGGTACACAAGTTAGGGCTCATTCCAAAAAAATCTAGCTAGCAGAGGTGCAACTACAATTGGACCCAATAAACGAGTGCGTATGTGGTATTTTTTTTGAATTAGGGAAGTTGGTTGAACTATTCCAATCATTAGTAAAGCGTTTCAATCATCATTCAACGACGAGCTAGTTAAGGTACGGTGACACCTACTCTAAGGTTTTCTTTGATTTCCACTGAATTGGCAATAAGAAGACCCTCTCGAAGGAATTGGAAGTTAACAGGAGGACAATCTCCAAATAGGAGGACCTCTCCCACTACATCTCCCAATTCTACACCAATCTATACACATTTGAACCCCACTCCTCGGGCATTGTAGAGGCCCAAAGGAAGTGTTGGGGGAGCGTGCCTTCCTGAGTCACGGAGGACATGAACGTCGAAATGACCCAGGAGTTGACTTTGGAAGAGGTAATAGAAGCCATCACCTCACTGCCTAAAGGCAAAGCTCTAGGCCACAACGGTTTATCGATTGAGTTTTTCCAAGAAAACGTGGAAAAAATCGCCCCCATGTTCCTCCTAGCATTTCGAGCTCTCACGGGGTTTGACCTCAGAATTCATCAACAAAGGGATGATTACTTTAATCCCAAAATCTGGAGATCATTCCAAGTTAGGAAATTGGCAACCCATCACTCTCCTTGGAAGTATTTACAAAATACTCGCAAAAATTTTAATGCGAAAGATCCAGGTTCGTTTACCTTCCATGATCAGACCCAACCAGACAAGTTTCATGATGGGGAGGAGCATCCTGGACAACAACTTTCTAGCCCAGGAATCACTAGAATGGGCAATAGAGAGTGGGCAAGACCTAGTCTTGCTCCTTCTCAACTTTGGAAAAGCCTTTGACAAAATAGAGTGGGGCTTTTTTTTTCCAGCCTTGTCCAAACTAGGTTTCAGCCCCAAATGGATTAAGTGGGTCTCATCCTTGTATTGGCTAACCTCCTCCTTAATCAAGGTTAATAGAAAATTCAGAGGAGACTTTAAGTTATCTAGATCGATAAGGCAAGGTTGCCCGTTGGCCCCATACCTATTCATCCTAACAACGAATGTCTTAGGCCATGACGCATTCCTAAGTTCCTTGTTAGACCCACTTGAGGGTCTAGGTATGTTGAATTGCGGAAAGTTGGAACTTGGAGCTGCTCCCAACTTCTAGCACTAAAGGGGGTAAGAGGGGCGTGCTAGAAGTCTCGGGATTAGACTAGGAAGAGGGACAATTATCTTGTTACACGATCCTGCATCCAAAACCAACCACAAGTTGGTTAGAACTCATTCTGCACCCTTTTGGTGTTGGGATGAGCCACAGGCGACCTTGGACTCACTTTACTCACCACGGCCCAGACTTGGGGGAAGCCACCACCTTCCCCCATATAGTATTCTCTATGTTACTCCACGGAGGCTACATCTGAATGACACTTTTTCCTGGGACTCCCAAGGAGGAGTCCCGAAATTGTCCCGGGTTGGACTCCCGGGAATTTGGGCATCCATAACTTCTTGCTCAAACCTCTAATTGGGATGAGGTCTGAAGCAATCTTGTAAATCTCTTCGAGAGCTTTCCAACACCATGTTGCACTCCTTTTGCAGACGTCGGGATTGGGTCGATTCCCGACTTTTAGCGGTCGGGAGTCAAATTGCCAATTTGACTCCCGGCCCTTCTTTTGCCCATAACTTGGGCTGCAGATCTTCAAATGACTCATACGAGGCCATTTTGGACATCTACATTTCAAGAGCTTTCCAACGATATAAAGAACACCCCAATGTGAGGTGTTTTGACCCCTGCGATCAAGCTCTAAGTTTTTGGGAGTCCCGGAGGACTCCAAGTCCCCACTTTTGGGAGTGTGAGTTTCATCCTCACACTTAGCCCAAAGTGGGGTTGTGACAGGCCAAATGTTGAATGACACGAAATACAAGGTGGAAGGGTTGACCTTGCCCAAAGGAGGTTGCATTCGGGACCAAACCTTCGCTAATGACACCACCCTCTACTTCAAAGGAACCCAAAACAACTTGGACAAAGCCTGGACAATCTTGGACTTCTTTTGGCTCACATTAGAGGTGAAAATCAATTAGGGGAAATCCGTTGCCGTCTAAGTTAGCAAAGAGAAGAAAGATTGGGAATGGGGGCAAGAGGTAGGGCTAAAGTGGGTCCTTGAAAGCGAAGGAGTTTGTTACTTGGGCATTTAAGTCGACTTTCAGCTCCTCGCGGAGACTAACTTTGACAAACTCACGACCTCTCTTAAAGGTAAAATGATTACGTGGGGAAACTGCAACCTTTCCTTCGCAAGCATAATTCTAATAACCAACCAGGTCCTACTTTCATCCATGTGGTACATGGCGGCTTGTTGGAACCCCAACCCTAAAATATGCAACCAAATCAGGGGGGGTGGTTTGGAACTTCATTCGGGGAGGCAAAATGTCTAAATCCTAGGCAAAGGTCAAGTGGGACTCCTTCATATTCCCCCCTTCGTGTGGTGGCTTAGGTATCATCAACCCTAAAGCACAGTTAGAAGCCTTTTTCGCCAAGTTTTTAGTGTGAGGACTATTTCCCAAAGGTGAACCTTGGAAGGAAATCTTGAGACACTGCACGGACCGGATTCAGCTCCCAGTCCACATCAAAGGCTTAAAGAATCATGACATCAATTGGTTTTTCGCTATCCCCAAACTTTAAAAAACGACTTACTCGTTCCGGAAAAACATCTTCAAATCTTGGATGAACGTGAGGGTAGGTCTCGTGAAGACTGAACCCACATCGCAAGTAGAAGTCCTCAAGAAACCTATATTCAACAACCCCTTGGTCACCAATGTTGTTGGCCACCCCCTAGGGGTGAATGGACTCAACGAGGGGCAGGCCATCATTAAGGCTAGTTGCACTAGAATAAAAGATCTTTGGGACCGGGAGGGCAAGGAATGGAATAGCCTTCTAACACTGGGGATGAACTCCCACATTATCAACCAAACAAGCAGAGACATCATCATCTTTAGCATTCCCTAGAACCCAACAGTGTTCCCTAGCCGTTTCCAAACAGGAGACTAGATTAGCAACAAGGTTGCGGGTTACCTCACCCCTTTCATGTGGATATACCAAGGGATGGGAGTACTCTCAAACTTGGTCCAAGCCATCGAATTCCGCAGGATCTCCCCCAATGGCTTCATTAAAGCCGTGAGCTCTCAAGAGGTGACGCTCGCTCTCACCCAAGGGCTATCAATTGATCAAAGTCCTTTTCGAAAAAAAGCACGGAGCCCCTTTCAAAGTGGCCAGAGACCTTTTTGTGCTCCCCAAATCTTTTCTCTTCTCGATATTTGAAATCGACTTCATTGAAAGCCTCCCCTGGAATCTGGGAGAATGGCATTAACAAGGGACCCCCCCCATTCAGGGATTTGCCCTTCTTTGGGTACTCGGCTAAACAGAGCTATAAGAAAGTGAGGAGACTGCTCGAGGTCCCTGTTATCTGCTCTTTCATCTAGCAACTCAACCTCAACAACTCAATGGATCCCCAAGTGCTGGCTAAAATTTGGCACAACTCTCACCCCCACAAGGTTGGCACCCTCATTTGGCTCACTTTGAACCGCAAGCTCCATGTTGGCACTTGGCTCCAATGCATGGGGATCCCCCCTCCGTGCAAGGTCTGCCCAAACGAGACTCTCAAATCACTGCAACACTGCTTTCTTGAATGTGCCAAAGCCAAGCATGCTTGGGAGGCCTACCTTAAAGTTTGGCAAAAATGGGGGGCTTCGGACAATGTTGCCCTCTCTTGGCCCTTCATCTTACTAGGCGAACTAGTTTTTGAAAGAGAGGATGACCTTCCCAATATTCAAGGTTACCACACTGGTAGCTTTTCCTACATTAGACAACTGCTGGACATTTTTAAAAGATTCATTCTTTACTTCCTTTGGTCGAAAAGTTGTAGGATGCATTTTGACGATCACTACTCATCTAGAAATGTTGTCTAGCAAGCTTGGGTGGCCACTGTTGAGGTTGGGATGGTCACCTAGAAAGCCATCAACTCTCTCCGGCCCACTCGAGAGCCTTGTATCCACGATAGGATTGATCAAACCTTTAGGGCAGAGTGGTGTCATTTGAATATCTTTGGGGAGGATGGCGCTGTCATTGTGTGGCGCTTCCTGCCCCCTTTGTATTTCCTGAACTTTCATTAATGCTTTGATGGGGCTGTTGCCTCCCTTCCCGAGGTTTCTTGTCTTTTCTTGTGCTGTAGTAACTTGATGATCCAACATCAAAAGTGTGGAGTGTGTGAGATTGCATAAACGACTAATTTCAAAACCCAAAAAGTGCACTCTCTTTTTGAAAAAAAACACTTTGAATTTTCTCATTTAATCCACCTACTATGTCCACATTCTAAATAAGGAAAAAAAACTCATTTCAATGTAAGCAGTCTAAACAATTTTATAAGGTAACGAGTAAGTGAACCTATTTTGCAACCAAAATGATCAAGAAAATAAAATGGATAGCAAGAATGTGTGCATTTTTCAGTGTTCGGTAGACAGTTGAAAGAGGGAGTAAAACTTGAGCGGTGTCATAGTTCATTTGGTGAAGGAGTGATCCCTTGCGCATCAAGTTTGACATCACACCAGGCCTTACACATTACGATAGAGAGTGTCGAGTGCCCGCCCCTATTAATCCTCATTTTTAATTTCATATTGAATTTTTTTTTTTGTGTAGGGTAACCGCACCGAGGAGCAAGGTCACATATTTTCCGTTGATGTGATCATGGTTATGACTGAATGTTCTAATATAAAACTCTAATGGAAAGCCATTAAAATGGAACCTTATGTTCGAAAAGCCTTTGTGTATCAAGAAAAAGAAGAAGAAGAGGATGAACATCTTGAAAAGTGAATTGTCATTTTGTAAGGCTATTTTCAAATATATTAAAAATTAATTTTTTAAAAAAGTATCTTAGATCTAAATTTATGTTGATAATTTGACCTGAAGAAAAAAAACGACAACAATAATGTATTGATAAATGACCCCCCAAAGAACTTCAACATTTTTGAAAAGGTAATATTTGGGTCCTTACTTTTCGGTCGTCATTGATTCAACTCTTTGGAAACACATTACAGAGTCAAATGTGTGGAATAAATAAGGCTCTGAGAGTAATTAGGCCCCTCCCCCTGAGGAGCCCAATTTTGGGAATGTGAGTTATTTTTCAGGCTTTATCCAATGTTAACAATTGTGTAAAAGCAACGACATAAAATTTTCATTAGTGTAGATGATCTTTTCCACTTGTGGTTTCACCGCCACTCGCTTTGGTTGGGGGTTTTCGTCTGTAACCCATTTTGTAAGCAAGATGATCAAGAGAAAGGATTAATAAATATTTGTACGTACATAAAACAAATATTATTGTGACTGACTATACTTAAGTGCAAAAACTTTATTCTTTTACTTCTTATTTTAATCATGTAGCCAATGGCTAATATACAGCTATTGCTTTGGTTGCCAATAATATTTTGTTGGCTCTCTTTGTAAGGAAGAGACACCAAACCCTAAACCCTTTCATTTTGTTCCTTGGTTTCCTCCCTTTTGGGGGGGAGGGGGGGTGCTTTGATTTATTTATGATTGGTAGGGTTTTATCATCAAGGGAGAGCATAATGAGGTTTGAGGATGAACATAGAAGCACCTCCCATGAAGTTTGGGGGTGTCAGTCGGTGCAACTTGAAGTTGTTTCCATTTGCTTCCACATTTTGAAGAATGTTCATCAAGTGTGACCATGCGAAGTGTGTGAGTAAGTGAGTACGTGTTTGAGAACTTCATGGGACATTTCCTATTTTAACTATTAATGGTTTGACGTTGTTATTAATAGCAAAGCTTACATTTTCGCTGGTTTTGGCTGGAAGCTCTTAAAAAACCGAGGGGCTCCAGCTAATCATGAATTATCGAATCAAGAATTTGTGGACAGACACTGATTATTTTATATAAGTAAGAAAGTTGCAAAAGTTGGATCGAGTGTGACAGTCCCTGTCCCTGTGAGGGCAAGGCCTAATAAAGAAGGAGATGTTCCATGATGTTAAAAAATTGGAGATAGCTGGTGACCATTCCTGGAAATGCGAGACCAAGCGAACTCAAAATCATTCCGTAGTCTCGACTTTCCCGAGTCTACACGACCGGGCAGAGCCAGTAAATGGGAGGACCCACCAGCCCACTTACTACCAAACTGGCAAGAACTTAATATATGTGGATAAAGCTGATTTGATGACGCTCTATATCTATCTTATCAGATGCATCACGCCAGTTGGTGAAAATTTCTCTCTTTTGCAAGCCAACCCAAAAACACATTAGCAATAGAGAGGTATGTGCAAGTTATGTGCATCATCATACCCAGATGGTGCAAAGGATACCTTTCTTAAAAAAGTGAGACTTGTTCCGAAACTTCACTAAATCCAACTTGTCCCTTTGAGTCTCTGGCAGCAAACAGAATTGCAATCTGGCAAAGAGTATTAAAATCCTACCCGAAGTACCAATCTTTTTTTTTCCTGCAGCACAGCAAAGCAAAGTGATCTAGAAAAAACGTGATGCTCGTGCGAGAATTTAGGGTTTTCAAATCAGACAGAGAGAGAGAGAGATGCCTGAGAAGAAGGCTAATAAAAAGCTCAACCAAAATCTCCAAAGCAAAAACCCCACTGAATCTATTGTGCTTTCTGAAAGCGCAGGACCAACAAATTGCAACTTGGTGGTGGGGTTTTGTGGTGTTTACTGAAGTGGGACCCTCTCAAAGCGTAAGGGTGAACGGATAACTACTTGAGTGCGTCACGCTTCTTTTGTTTTCTTCGAGTTGTGGAGCAGTGGTGGGATTTTAAGTGATTGAGTGTTTGAGGGCGGATTTGTTTTCAGCTTCTGTTTGCAGGAATTTTTTAAGAAGTCGAGATCTGGAGAGAGAAATGCTTGTGGGATAATACTGGTAGTGTTCAATTTTGGGCTAGTGGGTATGATCAGTTGTGGCAGCAACAGGGGATGGGGTACGCGCATGATGGCAGCAGTAGTAGCAGTTGTCCCGCCACAGGCAGCAGGAGGCGTTGCAGCTGTTGTGCCCATGAAAGAGGCAAGCTTCGCACCAAGCAAGGTTCAAAGTCAGCTTGTCCTGATGCGCCATGGTAATAATCAAAGCAACAAACGTGCAGTGCTCTACTATTGTTCTTGTCCTTCTCTTGTTGTTGTTGTTCTCGGTTTCCTATTTTTCCTTTGATTTCTTTGGAGTTCATCCTGCATCACCTATGTCTCCAAGTTCCTGGAAGAAGACCTTGTTTGAACTTGGATTGACCATCCGAGTTTCCTAAGCATATGCTTCGCTCTAGGAGATGCAACAAAAGTTGTCACTTTTACAATCTGGCGGTGATACTCCTTGGTTTCTGATGTCATTTACCTACATAAGCATACTTAGAAATCTGATCTTTGTACTCTGTTGGGGATTGTTGGAAGCTTGTGAGAATTTCTCTGATTCTATACTTGTTGAGGGTTGTGAGGGCCAGAATTAGAATCAAATCAGAGTACTACTTTGGAAGCTGAATTGTCTTTGCAAAATGCTCCAGAACCTAGAATAACTTCTAAGGAGATGGTGTGGGGTTTCTGACTTTGTTGGATGCAGGTGAAAGTATGTGGAATGATTTGAAGCTCTTCACAGGGTACAAACTCTAAACCCTACCTTAAAACCCAATCCCATTGAGATGTTTATCTGGAGCTTGCAAAAACCTTTTGATATCAAGGTTGGTCCTACTGATGGGATTGAAGATAGCAATCATTGTCATGTAGGCAACTGACCTCAATCTCTTCTGCAAATTCCTCATCCTTGGCCAAACTCCAAACCTCCTAGGGTCTTATGATGACAGCCTCTTCTCAATTGGTTTGGTCTCTTTGGTTTATTGTATAGTTAGGTTTTCATAGTAGTGGCACTAGTTAGAGGTTTTATTTGGTTTTGCAATTCGTCTGGGTTGCACAACTTTGTTATACTTTTGATGATGAGGTTGTGAATTGGTTTGAACTAAAGTAAGAAATGAATTATGCTTTTGCTTATGAGGTTGTGTATTGGTTTGGATCAAAGCAAACATTGAACTCCAGTTTTTGCTCATGTTGCATGATTCTTGCAGGGATGTTGATATTCCACTCACAGAGAAGGGAGTAATGGATGCCCTTGCAGGAGGGCGTGCTATCAGTGAAATTGATTTTGATATTATCTTTACCAGTCGACTCGTGCGCTCCAAACAAACTGCTCTCATAGCCATGACCCAGGTGAGTACTTCTTTTTGCAGTACTTCAGGTTTGAGTGTCTGCTGCTTTTGATTATTGAAAGAGCATTTTATGATTTCTGCAAACTGGGTAGTTAGTAAACTTGTTTTTCAGCAATACATGTATGTGTGTAACATGAAAAGAGTTTTAGGGGTTACTGCATCATCATCAGAGGATAATTTAGGGTTGAGAGCTGTGTTTCTGGCTGGTTAGTTGTGTTCTTGTAGTGTGCTAATGTCTCTTAGTTTTGGTATTGCAGAGCAGTTTCAAGAAGGTACCGGTGCTTGTGCGGGGTGGCTTCTATGGCAAAGGTAAGACTGGTGATGAAAACCGTATCCGGCTGAGGGATGCAGCGGCAAAGGCATTAGAGACAGCATCATGTCGAATGGTGCCTGTATATGCTGACCCTGCTCTAAATGAGCGCTGCTATGGTGATCTGCAGGTAAACAAATGTATATGTTCTGCATGTCAATTCAGATTTGGAGGCAGATTCTTAATCCTGAATACAAACAAGGTTGGACAAGCAAGCCTAAGTGAAGAGTGTTGTGTTGAAAATCAACTCAAAGATTCTTTAACTTGTTCTTCTGACAGGGTATGAGCAAAGAAGCAGCTGCTCGTGAGTTTGGGGAGGAGACAGTGACCAAGTGGCGTAGAAGTGCTGACACTCGACCTCCAAAAGGAGAGAGCTTGCAAGTGAGGTTCATTGCTCCATGCTGAGCACTGCCTCTTGCCAATGTGGTGCATGGGTTCTTCTGTGGTTTCCATGATTAGTTGTTCTGGATCTGCAACCCTGTGAAAATAGACCACCACCTCTTGCCAATGTGACATATGGTCCCTTTATGATTTTCATGATTAATTGTTCTTGATCTGCAATTCTATGCAAGTGATGTCAATTGTCAGGTATACTCTAAGGAGATGACTTATGATCACTTTGCAGGATACATATGGCAGGACCGTTGGGTTCTTTAATTCGACTATTGAGCCTCGCTTGAAAGAGGGCCGTAATGTGCTCCTTGTTGCACATGGAAATGTGTTGCGTTGTATAATCTCCCATCTTTCAGGCCTCTCTGAACTTGAGATGCTACGCCTACAGGTGTGCTCCTTCTCTTAGTATAAAAGCTCATCAATTTCTTGCAACTCCTAACTTCCAACTACCATGACAAATTTCACCTACATTTTCGAGCATGAGAAATGCTGGAGCTTGGGACTCTATTACCACAATAACATCCAGATGAATAAAAATTTCCACCGTTTAAAGGATGAAAGTGTATCAGTAGTGTGTGAAGACTAATCCTGCATGGTACTACAGTAAAATAGATTTTGCCTTCATTAAGGTACCAAGAATTCTGTAATCAGAAAGTAATGTGTGTCATGCATGTCTCTCAAACATTAGTTGAAGACCAAATGAGTTTTTATGGTTTGAACATGATCCAGAGTCCAGACTGCTTTCTCAGTCATTTTGATCAGAGAACGTTTGCGTTGTGGCAATTGTCTGTTTGAATGTATCCCCTCTTGAGCTATGTGAAGAGGCTGGTTGGGTTGTTGAATTGAACCACCCCTTTGTTTGTGCAGGTTTTAACAGCATTACCATATGCGTATGCATACAATGGAAGTATTTTTGCCCAATGTTGTGGTCTTCCAACTGTAGATCGAGGCAATACACCACGCCAAGACCTTCCACTGGGTATCACCTCTGGATTGAAGAAGGGAGAAATCGACTCCCTGATATAGTCAATTTCTCTTCATTTACCTATTGTTTACATCCAAATGAGTTTAGATTTTATATATCTCTCCATAGCCTTCACAGGCCTCCTGTTTGCAACTGGTACTTCAATGAGGGAGTGCTGTAGAGGAGAGTGACAAGTAGGACACATATACATCAGAGTTTGTGATGGATAGAAACTGGCCCCTCTCAAATTATGATTTGTTTGGAAACAAGAAGCATGGTTTTGTTCCCTCATGATTTTTGTTCTCTTCTTCTCTTCTCAACTCAACTCCTTGTACTTCTGGCTGTGAGCTCCTCTCCCCTGCTACCACCACTAATAGCTGAGAACCTCAAAGGAATTGCAAACAAGTTCTCTCTATGAACTAGAGCTAAATAATCTTGCTGCTCTTAACCCCTAATTCTCATGGAAGATTACCTTCAGGGATGTACTTGAAATCTAGCAACTAGGATGCTGAAAAAGATCTGGCACCCAGCTGAAGAAACTGGGCCTGTCTTCTTGTTCACTTGCACTGGATTTGTAGGACTCAATTTCGTGGGATGACCTTTCACTGCAGTCTTCTTCAATGTGATATCCTATTTTCCTTGCCAACCATAAGAAGTTGAGTTTCTTCAAATGACATACAAATGATAAATTTCTTCCTAATGTTGAACAGTGTAAGTGATTCCCTAACTGTCAACCCAACTCCATCTCTGCCAAGTGCCAACCAGCATTGTGGGGAAATTGGGGTGGAATTTATGGAAGTTCCTCAGATTGTCTTTTCTTCACCTTCACCATCTGTTGGACCCAAAAAGAGCCAACAAGGGGAAATTCATTGCCAGAGAACCGAAAACAGAACAGGAAACCTAAAGTAAAAGGTGGAGAGAATCGTGTGTGTTTTTTATAAATGACAAGTGAGTGGGAAAAAAGCCCATAACTTGTTCATAGAAAAGTGTAGACAAGGAGTATCCACCTAGATGTCCATAGCTAGCTTTCATGCAGATCTTCTCGGCTAGAACTTTTGGATCAAAGTGGTGCCTACTCTCTATCAAGAGAGCTTTTTTGGCTTTTGCACTGAAACATTGCAAATTCCCCTCTCTTTGTTTTCATAAATGGTTTTTGTGTCATGTTCAGGCACTTTTGCAAGTGTTTTCCCAGGCGGAAAGGTAGTTTTTTAGTGTCATTTTAAAAAATGAGCAACTCCTAATGCAATTGAAGTGTGAATCAGGGGTTTCAAAACCACAATGCGATTGAAATGTGAATCTTGGGTTTGAAAACAGCAATGTGATTGAAATGTGGATCCTGGTTTAAAAACTGCTTAGACGTAGTTAACAGGCCCTGGAGAGCCCTTTGGCCACGTAGCAGAACAGTGGGTCACCCTGCGCCAATCTCCACAATACTGGCCCCTTCATTCATACATAACCTTGTAACAGAAGCCTCCCATAGGTCACCACCAAGTTAATCTTATGATCCTTTCTACACTTGACAAAAATGGGTCTTCTCCCTTCGAAGTTAGCCTACAGTAGCAACAGAGGCTTGTATAGCCTAGCCTTCAGAAGTTACCCAGTATCCTTGACAAAATGTGCTTTTGTTTCATGGAGATCCATTCCAATGTTGGCAAGTCGCTAGTTCTGATGTGAACCTTCAGTTCCAGATTGGAAGAATTTAAAAAGCCCCAGTTACCGTACTGTTTAATTTTGTAATGGAAACCGTGGTCTTAGTTCTGGTTAGTTTAACCTCCGTGTTTGAAACTTCTGGATCTTGTCCTTTGAAAGAAGAGTTCAAAAATCACAAAGTCTGGTTCAAAGAATGGGTCTAGTTCCAGTCACACAATAGAGTTTTCCTTAAAGTCTCTTCCTTAAAGTCATGCCTTATTGGGCGTGGCCTTTCTTTCCTTTTTTTTGTTTTTCTTTGTTCTTGCACACAAAAGGAGACCCCACTGACAAAGCCTTATTGGGTTTGGCTTTCATCTCCCATTTGCTGACTCATTCCATCCTTGTTGTACATAAAGTCCTGTAATAAGGGATAAAATCTTTTAAAACTTAGCATTAACTCTTCTAACATTTTTCCAGCCCATTACTTGCCCACCTATAATCTATGCTATAGGTATTATATGGAGGTTGAAAAAATCCTAAGGGGGCTATGAAGATTTTTTTTCAGCCCCATGAGCTGCCCATCTCTATGCTATAGATGCTATATTAAGGTTGACAAAGGCCTAATGAAGCTTTGGGGGTTATAAACTAGGGGCTAGGCAACTATGGCTACATAGATTATTGGGCTCTAGTAAACTATTCGGTTATATGGGCTATATGTATTGGCTATTTGGTTATATTGGTTAAAATTTCTAGGGTTTGTGTTTGGTTTTTTTAAGGTTTAGGTTTTATAGTTTAATTTTTAAGTTTTTGAACTTCAAATTTTTGGGTTTAGTTTGAGGTGATAACAAGTTCTTCCAGGGCCTGTTCCAAAGCGTAACCAGTTTTCCAGTTTTATAGTTTTGTTTCAAGTGCCTTTCTCAGTTGTCAATTCGCATTAAAAATAGACATTGTTAACAACAAAAGTCCAGCCAGCAGATGACTACTTATTCCACTTGGGAAAATGCTTATAAAACTGCCTAAATAGGGTTTAGGGTTTAACCCTAAACCCAGAAACCAGTTAATTAGTAGAGAAGGCCACCTTAATATGGACTTATCTCCACCTTTGTAACCAAACCCAACCGACCTAAAGTTGGCGTCTTTAGTTTGGTTTGAGACTGGATGTTGTGGCAGAATTCTAATCTTCCAACAAACTATGACGTGATGGAATACCGCAGCGCTGTAAATTGAACACGTATAATTTCTGCTTTTCTTCAACAATCTCTCACCCAGCTTGAAGTTATAAGTCTAATTTGAAAATGGGAGCTCCAAAATTGTGTCAATGCAAAATTGATATGCTCAAATTTTAAGAAAAGATGATTCTAGCATCAAGGAGAATTTTGACCCAGGCTAGAGCTTCAATTTCAAAGCAAAACTCTGCTGCACAAAGTTTCTTGGCAAAGCTGCAACTTTTCTGAAGAAAGATATTGATTTTTGTCCAATAGAGCTTTGTGAGGAATTCTGAGCAGAGGTGGATTCTGAGGACTTCTGGAGCACAGAAGATTAGGTCTCACTGTTCGGGTAATTCCTATTGTTTAGAGTGATTTTGCATATTGAAGTTTTTGGTTAAGAGTGAGGACTGTTCAAGAGTGATGGCGAGTCTTGGCTCATGGAGGGAGATTTTGCAAAGCGCCATTCAGAATCATAAGCACTTGAAGCATTCACAGCACCTGCAGCTGGTA